>Ga0187847_10002030_pt1 | contig 16970 bp, 22 predicted proteins | sample June2016WEW_4_10_FD_132458 | JGI IMG/M metagenome (GOLD analysis project Ga0187847, IMG submission 132458) | Peatland microbial communities from SPRUCE experiment site at the Marcell Experimental Forest, Minnesota, USA - June2016WEW_4_10 | ecosystem: Environmental > Terrestrial > Soil >...
AGTCTTCGACACCACAGCCAATAAGAAAAGTACCAGCGCGAGGGTGATGCCTTCCATCTCCGCGAAAGCCCGGTCCGTGCCGATCACCTCATGAATTGCGCGTCCGCCCACCCAGAATGAAAGCCCCCCGGCCACGCCAAATACCCATGCCATCCCACTCAACAGGTATTGCAGCAAAGATCGGGCCGTAGATAAGGATCTGTTGTCCATTGAAATTCACCCCGATCCGATGATACGCCCAGGGTGCTGTCATAGCACTCCAGGGTGGTCCTGGCGTTGACCTGAAGTGAGCGCTCTGGCCATGTCGTCACCATTTGGAAGCTGCACAACCACCAATTAATGTCAATCCTTGACAGTGTATTCGGCCGGAGATAAGCTCTTGACAAGGGATAGACTTCCCGGCAAGAGGAGATTTTATGGATCAGATGAATGTTTCGATCACCGACCATCTCGCGGGATACGTGCGGGCCAGGGTCAAGAGCGGACGCTACAACAATGCCAGCGAGGTGGTGCGCGAGGCTCTGCGCCGCATGGAGGAGGCGGACGAGCGCGCCCTGCGCATCGCCACCCCTACCGTCGAGGACGTTCTGACCGATTTTACGGCCCTGCAGACCGATCGCATTCGTCAGCGGGTCCTGGAAGGCATCGGTGAAATCGAGCGGGGCGAGTACACCGTTTACGAAGGCCGCGCAGGGCTTGCCAAGCTCTCGGCCGGAGTGAAGGCCCGTGGACGCAAGTTGCTCGCGGAAGCCGAAGCAAAATAATGCAATTTTATGTCACCAAACAGACTGAACGTGAGCTGGATCAGATTTTCGTTTACTGGGCTCGACGCGCAAGCGTCGATGTTGCGGAAAAGATCGTTGACTCTATCGAGGAGCGTTTTTCCTTGTTGGGCGACTATCCATTCGTGGGCCGGAAGTGCGACGAGCTTGCGCCTGGCGTCTTTCGGTTTCCGGTGGGCGACTATCTGATCTACTACCGCAAGAAGCGGAGCGTCCTACATATTTTGCACGTCTTGCACGGAGCGCGTGACCAGGCCAGCGCGTTCGGGAACAATTGACGGCGAATGTGCAGCCGTGGATGTGCCAGGGATGGGGGCTCCTCCAATTCGGAATGGAACTATCCATAGGATGGTTGTCCTGCAGGTGCCCACGCCCCCGCATCTTGACACAATCGCCTCCAGCCATGAAACTTCCATCAAGGTTGATGTCGAGCGCCAGCGGGCCTGCGGCCCATCTTCGCGCCGGGAGAGGCGGGGTCCAGTTCACGTGAGCGGAGCCAAGGCGGGGCGGCTGAGTCTGGCGCTGAAATCGACCATGGAGAGTGTCGCCGAGGTGGAAGCGGCTGCCGAGAAGCTGGCCGCCGAGGCCGGCCTGGACGAGGACGAGCGCTTCCATGTGGCCATGGCAACCCGCGAGGCCGCCGTCAACGCCGTTTTGCACGGCAACGAATACGACCCCGCCAAGACCATCTCCGCCACCTTTGAAAACACCGGCGCGGCGCTCGTGATTACCATCGCCGACCAGGGCAAGGGACTGGACCCGGACACGCTTCCCGACCCCCTGGCCCCGGAAAACCTCATGCGCGGCACCGGCCGCGGCATCTTCCTTCTCCGATCCTTCATGGATGAGGTACACTTTCGACAACTGCATCCCGGAACCGAGTTGACCCTGGTCAAGCATCTGGCGCCGGCTGGCGAAAAAACATAAAGCTCCCGCGCGCGGGGGCAACGGCGAATGAGAGTCAATTCTCGCCGCCGCAGCGCCCGGCTCGCAGGGTTTTCCACCACCCCAACTGCAACAATGTTATTCTCGAACTGAGAACAAGGAGGAATTTCCGTGGCATTGACAATTGCTTCCCGTGAAGTGGACGGAGTCACCGTTCTGGACCTTAGCGGGCGAATCACATTGGGCGAGGGCAGTGTGCAGTTGCGCGATGCCATTCGCGGCCTGATCAGCAAGGGAACCAAAAATATCCTGCTGAACCTGGGGGACGTTAACTACATCGATAGCTCAGGGTTGGGCGAGCTGGTCAGCGCCTTCACAACAGCCAAGAATCAGCAGGCCGACGTCAAGCTGCTCAATCTGACCAAAAAGGTTCACGATCTGCTGCAGTTGACCAAACTCTACACCGTCTTCGACATCAGCGACGACGAGGCCGGCGCCATCACCTCCTTCAAATAGACCGGGCCGGAGCAACGCCCCAGCCGCAACCCATCGGAAAAAGGCCATCCCGCAACGCGGGATGGCCTTTTTCATGGGTTGCCGACCTCATGCCAGCGCGCCAACCGGCTCCGCAAAGGCTGCTGGCGGGGCGGCAACCGGCACTGTGTGCGGAACAGAAACCGCCGCCATCGTCTGCGGGTGGGCATGATTGCCGTGAGTGAGCCGGAGGACGAAATGGTAGGGCGGCCAAGGGCCGGACAACTGCATCTGACATTCGCGCATCGCGGCGCTGGTGGTTGCGAATTTGTTCAGGTAGCGATCCACGCCTTTGCGGTCGATCAGGTGCGCGATATCGAGCATCATTTTCCCGCTATCGGTCAAACGGCAGCTCACCTCTTCGTCCAGCGGCATGAAGAGCCGATGCATCTGGAAGCTGACAGCCCGCGCCCGCGTCTGGCGCTCGCGCTGCCGCGCGGCGTTCTCGCGCAGGTTGGTGAAATACTCCCGGCTCACTCCATCCGCCGGCATGTGCTTGTCGAGGGGGTGGCCGCAACGGTCGTCCACAAAAACCTTCAGATGCATCTCGGTCTTGCCGCGCAATTTGTCGATGTTTGAGAGGAACTGGCGCTGGTTCGAGCGAATCGACCGGCGCAGGCTCTCATCGTCGTTGAAAACGGTTCCGAAGCGGAAGGGCAGCACTGTGGATTGCCTGAAGCAGTCGGCGATTACCCGCGCATGATCCACGCCAGATTTCTGGTTGAGGGCTTCGCAGGGGTTGTGTTCGCTGACAATAACGGCAAGGTCGCCGGCAGGGTAAAGAAAAACCTGGTTGCCGCTGACTCCGAGCACCGATTCCATGGGAATAGGTTTGCGATGATGGGCCAATTCAGGAAATGCTTGTTTTTCACCGAGGCAGTATGCATACCATGCCATAACGAGAAACTCCCTCTGGGCGCCTTGGAAAGCGCCACTCGTTGGCGAAGCTCTGTGAATGTAGGAATGACTGCATAGCGGGCAACAGGCCGGGTATTTTAGAGCTTACCCGGATCAACTAGGGCGAATCTTAGCCCTGCGCAAATACGAATGGCAATATGCAACGTCACTGACATGGATAAAGTAAGCAAAACTTCTCAAAGTTCTATTTACATGATTGAAATTAATGTTTATGGTGCGAATATTTATCCATTTCTGAGCAGCCTAGAACCTCTTAACCGTAAAATGCAAAGCTCCAAAAAATGCTTTCAAGCGGTTAGATCCGAGCGGATTGGCGGGCATATTTAAGGTAGAACGTGGCGGAAGTGCAGTAGCAGGAGTACGTTGACCGCAATGGAGACGGCCAGCAGGCCCACGACAATCAGCGCGAAGAGTTTGGCCTTGTTGACCAGGGCGTTCATCTCGATGACTCGATCGCCAACCGCCTTCAGTTCATCCGTGAATTCCTGTTGCGCAAGGGTATTGTGGCCGGTAGCCTGGCTTACCAGCTCCAACTGCGCCTCGAGAAGACTGAGGCCGTGCTTGAGCGATTCATTCTGTTCCAGCACCCGGCTGTGCAGATCGCGATGCTGCGCATGAAGCGCGGCAAGGCCATCTTCGATGGGTGCAAGGTTGACCGGCGGCGGGGGCGGGGGCGCTGGCGAATGTACGTTGAGGAGGTTGGAGACCGCCGAGCCGACATTGCCATCCAGCAAGGGCAGAAGCCGCTGCACAATCGGAAGAGCCATCCGCATTGCGTCCGCCGCACGCTGCAATCCCGTGACTGGACGAACGTGAGCGGCCGGCGCCGATGAGCTGACCAGCGCGCTCCCCGGCGCCAACGAATGTCCGGAGATTGGACTGGATGAGTCCTTCATGGCCTTCCCTTCTTCCTCAATATATAGGGAGCGACTCTCCTTCGGGAGGTTTATGCCGCGCGTCACACCCCCGCCTGCTCCGAACGAGCGAATCGGCGCCGGCGGCATTTTCTCTTTTCGCACAGACCGGCGCGGCCCCTCTGGGGTATCCTCTTCGACAGGAGTAACGCGTGAAACCTGTTTATGCCCGCGCCCTACGCAGCCTGCAGCGCAACATCCTGGCCGGCATCATCACCATCGGACCGCTCTTCGTCACCTACCTGATCTTCAGCTTCCTGCTTGACCAACTGGCCAAGGCCGGCATGCCGGCGATCAAGTTGTTTGCTGTGATCTTCCCCGAGGGTTGGCTCAACCACCCATGGCTGCAATCGGTTCTGGCCATCGTGCTGACGCTGGTGGTGCTCTACGTGGTGGGCCGGGTCACCTCGCAGGTGGTCGGCCGCCAGGCCTTTGAACTCTTCGAGTCCACGCTGGAGCGGCTGCCGGTTGTCGCCAAAATCTACTCTTCGGTGCGGCAACTGATCGACAGCATGATGGCCAAGAAAGAATCCAGCCAGCGCGTGGTGCTGGTGGACTTTCTCAGCCCCGGCCACAAGAGCATTGGATTCCTGACGCGCACCATGACCGACTCGACCACCGGCGACTTGCTGGCCGCGGTCCTGGTGCCTTGCGCCATCAATCCGACCTCGGCCTACCTGCAGATTCTGCCCATCGCCCAGGTCACCGAGACCAACCTGAACATGGAGCAGGCGATGAGCATGTTGATGACCGGCGGCGCCGTGGGGCCGGATACGATCCGGTTTTCGCAGACCGAGGTGGTTACGGCGCTGGATATTACGCCGCCTGCGCCCATGGCTTGACCTTGGCCAGGGACTTGTTCTTGACGGCGAGCCGCAGGTCGTGGTCCATCTGCAATCCAAGCCAGAACTCGATGGAGTCGCCGAAGTAAGCGCTGAGGCGCATCGCGGTGTCGGCCGTGATCCCTCGCTTGCCGAGGACAATATCGTTCACCCGCGGCGCCGAGACGTGCAGGTCCTTTGCCAGCCGATAGCTGGAAAGCCCCAGCGGCTCCATGAACTCCGTCTTGAGAATCTCGCCGGGATCAATCGAGTAAGCAACAGGAATCTTCTTCATGGCGTCTCCTGGCCTGCCGGTTCTGCGGCAATCAGTGTCTCTTTGGCGTGTTTGCTTTCCTTGGCTACCTTGCGCAGGCTGACATGCTCGAACTGCGCCCAGACGAGGCCCACGGGCGCGATGCCCAGGAAGCCAACCGCGAGAAGTGTGGCGGCACAGGCGGTTGCCGCCTCTGGCGCCACGCCAAAGAAGTTTCTCATTGCCTCTTCCACCACGCCTATCTGCGTGAACCAACCGATCACCGGCAACTGAAATCCGCTGACCGCCAGGCTCGAAGCCATCAACACCATGCATTTGGCCGGTGTCATCTCCGCCAGTTGCGGATTGGCAACAAACGCTGTGGTGATTTCCAGATAAGCCACCGTGATCAATCCCCACATGGACAGTGAGACAGCCATCGCGATCGCAAAATCCGCGGGGGTGCGCAGCGTGTTCAGGCCAGAGCGGAAGGCGCGAATCTTTTCGCCAATCGCGCGTCCCAGGCCTGTGGAAACGACGCTGAAGCCTCTTTCAAAAAACGATGCCATCACTCCGCCCGCCAGGCGCACGGCAACCAGGAAAATCGCGCCCGCTATAGTGGTGGTCAGCGCGCCGTAGCTGACCTTCTTCATCACCTCAACGTGGGGCAGCGCACCCGCTTGACCGAACCAGGCAGTCAGCAGGATGACGAATGAAAAGATCAGCGCCATGGAGCCGGCATCTAACAGCCGCTCGACCAGGTAGACGGCTACCTGGCTGCTAAACGTCAGGCTTGTTTTCTTGGAAACCAGGTAAGGCCGCACCGGCTCCGCGACGCGGCCGAAAAGCGCAATCGCGGCAAAGCCAATGACCTGCGTGCCCAGCAGCGAGAAGAGCGGCACCTTTTTGATGTGGCGGAGCAGCAGCGCCCAGCGCACCGCGCGGATCGCGTAGCAGACGTAGATGCAGCCCAGTGCAATAGCGATCTTGCCCCACTCCGCCTGTTGGAATTGGTGCAAAAACTTCTGCCAGCTATCCACAAACTTCGGCCAAGTAACTTGATATTTATGCAGCGCATAGACTATCAAAGCCACAAGCGCCGTCAGCATTGCCAAACCCGCGATCAGTTGATTTTTCTTCAAGGATTCTCCGTTCCCGTGGCTCGATAATATCTCTGGATTCTAGTTTCTCACCCTGGAACGCGAAGTGAGCCTCGGAACCTCCCCGGAAAGAGTCGCTCTCACGCGCGATGTGCGACCCGGCCCCATGGCGGCTATCCAACTGGCTGACGAAGAGAGCGAAGGCGGAGCCTTTTGAGCAGGCTCGCTGGGAGTACGAGTTCGGTGCAGGGAAAATGGCAGGGGTATCGCGGCAGTTGGGAACACACGGGCGGGTAGAGCGGGAGGCGCTGCGCAGTGCGGATTCGGGTGTGAGCAAGCTTGGCGCTGGAGTCTTTGGCAAGCTTGGCATCGATCAGGCCGGGATGACACGCGGCATGGCGATTCTTAACGAGAGAGGGCGGAAAAATGCGTAAAAAGCGGGCTTTTGGGCGGGAAAATGAGGCTTTTTCGGGGTCGAAAAGCCCCGAAAGTATCACATGATGGTATTTTTACGGGTGGATTGTTTTGTAAAGTATTGATTCCAAGCAATATAAATTATCTGCAAGGTTCTGAAAATAAATAGAGGGGGGTGGGGGGTAAAAGCAGGGAATAGGGATCAGGGAACAGGGAACAGGGATCAGGAAAGGCCCGCGGCTCTGGTCGGTGATCATTCTTCTATTCTGCGCCGGGAGACGGTAATTATATGCAAACGCCTGCGGCGTGGGCCAGCGCACGCCCGACCATCCTCAACTCGCACCTTGCGCGTGGCCGCCAAACACCGCCCGCGCAAAAATGCTTTCCAGGAAATCGCAAACGCCTCTATTGAGACACAATGCAAGCCCGGCCAAGCAATGGGCCGTGATTCCGAACCTCGGATGGATTCGCGCGACATTCCTGAATCCGAATTGTCCACATGCAGGAGCATAAAAAGTTCGGAAGCAAATTCCTCCGCAAAGTAGAATAGAGGCATGGGCAAGGTTCTTCGGTTGTTTCCGGAGTTAGAAGACGAGTTTCAGCCTGATTGCGCCCAGAATCCTCGCAATCTGTGCGAGGTTCTCGTGGGCGACGCGAGCCGTATTCTAACTGGCTTTCCTGACGGCTTGTTTCAAACAGTAGTCACCTCTCCGCCTTATTGGGGCCTCCGGGATTACGGAGTGCAGGGCCAGATCGGCGCAGAAATGGATGTGAACGAATACATTGCCAACCTGGTTGTGGTTTTCAGGGAAGTGCGCCGGACGCTCGCCGCTGACGGTACGTTCTGGCTGAACATTGGCGATAGTTATACAAGCGGCGGAAGAACCTGGCGAGATGACGATGCAAAAAACAAGGGCCGCGGAATGTCCTACCGCGCGCCAACGCCCATAGGACTGAAGCCCAAGGATTTGATTGGGGTACCATGGCGAATTGCATTTGCTTTACAGGCTGATGGATGGTACCTGCGGTCAGATATGGTCTGGAACAAACCCAACTGTCAGCCGGAGTCTGTAAAGGACCGTCCGACGCGCTCGCACGAATATGTTTTTCTCTTCTCGAAGTCAGAGAAATACTTTTATGATCACGAATCCGTTCAGGAGCCCGCGCTAGACCATGGTCAGAGGCGAAAGAACAGGCGTAGTGTATGGAATATCAACACTGAGCCGTACGCAGGCGCGCATTTTGCTGTTTTTCCAAGGTCTTTGGCGCGGCTCTGTGTGGCAGCTGGGTCACGAGCCGGCGACAGAGTACTTGATCCATTTTTTGGCTCTGGCACGACCGGCGTGGTATGCAATGAACTTGAACGTCAGTGCACAGGCATCGAGATAAGTGAGGAATATGCGAACCTAGCCAGAAATAGACTGCTCAAGGGGCGCTGACTCGAACCGCCAGGTCGCGTGAATCGTGCATAATTCCTTCCTGATCGCCTTGATCTGCAATTTGCGCTCTGTCCCACCGTCGAAATAGAGTGCAAACTTCAATTTTCTTTCCGCGTCATAAACATATCCGTAGCCCGGCTTGGGAGTTTGTCGGCTGCTTGCTTGGGCAACCAGTTCCGCATTCGCGCCTTCCAACAGCAGATTCTTCGGAATCTCCACAAGCTCATAGAGATAAGCAACTGGCCCCGGCATGAGACATCGGAATTGCAGAATTCGCTCGTAGCTGCTCATGTGTTCAAGGAACATGTGACGAAGAAGGGGCAACTCCCACGGCCCCTTCCCAAGTTCCATGAACTTGCTGATGTGCAGCGAATCGGCGCGAATGCCAGCGTCGGCTTGCGTCTTGAGGCTCACGGGAACTCCAAGAATTGTGATATCGTGGCCTCGATTTGTCCTGTTTGTGACAAGTTCCGCTTGAATTCCTGCACGGGTCAGTGATCTCTCCAAAGCGAACTCAAAACGGTCCTTGCTCAATGCCTGTCGGCTGAACGCATGGTGTATGCGCAGCGCATCTCCCAACATTTCGAGAACGGCAGGCGTGACGAGATCCGAATCTTCTTTCCGGCTAAACTCATGAGGAAGATGAAACTGCAGGATTACCGCGCCAACCCAATCGAGCTGCGATGGCGTGAGTTCCACAAGAGCCTGCGCGAGCGACCTGATCAGATTCAAGTGAGCCGTCATTGGAGCCAATTGTATTGGCTCGAAATAGGAGAGTAACCGCTAATCTGAGACCTTGAACCGCAAAAGGCAACCCCTCAGGGATGACAGGAGCGTAAGAAATCGCTCTATCTCCCCGACCCGATGCGGCGTTAGGCATCCATCAGGTTGGACAGAATATCGTTGATGCGGGTCAGGTGGCCTTCGCCTTTGGAACGCAGCCAATTGAGGACTTGCGGGGCGAGACGGACGCTCACTGGCTGCTTGCGCTGCGCAGGTTCTCGAGCCTTACTCGCTCAGGAACGCCACCGACTGGAGCGAATTGATCTCGAAGGGCTTGCGGCAGCGGATGTTGGAGCAGCCTAGCTTTTCGTCGCGCCGCACCATGTAAGACTGGGCCTTGGCGAACTTGGCCCGGTCGCGCTCGTCGGCGCCGCGAGGCAACTGCGCACGCTTGCGCCGGACCACCCAGGTGACCTTGTATTCGCCCGCCTGCCCGCACTTGGGGCAGGTCAGCGTGTGGGTGCGCTGTTCGGTGGTTTCGTTGAAAAAATCGCGCTCTTCCATGGTTTGCCGGCTCTCTGCCGCGGCGACAAGGGCTTGTCGCCGGGCCATCTCTTTCAGTGTAAGACATGCGCGAGGCGAGCGTAAGACAAACCCGCGCCGGCTGTAAGACAGACCCGTCAGCGCTCGATTCCAGCAGCGAAACGGGCGCCGGAGACTGGCAAAGACGGCGATTCTGTTGCATACTCGGGTTTGCGATGAGCAAACGCAAGCCAGGTAAGTTTTCGGCCGCCAAGGCGGTGAAGGCCAACGCCCGAGAGCGCGTGGGCCAGCCCAAACCGGCGCGCGTGATCGACACCGAGCCGCGCACCGGCCGCGACACCAAGCACAAACCCAAGCTCGAAGAGATCATCCGCCAGGAGGAATAGCAATGGCCAAAGTTGTTGGCGTAGGAGGCGTCTTTTTGAAGGCGCAGGATCCCAAGGCCCTCTCCGCCTGGTATGCCGCCCATCTCGGCATCAGGCCGGCAGAAGGGGGTTCGATGGTTTTTGAAGGTCCGGAGTCGGCCGGAACGACCGTCTTTGCCCATTTCCCGCAAAACACTGGCTACTTTGGCGACGGACCGCAGTCTTTCATGGTCAACTTCCGCGTCGACGATCTCGACCCGTTGCTGGCCGATCTGGCTGCCGCCGGGGTGCGCGTCGATCCCCACCGCGAAGATCATTCCTACGGGCGCTTTGCCTGGATATGGGATCTGGAAGGCAACCGAGTTGAGCTCTGGCAGCCTTTGCCTTGAACAGAACGCCGACAGCGCGTGTCCTCCCGCAACCGCAGTGCCAAATCTAAGCCGTAAGACGGCCCGTAAGACGCTTCTTGCGGAAAATCGGCCTGTCCTACGCTGCCCTACCGTCTGTCAGACCGCTGTCTTACGGATGCGGCACGCTGTAGGGGCCGGGTAGCGCCGGCTCAGCCGGCTTGTCTACCGGCTCAGCTTGGCTGGCCACCGCCGTTCGCTTCGAGAAGATGCGAAACTGCACCACCAGGTCCAGCAGAACCGGGACGGGCTTGCCGTCTTTGACCGCCGGCTGGAAGCTCGCCTTGCGAATGGCGGCGACGGCGTTCTCGTCCAGCCCGAAGCCGATGGGCCGGCCCACGGCAATCTCCCCCGCCTTGCCGTCGGCGCCGATGACCGTGTGGTAGAGCGCCATGCCGGCCACCCCGTTGGCCTGCGCGAATTCATTCGACTCCGGCTCGAAGGTGCCCAGCAGGCGCGCCTTCTGGTCCACCGTATTCTGGCGCAGGATGGCCGGGTCTTTGGGACGGTAGTCGGCCTTTTCCGCCACCGCCTGGTAGTAGAGCTTCCAGAAGTCGGGCATGGCGGCCATCATGCGATCGTCCAGCCCTTGGGCGAAGATTTTGTCGAGAGCATCCTTGAGTACCCGCGCGGCGTGCGCCGGCGAGATAGTGGTGGTCACGCTGTCGGGGTCGGCCGGGCGGTCACCCTCGGGCGCGGCGGCGAGGTCGGCCTTCAACTGGTCGGCAGGGCTCATTTCGGCTGGCTCGGCGACGGGCGCTGTTGCAGTTGCCGACGGCACAGACGCAGTGGCTGTAGGGGCGGTCGCGGCAGCCGCCGGAGCAGCAGCCTTGGTCTCCTTATCCTTCTTGCCCTGTTCCTTGGCCTCTTTCGGTTCTTTTTTCTTCTTCGGCGTCACCACCATCTCCCGGTCGATGGTGATCTTGACCACTTTCTTTTGAGGAGTGATTCTGACCCGGTCGACGGCCTTGGACGGGTCTTCATAGGCAAGCTGGCCGACGAAGTGGAGGCCGTAGCGGATGCCTTCCATCTCCAGCTTGTGCTTTTTCAGGCGCACGCGGTCGATCTCGATGGCGCTGAGCGTATAGGAGCCTTGCGGGGAGCGATCGATGATGCGGCCGTTCTCGTCGAAGGTGAGCGAGTTGTCCAGGTAGCCGCCGCGCAGGTAGAGCGCCTTTCCGACCACGAGCTGCCTCAGCTCTTCTTCGCTGATGCCGCCGGACTGGGCATCGTCGGCGGCATTTGCCGCTGGGACGGCGGCTGGCGGCGGGGTGGGAGGCGGAACAGCAGGCGCGGCCGGAGTTGGGGCGGCCGGAACTGCCTCCGCAGGAGCGCCCGGAGGCGGAGCAGTCGGCGCTTCCGCTGGCGCAGTCGTAGGCGTGGCTGGTTGCGGAGCAGCAGGCGTTGCCGGCGCTGCCCCCGCCGGGGTGACCGGAGTCTGCGGCTGTGCGCCATCGGGTTGCGCCGTCGTGGCCGCAGGTTGCTGCGGTGCACCGGCCGGGTCGGGCGTCGCGGCCTGCTGCGCCTGTGCGGAAAGAATCAGCGCCAGCGCGGCGCAGCAGGCCAGCGCGGCGCGGCGCGCGAATTCGCCAAGCCGCATCGGAGCCGCCGGAAGACGCAGGTGAGACCGAGGGGGAGCCACGCGCATAGAGAAAGCCCTTGAGCGAACTCTATCAGGATTTTGCTTGCGCGGTCGAAAGGAATTGCGCGAACGTACTCAATCGCCCTGCTCGCCGCGGCCAGGGGAGCGCCTCAGCGGAACCAGAATTGGTGTCTCTCGAAACCACAGCACTCAAGTTGACGCGACCAACAGGGAGCGGCAACCCTCCACGAAACTCAATAGGGCATAGTCATTCTGGTTTCGCTCTAAGCCGCCAGAGCATACGGCGAAAGAGGCCGAGAATGCGGCGCGTGTCCGGCTCCGATAGGCTGAGCCGTCGCAGCAGCAGCCGCAGGTCGTGCCGGTTGGCCGCCTGCATGGATTCGGGCGAATAGCCAGCCGCCCGCATCGCCTCCTCGACCACCTCGGCCAGCAACTCTAGACTCCCGGAGGCGGAAAAACTCAATTCGGAGGGAGGCGGGGGTTTCAACCCCCGCATAAAGCCGACAGAATCGATGGGGGCTTCAGCCCCGGTCAAACTCTCCTGCATGGAAGCCCGCGCGCCCAACTCATACAGGCAAACGGCCACCGCCTGGCCCAGGTTCATCGAAGGCTGCTCGGGATCGGTCGGAATCTCCACGAGAACATGGCACCAGGAAAGATCCTCCCGCGTAAGCCCATGTTTTTCCGAGCCGAAAACCAGGGCCACGCGCCCGCCTCCGTCCAACTCCCGCCTCACCAGGGGCGCCAGCAGCGGCAGAGCAACCACCGGCTGCTCCGGCTTGCGATAGGTCAGCGTTCCAGTGCCGACGACCAGCGTGCAATCCGCCACAGCCTCGGCCAAAGTAGCCGATTCCGCGGCAGTCGCCAGCACTTTCGGCGCTCCAACAGCCGACCGCGCCTCGCGCCACGTAGGCTCAAAAGGCGCGACCACCGCCAGCCTTCGAAAGCCGAAGTTGACCATCGCCCGCGCCGCCGCTCCTATATTAAGCGGATTGCGCGGCGACACCAGCACCACGTCAAAGCGGTCGCGTTGGGCTTCAGGAAGCAAGCACATATTGTAGATCGGCGAGTAGCCGCGCGTGCCGGCCGGCACATCGGCAAGCTCAGGGAGCGGCCGCTGAGATTTCCTGTTTCACCCCGCCCGCGCCCATCAGCACCAGCGAGCGCTGAGCAAAGGGGGAATAGACGAGCAGCGTCATGCAGGCCAGCGCCAGACCGACATTGATATGGTGCAAGAGCAGGAAGGGCGCAAGCGCCCAGAGCACATCGAGCGGCAACAAGAACGGCCAAAGCCGGAGAAATTTCCCACGCACTCCGGGCGCATGGAAGAGCGTGGCGGAGAGCACGAACGCGCGCACAGGAATCAGGATCGCCGCCGTCACAATCAGCAGATTCAGCGCCAGCGATGCCTTCGGCAGGGCCGAGAAGAGATCTTCGATCTCCGCCAGATTTGCCAGCGCCCCGACATAGAAGCCCAGGTACATGAACTGCATCAGGACGAAAAACGTCTGCACAACGGGATAGGACGCCTTCGGAAGCTCCTGCGGAGACGCCAAAATCGGTCTGCGATGTTTGCTGCACGACTCTGCCGGAGCTGCCGCTTGGTCTCTCGCTATCGGGGACGGAGGCTCGGGCACCGCGGGCAACGGATTCTCGCCGAGGGCGATTCGTTCAACGGGAGCTACAAAGCGATAGCCGCGCCGGGCCAGGGTCTCGACAAATCTCGGATGGCCGGCCTTGTCTCCGAGGGCGATGCGGATGCGATTGACCGCCGAGTTCACGCCGTGCTCATAATCGACAAAAATGCCGTCGGGCCACAGTTCACGCGAAATCTCCTCCCGCGTCAGCAGTTCGTCCGGACGCTCCAACAGCATCAAGAGCACCTGAAAGGGCTGTGCGTTCAACTTGATGCGCACCCCCTGCCGGCGAAGCTCTCCCGTGGTGGCGTCTGCCTCAAAGGCTCCGAAGCGATAGCGCCGGGCTGGCTGTGGGTCGGTCATCGTCTTTGGTTCAGTGTATCCGATGACAAATCCGATACGAGGCTGTTCGGCAAAGTACAACTTCTCCAAAGTCCAATTGCTGCAATCGGTTGCCGAGCGAGAAACATTCTCCGGCAGATGAGGTTCCATGCATTGCCTCGCCTGGAGGGGTCGAGTAAGGTCGAGTTCATGATGCAACGCCGATCCTCAAAACCGCGAAGATTCTTCCAGCTACGATGGCTCCTTATCCTGTTGCCCTTGGCGGCCACACCCGGCTGCTTTGCAGCGGAACCCGCTCCCGCGGCAGTTGCAGCCTTCAATAGGTATACCGCTGAAGTTGAGACGCGCCTCACCCGTCAGCACTCATCGCTAGATACGTTTCTTATTCCGGCGGATTCGGCTGCCCAAACCGAGACCCGCCTGCGGCGAGGGGAGCTGATCGTCGAACAGCTCACGCCTTCCAGCGGCGCGGATTTGCCCGGAGCCATGCTGCACCACTGGCGCGGGACCGCGTTTGCCCCCGGAGCCACAGCCTCGGACTTTGAGCGGCTGATGAAGGACTTCAACGCGTATCCTCAGCACTTTTCCCCACAGGTTCTCCAGGCCCGAGTCCTCGCGCAGCAGGGCGATCGTCTTCAGGCCATGATGCGGGTGCGCCAGCAGCACGTTATCACGGTGGTGATGGATACGACTTACGAGATCGCGTTTGGGCGGCTCGACGCGCGGCACGGAACCAGCATCTCGCGCAGTACGCGAATTTCCGAGATCGACGCGCCCGGCACACCCCAGGAACGCGCGCTGACCTCACGCGAGGACCACGGCTTTCTATGGCGTCAGAACACCTACTGGAGTTACGAGGAGCGCGACGGCGGGCTGTATATGCAGATCGAGTCGGTTTCGCTCACGCGTTCCGTTCCAACCGGACTCGGCTGGGCGATTGGGCCGTTTGTTCAGAGCGTTCCCCGCGAATCGCTCGAGTTCACCTTGCGGGCGACGTGCCGCGCACTGCGGAGATAGGAGGGTCATTCAGGCCGCACCGCGCGGAAGATGGCCAAAATGTGCCAACCAACTGTGCCGAAGACCGCGATCAGGAACAACACCACGACTGCTGGAGAGAGAGTGCCGTGGGCTTGGCGGGCACACCGGACGATAAACCACTGAATCCAGGCGAATAGGCAGACCAACTCAACCTTGAGCCAGGCCAGCATCCGGATGGTCAGAGCCTCCAGGCGCGCGCGGTTCTCTTCAGTTACTCTCACCGGGTAATTGAAGAGTGCGGGAAACCGGGCGATTACCGAAATCAACGAATAGATCACCACGGCCACCAGCGGCAGAAACAGCAGTGAAAAGGCCGGGCCCCACCCGTTGGGGTTGCCGGCTGCGTCGAAGTGGGTTGGGATGCGATCCGGCAGCCGGGCTGGCCCGTAGAGCGCCTGCCCAGTGATCCAGACCATCAGAGTCAGGCCCGCAAGGCCGATTGCCTCCAATTGTTTGCGCATGGGGTTCTCTTCTGAGAATTGTAGCAAACGAGGCAGTCTGTACTGAACCGCTACAGTTTGGGGTCATTCCAATGCTGAAAGCCACTACGAACCCCGCAACAAGAAAGGACACAATCATGGCTACGCAATCGGCAACAACGAACAAAGCACCGGCATTTTCCCCCGCCCGCCGCGTCAACCAGGCGCTGACCGCTTCCATCGAGAAGCGCGCTTTGCAATGGATGGCCGCACGCGCGCCGATGTGGCTCACCTCCGACCAGCTCACCCTCCTCGGCCTGGCCGCGCAGGTTGGCGCTGGCGTCTGCTATGCGCTCTCGCGCTATGATCGCCGCGCTCTGGTTCTGGTCATTCTCTGCCTGGCTCTCAACTGGCTCGGAGACAGCCTCGATGGAACCCTGGCCCGTGTGCGCCATCACGAGCGTCCGCGCTACGGCTTCTACGTGGATCACATGGTAGACATCTTTGGATCCGTCGCGTTGATGTGCGGCCTCGGCTGCTCCGGATTGCTGCACTGGGCAACGGCCATCGCAATGCTGGTGGCGTTTCTCGTGCTGTCGAGCGAGAGTTATCTTGCCACCTACACCCTGTCTCGCTTTCAACTTTCGCAAGGCATCTTCGGCCCCACAGAGATTCGCCTTCTGCTGATCGCCGGCAACCTGGCGCTGCTGCGCAATCCGTATGCGACGCTGTTCGGGCACAAAATACTGCTCTTCGATTTCGGAGGAGCGACCGCCGCCGTCGGCATGTTCGCAATGGCGGTCGGCGTCACCCTGCGCCATACCGCTGAACTCTATCGCGAAGAGCCTTTGCCGTGAAGACCTTCATCCGTTGGGGCAAATTCAATCTGGTGGGAGCCATGGGAATGGTTGTGCAGCTTGCCTCGCTCGCTCTCTTCAACCATTGGGCGCCGGTGCATTATATGATTGCATCGGCCGCGGCCGTCGAGATTACGCTGCTGCACAACTTTGTTTGGCACCTGCGCTACACCTGGCGCGACCGCAGGGACGGCTCCGCGCTCCCGGCTCCCGCGCTGCTCGTTCCGTTGATGCGGTTTCATCTTTCCAATGGCTTGGTTTCGATGCTGGGCAATCTCGCGCTGATGCGTATTCTGGTCGTTGAGGCGCGCCTGCCGGTCCTCGCATCGAACGCAATCGCGATTCTATGCTGCTCCATGGTCAACTTCGGCCTGGGCGATCACTGGGCCTTTGCGACAAGGGCGCAGGCAGTTCAAGGCTAGCGCCCGGATGGCCGCAGAGGGCTTGCTGATAATCACCTTCTGTATCCCCACCCCCTGGCGGCCCGAGGGGGAATTGTACTAGCCTCAAGAGATGATCTGGACCAGCCCAGCCGAGATGGCGCTGAACGAGTTGAGTAGCGCGCCCCTGGTGCGCTTCTCGGTGCTGGCGCTCAGCTCGATCTTCTTTCTGGTCGATCCGTTCGCGGCGATTCCATCGTTTCTGGCGATTACCGAAAGCGCGGACGCGGTGCGGCGCAAGCGCATGGCCCGCAAGGGCGCGCTGACCTGCTTCATTGTGCTGACCAGCTTTGCTGTGGCTGGCCAACTGATCTTCCGTCTCTTCGGCATCACGCTGCCAGCGTTCGAGATAGCCGGCGGGATGATTCTGCTGCTGATTGGCCTCGATATGCTGCAAGCCAAGCGCTCACCAACCCAGGAGACTCACGGCGACGCCGAAGAGGCCACCGCCAAAGACGACGCCGGCATTGTGCCGCTGGGAATACCGATGCTGGCCGGGCCGGGGGCGATTTCGTCGGTGATGGTGCTGGTCGGCC
>Ga0187847_10002031_pt1 | contig 16969 bp, 16 predicted proteins | sample June2016WEW_4_10_FD_132458 | JGI IMG/M metagenome (GOLD analysis project Ga0187847, IMG submission 132458) | Peatland microbial communities from SPRUCE experiment site at the Marcell Experimental Forest, Minnesota, USA - June2016WEW_4_10 | ecosystem: Environmental > Terrestrial > Soil >...
CTCCAATAGGCAAACGCATCGCTCTCGGTGAATGCGGCGAGCGTCACGATTCCAAGCGTGCGCCCCGACCCGGTCACGCCCTTCGCGATCAACGGCAGCGCATCGTAGTATTGCTCGAAATCGGCGACCGTCAGGAATCCGGGCTGGTTGGTCGTCGTACCCTTGCCGTTCGGCGGGGTCTGTTTGGCGGTCTCTTGCTTCGAGCGTGTCGCAACCGCCTTGATATGGTGTGGAACGAATTGCGGCCGCGTGGAGAGGCCGACGACTTGGTCGACGACCGAGCTGACTTCGGCCGGTACCGTGGCCTTGTTGATCGGTGCCCGATAGCGGTAGGACGGCGCCGTTCCATTGGCAGCTACCTCATAGACGCGCAGGCTCACGTTGAAAGCGCTCTGCACATTGGCGGGCGTGCCGGTTACCCGCAGCGTGCTCGCGCCGCTGCGCTCGGCCGTGAGGCCGTAAGCGCTTAGCTTGGCGATGACGTCCGCGACGGCGGCGTCCGGCTGCGCGAATTGGGCTCTGAACTGGCTCGGCGTCAGAAATTGCAGAAAGTTTGCACTCGATTGCGTATAGATCGACTTGAACAACGCGTGCGCGGCCTGCTCGTCCCGAAGCTTGAGCGAGAGCGTGAGCGACACCGGGCTCGCGCCCGAAACCTCGTCGAGCGCACCGATGTCACGCGCCGCGGGCGTCGTCTTCGTCGGATAGGGCGCTGCGGCGGCTGCGCTTGCACCGAAAGCTGTGAGAGCTCCCAGAGCCAGCGCAATGGCATGGAAACGAATGTTCATTGGTCATCCTTTGACGTCTTTTGGGCGACGCATTCGAAACGATTGTCGGAGTATCCCGCTTGGAATTGATGCAAGTGTGAACCTGCTGCATTTGAATCTACGGTGGTGCCGGGATCGCAGTCAAGTCGCATTGACAAGGTCGCTGCTAACATTTCCAACTATCTTCATCTGAAATGTTTCCGACGTGATCCGATTGCAAATCGAAGACACCGGACCGCGGACGACCGCCAGGCGGCAATCTTCGGCTACCGACACTCGGGTTTTGTCTCAGTGCGCGGCGGCGCGACCGTCCTCGGCCAACTTTGCTTCGATTTCCCCACCGAAGAACGCTTGAGGGTCCGATGGCGTCACGCGCTCCTGTTGTTCGCGCAGCGCGAGCGACGCCTTCGCCTCATCGAACGCCTCACGCAAGGAATGCGCGCCGGGAAGGGCGTCCCGATAGAATGCCTCCCCGAAATATGTCAAGTCGCGGTCGTTCGAGCAGCCGAACGACGTGCGATCGGCCGCCGCAGCGGCGATCACGATCGTTCGCGCATCACGCAAGGAATCGATGAACGCGCCTGAATAGCATGCGGAAATGATGATGACACGCCAGCGGATGCCGGACTCGCGCAATGCATCGGCAAGATCTTCGTCATACAGATCCTTGAGCGGCAGGTCCGAATTCGACACCGCGATCACGGCATCACGCGAGCCGTGCGACGAGATCGACAGGAACAATACGTCGCGATCGAGACGCATGCGCGCGCCGATTTCGCGCAGCGCGTACTTCAATCCGGAAACGGTCGCGAGCGGCTCGCGCTGCAGATCGCGCTCGTCGTTGATCAAGTACACGCGCCGATTCGCGAACCCGTAGCGCTCGCCGAGCACTTTGGCGGCGAGGCCGATTTCGCCGGCGAACACCTTTTCATCGCCGACTCCGGCGAATCCCAGAAAAAAAGCTTCGGGCTTCGGCGAGGCATCTCGGTGGACCTGCGCAAGGCTGCGGTCGATGCGCGCCGCCTGCTCGAACAGCAGCGCCTCGTCATCGGCGCGCGCGTCATCAGCGGAGGTCGCCTGCGCGTCGACGGAATTCCAAACGTCCGGAATCACGTTGAGTGCGTCACTGAGCCAGATAAATGCGCCGATGCACAGCGCGCCCGCAAACGACGGCCAATACTGCGATCGCCCGGTGAGCGCGCGCAGTCCACGCGCGAGATATGCGAGCGAATAAGCACCGCAAATCCAGCAGATATCCTGCACCGTGACCTCGTCGAAATAAACGACGGCGACCGTCACGAGCGCCACCAAGATCGGGACGAGTCCGCTCACGAGCGCGAGCGCCGCCGCATAGCTTGGGCTCGGCCGCGATTGCCGACACAGCACTGCGGCGAGCGCCTGCGCCGCCACGGCATACCAGGCCAGCAACGGAATATTCGCTGCGACGAACTGCGGATCCGGCCGGCTCTCCCAGCGGTCGATTGCGATCCACAACGCGATCGAGCAGCAAGCGAGGATCAGCGTCGCCGCCGGGGATTGCGTCGCACGGATCGCGCCGGTCGCGCGCAGACTCCACAGCCGCAATAAAGCCTTCCACCAATCCTCTGGATCGGGGGCGGCGAGCGCCGCGGCGCCGGGCGAAGCCGGCGGGGCCTGCGGCTGATCCGGGTCGTGCTCGCTCATAGGAAAGTCTGGCCAATGCGCCGCATCGCCATATACTGCACGTTACTTTTTTTCCAGGTGTCGCTCATGTGGTTCAAGAATCTCGTTTTCTACCGTCTGCCCGCCGAATGGGTCCTATCGGCAGCCGAACTCGAGGGGCAGCTCGCGGGCAGGACACTGCAGCCTTGCGGACCGTTCGAAATGAGCTGTCGCGGCTGGATGCCCGTCACGAGCGGCGGCCGCCTGCTCCATGTCACTGGCCAACAATATATGATCGCGCTCGGCGTCAACGAGAAATTGCTGCCCGGCTCGATCGTGCGCCAAGTCGCCGAGGAGCGCGCGCAATTGCAAGCGCAGGAACAAGGCTTCCCGGTCGGGCGCAAGCAGATGCGCAACCTGCGCATGCACGTCGCCGATGAGCTGCGCGCCAAGGCGCTGACACGCCGCCGCGTCACGCGCGCGTGGATCGACCCGCATGCCGGTTGGTTCGGCGTCGATGCTGCGAGCATCGCACGCGCCGAGACGGTCGTCGAAACCTTGAGGGAAACACTCGGCAGCTTCGTACCGCCCGCGATCGAAACTGAGCGATCGCCGCAGGCTTCCATGACATCGTGGCTCATGCGCGGCAATCTGCCGCCGCGTTTTTCGATCGACGACGAATTGGAGCTGCAGACCGCGGACAAGTCCAAATCGATCATTCGCTATACCCGCCATCCGCTCGACGGCAAGGAGATTCACGCGCATCTCGCTGCGGGGAAATACCCGGTGCGCCTCGGCATGACCTGGAGCGATCGTCTCTCGTTCGTCTTGACGGACAAGCTGCAAGTGAAGCGGCTCGAATTTCTCGAGATGAGCAGCGATAATGCGGCGAACGATGAGCTCGACGCGGCCGAACAATTCGACATCGACTTCGCGGTCATGGCGGGCGAGCTCGCGGGTCTGCTCGCCGATTTGTCTCGTGCGGTGGGCGGGGAAGCCGGCGAAGGCGCCGATTGGCGAGCACGCAGCAAGGTTGCCTGAATGATTACGCACAAGGGTGGCTGCCATTGCGGCCGGGTCAGATTCGAAGTCATCGCGCCCGCCGTGTTGCAGGTCGACGAATGCAACTGCTCTATTTGCAGCAAGACGGGCTTCTTGCACCTGATCGTCCCCGCGGAACGCTTCAACCTAACGAGCGGCGGCGACGCGCTGACGACCTACAGTTTCAACACGCAGACGGCGAAACACCTGTTCTGCGCGACTTGCGGCATCAAGGCGTTTTACGTGCCGCGCTCCCACCCGGACGGATTCAGCGTCAACCTGCGCTGCCTGGACCCGGGCACCGTCGAAGCAGTGCAAGTGCGACCGATCGACGGCAAGCAATGGGAACAACAGTATCCCGCGGGACGCGGCGAATTTACCTAGGCCGTCGCAGCGGCGCGCTCACGCGTTGCTCTCGGCCGGATACAGCTGCCAGCGCCGCAAGCGCAGGCTGACGGTCTCGCCGTGGCCGAAATGTTCCGCTGCGTAGCGCTCGCGGCTGATTTCGACCTCCAAGGGTTCATTGGCGGGCCGGCCTTCTGCGCGCAATTCGAGGCGCACGATCGGACCGATGACGCGCACCGCGAGTATCGTCGCGGACCAGCCGCCGGCTTCGCGGCTGATCTCGATTTCGTGCGGCCTGATCAAGGCGATTTCACCATCGCCGGCCGCCTCGGCGTTCGCCGAAATGTCGAGTGGTCCGATGTAGGCCCGGCCGTCGCGCCGAGCGACCGGCACCTCGTTGACCTGCCCCAAAAAGCGGTGCACGAACGCGGAGCGCGGCAAATCGTAGACGTCGCCCGGAATGCCCGATTGCTCGATGTGTCCCTTGTTGAGCACGACGATTGCATCCGCGACCTCGATGGCCTCCTGCTGATCATGGGTCACAAAGATGCTCGTGAAATGCAATTCATCGTGCAAGCGTCGCAGCCAGCGGCGTAATTCGTGGCGCACCTGCGTATCGAGCGCACCGAACGGCTCATCGAGCAGCAGCAATTGCGGATCGACCGCGAGTGCGCGCGCCAAGGCGACGCGCTGCCGCTGGCCGCCCGACAACTGCGCCGGATAGCGCTCTCGGGCCCAACCGAGCTGTACCAGCTCCAGCAGAGATCCGACCTTCGCGGCAATCGCAGCGGCAGCGAGGCGCTCGCGGCGCGGTTTGACTTTGAGTCCGAACGCGACGTTCTCGAACACGCTCATATGGCGGAACAAGGCGTAGTGTTGAAACACGAATCCGACCTTCCGATCGCGTACAGGCCAGTGCGTCGCATCACGCCCATCGAGCAGCACCTGACCGCTGTCCGGCGTCTCCAAGCCCGCGATGATGCGCAGCAACGTGGTTTTGCCGCACCCGGAAGGACCGAGCACGGCGAGCAAGGCACCGGTCGGCACCTCCAAGTCCAGATCCGCGATGCCCGCATAGCTGCCAAATCGCTTCGAGACCTGTCGCAGGCTGATACTCATACTCTCTCCCGGCGGGCAAGGTCCCGCGATTGATGCGCACGGCGCCGCAATTCGGGCGCGCGCGATTCCAACAGGCTCTTCGCCGCCAAGGTCAGCAACGCGAGCAGCGCGAGCAAGGACGCGACCGAAAACGCCGCCGCGACGTTGTACTCGTTATAGAGAATTTCGACGTGCAGCGGCATCGTGTTGGTCAAGCCGCGCACGTGACCGGAAACGACAGAGACGGCGCCGAATTCTCCCATCGCACGGGCGTTGCAGAGCAGCACGCCGTACAGCAGGCCCCAACGAATATTCGGCAGCGTTACGCGCCAAAAAGTCTGCCAGCCGTCCGCACCGAGCGAAAGCGCGGTTTCCTCGTCGTCTTTGCCCTGGGCTTGCATCACCGGAATCAGCTCGCGCGCAACGAACGGAAAGGTCACGAAAATCGTCGCGAGCACGATGCCGGGCACCGCAAATACGACGTGAACGCCGTGCGCCTGCAGCCAGCCGCCGAACCATCCGTTGCCGCCGAACACCAGAATGAATATGAGGCCGGCAATGACCGGAGACACCGCAAAGGGCAGGTCGATCAGCGTGATCAGCGCGCTCTTGCCGCGAAAATCGAACTTCGCGATCGCCCAGGCCGCCGCGATGCCAAAAATCATGTTGAGCGGCACCGTGATCGCCGCCACCAACAGCGTAAGTTGCACGGCTGCCAGCGCGAGCGGATCGGAAACCGCCGCCAAATATGCACCGAAGCCCTTGGAAAGCGCCTCGACGAACACGATGATCAGCGGCAGCACGAGGAACATCGCGAGGAATACGAGTGCCAGCGCGATCAGCAGCAATCTGCCGAGCCGCGAGCTCATCGGCCACCATGGCGCGCAAGGGCCCAGCCCTGCAGCGCGTTGATCGCGAGCATCAACAGAAACGAGATCACGAGCATCGCGACCGCAATGGCGGTCGCACCGGCGTAGTCGTACTGCTCCAGTTTCGTGATGATCAGCAACGGAGCAATCTCCGACTTCATCGGACGGTTGCCGGCTATGAAGATCACCGAGCCGTATTCGCCGACGCCGCGCGCGAAAGCGAGCGCAAAGCCGGTCAGCAGCGGCGGCCACAATGCCGGCAAGATCACGCGCGCAAAGGTTTGCCAGGCATTCGCGCCGAGCGTCGCGGCTGCCTGTTCGACTTCCCAATCGAGTTCTTCGAGCGCAGGCTGCAGCGTGCGCACGACGAACGGCAGTCCGATGAACAGCAGCGCGACTACGATGCCGAGCGGCGTATACGCGACCTTGATGCCGAGCGACAGCAACGTGCCGCCGAGCCAGCCGTGCGGCGCATAGAGCGTCGTCAGCGCGATGCCTGCAACCGCGGTCGGCAATGCAAACGGCAGATCGACCATCGCATCGATGATGCGCTTGAAAGGAAACTCGTAGCGCGTGAGCACCCACGCCACGATCAACCCAAAGAACGCATTGGCCGCGGCGGCGATCAGCGCCGCACCAAAACTCAAGCGCAAGGATGCGAGCACGCGCGCTCCGGTGACCACGTCCCAAAAATGGCCCAAGCCCGGCCCGAAGCCGCGAATGAAGACGGAAGACAGCGGAATCAGCACGATCAGCGACAGATACAACATCGTGTATCCGAGCGTCAGTCCGAATCCCGGTATCGTCGGCCGCGGCTTGTTGGGGTGCTTGTTCGTCGCAGAGGCGGATCGCGCCATTCGATCGCCTTTGGAGCCTTAAGCGGGTTTACTGGCCATAGATTTTGTCGAAGGTACCATGGTCCGCGAAATGCGTGGCCTGCGCTTTGTTCCAGCCGCCGAATACGGCGTCGATCGTGACCAGCGGTATCGTCGGAAATTGCGGCGCGTACTTGGCTGCGATCTCGGGATCGCGCGGTCGATAGAAATGGCGCGCGGCGATTTCTTGAGCCTGCTTGGAATACAGGAATTTCAAATACTCCTCGGCAAGCTGCCGCGTGCCGCGCCGGTCGACGACCTTGTCGACGATGCTGACCGGCGGCTCGGCCAAGATGCTCAAGGACGGCGCGACAATATCGAATTTGTCCGGTCCGAGCTGCTGGACCGCAAGATGCGCCTCATTTTCCCAGGTGAGCAGCACGTCGCCGGTGCCTTTTTCGACGAACGTGATGGTTGCACCGCGGCTTCCCGAATCGAGCACCGGTACGTGCTCGTATAGCTTCTTGACGTAGGCCTCGGCGGTCGCATCGCTGCCGCTGGGCTGTTTGAGGGCCCAGGCCCAGGCGGCGAGATAATTCCATCGCGCGCCTCCCGAGGTCTTCGGATTGGCGGTGATCACCTCGATCCCGGGTCGCACGAGATCGCTCCAGTCGCGAATGCGCTTGGGATTTCCCTTGCGCACGAGAAACACGATCGTCGAGGTATACGGTGAACTGTTGTCGGGCAGTCGCGATTGCCAGTTGGCCGGCACGAGGCCGGCCTTGGTGCCCAATGCGTCGATGTCATAGGCGAGAGCGAGCGTCACGACATCGGCCTGGAGCCCGTCGATCACCGAGCGCGCTTGAGCGCCGGAGCCGCCGTGGCTTTGATTGATCGTGACCGTATCGCCGGTCTTGCCGTGCCAATAGGCCGCAAATGCCTTGTTGGTCTCTTCGTACAATTCACGGGTCGGATCGTAGGATACATTGAGCAGCGTGATCGAGGCCGCGCGCAGCGCCGGCGCGCAACTGAAGCCGAACACAGCCAGCGCGACAGCGATGATCGCGGTGCAGCGCGGTGCCAGGCGCTCGCGTGCCATTACGGTATGTCGCGCGTCGGAATGTGCAGATCCGCGAGGATCCGATCGACCTCCTCCTGCGTCTCCAGTTTCTCGGTTTCGCGCACGAGCTTGCGCGGCAGATGTGGTGCGAGCAGTTCGATGAACTCGTACATGTAGGCGCGCAGCAGCGCACTGCGGCGAAACCCGATCCAGGTCGTATGCCCCTCGAACAAATGCGAGGCATCGAGAACCGCAAGGTCGGTGTCGCTGACCGGATCGATCGCGACGCTCGCGACGATGCCGACGCCGAGACCGATACGCACGTAGGTCTTGATGACATCCGAGTCACGCGCGGTCAATGCGACGTCGAGGATCAGACCGGCGGTCTCGAACAGCGCCGGCAGCGACGAGCGGCCCGAAAAGCTGAATACGTAGGTGACGATCGGATACTCGGCGAGTTTCTTGAGCGTGAGCTTGCCGATCGAAGCCAGTGGGTGCCCGCGCGGCACGACCACGGCGCGATGCCAGCGATAGACCGGTAGGCGCACCAAATGCGGGAATAATTCCTCGGAGCCGGTAGCGATTGCAAAATCGACGCGATCGCGCGCCACGAGCTCGGCAATCTGCTCGGAGGTGCCTTGGTGCAAATGCAGGCGAACCTTCGGGTACTTCGTGCGGAACTCGCGAATTACCTGTGGCAGCACGTAGCGAGCCTGGGTGTGCGTCGTCGCGATCGACAGCGTGCCGCCGTCGGCCTTGCGCAGCTCGGCAGAAGTTCGCCGTATGTTCTGCATTTCGCGCAAGATGCTGCTCGCGCGCGAGATGATCTCGTCGCCTGCGGCCGTAGTTCGCGTCAATGCACGGCCTTCGCGCTCGAACAGCTGAAAGCCGAGTTCCTCCTCGAGTAATTTCAGCTGGCGGCTGACGCCCGGCTGCGAGGTATGCAACTGTCTTGCGGCCGCGGTGATGTTGAGGCCGTTCTCGTGGACCGCAACGAGATAGCGCAATTGCTGGAACTTCATCCGACAAGTATCCCTGGATTGACGACCTCAGACGACATGACGAATTGGCATGGTCTCATAAAGACTAGTTCTTACCGGTTTCGCCGGCATCAAGCCTATAGTTTCACGCCTTTTTGCCGATTTTCGGCGTTCTCGAGGACCCCAGGCCGTGTCCGAGCTTCCGACCGCCCCGCAAACCCGCGCCGCGCACCGCAAAGGGCACCTGCGGCGAGCCCCCGCGGAGTTCGTAAAAGTCTGTTACACCAATAGCTTAGGCGTGAAGTCGAGCATGCTCTACAATTCCTCGCACGCCGCCGTCAGTGAAACAGCACTGCCCGCGTCGTACGAATCATCGAGGTGCCTGCCGTGAACTATTTTCCGGTGTTCTTCAATCTGAGCGGCCAACGGGTGCTCATCGTCGGCGGCGGAGAAGTCGCGTTGCGCAAAATCTCGCTGCTCGAGCGCGCGGGCGCCGCGATATGCGTGGTCGCACCGCGGGTTGCGCCGGAAATCCTGCAGCGAGCGGCGAGCGCCTCCCTATCGATCAGCATGCGCGAGTTCCTGCCCAAGGATCTCGACCATGCGCGCCTGGTCATCGTCGCGACCTCGCGGCGTGCGACGAATCGCTGGATCGCGACGCTGTGCGAGGCGCGCGGGATACCGGTCAACGTCGTCGACGACAAGCATGCGTCACGGTTCATCGTGCCGGCGATCATCGACCGCGATCCGGTGCTCGTGGCTATTTCCACGAGCGGCGCCTCGCCGGTACTCGCGCGCCGCCTGCGCGAGCGCCTCGAGTCGGTGATCCCGAAGCGCTTCGGCGAGCTGGCAACTTGGCTGCGCGAGTTGCGCCATTCTGCGGCCGTCAAGATCAAAGGCAGCGCCGATCGGCGGCGCTTCTTCGAGACTCTCATCGACGGAGCGGCGGCGCGCCGCTTCATTACGGGCGACCGGCGCGGCGCCGAGCGGCTCGCGCAGCAACTGCTCGCGACCAGTTCGACCGCCGCGCCGGCCGCCGGCGAGGTCGTGTTGGTCGGCGCCGGGCCGGGTGACCCCGAATTGTTGACCTTGAAGGGACTACGCGCTCTACAGGACGCCGATGTGATTCTCTATGACCGGCTGGTATCCGACGGCGTGCTCGATCTTGCGCGCCGCGACGCGATGCGCATTTGCGTCGGAAAGTCGTCGGGTGCCGCGGGCGCGACACAGGCACAGATCAACGACCTCTTGATCGCGCACGCGCGCGAGGGCAAGCGCGTCGTGCGCCTCAAAGGCGGCGATCCGTTCATCTTCGGCAGAGGCGGCGAAGAATTGCAGGCGCTCGAGCAGGCCGGTATTGCCTTCTCGGTCGTGCCCGGCATCACCGCGGCGACCGGCGTCGCGGCCTATGCGGGCATCCCACTGACCCACCGCGATCATGCGCACAGCGTGAGCTTCGTGACCGGCCACGCCGATCCGCGCGGAGTCCAGCCCGATTGGCGCGCGCTCGCCGGCGCTGCACAAACCGCGGTCTTCTATATGGGATTGGGACAGGCGGCGCATATCATCGAACGCCTCATCGAAAACGGTGCTCCCGCGACACGCCCCGCGGCGGCGGTCGCGCGCGGCACCCACGACGCGCAGCGCGTCGTCACGGCCACGCTCGGTACTTTGCTGTCGGCCTGCACGGCCGCCGAGCTCGACAGCCCGGCACTGCTCGTCGTCGGCGACGTCGTTGCGCTGCAGCCGCAGCTCGCCTGGTTCAACGTGGCGACACACGACGACCTGTCGCGCACGGCCTGAGGCTGAGGCGCGCTGCTCGCGGCGGCCTCCTCCCGTTCGCGGCGCTCGAGCGCATCGCGCGTCAGCCTTCTGGGCCAATGCACCCACGATTTTGGCGCCGACCAAGCGCCGTATCGGCGTACTGGTGGCATCGGCACCTCGCGCCGGCGCGAATCGTGCGCTCCGCGTTCGTTGCTCATCGCCGAATCACCGCGAACCTGCGTTTAACAGCAGCATGCGAGGACTACCGCAATCAAGGCTGCTGCGGCATACTTTCGCGCGAAGCATTATCCATTAAAATTCAGCGGGGTGCGGCGTCTTGGGGACCGAGCCATTGTCGGTGTATCGGTCCACGGGGACTCGCGGATTCTCGCCGGCAGTCGCCGGCGATCCACGCCGGGTCGAGGCGCGCAAGCTCGAACACGAGGTCGACGTGCGCTTTACGCCGGACGCCTGCACGGTGCAGACGCCCGAAGGCACGGTTCACGCCAAGCCAGGCGATGCCATTCTGATGGGGATGGACGACGAACAATGGCGCGTCTCGATCGAGCGATTTGCGGAGAAGTACCGGCCGCTGCCGCCGACGATCGCGGGCAAGCCTGGTCGCTATGTGAGCGTGCGTAATCGCGTCGTCGCAATGCGCATGGATGCGCCGTTCGAAGTACTGCTCGCGGACGGTGTTTCGCGTCTCAAAGGCCACTGTGGTGATTGGCTCGTCGACTACGGCGACGGCAGTCTCGGCATCGTCGCGGCCAAGATTTTTGCGCAGACTTACGAAATCTTGAGTTGACCGGCAGATGGCTTTTCACCAAAACGTTCAGCGCCTGCTACTGCTCGGCGTTCGGTTGGAGTCGCCCGCTCAGGGACCACCGCCGCAGCCGCCGCCGCGATTGCAGCCGCTGATCGCGGCGGTCGCCCCCGCACACAGGCAGTTCGATGAGCGCGCCGTGCATTTCGGCCACCGCTACCGCAGCGGCTTCTGGTCGATCTACCTGCTCAGCGCCGTCGCGGTTTTGTGCGCGATCTTGCCGCTGGCGCTCGGCTGGGACAGCCATCTTCATGCGCTGCATCCCTATGCGGGCCTATGGGCGGTCGCGGAAGTCTGCGTGATCGGCACCGTGAGCGCGATATATCGGCTCGGGCACAAGCATGACTGGCAAGGTGAGTGGTTGCGCGCGCGTACCACCGCAGAGCTCACGTGGTACCTCCCGCTGATGGCCCCGCTCGTCGATTTCGGCCAAACGGGCTCTGAACCGAACTGGTACCTGCGCGTCTTCGATCCGGGGCGGCACCCGATCGCCGCCGACGAGGTCGCGAAGATTTGTACGCTCAACGAGTCCTTGGCTCGCACGGCGCTCGACGGAGCCTGGGAGGATGCCGCGTTCGTGACCGGCTATGCGCAATGGACCATCGAGATTCTCGAGGAACAAAGGCGCTACCACCACCGCATCGCCTCGAAGCAAGAAGCCCTGCTGCACCGGGTGCACGGCATCAACATCTGGCTGTTCGGGCTCACCGCGCTCGGCGCGCTGACGCACCTGCTCGTGCATACTTTGTGGCTGTCGTTGATCACGACGTTCTTTCCGGCGCTGGGTGCCTCCCTGCACGGCGCGCTCGCCCAGTCCGAGGCCTACCGGCTGCGCGTGACGTCCGCGCGCCTCGTGGTCGAATTGCAGAGCGCGGTCGATCGCATCCGGCACGCTCTCGATGCGGTGCATGATGCGACGCGCGCCGCCTCGATCAAAGCAACGATCGAAGAGGCACTGGAATTGATCCTCGAAGAGCATCAGGATTGGCAGATGCTCGTGCGTCCTCACCATTTGCCTCTCGCATGACCTCCTCGCCGGCGCCATGAGTTTGCTGCTGAGGGTCAATGCGGCTTTCGCAATCGGATCCATGCTGGCCGCCGCCGCCGCGGGGTTGGTGTGCCACTCGATACTCGAAGCGAAGGCCGGGCGCGATTTGGCCACGCGGGCGGGTCTCATGCTCGATAGCGCGGTCGCGATACGCAGCTATACATCGAATGAAATCGAGCCGCTGCTCGACGAGCGGCTCAAGACCGAATTCTTGCCGCAAAGCGTGCCGTTTTACGCGGCGACGCAGAATTTCTTGAGGCTGCGCGAGAAGTCACCTCAGTACTCCTACAAGGAGGCGACGCTCAATCCGACGAACCCGCGAGACCGCGCCGCGGACTGGGAAGCCGACATCGTGCAAAGGTTCCGCAACGACGACACCGTGCAACAGCTGACCGGCGTGCGCGACACGCCGATGGGCCCGTCCTTCTACATGGCGAGACCGATCCGGGCCGAACCGCAGTGCCTCGGCTGTCACAGCAGCCCCTCCGCGGCGCCTGCGAGCTTGATCGCGCGCTACGGATTCAACAACGGTTTCGGTTGGCAAGCGCATGAAGTTGTCGGCGCTCAAGTCGTCTCCGTGCCGTTCTCGAGCGCCGATGTCGGACTCGGCGGGTTGTTCGGTAGCTTGATGCTGGTCATCGCAATGGTGATTGGCGCTTTGTGGCTGATCCTCAACGCGGTGCTTTACCAGCAGTGCACGCGGCCGCTGCGGCGCATCGCGCGCATCGCGGACACTTTGAGTCTCGGCGAGCCTTGCGCAGATGAGTTCCCGCAAAAAGGCGCTCGGGAGATCACCGGGCTCGGCGCCTCGTTCGATCGGATGCGCAACAGTCTGGATAAGGCGCTCAAGATGCTGGGGTCCTGAGCGTATGGCCGGTCACGTCTTCGTCAGCTATTCGCAAACGGATCGCGATACCGCGCTCGAGATCGTCGCCGTGCTCGAGGCACGCGGCATCGATTGTTGGGTCGCGCCGCGCGATATCACGCCATCGGCCGAATGGGCCGCCGAGATCATCGATGCGATTTCGACATCGCGCCTCATGCTGCTGGTATTTTCGCGCAGCAGCAACCAATCACCGCAAGTGCGACGCGAAGTCGAACGCGCCGTTCACAAGAGGGTGCCGATCATCGCTTTTCGCGTCGATGACGTGATGCCGGAGAAGAGCCTCGAGTATTTCCTGAGCTCGCAGCACTGGCTCGATGCATTCCCGGCCCCGCACGAACCTCATTACGACCGGTTGTTTCGTACGCTCGAACGGGTACTGAACATGCCGCAGAGCGCCGGCGAACCGGCCTCGGCAGCGCATGCGCCGGCGTCGTATGCGCCTCTGCCGTTCGCCGAAGCAGCCTTGCTGCATCTCGAGCGGCAGCTCGCGCGTCAAGTCGGCCCGATCGCTCGGATCTTGGTGAGACGCGCCGCAACCCGGTGCTCGAGCATCGAACAACTACGCGGTCAGCTTGCGGCGGAAATCGAGTCGGAGCGCGGCCGCCGCGAATTCATCGTGGGCGCTTCGAGTTGAAACGAGCCGCTCGAGCCCACCGCCGCAACTTCCGCTGCGGCGGGTTTCGAGCTCAGGCGATGGCCTCGGTGAAGCCCCGCTCCGCGATCCAGGCCTTGTTGAACAAGCGTGACTGATACTTTGCGCCGCCGTCGCAGAGAATCGTGACGATCGTGTGGCCGGGGCCCAGTTGTTTCGCGAGACGCACGGCGCCGGCGACGTTGATGCCCGCGGTGCTGCCGAGTAGCAGTCCCTCCTCGCGCAATAGCCGATAAACGAAGTGCATCGTTTCGGCATCGGGAATGCGCATCGCGTCGTCGATCGGCGCACCCTCGAGATTCGCGGTGACGCGGCCCGTGCCGATGCCCTCGGTGATCGATGAACCGCCGTCCGACTTCAACTCGCCGTCTTTGATGAAATGATAGAGGGCACTGCCGGGCGGATCGATGAGCACGATGCGAACCGCGCTTTGCTTGGATTTCAAAAAGCGTGCGACGCCCGCGAGCGTTCCTCCGGTGCCGGTCGATGCGCAGAACGCATCGATTCTCCCGCCGGTTTCATTCCAGATCTCGGGCCCCGTCGATTCAAAATGCGCATCGCGATTCGCCGTGTTGTCGAATTGATTGGCCCACACGGCGTTCGGCAATTCCTCAGCGAGTCGCCCCGCAACCTTCTGGTATTGATTCGGATTGCTGTAGGGCACTGCCGGTACCTTGCGCAATTCGGCGCCCAACGCCTCGATGATCTGATACTTTTCGGCTGCCTGGTTGTCGGGCATGACGATCACGCAACGGTAGCCGCGCGCGTTGCAGACGTGGGCGATACCAATGCCGGTATTGCCGGCCGTGCCCTCGACAACGGTGCCGCCCGGCTTGAGCACGCCGCGCCGTTCCGCATCGAGCACGATCCATTTCGCGGCGCGGTCCTTGACCGACCCGCCCGGATTCATGAATTCGGCCTTGCCGAGAATGTCGCAGCCGGTTTCCTCGCTCAAACGGCGCAGCCGAATCAGCGGCGTATTGCCGACGGCGCCGACGAATCCTTCCCGAATAGGCATTTCAACTCCCCAAGGGTTTTGCAATCGGCGCGCTGCCTACCAAGGCAGGTATGCGCCGGTATAGGTCAAGAATTTCCCGGATTGTTCGCGCGTCAGCGCGGCGATTACGCGCAACATGCCGGAGACGCTCGACGATACGTCGATCGGGGCGCGCGGACCGCCCATGTCGGTGCGCACCCAGCCCGGATGCATCGGCACCGCAATGATTCCGCGTGCAGCAAGGTCGATGCTCAAGGATTTCATGATTGCGTTGACGGCGGCTTTCGTGGACCGATAGCCATAGAGGCCGCCCGAATCGTTTTCGCCGACGGAGCCCAAGATACTGCTCAGGGTCACGATTTTCTTTTGGTCGCTCGCAGCAACGTGTTCGACGAAAGCTTCGGTGAGCTTCATCGGCGCAAGCGCATTGATGCGGAATGCATCGGTCCACGCCTGATAATTGGATTTGCCGAAGCCGGAGAGCACATTGACGCCGGCAACATTCAGCAGTAGGTCGATCGGCGTGCCGGCCAAGCCTTTCGCGAGCGCGTCGATGGCGGCGTGATCCGCGACGTCGAGCGTATGCACGCTGATTTTCTGCGCCGAGCCGCTCGCGAGCTGCGCGAGCGCCTCGGACTTAGCCGGTGTGCGCGCACAGGCAATCACGCGCCAGCCCGCGACCGCATACTGGCGCACGAATTCGAGCCCCAGGCCGCGCCCGGCGCCCGTTACGAGAACGGTTCGAATCGGAGGACTCCTCATTACCCGAGCCGCATGGTGTCGAGGTTCAGATTGCGGGTCAAGACAGCGAGGCTTTAGAAAAGAATCCCCGGGCATGCCGGGGATCCGAGTGGAACAGGTGCTGGGTAATAACCCTACACGTCCTGTATGGAAGATGCGCGGCCCAAACGGTGCCTGTACGCTCGACCTTCTTCAATCTCGACCAGTGTGGCGTCCAAGAAACGCCCGGAACAAATAATTTCTGTCCGCGCTGGTATATTAGCCGATATAACTTATAAATCCAATACTTAAGATCGAAATCGTCAACCGATTCGGGTTTTACGTAAGAGCATAGGTAGTGACACACATACAACAACCGGTGCTCGTCGGCCGCGATTTTGCTTTTTGGCGGCTTCTGGCAAACTGCCGGCAACCCGATCGCGGCGAATCCACTGACAGCGGGGACGATTCTCCATGAAGTATCTGCACACGATGGTGCGCGTAACGGATATCGAACGCTCTCTGCGCTTCTATCGGGACGCGCTGGGATTGGTCGAGTTGTCGCGCCGCGATTACCCGCAAGGCCGCTATACGCTCGTGTTCCTCTCGGCGCCGGGCGACGAGCAGGCCCAGGTCGAGCTCACCTACAACTGGGATCCGGAGGCCTACAGCGGCGGCCGAAATTTCGGGCATCTCGCCTACCAGGTCGAGAACATCTATGCGACTTGCCAACGTCTCCAGGATCACGGGGTGACGATCAATCGGCCGCCGAGGGACGGACGCATGGCGTTCGTGCGCTCGCCTGACAATATTTCGATCGAAATCCTGCAGCAAGGCGGCGCTCTGCCGCCCGCGGAACCTTGGGTATCGATGGCGAATACCGGCGCATGGTGAGCCGCGCGCTCGTGTCGTCGCACCGCAGCAATTGACGAATTGCGGGCTTAGAACATCTCCGACGCATCCGGCGTCTTGATGACCACCGGGCGGCGCGACGGTATGTGCTCACCGGTGATCATTTCATCGTAAGCCTGCCCGGGACCGACCATTGGGTATACGCCCGCGTCAGGATCGATCATGACTTCGAGGAACGCGGGGCCCTTGAAGCTGATGAATTCCCCGACGACGCGCGCAACATCGGCCTTTTTGTCGAGCCGAACAGCGAACTTGAACCCGTCCGCCTGAGCCGCCTTGACGAAGTCCTTGGTGTGCAGGCTCTTGTCGCTCGCGCTCAGCCGGCCCTTGAAGAACAGCTTCTGCCACTGCTTGACCATGCCGTCGCCGCAATTGTTGAGCACGACGACCTTGACCGGCAAATCGTAGGTCGTGACGGTCTCGAGTTCGCCGAGGTTCATGCGAATGCTGGCATCGCCGTCGATGTCGATGACCAGGCGCTCCCGCTGGGCGAACTGCGCGCCGACCGCGGCCGGCAAGCCGAAACCCATCGTTCCCATGCTGCCCGA
>Ga0187847_10002033_pt1 | contig 16967 bp, 14 predicted proteins | sample June2016WEW_4_10_FD_132458 | JGI IMG/M metagenome (GOLD analysis project Ga0187847, IMG submission 132458) | Peatland microbial communities from SPRUCE experiment site at the Marcell Experimental Forest, Minnesota, USA - June2016WEW_4_10 | ecosystem: Environmental > Terrestrial > Soil >...
ATGGAGTTGCACGCTACCTTGCGGCCTCGACGATGGTCGTGGATCTCAACGGGAAATTCGTAATGCCCGGCCTCGTCGACGGACACATGCATCCGCTGATCGCGGGCTCGCAATTGTTGAAATGCAACTTGAACTACGAGTCGCTGACCGTCGCCGAGTTTCAACAGCGCGTCCAGGCCTGCCTCGACCGCACGGCCGCCAAGGAGCCGGACGCATGGCTCGAGGTCGTCAATTGGTTTCAGGAGAGCATGCGCCCGGCCGGTGTCACGACGAGCCGTGCGACGCTCGATGCGCTCAAGACCCAGCGGCCGATCGCGGTTCAGTCCTCGTTTGGACACACGTTCCTGGTCAACACGCGCGCACTCGCGATTGCGAAGATCACGGCGACGACTCCCGACCCGCCGGCCGGCAAGATTGGCCGCGATGCCGGCGGCGAGCCCACGGGTCTACTCGATGATCCGGCGGCGTTCGAGCTCGTGACCGCATGCATGCCGAAACCCACGCCCGAGCAGAATGAGGCCGCAGCGAGCGCTGCGCTGCAGGCGATGAATCGCCAGGGCGTCACGAGCTTTCTCGACGCGATCGGCGAGCCCGAGGACCTCGCTGCATTCGCCGCGGTGCGCAAAGCCGGGAGGCTGACCGCGCGTGCGCACTTCGCGCCGCCGATCACGCCCGCGGAAATCAATGCGCTCGACGCCGCGGTCGCGCGAATCCTTGCACTCAGAGCGCAATATGACGAGGGCGCCATCGGCGCTGCGCCCGGCATCACGGTCCGTAACGCCAAGTTCTTCCTCGATGGCGTGATTGCCGCACCCGCACTGACCGGCGCGACGCTCGAACCGTACCGGATCAACGCCGGCAAGCCCGAGCAGCCACACTGGGTGCCGGGCCCAAGCCGCGGTCCCGAGGTCTATTTTCCGGCCGCCGCGCTCGCGACGGCACTTCAGTCGCTGGGTCGCGCCGGCATCGATCCGCATATGCATGCCGACGGCGACCGTGCGGTGCGGGCGGCGCTCGATGCGATCGCGGCGTTGCGCGCGGCGCTGCCCGGCGTCGATATTCGTCCCGCGATCGCGCACGACGAAATCGTCTCGCCCGCGGATTTCCCGCGATACAAAGCGCTCGGTGCGATTCCGGTGCTGTCCTTTCAGTGGCAGAAGCCCGCGGGCGATACGCTCGGGCTCAAGGACATCTTCGGTCCCGCGCGCATGAAGATTCTCGAGCCGGCCGGATTACTCGCGGCGGCCGGCGCCCGCATCGCGTTCGGCAGTGACTGGCCCGTCGATGCGCTCGACGAGTGGTTCGCACTCAAGGTCGGCGTGACCCGCACCAACGCACCGGGCTCACCGGGCGAATTCCACGGCCGGCTCGGCGCGGATCCGGGCCTGTCGCGCGACGCGGTGTTGCGTGCGGCGACGATCAATGCGGCTTATGAATTGCACGAAGATCGGGTAACCGGTTCGCTCGAGGCCGGAAAATGGGCGGACCTGATCGTGCTCGACCGCAATCCGCTGACGGTGCCGGCTGAGGACATTGCAAATACGCGCGTGCTGCAGACCGTCGTCGGCGGAACCGTGGTATTCGATGCATCCGCCGCGCGAGAGCCGTAGCCGCGCAACAAGGGCGGCTCGCCGCCACTGGAGAGTTCGATGAAATTTTGGCCCGCGTTGGTGTTGCTCGTCACATTGCCGGCTGCGGCGGCGCCCTTAAGTTGGCCGACGAACGGCTGGACGCGCGCCACACCCGAGGAGGTCGGCTTGGCCTCTGAGCCGCTGCTCGCGATCGATGCCGATTTCGCCGCGGGCAAGGTGCCGCTCGTCGACGATTTTCTCGTCGTTCGCTGTGGCAGCGTCGCCTTCGAACGCAAATACAGCCATGACTATGCGGAGATCTACTACAAGGAGGCACACGAGCGCGGGCCGTTGAACGCCCACCTGACCGGGCGCTACAACTACTTCGATCCGGCCTGGCACCCCTATGTCCACGGCACCGACGAGCATACGATGCAATCGGTCTCGAAGTCCGTGACCTCCGCGACGATTGGCCTCGCGATCGCGCGCGGCGACTTCAAGGCCTCGCTCGATACGCCGGTGCTCAACTTTTTCGATGCCAAGTCGGTGCGCAACGTCGACGAGCGCAAACGGCGCATGACGCTGCGGCACGTGCTCACGATGACCACGGGCCTCGATTGGGATGAGGACATCCCCTACGACGATCCGCACAACGGTTCGAGCCTCATGGAAGCCAAGCGCGATTGGGTGCGCTTCGTGATCGACCAGCCCATGGCTCACGAGCCCGGCTCGACGTTCGCCTACAGCAGCGGTGCGACCGAACTGCTTGCGCACATCTTCAAGCGCGCGACCGGCCAGGACATCGAGCGCTATGCGCGCCGCTATTTGTTCACGCCGCTCGGCATCCGGCACTACTACTGGAAGCGCACGCCGCTCGGCGTCGTCGATACCGAGGGCGGCCTGTACTTGAGTGCCGGGGACCTCGCCAAGATCGGCTATTTGTATTTGCACGACGGCGTCTGGGATGGCCAGCGGCTGCTGTCTTCGGAATGGATCTCGGACTCGATGGCCGCGCACGTGAATCTCGCTGCGAATTGGAATTACGGCTACCAGTGGTGGCTCGCGCCCTACGGCAACGGCCCGCGCTATGCCTGGGCCGCGCGCGGCATCGGCGGCCAGCTGCTGCTCGTATTCCCGGAAGACCAACTCGTGGCCGTCGTGACCGCCTGGCATATCCTCGACGGCACGCCCTATACACCCGCCGTGATCGACAAGTTGCGCCTCGCAGTGCGCGACTTCGATTGCACACGGCGCGGATCGGCACTCGAACAACGGGGGAATTGAATCATGCGCGACGAGAATCGGATGCGGCAGCCGCGCTGCGGCGAAATCCTCCCCGGTGCGGTAGCCGTGATCGCAGCCCTGCTCGCGGTCGGTCCGGGCCCCGCAGTCGCGCAAGCGAGCAAGGCACCCGCCGCCTTGGTGATCACGGACGCCCGCATCTATACCTCGGCAACTCCCGAATTCAGCGAGGCGTTGGCGGCACGCGGCGGACGAATCGTCTACGTCGGCAGCGCCGACGGCGTCAAGTCGTATATCGGTCCGAAGACGCGCGTCGAAGATGCGCACGGCCGGCTCGTGATTCCGGGGCTCGTCGATTCGCACCTGCATCCCGCGGACATCGTCGATCTTGACGTATGCGACATCGACAGCAAGCCGATGACGCTCCGCGAACTCTCCGCGTTCGTGCGCGCCTGCATGGCCCACTACCACCCGGCACCGGGCAAGCGCCTGCTCGTGCATCAATGGAACCCCACCGACGGCAATCAGCCGGACGCCGAGTATCCGACCTTGCGCGTGGCGCTCGACAAGGCCTCGACGCAAAACCCGATTCAGCTGCTCGGCAACGACGCGCACCATGGCGCGTTCAACAGCCTCGGCCTCGCGAGCGCCATGAACGCGCGCGGCGAGGTCATCGGCATTTCGAAGGCGAGCCTTGCGGGCGAGTTCGCGCCTTACGCATCGCTGATCGGCGTCGATACGCACGGCGAACCGAGTGGCACCGTCAACGAGGACGCGCGCTACACGATCAATCCGCACAGCATGATGTGCATCGAGTACGAAGCGGTGCTCAAGAACCCGCAGTTGATCCCCGAGCGCCTCAACAGCGTCGGGATCACGGCAATCATGGATGCGATGGCCGATCCGAATTGCCTGCCGCTGTGGGATAAGCTGCTCAAGAGCGGCAAGCTCACGGTTCGCACGACATTGGCGCAATTTTACGACCCGAGCCACACGCGCACGCCGGACGGGCGGATCGACTACGACGGCATGGTTGCAAAGGCCAAGGCGGTGCGCGCGAAATATGCGGCGAATCCTCTGCTGCGGGCCGACTTCATCAAGCTGTTTGCGGACGGCGTCATGGAAGCGAACCCGTTCGCGGTGCCGCCGACGCTCGGCAACGCGGCCGTGCTCGAGCCGTATTTGCAGCCCATGTTCGCCACCGACGCGGCCGGTCATGCGACCGTCACGGGATACGTCGACACCGCCTCGCCGGTCTGTGTCGATGAGCGCGCCCATGCCGAGCGATACGAGAATGCGGAACAGGCCGCCAAATTCATGGAAGCGAACGGCTTTCATCCGGGCCAATGCCTGATATCGAACGGCCGGCTGCAGCACGACCGCGCGGTCGAACTCGAGTACGTCAAGCGCATGCACCTCGCGGGCTTCAATCTGCATATCCACGTGATCGGGGATCGTGCACTCAGAACTGCGCTCGATGCGATCGAAGCGGCACGCGCTGCGGACGGCGTCACCACGACGCACGACAGCCTCGCGCACGTGCAGCTCGCCCACCCCGACGATGTCGTACGCATCGGCCGGGACCATCTGTACGTCGCCTACACGTATTCCTGGGCGAACGTCGATCTCGACTACGACATGACGATCATTCCGTTCCTGCAGAAGGTGATCGGCAACAGCTACGAGAGCCGGCACGTGCCCGGCAGCTACTACGAGAGCAACAGCTACCCGTTCCGCAGCACCAAGGACGCCGGCGCAATCCTCGTCGCGGGCTCCGACGCGCCGGTGAATACGCGCGATCCGCAGCCGTTCGTCAACATGGCAACCGCGGTCACGCGGCGAATTCCCGGCGAACCAGCGTTCAATCCGCGCGAAGCGATTACGATTCGCGAAGTGCTAGAGGCCTATACGATCAATGGCGCGCGTTTTCTCGGCCGGGACGCCGAAATCGGCTCGCTCGTGCCCGGCAAGTCGGCCGATTTCGTGATTCTCGATCGCGACATCCTCGCGCTCGCCGACCACGGCAACGCCGACGATATCGCGAATACCCATGTGCTCGAGACCTGGTTCCGCGGAAAACGCGTGTTTCGCGCCAAGAGCGCGCCGTAGCCGCGCCGCCGATCCTCACTTGGCGTTGAATCCAGGCGCGTCCGGCCACATGTCGACCGACTGCGCGCAGCGAAAGCCCGCGTCGGCGAATGCGCGGCTCGGCGCCTCGAGCCGGCGCGCAGCCAGGCGCTCGCGGACCGGATCGACTTCCTGCCAGGAAGGACCGCGCAACACGGGCGCGGCGCCCTCGGAAGGATCTACCCATTCCCAGAGCGCGCCGCCGAGACCGCGGTTGCCGAAGCGCCCGGTCGCGAGTTGCTTGTCGACCGGTTGCAATCGGCGGCTCGTGCCGTCCTCGCCGCCCTTGGGATCGTTGCCCCAGGGAAACATTTTATGATCGACGCCGCGTGCCACGAATTCCCATTCGTCTTCGGTGGGTAATCGCTTGCCGCGCCACACGCAAAACGCCTTCGCCGATTCATAATCGATGCCGCGCACCGGAAGACTCGCAGAATCGACACCCGGCGCGACGTTCGCATCGCGCAGGGTTTTCCAATTGTCTCCCGCACGAAACACCGCGGCGGCGCCCTCGCCGGTGTAGAGACCGCCGCCGCGTTCGGCGCCGGTCTGGTAATTCTTGGCGGTCACGAATGCCGCAAAGTCGCGATTGCTGACGCCGGCCGGGTCCAGGTAGAACGGCGTGAACACGGCCATACGCGGCGTCTCCGCGGCGAAGTCGGCCGCGGCGCAGGGCGTGGCTCTCTTCTGGCACAAGTTGAGCGCGAGCGCGACCTCGTCGGGAGTGCTGCCGAGCCGCGCAAATCGCTTGCCGGCGTGATTGGCCGCGGCCAACTCGGTCACGGCCTGGCCCAACACCGGCGTCGCCTCGGCGGCTCCGCCCGCGCCGGCTTGCTTTTCCGCTTCGGCGAGTGCGCGCGTGCCCTCCTGAAACGAAGGATCGCTGCGATCGACACCGAGCGCTCGAGACCGGGCGGCCAACGATCGCGCATGCGCGAGCGAGATTTCCGGCGTGCGGCTGCCGCCGACCGGCTGGCGACCCCAGACGATCCAGGCGATCAGGCCCACGATCAGCACCGCCGCGGTTGCGGCGCCGACCCATCGCAGCATGCCGCTGCGGGTCACGGTATGCGCGGCGAGACCCTTGAGCACCTCCTCGATCGAGGGCGTGCGCTTGGCCCGATCGAATGCGAGCGCGCGCGCGAGTGCCTGGTTCTGCGCGCGCGTCAGCGATGCGAGCGGAGCGACCACGATGCCGGCATCGCGCGCCTGCAACGGCGAGCGGCGCGCGAACGGATGCTTGCCCGAGAGCATCTCGTAGATCACGCAGCCCAGCGCATAAACGTCATCGCGCTCGTCGGGCTCCATTCCCTGCAGCATTTCGCAACTGGCATAAGCCGGCGTGAGCGCGCCGAACGCGGCGGGATCGATGCTCGAGCGGCGGCCGCGCGCGGCGCGCGCGATGCCGAAGTCGAGCAATTTCGCCCTGCCCGAGGTCGTGATGAATACATTGGCGGGCTTCAAATCACTGTGGATTACATTGTGATCATGCGCGTAGGCCAAGGCCGCAGAGATGTCCTGGATCAGCGGCCAGGCACGCACCATCGGCATGCCGCGCCCGAAATCCTCTTCGAGCAAGGTCGCGAGCGTCTTGCCCTCGAGATACTCCATGAGCATGTAGACTTCGCCGTGATCCGCATTCAGCGAGTAGACGCCGACGATGTTCGGATGCTGCAGGCTGCGCGTCTTGCGCACCTCTTCGCGCAGCAGCGCGAGCGACTCCGGGTACTCGCGGATCTCGGGCTTCAAGACCTTGACCGCAAACGACTCGCCCGGAACTTCGGTGTCGCTCGCAAGATAAACCGTACCCATGCCGCCGGCGCCCAACTCGCGCTCGAGCCGATAGCGATGGCCGAGCAAATGACCCATGCCGATCGGCCCTGCCGAGCCATCGTTCGATTGCGGGTCGAGCCACTCGGTTTTCACACGCGCCTCGTTGAGGCGGGTCTGCGGTGCGGCGGCCTGCTCCGCGCCGCCCAACAGCGCTCGCAGCCGCGTTTGATTCTCGGCAGCCGAGTCGAGGCCCAGCCGGCCGAGCGTACCGAGATCGATCGTGCCGTTCGCGATCGCTTGATCCAAGGCACTGCGCGCCGCCTCGCGCGTCAAGGATCCATCACGCAACGCGTGCGCGATGAGGGTCTCGAACTCACTCAGATCGGACTCGCCGGCGGCGAGAGCCGCAATCGCGGCGCGCACTTGTTCGGGGCCGTTCGATGTCGTCATGAGGCTTCGGAACGGAAGCGTCGCTTAAGGCGCGGTCTTGCCGGTGGTGAGCACGGCAGCACCGGACTTTGCGGTGCGACCCTGTTCCTCTCTGGCGATCGCTTGATCGAGCGCGGCACGCGCCGCTTGCAGTTGTTCGGGACTCAAGCCCGACCAGTCGAATCCCGTAACCTGCGATGCCGTGATTTTCGCACTATCGGCGACCGGCGCCTGCGGCACGGCGGCCGAGGGCGCCGCGGCCGGTGATGCCGCGGTCGGTGGCGCGCGGTTCAGGAATAGCAGCGCCACGATGATCGCGACGGCGACGAGGGCCGCGACGCCGCCGATCACGAGAAGTCGAGCGCGGATCTGCGGTCGCGATGCGCCGCCGACCGGAGTGCCGCACGCGGGACAGAACCGTGCCGTTTCGAGTAGCTGGCCACCGCACTTGATGCAATTCATCGGATGCCTTTCGCGAACCTCATGAGCGTACGCAGCCGTCTTTCGACGCAACGCAAGTGTTGAGCTTGCGAATATTTTCTTCGAGGCGCTGATTGAAGGTGTTCAACATGTCCTGCAAGTCGCCGATCGACACCTCGACGACGTCCCGGCCGAGGCAATGTCCGGCAGCCGCGGTGACGACCTTCATTTGCGCCTTCGGGTTTTGCTGCGCCTCGCCGAGACTCGAAAATGCGAGCAGATCGCCGCTGCCGAGCGCACAACCGTCGCCGGTGATCACGCTGGTCGTATCGATTGCGCCGGCGACTTGAAACAAATAAATGCGCGAATACCCCGATTGCATGACGTCGATCAGCGTCAAGGGATGATCATTCGCGTGTTCCGCAAGACTCAGGCGCACCTCTTGATGGATTTGCGAGCGGACGTCCTCGGGCACCGCGAGCGCGGTACCCGCGGGCGGTGCGCCCGTGGACACTGCGGCTGCGGGGATGACCGCCGGCGGGGACTGATCGTCAGCGGCCACGATCGCAGGTTTGACGTCGGCACGCGCCACGGCCTGGGCTTGCAGCTCATCGGCCTGTTGTTTCAGTTGCGCGAGGTCGCCGGTGTTGCCGTCCGGCGTGGCATCGGCGGTGATCAGTCCCGCCGGTGGCGGTGGTGGTGGCGGCGGCGGCTCAGACGGCAATGGCGGAGATGCCGCATCCGGTGAATCGGCCGGCTGGTCCGAGCTCATCGGCGCGTCTTGGTCGGAACCGCCCTCGTCGATCGGCGGCACACCTTGATCGCCGACCGCATCAGCCACCTGCATGTCGCCGAGCAGGTCGATCGGGTCCGAGTAGCCCTGCGGAGGAACCGCGAATGCCACGGTTGGATTCGGACAGACCCAACACTGCGGTCCCACCGCAATTTGATAGGCCAAGGGTGCATAGAGCACCGCGTAGACCGCGGCTGCGTAAACAAACGGGCGGTAGACGAACGTGTCATAGCCGCCGAATCGCGTCACCGTGTAGAAACGGCGAATCGGCCGCGCGAATTCGCGGAACTGGCCGCCGGCGGTGGTCGCGTAGATCGTTCGCTGCACGAACGCGGGGCCGCGACCGCCGCCGACAAAGCTCTCGGCATACAGGGGTCGCCCGTTCGGCAGGTATGCGGCATGCAAGCCATTGTTATAGCGCACGAACTGGGGGCCGGCCACGAGGCCGCTGCTGTGAAAACTGGCGCCATCGACGGTTCTTCGGCCGTCGGTATAGAGCCGAGTCGTGGTATGCCCGTCGAGGCTAACGGTTTGCCGGTAGGAATTGAAGTGAGCCTGACCGCGAGCATCCACGTGCTGCTCGACGACGATTGAGGCATGCGGCGAGAGGTGATTGACGGCGGTAAATCCAGGATGGCCCGCGTTTGCAACCATCGTGGCCGTCGGACCCAGGCTCACCCGATGCATCCCGAGCGGCGCCGGCGATCCATGTTCCGAAACTCGCTCGCCGGCGCCCGGATGCACCGACTCACCGGGGCCGGCGCCGCGCTCGAAACCGCGACTCGGCGTACGCGGGCTCGGTTCCGAACGAAATCCCGGTTCAGAGCGAAATCCGGGTTCGGGATTTGCGCGTGGGTTATTGAAGGGATGTTCTGCGCGCAGCAGATTCGGCGGCTCGCGCGGCGGCATGACCGGGCGGGCCACGATCGGTCGCGCGGGCTCTACTACCGGCCGCGACGGCTGTTGGAACGGCGCGGGCCGCGGATGCTGCAGGATCTGCGGCGGCGGCTGGCGGGGTGGCGGTGCATGGTTGACCGCCGGGGCGCCGACACTGGGACAAGGTGCATTTGCTTGCGCATGAGGACAGTTCGCCGCCGACGCGGCGAGCGGGACCATCGCGACGGCGGCCCAGAGTAAATAGCAGATCCGCTTGGCAGCTCGGACCTTCTGCATTCTCGGCGTGTACACCTAACCGACTCCTAGGGCTCAATCCCTTAACCCGACCAGAGCTCGATGCAGTATACGGTCGCCGTAAAACCAGGGGCAAGTGCCCGCCGATCGACCGCAGGCGGGTCAGCCGATCACGCCCGCGGCTCGAAATTCAGCGCGACCGAGTTCATACAGTAACGCAAGCCCGTGGGCTTCGGTCCGTCATCGAATACGTGGCCGAGATGCGCATCGCAGCGCCGGCACGAAATCGCGTCGCGTCGCATGCCGAAACTCAAATCCGTCGCCTTGGCGACATTGTGCGGGGAAATCGGCTGCCAGAAACTCGGCCATCCGGTGCCTGAGTCGAATTTGGTTTTGGAATCGAATAGCGCGGTGGCGCAACAGATGCAGCGATACAGGCCGTCGCCGCGCGATTCGGCATACTCGCCCGAAAACGCGGCCTCGGTGCCTTCCTGGCGCGCGACCCGGTAGGCCAACACCGACAGTTGCGCATGCCACTCGGCGTCGCTCTTGATGACTTTTGGCAGCCGCACGATTCCCTGGCTCTTGCCGGACGCGGAGAATTCTTCGATATCCACGGGCTGATCTTGGGCCGGCGACGAGGCTGCAGGCGCGGATTGCGCGGCGGGAAACCATCGCGCGACGAGGCCTGCACCGGCGAGTGCCGCGAGTCCTCCCGTCAACAATCGTCGGCGGCTCGCCTGCGCGGGGCTGATTTTCTTCGGTGATTCAATACCCATCGATTTCTCCTCGCCCAACGGCGTTGGCGCTTACTCGAGAAGACCGGGGACGGGCGGCTAAAATTACCGAAGGACCGCGGTTGCCGGGCTCTAGCGACGCGACCCGCGCCGGCATCGATCAGCCGGCGTATCGGTCAAAATCCGATCCATCGAGCAACAGATCGGCCGCTGCGCGCAAACCGGCGGCATCCTCGTGATCGAACCGGGCCAATTGCGGACTATCGAGATCGAGTACGCCCAAGAGCCTTCCATGTTGAACCAGCGGCATCACGATCTCCGACTGTGATGCCGCATCGCAGGCGATGTGTCCCGGAAACGCATGAACGTCGGGCACGATCACGGTTTCGCGACGCAGGGCGGCCGTGCCGCAGACCCCGCGACCCATCGCAATGCGCACGCAAGCCGCCTTGCCTTGAAACGGTCCGAGTACGAGCTCGCCTTGGTTCAAAAAATAGAATCCCGCCCAATTCAAACCGGGCAGCGTCTGGAACAGCAGCGCCGCAAGGTTCGCCGCATTCGCAAGACCATTGCGTTCCCCCGCGAACAGCGCCGACAACTGTTGCTGCAACTCACGATAGAGGGCCGGCTTCGAGACGCCCTGACTGTGATTGGCGGCATGCATCGCGCAATTCTGCCACACCGCGGGGAATCCGCGCTGCACCCGGCGCGCCGTTAGACCGCGAGTTCCTCGAACGCCGCAACCAGATGGTCGGGCTGGCCTGCAGTGTCGCGGCCCATCGAAACGCAGAGCCGCACGGGCAAATAGCCTGCGTCCTTGGTCTGCAGGCGCGTATCGAGGCGATAGTCTTCGATTTCACCGGCGACTATGCGTTCGAACAACTGCGTATGCTCGGCCAAATCGTCCGGATGCGTGAGCGAGACCAGCGGGCGCGAGAGCATTTCCTCTTTGCTGAAGCCGAACATCGCGGGAGCACGTCGATTCACGCGTCGCAGCCTGCCGTTCAATCCCGTATGCGCCATGCCGACCGTCGCTTGCTCGAATGCGTCCCGGAACAGCCGCTCGCGCTTCGATGCATAGAGCAGCACACCGGCCGACTTCGCGGCGAGTTCCATCGCGTGGATCGTGTCTTCGAGAATCTGCGCAAACTCGCGCATCGTCTCGATCTCATCGGCGGTGAAATCGCGGGGCAATACGTCGACCGCGCACAGCGTGCCGATCGGTTGCTGTTCCAGCGTGAATAGCGGAACGCCGAGGTAAGCGCGGATGAACGGTGCTCCCGTGACGAGCGGATTGCCCGCAAACCGCGAGTCGCGCGTTGCATCACCCACCACAATCGGCCGCCGCTCGAAGATCACGTGCCCGCAAAACGAGACTTCACGAGAGGTTTGGGTGGCATCGAGACCGACGCAGGATTTGAACCACTGCCGGTCCTTGTCGACCAGCGAGACCAGAAGAATCGGAACTCCGAGGATTTTCGCCGCGATGCGTGTGATGCGGTCGAACGACTCGGTCGGCGGCGTATCGAGCAGCCGCAGCCGATAGAGCGCCAATAGCCGATCCGCCTCGTCGATGGGAATGGCCGGCGGCTGCATCGTCCGGGCGGGTCGCCTGGTGTCGGGCTGGGAGTTGTTCATAGTGCTTACTCGGCTGATGTTTCCAATTCTGGTGTCGGGCGTTCCCGTATTTGTAGTGCCACGTTAGCGGCCCCAATCGACGATGAGCTGCGCAATGCGCGCGAGTGGCAGCACGGTGATTGCCCCGCCGAGCCGGATCGCTTCTTTGGGCATGCCGAACACGACGCAGGAGGCTTCATCTTGGGCCGCCGTCGGCGCGCCCGCCTCGCGCATCTCGAGCAGGCCTCGAGCGCCGTCATCGCCCATGCCCGTCATGATGATGCCGGTGGCGTTGGCGCCCGCGCACTTCGCGACCGATCGAAACAGCACGTCGACCGATGGCTTGTGCCGATTGACCAGGGGCCCGTCGGTGACGTCGGCGTAGTAATAAGCACCACTGCGTCGCAGCATCAAATGTTTGCCGCCCGGCGCGATCAGCACATGGCCGGGCAGCAGCCGCTCGCCGTGTTTGGCCTCGCTGACCTCGACGTCGCAGAGCCCATTGAGGCGCGCGGCGAATGCGGCCGTAAACTGCTCGGGCATGTGCTGCACGACTGCGATGCCGGGACACGCGCGCGGCAGCGCGGTGAGCACGCGCTCGAGCGCCTGGGTGCCTCCGGTCGAGGTCCCGATCGCAACGATGCGTTCCGTGGTCTGCTTCATCGCACCGACTGCCGCCGGTCCGGCGACCGCGTCCGCGGTGATCTTCGGCTCGGCCAGCGGCACAGATTCGGACCGCGGTTTCGCCTGCGCGGGCGCGGCACGCAGCGAGGACTTGAGCCGACCGATGTTCGCCTGCGCGGCCATTTTCACGGCATTGATCAGATCGGCCGAGGCGTCTTCGATGAAGCGTTTCAGATCGAGCTTCGGCTTGGTCACGATGCAGACGGCGCCCGCGGCGAGCGCCTCCAAGGTCGTCACCGCGCCCTTCTCGGTCAAGGTCGAGCAGATCACGACGGGTGTCGGGCGCTCCTCCATGATCTTGCGCAAGAACGTGATGCCGTCCATGCGCGGCATCTCGACGTCGAGCACGATCACATCGGGCCATTGAGACTTCATTTTCGCCATCGCGAAGATCGGATCGGGCGCCGCACCGAGCACCGTGATCGAGGGATCCCGTGCGAGTTGCGCCGAGAGCGTCTGACGCATCACGGCCGAGTCATCGACGATCAGCACACCGATTTTCTTCATCGCGCCTTCCGTAGCGGCTCACGCATTGCCACGCCGCGCCTGACGCGCACATCACCGCTCCAGACATCAAAGCTCACGCGCCGGCTACCGTGCCCGCCGACATGTTCGGACGCGATCGCAAAGCCGCGTTCGGCGAGCAATCTGCGCCCCGCGCTGATGTTGCGGCAGCCGATGCTCGCGCAGTCCGCACGCCTCGCGTCGCTACACGCCTGCGCGCGGCACTCGGCCCGCTGGAGCTGTTCGGGGAACATGTGGCCTCCGCCGATCAGCTTGACGACATACTGCGAGGCCTGGGTCCGCGCGCCGATCACCGACTTCTCGAACAGCACGATGACCTCATCGGCGTAAACGCCCGGACCTGCATTGGCCGAGGATTGGGCTTCGCCGCGCGACGGCAGCAAGTAGTGGCAAATGCCGCCGAGGCGCCGCTCGGGGTGCCAGAGCGTGATCGCGACGCAAGTGCCGAGTACCGTCTGAACACGCACATGACCGCTGCCGAAATAAAATTCACCGATCTGCAAGAACCGATCCAAGGCGGCTCGGCGCGTCATGATGCCGACTTTCGATAGATCGAAGTCTTTAGCATCGTGAGCGTGTGCGGCACGCCGTTCAGCGTATCGCAGTGCCCGATCAACAGGTGCCCGCCGGGCAGCAGGCGCTCGGTCAAGCGCTCGATGATTCTCGCCTTGGTCTCGGCGTCGAAATAAATCATGACGTTGCGCAGCAGAATGACGTCGAACGCACCGACGTCGGGCAGCGGTTCATTGAGATTGAGGTGGCGAAATTCGACGCGCTTCTTCAGTGCGGGATCGACGAGCAGCGTGCCGGCATGCGGCCCGGTGCCCTTCAAGCAGAACCGGCGCAGGTAATCGACCGGAATACCCTGCGTGCGCGCCATCTCATACAGGCCGACGCGTGCGCTCTCGAGCACGCGCGTGCTGATGTCGGTACCCAAGATCTGCCAATTCACCTGCGGCAGCTCCGCGGCGAGCATCATCGCGACGCTATAGGGCTCCTCGCCGCTCGAGCAGGCCGCGCTCCATATCCGCCGGATGCCGCCGGATCGCCACGCCGGCAGTACCTCCTTGCGCAGGAAATCGAAATGCTTCGGCTCGCGGAAGAAATAGGTCTCGTTGGTCGTGAGCAGATCGAGCGATATCTGCAGTTCATTGCCCGAGTCGCTATGTTTGAGCCAATTGAGGTATTGGCGGAAACTCGTGAATCCATGGTGAGCCAATCGCTTGCCCCAACGGCTCACGACCAGCATTTTTTTCGACGGCGTCAGATTGATCCCCGTCAGCCGCATCGCGAGCGCGCGGACCTCCGCAAACTCCGCGTCACTCAGGGGTACCGGCTGCATGAGGGTCGACGCGCTGGCTCACCGATCAGGCGAGCACGAGTTTCGAAACCGCGTCTAGCAAAGTCTGGGGCTGAAATGGTTTCGTGATCCAGGCCTTAGCACCCGCGGCCCGGCCTTGGTTTTTCATGTTCTCGCCGGCTTCGGTCGTCAGCATGATCACCGGCGTAAACTTGTATCCGGGGTGCGCCTTGACGGCTTTGAGGAATTCGATGCCGTTCATGCGCGGCATGTTGACGTCGCTGATGATCAAGTGCAGCTTGCCGCTGAGCTTGCTCACGCCATCCTCGCCGTCGTTCGCCTCGACGACTTCGTAGCCGGCGCGCGTGAGCGCCATACCGGCGACCTGCCGCACGGAGGCCGAATCATCTACGATGAGAATTCGCTTGGACATCACACTGCTCCTGATCAGAAAAAATCGACCGCCTGGGGTGCAACCGGCTTCGCTGCGCTGCCGTCGTGAATGCGCCGCTGCTCTTCGGTCGTATAGGTCTTGGCCATGCCCGCAAGATAAGCTTCGGTTGCGCCGGACTCGCCCGAGACCGCGCCCATGTCCTGTAGGTCCCCGATGCTCTGGACCACGTGCGCGAGGATCTGTCCGACCCGGTCCTGAAATTGCAGCTGGACCATCGATTCCATCACCTCGTCTTTGATCACTTCGCTCTCGCTGCGAAATTGCTCGGCCGATTTGAGCAATCGCTCGGTCATGCCGCCGAATTTCTCGAGCACCTGGTTGATGTGCGTTTCGGAGGCCTTGACCGCCGCGCTCTCGCTTTCGGTCACGCGCTCGTTCGAGCTCATGATGCCGGCCAGCGAGTCGTTGATCAGGCCGATCTTCTGGCCGATATCCTTGCCGGTCTCGCGCGAGGCGGTCGCCAATGAACGTACTTCGCCCGCGACCACGGAAAATCCCCGCCCGACGTCGCCGCCCGCGTGCGCTGCCTCGATTGCTGCGTTGAGCGCGAGCATATTGGTGTTGAATGCGATCATTTCCACACGCTTGGCCATATCGCGCAGGTCGGTGGTGTGCGCCCCGAGCGCGCGTATCTCCTCGATCAGCGTCGCGCGGCTCTGCTGAATCGAAGTCAAGGCATCGATGACCTGCAGCAGCTGCCGCTTGCCGTCGTTCATCGACTCGAGCAATTCCCTGCCGCCGTCGCCGGATTCGGCCTGCGAGGCCGCCACGGCCTTGTCGAGACTCGAGACGATCCCGCGAAAACGCGTGCTGAGGGCCACGATCGCCTGCTCGCTCTGATCGCGCGCGTTCTCGATCTGGCTCGCGAATATCGGCAGAGCCTCGAGAAAAACGTTTTCGGAACCGTGGCCGTTACCGGCGCCCCGCGGCGCGTCGGAAGCAGCCTGTTCGCGGCGCGTTTCAATGTTGTGAATTGACATCCATCGCACTCGCAATAGTTTCCATCTCGGACACCGACAGCACGCTGTCGACGTTCAAGATGATCACGAATTTGTCGCGCACCTTGCCCATGCCGTCGATGAAGTCGGTGCGCACGGAGGCGCCGAAGCTCGGCGCGGGTTCGATATCCGTTCCGGGTATCTCGAGCACCTCATTGACGGCATCGACGAGCACACCGAGCACTTGCCGGTCTTCCCGCTCGGAGGTCTCCACGATGACGATGCAGGTCTTCTTGGTGATCGCCGTGCTGGTTCGACCGAAGCGCGCGCAGAGGTCGATGACCGGCACCACGGCACCGCGCAAATTGACGATACCGCGAATGAACGCCGGCATCATCGGGACGTCGGTCGGCGCTTCGTATTCGAGGATTTCCTTGATTCCGAGGATGCCGATCGCAAAGGTCTCGCGTCCGAGCACGAACGTCAGATATTGATTCTGATCGTGCCGGCGCACGGCGCTGGCCGCGACTTCCGCCATGGCTGGTTTTGACATGGCGCGCTCCTAGAATCGTACGAAATGCTTGTCGTCGAACTTGCCGCGATCATGCCCATTGAGCTTGCCGTGGCCTTCCGCCGAATCGTCCGACACCGCGTCCTCGGGAGCCGGCGGGGTCACCGCTATGGTCCGCGCGCGGCCGTTGGTCTTTGCGGCGAGAGGTGCCGGGCGGCTCGGTGCTGCTGCGGCACCGACCTTGAAGAACGACATGGTCTGCTGCAACTGCTGGGCCTGGCCGCTCATCTCCTCCGATGTCGCCGCGAGCTCCTCGCTCGCGGAGGCGTTTTGCTGTGTCAATTGCGAGAGCTGGTTCATCGCGACGTTGATCTGGCCGACGCCGGTCGACTGCTCCTGGCTCGCGGCCGCGATTTCCTGGACCAAATCGGCGGTCTTCTGAATCGACGGCACGATCTCACCGAGCAGCGCACCCGCGCGTTCCGCGAGTTCGACCGACGAACTCGCGACTTCGCCGATCTCCTGAGCCGCGACTTGCGAGCGTTCGGCGAGCTTGCGCACTTCGGCCGCAACGACCGCAAATCCCTTGCCGTGTTCGCCGGCGCGTGCGGCTTCGATGGCTGCGTTGAGTGCCAGCAGGTTGGTTTGGTAGGCGATATCGTCGATGATCGAAATCTTCTTGGCGATCTGTTTCATCGCATCCACGGTCTTGCCG
>Ga0187847_10002035_pt1 | contig 16961 bp, 12 predicted proteins | sample June2016WEW_4_10_FD_132458 | JGI IMG/M metagenome (GOLD analysis project Ga0187847, IMG submission 132458) | Peatland microbial communities from SPRUCE experiment site at the Marcell Experimental Forest, Minnesota, USA - June2016WEW_4_10 | ecosystem: Environmental > Terrestrial > Soil >...
AGAATCTCCTCTTCCGTGTGTCCCTTCCTCGCCATATCCCGGCTCTCCTCTCCCTCTTCAGAGAACCACGGAGGCCACGAACTCTCAACTTCAAAACGGCTTAGTTTTCGGGTTTTGGGTCAATAATTTTGGGCGTACGTGTCGTTCGGTAGCCCCAAAGAACGAGAGCGGCGGGCCAAAGCGTAGGCTGCGTCCCGGTCCATCACACCGCCGATGGAAACCAGGTACGGAGCATGCCCGCTAGGAGTAAAGACCGTAGCCTGCAGTTCCGGATGGCTATGGACGAGGCTGGAGACCTTCTTCTCTGCGTCATTCCTGCGGTTGTAAGTGAAAGAGATCACGCGCCAATCGGAGCGCGAGCCGGCCGATGCATGGCGGCTCACGCGCGACGAGCCTGCAGCGACGGGCTTGGAAGCAGAACTCGTCAATATCTGTTTCCCCGATTGCGCGCCCTGCTGCGAAACGGCCTCAGCAGTCTGCGTGGCTTTGTTCCGATGCGCATTCCAGGCGTGAGTAAGTGCCCATATGGAAACAAGCAGAAGAAGGACAACAAGGCCGGCGGCCCCGAGCCAGCGGGAGCGCAGCGAGAAGCTCGACTCTTCGCCCCAGGCATCTTTGCGGCTCCAGGTATCTTTGCGAGTGTTTGCGTGCACAAGTTCCGCGTCTCCGTCCTCATTGAAGAGAGGGAGAGAGAGCTGCTCCTCCGCCTGCATAGACGGCTCCGCATTGGCACTCAGAGCTTTCTTCTCGAGCTTGGCCGGAATTGCCGCTACCACATTCATCGGTTTCGGCGCTGCAGATTCTCTCGAACCCAACAAACCTCCGAGAGCGACCTTGATGTTCTCCAGTTCCCACGTACCATCCATCCCGTTACGGATGATCTCGCCGAATGGCGGAGGTATGGCGAAATCCGGAATGTCCTCAACCGATCCTTGTTGAGTAAGCGCCTGGAGGAGCACGGTTGCGAGATCACGCACGTCGCGCTGTTTGGCAGAGCGGCCTTCCTCCGCTTCTGGAGTTTCGCGAATGCAGTCGCTGCGCAGTTTAACTACGTCGCTCACGGCAAAGATATTGCGCGGCTCGATGTGCTCGTGAATGAAGCCATGCGTGTGCAGCACATCGAGCGCCGCCACCAGGCTGGATGCCAACTGCGCCACATCCTTGACGGTCAGATGGCCTTGCTCAAGCACCTCGGCCAGATTCGCGTCCACTTTCTCAAAAACTGCATACACTACCGGGCGACCATCCAACTCGGTCTGGCCGTAGTGCGCGAACTTGAGGAAGTTCGGATGGCTCAGCGCATCCACGCAACGCCAGCGGGTAAGAATCTCCTCTTCGTCGAAATGGCACTCGATGAGGCGCACCAGCGTTGGCTCGCTCTTGGGTCCGGCCGCGGTAAAGAAAGCGCTACGGCCCTCGGACAACAGAAGCTTTTGCAAGGAGAAAGCGCCTTCGATGGTGACGCCTTCGTAGTCGGTCCATAGCTGCATATGTCAAGCCCCGCCTGCGGAGTGGGATCAAGGCAGGAATGCCGAAACGGCGAGTGACACAAGCAGCAGAGCGAGCCGCGCGTGCTGACACGGCGGCTCTTGTTTTCAAGAGCTATTATCGCAAATGGTAGCGGGTCGATTTGCAGAAAGGCGTTACTACTTGAATCCGGGGCAAAACGCGTCGGCCAGGAAATGCATGAAGATCCTGGAAATAATTGGCCAATCCGACTTTCGGCGGATTCGCATGCTTAGTGAAAGTGCATAGAGTGTGTCCGACGGCGGAGCTCCGATGATTTCCGAGCCCCTTGGAGGGCAGTCATGATGCACAAAACTATTGCCTCGCGGACAGCAATGTTCTTCCTGCTGATCACCAACACATGCGCATGGGCGCAGCAACCTGCCGAACCAGTAGACCCGACTCCGCAGGATGGCGAAGTCTATGCCTTAGTGAACCAGGCGACGGGCATGCAGCTTTCCGCAAGTATTTCCGGTTTTGGCACCAACCATGTGCTCGAGTCTGCCCGCGATTTGAGTAGCCTGGCGCAGCGCTGGGCACTTACGCGGTTGGACGGTGGAGCATGGAAGCTCACCGATGAGGCCTCCGGACTGTGCCTGACCGAGAGCCTGTTTTCGTCGCAAGTCGAAACCGAACGATGTGCTCCCGCGCTATTCCAAAGCTGGCTCATCACTGAAGGGGCAAACGGCTACTCAACGATACAGAGCGCCACGACTGGCAGGCTCCTGACAGGATCGGGACGCCATGGCGTTGGTGCCGTGCATGCCACTGGCGATGCATCGCAAGCTCAACTGTGGCAGTTGCGGCCAGCGTTCTGGCGTGGAGCTGACATCTCGGAACAAGAAAAGATGGAGGCGTTGCGCGTCGAGACGGGATTGCCGTGGTGGAAGGACGCTGAACAACCCGAGGACATCCTCAAGATCTTGAAGGATCACGGATTCAACTCCATTCGCATCCGGCCCACGTCTATTCCTCCGTACTACCCGGACCAGCCCCCGACCGTCTGCACGGGGAATTACTGCTACATCGAGACGGATGCGCAGGATCTCGATTTGGCAAAGCGAGCCCGCAATCTTGGCTTCAGTTTGGAGCTCACGCTGTTTTTCGACGGAGGTAACTCGCAGTCAATCCCGGGCTCATGGGCCGGGCAGACTCAGGAAGAGCTTGCAGCCAGCATCTATAGCTACACCAAGGCCGAGTTAGAGATGTATCGTAAGGCTGGGCTGATGCCTGACATGGTGAGCATTGGCAATGAAGTGGACACGGGCTTCCTCGGCGGTCCCGGCTACTACCCTTACAACCACTTCGCAGCGTTTGCGGCGCTTGAGCAGGCGGGCCTCACTGCCGTGGCGGATGCGGCGAGCGACACGAGCATCGGACCCGCAATTCCATCTCCGTTGACCTGCATCCACATCACGCCTGGCTACAACATGACGAGCTTCTTTACGAACGCGAATGCGAACGGACTTACTTACGATGCGATCTGCGAGAGCTATTATCCGATCTACCATGGGCCATTGACAGACGCGCAGGCAGCGGAAACCAATCCCAACAATCAGCCCGTGGAGGCCGATACTCTGCTCCAGGCTGCGCAGACCATAGGCAAACCAATCTACATTATTGAAACCGGCGAGCACTACGAACTCGGCTTTGAATCGCTCGACCCCTGGTATGCTCCCACCCGTGCGGCACAGCGGCAGTTCCTGCTCGATCTGGAAGGAGTCGTGCAGTCGTTGCCTGACAATCTCGCTATGGGTATCGAGTACTGGGCGCCAAACGATGTGGAGATGCCGGATGGCGGCGGCCCGTATAGCACCTTCCAAAAGGACTACACCACACCCAATGCGCTGTTCGAGTGGGAGGGGCTGGGGCTCTTCGACAGCGCGGACCCGGACTATCTGACCAACCCGAACGCGCCGAACTATTCGACTGCACTTCCGGGCCTCGATGCTGTCGGCGGAAAGCTCGACGCCACGCTTCACTACAAGCTGACAAACGGTAAGACGCACTTGCTGCTGACAGGCGAAGGGAGCGCGGTGAACCTATCTCTCTTTTCTTTGCTCTCCCGGCTCGACGGCGTCATCGACCCACGGTCTCAATGGATCATCACGAGCGATAACAACGGAGCATTCACCATCGCAAATCTGCATGCTTCCGCGACCGGTCAGTCTGTAGTGCTTGATGCGACAGGCTCACAAGCGGTTACTCAGGCGACAGCCAATGGATCGCCGCAGCAAAGCTGGGACGTGCAGACCGCTGGCAATGGCTTCTTCTACCTCGTGAATGAAGCCACTGGACTCGTGCTAGGTCTGGATGATCGAGGGAATGCCGTGCAGCAGCTGCAGGCCAGCGCAGGGCAGGCAGCGCAGTGGGCCATTACGCCCGTGGCGATCTCAGGAGGGCAATAGCAGCTTACAACCTCGCCCTCCTCATTCCATCTTCGTGAGAAGTGGATCAATCCTGGTAAGGCACAAAGACGCCGTCGCAGGCCGATACCTTCGGTTGCTTCTGTGATTGCGAATGCACTGTCACGCCCTCGCCTGTAAAGGCGAAGTTCGCGCCATCTGCTCCAATGGTTATGTAAGCAAAACGAGCACGGACTTGCTCGGGCTTCACATCGTTCACCATGACTCCATCGAATGAGATCTCCGTAATGTGATCCGCGTTAAGCCCAGCGACCTGAACGATGCCTGGTGTCAGGCTGTGTACATCTTCCAGATGGATGCCTTTGTAGTCGGGAATGCGATCGCCTTTCAATCCAAGGTCCTCAATGCCGTCCGTAGTTTGGCCGTTATAGAACGGACTGATCGAGACCGGCACCGCGACATCGCGCATGCACAGATGCCGATAGGTTACGTTGCGTACCGGCCCCCCGCGTTGCACGTTGCTTTTGATTCGAATTCCGCTGGTTGTGTGATCCAGGGTTAGCTTGTCGACCAGAATGTCGCCATCCGAGGTATTAGTCTCCGAGCCCATGGACATGCCATGTCCGCTGTAGAAATGGTTATCCAGCACGCTCATGTGGTGCACGCCGGTTTTGATGGCGATGTTGTCATCGCCGTTATCTATCCAGCTTTTGGTAATCGTCACGTTTTCCGAACTGCCAGGGTCGATGCCATCCGTATTGCGTGCATCGGTTCCACGTACGGTTGGCGTAAGTAAGTGAACACCCCATGCTGTGAAACCATCCGTGTTGCTTACGGTCACGTGGTAGTTCGGAGCATTGTGCAAACGGATCCCATAAAGCACAAGTCCGTCAGCATGGTTGGCCGTGATGAGCTTCGGAGCCGAATAGCGCATGTTTGTTGGCTCGGCCGCCCGCGACTGTTGCCACCATGTATAGCTCTTGCCAAGGACACCTTTGTCGCCTCGTCCGTCAATTACGCCCTCGCCCATCACGGCTGCATTCTTGACATCGTGAATGCCAATCAGCGGCTTGCAAGGCCGGCTCTCTGGTCCAGAGGTCCCGCAGCCTCCGGGAGCTGTATCGAAATCTCGCGGATTACGCGATGCATAGAGGGTGACGCTCTTATCGATTAATAATGTCACTCCGTCGCGTAGCTCCAGAGGCCCGCTTAGGAATGCATTATTCACTCCATCTGCTTTGAGCTCGACAGCTTTGCCAGACCCGCAACCGTCCAGCGCTTTCTGAATTCGCTCACTATCGGTTTTCACTTCATCGGCTTCCGCCAGCGAGTTGTTGGTTGCATGCAGTTGCGCCTTCAAAACGACACAGGACGCAGGAATAACAGGCTCGGAGACTTTGCGAGTATCCTGTGCTATCGCGCCCATTACTATCAGATTCAGAGCTATGATGATTGCAAATTTCGATTGCATATATTCCTTCTTCAAGTAGTTTACTCGGTCGTCATCATTTGCTGGCTAATCGCCTGGTGACTCATTAAGCTCTGTAGGGCTACGCTCGGATCAATGGCCGAACTCACAAAACCGGCTCGCCAAGGAACTGAAAACACGCCATGAGGTGTTACTCACGATCGGTGTTCCAAGGCAAGCCGGCTTGGGGACATCTTCAGAGGGTTCCTTAGAATGTGATCTTCATTGCTCCTTGGAAGATTCTAGCGCCGTAACCGTTGGTGGTGGATGTGATCTGGCCGAAAGTCTTCGAGTTCAAACCAGTGCTCGATGCCAGGTAGCCGCTGCTGCTTCCCGGCGCGGCAAAGTCCGGGTGGTTTAGCACGTTGAACGCCTCAAACCGAAGGTTCAGCGCAAACGTGTCGTGCAGCGGGAACGAGCGTGTCAGCGCACTATCCACCTGCAGGAAATCAGGCCCCCGATAAGCGAATCTGCCTGAATCTCCGAAAGTGCCGGTTGGATTCTGCGTGAAGGCCCCGCTTGAAAGAGGGTTCAGATACTGTGCATTGGTCGAGGGTCCGCTGAGGATCTTCGCATGGCTATAAATCAAGCTCCGATTGGCTACGTTCGGACGGTCGTTGTTGACGTCGATCAAAGAATTGTCGATGCCCGAATTGACCGTGAAGGGATTGCCATCCGTCACGTGAACCAGCGGCGAAATCTCCCAGTGATTCACCAGCCCGCTCGCTAGCCCATGCAGGGAGTTGAAATGGCTGGATGCCACAAGTGTGGAGTTGAAGATGTCTCTAAAATCAAATCCGCAACTCGATTTATCTCCTTTGATGTTGGCCGGATTCTGAATCGTTATAGTGCTCACATCGGCTGCGTTGTCTGAGATGTCGATGCAATGCGACCATGTGTAATTCGCCAGAAAGACAAAGTTCGACGCCCGATGCTGAATGGTCGCCACCATGCCGTTATAACTGGCGTTGGCTCCGGCCATGATATACATCGAACCGGTGCCGCCGCCTGCATAATATGGTCCCCACACGGGATTCGCTTCCGTAAGCGCAAAACGCGCCGAGTAGTTGCTCGTCGACGGCGCGGCGCCAGTTCCGGGCACTGGTCCGTACACTGCCGCATTCATCGGCAATCCGTATGGCCCAAAGGCGGTTTGATTGCCCACAAAGTCAACCATCGCCTGCCATCCGCGGCCTACTTCACGCTGAATGCTCGCTGTCCATTGCATCATGTATGGCGAGTGAAACTTCGTCGGAAGCACGATGTATTGCGACTGCTTCTGGAACGCAACCGTTGATGATGGAATCTGTGGAAGCGGAAACGGATTGGTCGTCAATGTGCCATTCGACCACGGGCTGTCGAAGCTCAATGGTTTGCCCACCGGCGTATTGTTAATCGTCAGTGCATAAGGAGGGTTCTGTTGGTTGCGTTGTCCCGTAAACAGGTTCGGTTCGTCATACACCAGCGCCGCTCCAACGCGGACCACCATCTTCCCATTGCCCTTCGGATCGTAGGTTGCCCCAATCCGCGGTGAGAACTGCCATGGCGAATTCTGCGTGAACGCTTTTGGTACTCCCTTGTCGCCGTAGAAGAAACTTCCCGCCGGTGCATTGGGATACACCGTGCTGACCTGGTTGGCCAGGAATCCACTGTAGCTGAATATCGAGCCCCGATTGAAATAGTCGGTTGCGACAAACTCCGGATCCCAGCGCACGCCGGCGTTCAACACAATCTTGCTGGTGGCATGGTAAGTGTCTTGCACGTAGAGACTCGGAATCGGTTCGCGCAGCGCATTCTGTTGCGCTTTGCTCTGTCCGAATCCGCTCATTGCACCCGTCAGGAACTCCAGGTTTTGGTCGGCCACTGAGCCGCCCCCAGTGCTTGTTCCGTTCGGCCCTTTGATACTGTAGTTGCCGCTGAAAGTGAAGTTGCCATTCCCTTCGTAAACATTGTTCACGTTGAGTTCCGTCTGCACCCACTCTCCACCAAAAGCAACTTGATGTTTGCCGTGCACCCAGTTCAGATCGTCGGCAAGCGCCAGTGTATTCACGTTGAAGTGCGCCGCCGAGCAGGTTCCGCAATAAATGCTCCACTTGCTGCTCACTGACAACTGCATACCGATCGTTGTCATGTCATACAAACTGACGCCGACTGAGCTTGAGTTAATGCCACTCGCGTTCGGCCCGCGATCGTCGCGCCGCCGCATCACCGTGGCATGCGCGGAGTTCACCAGGTTCTTGCTGACTAAGTACGTCTCGCCAAGTGTGAAAGACTGCGCGCGCTCCGAGTTGCCGGCCGAAGTGGTAAGCAGCGCGTTAGTCGGTGAATAAAATGCGGGAGACTGGTAGCCTTCCAGAAAATACCGCCCATAGAGACTGTTCCTGGGGCTTAGAGTTGCGTCGACGCGCGTAACAAGTTGGTTATCGCGCACCTGCGACGGAATCGCATAGGTCACGAGCCCGTTAGGGGCTGTCGATTGCGGAAGAAAGCTCACAAGCTTGACGGCAGCAGGGCTGGGATTCCAAGTGACCCCTGGTGTGTCAGAGTACTTGTTGTTGATGAGTTTGATCCCGGTCAGCGGATCCAGGAGCTGGCCAGTGTCCGACGCCGAAAAGTCACCCGTCAGATTTGCGGCCGTCGGCACATACGCTGTGGTGTTGGATTGCGTCTGCGCATTTACCCAGCGCTGGTAGCCCACAAACCCAAACAGCTTGTCGCGAATAATCTTCCCGCCAAACGTGCCGCCAAACTGATTTTGGTGCAGCGTGTCTTTGTTGACAGAGAAAAAGTTCGTCGCATCAATGTAGTTGTTGCGGATGAATTCAAAGCCCGATCCGTGGAAGGCATTCGTTCCAGATCGCGTAACCACGTTCACCAGGCCGCCAGGATGCAGGCCACTCTGCGCACCAAGCGCCGCGGTTTCCACGCTGAACTCGGCTACCGCGTCCGGAAAAGGAAACGGCATATTCACGTTGGTCATGTAGTCGTTGTTGTCGCCGCCATCCAACCGATAATCGGTAGCATTGCCTTGCCCGCCGCCAATCGAAATCACGGCTGAGCTGAAAAACGTCTTGCTTCCCGATTCGTCGTTGTTCTCATTCGCATTCACGGCGCCGCCCGTAATGGTCACCAACTGCGTCATCTCTCGGCCATTCAGCGGCATCTCCGTGAGCGTATTCTCGTCGACTGTCTGTTTGAGCGAACTGTCCTCTGTCTGCAGTGCCAGACCAGCCGCCTGCACCTCAACTGTGATGTTTGTTCCGCCCACTTTCATCACCGGGTTGACGGCAATACTGCTGCCCACGTCGAGAACAATATTCGATTGCCGATAGTGTTCAAAACTGGCGGCCGTTACCTCCACCGTATAAGTGCCGATAGCAAGATTCGGAAAGCTATAGAGGCCGCTTCCATCCGTCTTGGTTGCGTGCTTCACTTCCGTCGCGTCGTTCGTCGCTGTCACAGTTGCGTTCTGCACAAACGCGCCTGAGGTGTCGGTAACCAGGCCCTGTATGTTCCCGGTTCCAGCGGTCTGCGAATAGCCCAATGTGGCGAACAATAAGATGAGAACGCCACAGCAAACGCCAATGCAGTGGCCTACCGACTGTGAGCCTTTGATGCGTCTTTTCTCCATTGATGCCTCCAAAAAACTTGCATGGCAGACACCTTGAATTCAGGCATGCCGTGCTTCCTGACTCTTCTTGAACACCGAAATTTGCCACTTCTAAATCCGGTCCAAACCTATACAGAGGTCTGACCACAACTGTCAAGGAGTATTCGGAAGATGATTAGGAAAGAAGGCGCAAAGTCGTTCGTGAAATCCGCGTTATATCCGTTCGTTCCTCGTGGTGGCCCTTGATCTGATTCATAACCCTGCATTGCAGGAGGTTCAGCTGATCGGCGCTGTCGCTTGAGACTATAATTTCGTGGTCGGACCACAAATTTACCCGCACGAGCGAGGTCTCCGGGGTGTCAAGATATTCCATTGAGCCGTATTAATATCTGAAGCGAGGTCCCGCCGGTACATCGTCGGGGTGGCGGTTCGCATCCAACGACGTGCGGGGCCGTACGCCGGCAGCGGCCAAATAGCGTGCTGCGCGCTCTCAGAATTCTGACAATCCTCGCCATTCCTATTACGTGCAATATCATTCCGCGCCATATGAAGATTCCGGGCGTTTCTTTTGGGAGTTATCATGCCGTTGTTTCTTCGCAGTTACCGCTTGATGACCTTCGGGATGGTTGGGCTTGGTGTAATCGTAACTTTGTTGATGGGCGCGGGGCGCGGTGAAGCGTTGAACTCAGCTGCGCCGGTGGTGCCATCCGTGTCGGACGCGCAGATGTCGAGCGTTCTCGCAAGCACAAGAAATGCATCGCTGGCCGCAGGCAAATTGCTTGGAGCGGGAACCACAGGGAACCCTCTTACTACGCAAAACTTTGAAGATATAGCCATCATTGATGCCAGCGTGTTGGAAACTCCGTTGGACGCGGCCGAACAGGCACAGGGGCGCGATACCATTGCGACTCAATATCGCAGCCATCCCCAGGACTTCGTAAAGGGATTGGAAATCGAACACAAGCTCGCCCGGGTCTTTCTTGATGGATCTGCAACGGAGCAAATGCAGGCGCGGACTATCGTCTGGCTCGGATGGGTTGCCGCGGCACAGGGCAATCTACTCACGGCCCGATGGGTTGCCACAGTCAAGCGCCACGACGTGCCTGTTGTTACCCAAAGCGGACTCACAGTGACGAACCGCCAACTCGACGCCATGTTTGTTTCAAATGATTGGGTAGCAAAGGCCGCGAATCTGCCCCTGAGCACCCCTGAGACCCGAGCCGCATTCACGCGAGAACTGCCCGCCAGATTCTCAGCCATGACACAGGCGGAGCGGCAGCAACTCGCTCTGGCTGATCTGCGTTGGGATGCGCTGCGAGGGGTGCTTGGCTTCGGTTTGCAAGATAAAGCAGTCGAAATAGTGCATCAGAATGTCCACGGCTCCAACGACGTTCCGATGGGAGCTCGGCATCTTGAAAATGCTTCGCTCGAATTCGAACAAGGGATGGCGCAATTCAATAAGCAGATGTGGGGACGGACTCTCGCAATCATGGGTGGAGTGGGGCAAGGAGCTGTTGCGGAAAGCATGAATATGGCACAGGACCGATTCGAAGGGAAATTCGACGCAACACCACATCATTAGTTTCTGGAAAGTCACCCAACGAGTCGAAAACCAGCTCCAGGGGAGTCACCAGTTGATCGGCCGGTACTGAGTAGTAATTGGAGAGTTAGCGACAAACCTGCCAGAATGCGCAAGAAGATCGCGGCAACTTCGAAAGCTATTTGCGGGCGACATCGTGCCCAGGCGATTAGAACAGCTCACAAATCAATTGCGAGGGGCCTTGTAACAAGAGCAAGACTTCAGTGTTCCATCTCTGCACCGGAGCGCAGGATAAAGCCAATCAATGAGCCGGGTTTCAGACTCTGCGAGTCTTGCTGTCTGCGGTATCGCTTGACATGCTAAATTCCATACATCCGCGGCTGAAGTCAACTGCCTCATGCTGTGGTTCGAACGTTCGATGCAACTGTTGCGTCCATCTTTTCGATCCAGAATTAGAGGAGCGCGCGCCGAAGTTGTGCTATTTGCGCCGCTCTCGGTTGCCCGAATCGAATACTGTCTTTCCGTTCACTCAGACAGGAGTGTGAGCCGAATGCGCATGTTTACCCGTTCCAACCTATTCACCTGCATCGGCGCCCTGTGCGCCGTCGCCTGCCTGGTTACGGCTGGTGCCTCCTCCAATTGCCAGCAGCCTTCGAATGCCCCTATGACTCAGGGTGTCGCGCCAGCGCCCATGGCCTTTGACGAGGTCATGTTCTATCCCCGTACCGGCGCCGATACCGGCGGCGGTTTCCTGTGGTGGGACGCCACCGACTATTGGCTGTTTGCTAACGTGTCGTCGTTGAACCTGATAGCCAACGCATACGGCCTTGGCATGCACCAGGTAATCGGCTTTCCAAATTGGGCCGAGACCGACCTGTACTCCCTGCAGACCAAGTTGGATCGAGAAAAGTTCGAGGCATTCAAGGCGCTTCCCATGGGCGAGCAGTTGAGACAACAGCGGTTGATGATGCAAGCGGCTCTTGCCGGCCGGTATCAGCTCAAAGCGCACTACGAAACCCGCGAAATGCCTGTCTACGAGCTGGTCGTCGCGAATGGAGAACCGAAGTTGAGGGAGAAGGTGCCCGAAGGCCACCCTGGGGCATCTTTCTTTAGGCCTCGAAACTGGATCAACTACGGCACGATGGAGGACCTCGCCAGCAAGCTCGCGGGACCCACAGGCAGTGTCGTTATCGACAAGACGGGACTGGGGACGAAGACATTCTTTTACCAGCTCAAGTGGACTTCGGACAGCCAGAGCGGCTTGGCAGGCGGCGACCCGCCGATTTTCAGGGCTCTCGAAGAACAGCTCGGACTGAAGTTGGTCCCTGCCACAGATACTGTGGGCGTTCTCGTTATCGATCACATTGAGAAACCGACGCCGGGAATCCAACGCACGGCATCTGCGGGCTCATCGCTCTAAAAAACAGTCTCGGAACGGTTCTCGCGCCCCTTTTGGGGCTTGGCCACAGCAAAACCAGGGTTATTGTATCCCGGAGCCGCAATACTCAAGTTGATGCGACCAGCAGAGAGCGGCGACCTTCAGCAATTCTGAATCGGACACACCAACTCCGGTTTTATTCCAGGCAATGCGGGACCGCACGTTTTCGGTCATTGGCTCCAAATAACCGGCAGCCCGGCAATTACTGGTTGATCAACACCACACGATATCTGCATGAATGATGCCGCGATCCTTCCCTGCGGATTGCCGGGCAGCACAACGTTGCATCCGGTTGCGGCATCACACTATTCACGGTCGTGGACTTGACTGCATTCAGCATCGGACATGATTCAAAAGTGCGTCGGGCGCGTTGCAAAGGCCGGCGAGTAGGAGAAACACTAACACCGGCCCTTGAAGGGGCCAGAGAGGTTCACATGTCGCAAACCGTAGTGGAAAAAACGGCTGACCAAATCGCTGAATCAGCACGCCAGGCTTCTCGCGTCTCCAGCGCCATTGCCGAAGCAATCGAGGACGGCCTGGGCGTGGCAAGACGCGCAGTGAAACATGGTGGCGACGCCGCTGAAGAGATCTTGGATGACACAATCCATCGGCTGGAGCGGCACGTTGTATTGACGGTTGTGGGGACGTTTGCCGCAGGCGTTGCTTTTGGAGCAGCTCTCGGCTTCGCCGTACGGCGCCGCTAAATCTCATTCCGTGCTTCTGGATTCCACCGGACTTAGGTGGAGCTCTGAGCCCGAAGCTCTGTGTCCGTCTCCCTGTTCGGGTCCCAGAACATTCAGAGACGAATCCCTCACCTCACCCCGCGATCTGTCCCGGACCGCATGTGGGAAACGCTGTCCTTTTGCAGAAAATTATGTACTCCCGGCGCACAATGGGAATACAAGTACGTGCAGGGAAACCACCCAACCGGAAGGAGCGCGAACAGATGAAGACCCTCATCTTGATCCAGAGTGACGATGCGACCCCTCAGCCGCGCGCCCCGATGGTCCTGCACTTCCTCTCAAAAACTGCAGCTAACCGTGTCCAAAGCGCTGATTTCTGCCCCAAAATGAGCCTCATTACGGCCTTCAATACCACATATAGGCCTGTATTCGCGCACGAGAAAATTCCACAAACCACTCAAATTAAGTCACTAACCGATAATGTCACCTTCCCTCTGCTCTCATGGCCCCAATTTTGACTTGTGAAACTGTGAGATCGTCTAACCAATTTGGTTTCATCAACATCGTCAGCGACATCTCACAGAAACACCATAAGTGATGATTCTTTGAAACTGTGACGCTCCCCGCAATACCTTAAAAACAAAGGCATTACACGCCAAAATTTATATGTGTATTAAATAATGTGACTCTGTGAAACTGCGTCGCTGCCCTGCGTTCATCTACCATCAAAAGCAGCGCATGCCCTCCAAACCCAGGCTCGGACAAAACTTCCTCAACGATACGCAGGCCATCGAACGCATCGTTGCGTCCTTGGGCGACCTCTCCAGCCGCACGGTAATCGAGATCGGTCCAGGCGCTGGCGCGATTACCGGAGCCCTCGCCGCCCGAGCAGCACACGTAGTAGCCATCGAACTGGATCCCGCACTGGCCGCACATCTTCGCACGCAATTCCCGCCCAAAGGGAAATCGCGCGTCGCCGTTATCGAACAAGACGTGCTGCAGTTCGATTTCGCTGCGGCCTCGGCAACCGCAGGCCAACGGCTAGTCGTCGTGGGCAACCTGCCCTATTACATCACCTCCCCAATCCTGCTGAAACTCGCCGCCAGCCACGCAGCGCTCGACCGCGCAATCCTGATGGTGCAACGCGAAGTAGCCGATCGCGTAGCCGCCCAGCCTGGCTCGCGCGACTACGGTCTGCTTTCTGTAACCGTGCAGATGTACGGGCCGGCGCAGAGCCTCTTTACCCTGCCCCCCGAGTCGTTTTCACCACCGCCAGACGTTCACTCGACAGTCTTCCGCTGGCGCTTTGCCCCGCGCTTCGAGGAATTGGCAGTGGATGAAGCGAGCTTTTCCGGATTAGTGCGCAAGGCATTTGCTCAGAAACGGAAAACGCTGGCCAATAACCTGCGCGCCGCGCAGATCCAGCCGTCCACCGTGACTGCGGCAATGGCGCGAGCCGGAATCGATGCGCAGGCCCGCGCCGAAGCATTACCGATCGAAGCGTTGGCTTCGCTTTGGCACGCGCTTCAGCGATCTTCAACGGGTTAGACCGCCAGGCTTCAGAGACAGCAAGGGCCACTTAGCAGTCAGTGACTAAGTGGCCCTTGATCCTCAACCGCAGCAGCTCTACTTGTGCCCGCCGCCTCCGCTGGGAGCTGCGGCGTGACCTCCTCCTCCCCCACCTGCGCCTCCACCGCCACTCGAGACATGGCTGGGAGCACTGCTGGGAACGCGGCTCGGGCTGGAAGCGTGACTCGGGGCAGGAACGCTGGGGCGGGGTAGCGTGTACGTGGTGCCCGGCCGGATACCGCCGGTACCTGTTGAGAAGCCATGGATCGTGGTCCCGGTTGATCCGACGGCACGGCTCACATAGCCTGAAGCCGAGTGGTCATACTGCGGCCGCGGGCTGAGCGGACGAAGAGCCTGCACAGTATATCCGGCAATTGAAACCACGCTGCTCTTGTCCCGCGGAGGCAGTGGATTGCCCCCGGTGTTGTGCCGATTGACTGCAATCATCGGCAGGGGCACGTGCGGTCCCCCAACGGGGCGGAAAGGCGTGTGACGCGGTGGACGGAGAATGCCATGATACCCAGGAGGAAGAATACCCAGGTTGGAGGCCCAAAGACCTCCTCCCCACCAGGGTTGGCACCCATTGATCCCAGGCGCCCAACCCCAGCCGAAAGCCTCGAAGTAATTCCAAGTTCCGCACTGGAATGGCGTATAACCCCAAGCATAGCCTGACACAAAAATGTAGCCGTACCCTGGTGTCCACATCCAGTTACCGTTGCCATACGGGTCGAATCCAGGATTTGAAGCATCTGTGGGTGACCAGATATATCCCTGGTCCGGTACGTTATACCAAGTGCCGTTTGCGTCCAGATCGCCCCAAGCCGGGTTACCGGCATCGGGAAAGCTTCTGGTCGCCCCGGTGCGAGCCGCAGCATCGGCTGACAATGCTTCATCGCGGTCGGAATTCCAGGTATCCCAGGAGTCTGGCTCGATGGATTCGGAGAGGTTATAACGGGCGGGATCGGCGCCGTTCAGCACCACGCTTTCGCCGCCACGTAGATCTAGCGCCATGGCGCTGCCGTGCTCGATATGAGCATTCCCTGAAAAAACCGCCAATTCGCCGGGAGCATTGTCAAGGTTGATGCGAAGGACCGTAAAGCCACTGGCCGTGACCGTGCTACCGGCAAAGCGCACTCGGATTGTCCCTGCGAGTCCTCCGCCCTGCAACTCAAAGTAGGCCAGCCCCGACTCGAGCGCAATTTCAGCTTCAGAACTGCCATCCTGCCCGCGAAGGACCGCCAGCGTCATTGAACTATTGGGAGAGAGCCGAGCAACGCTGCCATCTTCAAACTGAATCTCAGTGCGACCGTCATCGCCCGTGGTCAGCAGCGATCCTTCGAAAAGTGGTGTATTCACGACTGCAGGATTGGCAAGCAACTGCGTGCCCTGAGAGAGCTGCACCTGTCCTTCCACGTTGCTTAGGCGTATTGCCCGTGCCGCAGGTTGCGGGGCATCATCAGCCCATGCCGTAGTGGTCAGCAGCGCAATGACCAGGGCAAACGCAGCCAAACCCATCAGCAGTGCGTCCGATCCGCGCCGATTCAACGCTTTGATTTTCATGGCACCCACACCTTTCGCCGCTCCGCCCACCGCAGAAACCCAGCACAAACCGGGAAACCCCCGTTCATAAGACACTTGAATCAAGCGAAAGTTACTCCTAAATCTTGCCCGAAAACTCCTTAACCTTCCGCCCGCGCAAGCAGCAACCGGGCTCTCTTCCTTACCCGCTCGATTACGCCCTCATCTTTAGCCAGCCGTTCCAGAATCCCCCGGATGGCCCCAATCTGCTGCACACGCCCGTCCCCCGCGGCTTCCATCAGATACTCCATCTCATGATCCAACCCCAATGGGTCATGAAGCAGTAGCATCTCAAGCCGCGCGCCTTCCACAATAGTCTCAGCCACAGCCACTAGCGAGTCGCCCAGCGCCTGGATGTCCTTGTCTCTGGCGAAATTGAACTCGCAGCTTCCCTGGCCCTCAGGACCGGTGTAGCCGAATTTCTTCCATCCCTGGAAGGCCACCTTCATGTGGCTCTCACAATCAGAATGGAAGAACTTGTGGTTGCGCGCTGTTTGAAAGACGCGGTCAGCAAATTCCGCGCTCACTTGAACATCACGGTCAATATTGGGGGCGTCGATGGTCTGCGCTACGGCGATCGGAGCAGTGCGCCGCTCAGAGCTGAAATGCCCGCTCCCATCGGGATGAAGAATCAGGGTCCAGTGTTTCGGAGAAAGGTCAGGATTGGAGAAATCAACTTGGAATACGGGTCCCGTTTGGGATGCGGCCTGTCCGAGCGCGGGCAATGCCAACGCCACCAGGATCGCGGGTAACCACTTCGGCCTCATCGAGCAACTCCTTGAATCGCCAGCGTCTGCGCGGTATGGATGTGGCAGATTGCGATCGCGAGCGCGTCGGCTGCGTCAGCCGGTTCGGGAACCTTATCAAGTTCAAGCAGACGGGCAACCATGAACTGTACTTGCTCCTTTTTCGCCAAGCCATAACCTACAACACTGGACTTGATCTTGAGGGGGGCATACTCGGCTACCGGCAGCTTCCGACAGGCTGCGGCGAGCAAAGCGACGCCGCGAACCTGGCCTAGCTTGAGTGCAGACTTGGCGTTCACAGAATAGAAGACCTCTTCGATTGCCACCGCGTCCGGCTGCCAGCATTCCAACTCCGCACTAAGTTCGCGAAATACCTGCTCGAGCCGTTCCGCCGTGGATTTCGATTTAGCGAGCCGGATGGCACCCATGGCCTTCATCAATAGCCGGGGCTGGCGAC
>Ga0187847_10002040_pt1 | contig 16929 bp, 14 predicted proteins | sample June2016WEW_4_10_FD_132458 | JGI IMG/M metagenome (GOLD analysis project Ga0187847, IMG submission 132458) | Peatland microbial communities from SPRUCE experiment site at the Marcell Experimental Forest, Minnesota, USA - June2016WEW_4_10 | ecosystem: Environmental > Terrestrial > Soil >...
TAAGGAGAATGAAGGCGGGTAGTGGCTTTGACGACGCGGCTCCAAAAGCCCTGAACCACGAAGGACACAAAGGACCACGAAGGTCTTAAATTGAATTGTGCAGCTCTTTCCCTTGCATGCCTTCGTACCCTTTGTGGTGGACGTTTCAGCAAGATCAGCTGCTACTCGAAGGTTACTCAGGTTGCGGGGCTGAACGCGCGGATGCACGCTCCTGAAAAAAGTGGAGCAGCGTTGCGAAACTCTCAGGCTTTCGGGAGGAACCCGCGAAAAAAATCAGGGGATGCCCGCTGCCCATCGCAGCGGGGCTGTGGAAGGAGTTATTGCCCTGCCAAACTGCTGCCGACCTGCGAGAACACGTTGTTGGCGTTGCCACCAATCAATTTGACCGTGCCAATCACGATGACGAGAATTACCGCGAGCATCACCGCGTATTCAGCGACGTCTTGACCGCTTTCCTCAGTCCAAAGTTGACGGATTCTGTTGAGCACTGTTTGCCCCCGATCGACGGCGCGCCCTAGCTTCACACACATTTCTCGGGACAGTAGTTCGCCGCGTGTTTATTAAGCTATCGTAAACGGATGCCTCTGCCCAATAGCACAGGAGTGCTCTCAATAGCACTATCGTGCCATACCTCAGGGATTCCCCTTATCCCTATCCAACCTATTGATTAGGAGTTACTTACGTAGTTTTGAGTATAAATTCCGGTCATGCTGGTGAGCGTTTTGGGTGGATGTCGGTCGTTTTGTCGTTGGTGATCATGGCAATCAGCCGTTGAAGGGCCACGCAAGCGGCTTGCGACTAACGACCGACGCCTGACTCCGTTCACACAATCGTTTTTATCGGAAGGCCCTGGTTCACCGCGAACAACGCCAGTTCCAGGCGGGTGGAAACTCCGAGCTTGTCAAAGATATTGCTGAGGTGGTGCTTCACGGTATCCTCGCTGATTTTGAAGTACTCGGCGATTTCCCGGTTGGCGTAGCCTGCCACCACGGCGGATACGATCTCCAACTCGCGTGGGGTCAGACCGAATTTCTTTTGTTTGGTTTCCTCGTTCGTACTCTGCATCAGGTTGCGCAGGTACTGGACCAGATTCGAAACGCTGTCGCGGCCGACCCAGTATTCCCCGGCCATCACGGCATGAATGCTTTTAAGCAAGAGCTGGGTGGCGGAGTCTTTGAGCACCACGCCGCGCGCTCCCAACTGCAGCGCCTCGACCATCTGCTTTTTTTCCACGGCCGCTGTCAACAGGATTATGCGCACCGCCCCGGCTCCCCCGGCGCGAGTGTTCAGGTCGCGCAGAGCTTCGAGACCGGTGAAGTGCGGCATGGCCAAGTCGAGCAGAAGAATGTCGGGCTTGATCTCGGTCGCCAGTTTCACGGCCTCGAGACCGTCGCAGGCCTCGCCCACGACTTTCATATCGCCTTCGGATTCGAGCAGGCGCCGCAGTCCGTCGCGAAAAATGGGGTGGTCATCGGCAATCACAATGCGGATGGGATGAACGCGTTTTTCTGTCGTTGGCTTATCCAGCGTTGGCTTATCGATCATTGGTTTATCCATGATTGGCTTCGCCGTGACTGGCCTATCCGGGGTGGGTCGATCGGGGGTTGACCTATCCATGATTTGATTTTCTCGCCGGAGGTATCCGGACTTCCAGCCGTGCGCCGTGCCCTGGTGTCGATTCTATCGCGAGTTCGGCCGCCAGCAGACGGACTCTTTCCCGGATCACCGCCGGTCCCTTGCCTGACGACTCCAACTCCGCATTCGAGAGCCTGCCGGAAAAGGAAAAGCCTTTTCCGTCGTCCTCGACCGTTAACTGAAGATTACCGGCGCGCTGCGCCAACCGTACGAGCACGTGGTGCGCTCCACTATGTTTCCGCACGTTCACCAGGCTCTCCTGCACAATGCGCGCCAGTTCCCGGCACTGTTTTTGCGCTAAATCCACGTGCTCCAGTTCGCTGACGAACTCGGCGGCAATCCCGGTTTCCCGGCGGAAGCGTTCCACCGTATCGGAGATGAAACCCAGAAGCCGGTCCGCGTCCACTTCGAATGACTTCATGGCCTGCATCAATTCGCGCAGCTTCAGGACTTCTTCGCGCAGCAGTTTCTGGATTCGCCCCAGTTCCGTCCTCACCAGCGGGGAGTGCTCTCCCGACTGGCGCCGCAGTACGTCGATCTGCATTTCCACTGCGATCAGCGATTGAATCGCGCCATCGTGAAGTTCGCGCGCGAACCGCGCCCGCTCGACCGCGCCTGCTCGCTCGCGCAAACGCCGCATCAGGTAAACGTTATAGATTGCGGGCGCCACCTGCTGGGCAAACTCCTGCAAAAAACGTAATTCTTCTTCCGGATCCCCCATCATCTCGGGATCGAACAGGAAAACCCGTCCCGACCACTCCGCGCCAAACATCAATCCCACCGAAGCCACGGCGTCAAACTTCTCCACTCCTGCGAGCGCATCCAGAAATTCCAAGCTCGCGTCGCGCAGGCGTCCGCCGTCACGATCGAGCAAGACGGTGTGAAAGCCGGTGGCACGACGTGAGGCATAAACGGCATCCGCGGGCGAATCGAAGAGATACACTTTCTCGCGTTCCGGCAGAGCCTCGCGCCAACGCAAGGTTTCGAAACTCTCAGCGCCACGGTTGATTTCGGCAAGAAATACACGATAGCTGTGCGCCTCTTGTGAAGCGCTGAGCACGCGGCGAGCGCCGTAGATGCTCATCACCTCGCCCATAATCTGCTGCATGGTACCGGTAAGTCCCGCTTCCACCCGCGTCGAACTGAGAACGCGCGTGATCACGGCGCGCTCCGCGCGCACTTTTTTCTGGTTCTCTGACATGTAGCCCAACAGAAATCCGAGCACAATCAGATACACCGAAAACATGACCAGTTGCTGTGAATCCAGTTCATGGGCGTTCACCCCCAGTTGCCGGAAGTGCGTCCACTCCAGTTCCGCTCGCACCAGGAAAGCTTCCGCCCACAGCAGCACTACCGCGCTCAAGGCGGTAACCACGGTCTCCCAAAGTCCCCAGCGATAGGCGGCGGCGGCCAGGACGAACACGAAGAATAGAACGAAAGGTCCACGCTGCGCCGTGGCGAACAGGTAAATCAGCACCGGCCATACGACGTCCGCCGCGTGCACCACGAGGCGAAACGCCTTCGTCGACTGCGGACGGAAGCGCACCAGCAACATCACCACCACGGCGTGCACGAAGTACACAGTCAAGAGCCAGAACAACCAGCGGGAATGGGCCAGACCGCGCGCTGGCTCCATCCAAAGAGTGACCTCCGCCGCAATCGCCAGCGCGACCCGCGCCGTCGCGAGCCAGCGCTCGGTGCGCCGGATTTCCCCGGCACTGAGCGGCGCCCGAAAACGCCACAGATCTCGATATTGAGGAATCATCCAGGGCAACGGATTCTCGATCTTACGCAATACACTTCAGGACCGCAGTCCAGCGATCGTGGTCAGGCAATCACGGTCAAGCGATTCATTTTAAGGTTGAAGGGCCTAATTTTACAGGCAATCGTAGAAAGACTCCATGAGCTTCTTCGTGTAGACATGGAAGTTGTCCCGTCTCCACTTGCATCGTCTCATCCGGTTGGGAGTTGCGGCATGGCGACGAAAAAACGAGCTAAAACGTTTCTCCCTTCGGGATTCTGCCATGAGTTACTCTAGTAACCTCTGCAACTCGCCATCCACCTCTAGAATAGTGTTCGGAGTAGTTTGCCTTGGCCAAACGCACGAAACGTTGGGGCTCTCTGCTGGTCGCGCTAGTCATCGCGCAGATTGCGGCGTCTGTGCTCATGCCGAGGGGAGCGGCGCTTACCATCGCCAGCGACCTCATCCAGGGGAGCCTCCTGCTGGTTGCCACGGTCGCCTTTCTACCCAATACAGTGCGGTCCCGCTGCGCTACGGTTCAAATTCGGATGTTCTGGATCCTGATGAGCGTGGGCATGCTTTTCTGGCTGATTTACCAGGGCATGTGGAATTATTTTGAAGTCTTCCGCCGGGTGGACGTGCCCGACCCGTTCCTCGGCGACATCGTTCTGTTCCTGCATCTGGTACCCATGATTGCCGCTCTCGCGGTGCTGCCGCATCTCCGGGAAGATGAGCGCGATGAACGCATCCGCATGCTCGACTTTACCCTGCTGCTCACGTGGTGGGTCTTCGTTTACGTGTACGCAGTCATCCCTTGGCAAACCGTGCAGTTTGACGAAGCAACGTACAGCGCTAATTACAACCTGGCGTATCTGACGGAAAAGCTGGTGTTTTTGATTTCGCTGGCCGTCCTCGCGTACACCGCTGACGGCGGGTGGCGGCAGCTTTACGGACAACTGCTCGGCGCCAGCGCCCTTTACGCTTCCAGTTCCTATGTCGCCATCTGGGCCATTGGCCGCCATCGTTACTACAGCGGGAGCATCTATGACATCCCGCTGACTGTCTCCATAGCCTGGATGGCCGCGGTTCCATTGCTCGCTCTTCGACTGCACCTGTCGGATTCCAAACCGTCGCGGCCTTTGCTTGGCATCTGGATTACGCGCCTGAGTATGCTTGCTTTGTTCAGCATCCTCTGGGCTGCGATCAGTGCCGTACTGGATCCAGACCTTCCGGCTTCGGTCAAAGGCTTTCGCATTACGGTAAGTCTCTTGACCATGGTGGTGATGGGCGTCGTGGTGTTCTGGCGCCAACGGCTGCTTCGAGGCGAGCTATCGCTGTTTCTCGAAAGGTCCCGAAGTTCATTTGACGACCTCAAGAGCTTGCAGGAAAAGCTCATTCAGTCAGAGAAGTTGGCATCGCTCGGACAGTTGGTGGGCGGAGCCGCGCACGAGATCAACAACCCCCTCACGGCCATGCTGGGATACTCCGAACTGCTCAACGCGTCCAACTTGCCACCCCAGGAGCAAGTTCAGGCCGCGCAAATCGGAGAACAAGTGCGACGCACCACCGCGCTGGTTGCGAGTTTGCTTACTTTTGCCCGCCAGGCGCCTGCCCAGCTCGCCGCCGTCGACATCAACTCCGTGATGCAGACCACGGTCCGCCTGCTGGCTCCGCAAATGGAGGCCGACGCCGGTTCCATACGCCTGGAACTCTCTCCGTCACTTCCACTGGTGCTCGCCGATTCCAACCAGATTCTGCACGTCTGCATTCACCTTGCCGGCCAGATCAGAGCAAGCCTGAATCGCGAAACTCACTCCACCCTGTTCGTTGTCACACACAACGCGGACGGCATAGTGCTGGTGGACTTTTCGTCCTACGATCTTTCTTCGCCGGTGTCGTTTTCCTCGCCACTCACGTCCGAAGGTGCGAACAAGCCTGCTACTCTCTCGCTCAGTGCCTGCTGCCGCATCGTCGAAGAACATGGCGGCCGGCTCTTGCAGTCCTCGACTCCGGGCAGCGGCGCTTTCCGAATGGAACTGCGGGCCGCGACCAGTTCTGGTCTCCGCTCCCCGTTCACTCCAGCGAATCGCGCTGCGGCCAGGAGTGGCTCGTAGGTTGTCTATGTTAAGGACAAAGCAGGTGTCCTTCGCTTCGCTCGGGATGACGAGTTTTTTCAGACGACAACTTTAATCTCAGGATGACAAGTTTGATTTGGATTCAAATGCGGGCGCCATTGTCACCGTCCGTTTCAACTGTCCGCACGCGGCAAAAATGTCGCGGCCTCGCGGACGCCGCACGAAAGCGGGAAGTCCCGCCGCCACCAATATTTCCCTGAACGCCGTCACCCGGTCCTGCTCTGGTGTCCGGTAGGGCAGTTCCGTCCCTGGATTCATGGCGATTAAATTGATTCTCGCGCGCACACCTCGCACTAACTCTACTACCTCACGCGCATGCTCGGGAGCGTCGTTTACTCCCGCCAATAGTACGTACTCAAACGTCACCTTCTCGCGCGTCCGCAGCGGAAATTCGCGTGCCGCTTTCATCAACTCTTCGAGATTCCACTTCCGGTTCAGGGGCATCACTTCGCTGCGCAACGTGTCGTTCGGAGCATTCAGCGAAATGGCCAGCTTCGGACGCACCGGCTCTTGTCCGAAATCTCGAATCCGGGGCACAATCCCCGCCGTTGAAACTGTCATGCGCGATTCCGGAATGCCAACGCCTTCCACCAGCAGGCGCACCGACTTCATGAAATTGTCGTAATTCAAGAATGGTTCACCCATGCCCATGAACACCAAGTTCACGCGCTGCAGGGGAGGGTCGACTCCTTGATCTCGGAGCACCGCGGCGATCTGCCCAACAATTTCTCCGGCCTCCAGATTGCGCTTGACTCCGAGCAATGCCGTGAAGCAGAACTTGCAATTCACCGCGCATCCTACCTGGCTCGATACGCAAATCGTGGCGCGTCGCCAACCGGCGGGTGGTGACAAGGATCGGCCCATACCGGCGGAGCGAAGACCCGCCTCCACACCTGACACAACACTTTCCGCATCTGTGCCGGAGTCAAGCTCGTCACCGGCTTCGCTGCCATCGCCTCTTTCGCCACCATCGCCTTCGGGCATCCAAACCGTTTCCACGGTTTCGCCGTCGGAGAGTTCTACCAGGTATCGCACGGTGCCATCGTTCGAAACGAACTTGCGCGCAATCTTGGGAAGGCCTACCTGCCAACCGCCGTCGGCCAGGCGGGCGCGATATTCGAGCGGCAGCGTCGAGACCTGGTCCAGCCGCTCAATCCTTTGCCGATAGACGGCGTCAAACAGTTGCTGGCCGCGATAGGCGGGCTGCGCCGAAGCAAGCGCGAGATTCGTGAGCTCCTGCAAGGTAAGCCCTAAAAGCGAATTGGCGATCTGACTTTTCATGTGGACCGAGGGGCGTACCCGCGCCCGTTTCGTGTGTAATTCTGAGTGTAACGCCGTAATATAGTTTGAATTCAACGGAGAGAGACCCATGATCCGGCAATGCTACGCCGCCCTCGGCCTGTTTCTGGTTGTGCTCCTAACAGCTTTCCCCTCCGACGCTGCCAGTCCGCAAGCCCTCGCCTTGGTTGGCGCCACGGTATACTCGTCACCCACAGCCGCTCTGTTGAGCGATGCGGTCGTTCTCACGTCGGGCGGTGTCATCACTGCTGTCGGAAAACGCGCCGAGGTTAAAATCCCGAAAGATGCGCGCGTCATCGACTGCGCCGGAAAAACCATTGTTGCCGGCTTTTGGAATAGTCACATCCACCTCACCGAAGCAGCCTGGAACAACGCGGCCAACGCCCCAGCTGCCGGCCTTGAAAAGCACATGCAGGAAATGCTCACGAGTTGGGGGTTCACCACGGTCTGGGATCTGGGCTCCGATCCGCGCAATTCTCTCGCTCTCCGGAGGCGCGTCGAATCAGGCGAGGTTCCTGGACCGCAGATTTTTCTGGCCGGCGACATCTTCCCGAAAAACGGCCATCCCGTTTATCTGCCGGCCGACCTGCAGCTCCCCGAGGCGGCCACACCTGAAGAAGCCGCGCAAATGGCTCGGGACGACCTCAAAATGGGCCTGGACGGCATGAAGCTCTTTACCGGCGCATTCATGGGTGACAAACCGGTCGTGAACATGGATACCGCCATCGTGAAGGCCGCGGTCGATGTTGCCCACGCTCAAGGCAAGCCTGTGTTCGCCCACCCGCAAAATAAAGCTGGTGTGGACAACGCGGTCGCCGGCGGTGTCGACATCCTCGCCCATACCGTTCCCAGCCAACCGGACTACACTGCTGAGGAACTTGCCACTTTCAAATCCCAACACAACGCGCTGATTCCGACCCTTACTCTTTGGACTACCGTAGTTCGCGACCCAGCCGTCGCCGCCCAGTTAGTGCAACATGGCGTTGAGCAACTCAAGGCTTTTTCAGAAAATGGAGGCCCTGTTCTGTTTGGAACCGACACGGGCTTTACCGACAAGTACGACACCTCCCTCGAATACGAATTGATGCATCGAGCGCTGTCGGTAAACGAGATTCTCGCTTCTCTCACAACCAATCCTGCCGGGTATTTCAAGGACGACAAAAAAGGACGCGTGGAGAAGGGATTGGACGCCGATCTCGTTGTACTTGATGCCGACCCTGCCGCCGACGTCCGCAACCTTGCCAAAGTTGCCTATACCATTCGCGGCGGGCAAATCGTCTATCAGAAATTACACTTCTCTATCGAGATCCGAAATTAGAGTACGCCGGGCGATGGTTAGGCTTCCATATCCTTCGGCGCGGGAGCGTATCGCCGCAACAGCGTAATCGAAAATACCAAGACGAGGATGAGCAGGCCCAACAAGCCCAGCTCGAACATGCTAGCTCGAAAAATGCTGGCACCTTCGACCGACCAGGTTCCACCTTTTGTGAGGGTGGCCGCTTCCAGCGTAATCACAAGAACGCGCCGAATCGAGGCAATCAGGCCCACTACGAGGAATGGTTCGGTAACCAGAAAATGGGAGTGGATGGAGATGCGCACCGTATGCAAGATCTCCACAAGCATCAGCACGACGAGCAGTTGGTCCAATACCAGCAGGGTCTGGGCGGCAATCGACCAGTGACCGAGGCCATCCCAGAGCATTTTGCCCGCGTTGGCAATCGTGGCGAGCGCCGTGATAAAAAGCAACACGGCAAGGACGGAATAAATCACCACTTCGGCTTTGGCCAGATAGTCGCCAAAGTGGGCACGGAGCTTCTGTTCGGCCATTAGCAATCACTCGCGCATAGATCGGATTCGCGCTCTTTACAGAGTATGCAGAGTATAGCGAAAGCCGGCGTATCGAAAAATGAAAAACAGCGAAATGATCCGGTGAGAAATCTACGTAAATTGCACAAAACAAAGGGCACAGAGTCAGCCGGCGTCGCTTAGCCTCCAATTATGGGAGAATAGTGGCAGCAACCCACCCGGAAATCCATACTTGGAACCAAACCTCAGGGTAAACGAACGACATCTTAAATCGTGGTAAGGAAATAATGGCAAAGGAATCGCGCAGCATTCGTCGTCAGGTTCTTCCGAACGGCCTGACCGTGATCACCGAACAGATGGCCCACATCCGCTCCGTTGCGATCGGCATCTGGCTCAAATCCGGTTCGCGCGACGAAGATTCGGAATGGAACGGCATTTCCCACTTTATCGAACACATGGTGTTCAAGGGAACGGAGACACGGTCCGCTGAAGATATCGCGCGCCAGGTCGATTCCATCGGTGGCAATATGGACGCCTTCACGGCCAAGGAATGCATCTGCTTCAACATCAAAGTCCTCGACGAGCATCTTCCGCTGGCCATGGATGTCCTCAGCGATCTCGTGCTCCATCCCGTCTTTGATGTGGGCGACATTGCGAAAGAGCGTGGCGTGATTCTGGAAGAGATCAAAATGGATCAGGACAATCCCGACTATCTGGTCCATGAAATCTTCACCCAGAGTTTCTGGAAAGACCACGCGCTCGGCTTGCCGATCCTGGGTACGCGCGACACGGTGAGAAAATTCGAACGCCCCGTGGTCTCGCGCTTTTATGGACACCACTTCGCGCCCGGCAATTTGATTGTCAGTGCGGCCGGCAACCTCGAGCACAAGCAGTTTGTCGAACTCGTCGAGAAACATTTCGAGCACGTGAAGCCGGCGAAGAACGGATTGCACTCTCCTGCGCCCAAGACTTTTTCGCGCATCAACCTGCGCAACAAGAAGTCACTGGAGCAGGTGCAAATCTGCATCGGCGTTCCCTCGCACCCAATGGCGCACGAACGGCGCTACGCTTCTTACATTCTGAATACGCTGCTCGGAGGCGGGATGAGTTCGCGCCTGTTCCAGAACATCCGCGAGCGCCGGGGTCTTGCGTATTCGATTTACAGCGATCTCAACCCCTACCGCGATACCGGCTGCATGTGCGTATACGCGGGCACTTCGCGCGAATCAGCCGTCAAAGTTGTCGAGTGTGTCGTCGAGGAATTCCGCAACCTGAAAACGACTCCTGTGCCGGAGGAAGAATTGCGCCGCTCCAAGGATCAGCTCAAAGGCAGTCTTATGCTCTCGCTCGAGTCCTCGACCGCGCGCATGTCGAATCTGGCGCGCCAGGAAATGTACTACGACCATTTCTACGGTCTGGACGAATTGATCGGACGTATCGAGGCAGTTACGGTAGAGGATCTGCAACAGACGGCCGAAGAATTTTTCCGTACCGAACAGATCGCAGTTACGATTCTCGGAAACCTGACTGGCCTGAAGCTTACCCGCGATCAACTAGCCTGCTGATGCTCGTGCGGCCAGCCGATCCCGTTCACCAACGGAAGCCAACTGTAATCGGCATCACAATGGTTTTGCCATCGCTCTGGTAGGCGCGATGGTAGCGCCATTCCAAGTAGAGCTTGGCAGCACGAAGTTTCGATTCCCCTTCGGTGTGATGGAACAGCCGGTAAGTAATTCCTCCGCCGTAGTTAAAGCCGCCGGCGATCTTGGAATTCGAAGACATATACTGGGCGTTCAGTTGGCCACCCTGAATGTTGTTAACCCAGCTCAAATCCCACCATAGCCACGCGGGCTGGTAGACCGTGCCAGCTTCGAGGTAACGGCGCGGCACCGAAACGGTGCGGTCATAGAAACCGACGCCAAAAATTCCGTAGGCGCCGAACTTGCCAACATGCTTGGGAACGTTGACGATGCAGTCGAGGCTAACCGATTGCAGATGTCCCTTTTGGCCAGTCAGACCCTGTTCGGTCTGCACGGTGTCTTTAAAACCGAGGTTGTAATACATGTATTCGGCATCGACACTGAACAAGCGGTTGAGGTTGAAACCGACTCCGGCTTCAACTTGCGTAGAATTACCGACAAAAGCAGCGACATCGTCGCGGCCCAGACCCGGCCCCGCGCCTCCGTTAAAGGTAAGATGATCGAGATTTAATTGTGCCGAAGCCGAGGCAACGAGGCCGCAAAGAACCAATAACAACAGTATCCGATTACTCAATCTCCATCTCCTGTTTTCCTAGAACCAGTTCGCAAAGCCAATTTTGTGGAGCTGTAATTCTGTCGTGAGCGCCATTTTCCCACTTAGATGCAAGTAGAAAACGAAAGCCAGCCCTTTTTCCAATTCCTAAGGACGGTCAGTTCGGTCCGGCGGCCTGCCGGGGCGGATGGCTCATCTTCTTTAACAGTATCGGCCAAAACTCGCGGAGCAGGTTGCCACTGGCACGGCTGGCCAAATCCAGGCCATAACGCGAAAATGTATTGCCTACGGTGCGGTTCTGGTCCGGCCAATACACAGTCGCCAGTCCCTCACCCAGCGCGGGCCCGAGCAGTTTCGACCAGGCAACCACCTCGCGTCCGTCGTCGCTGCGCATGATAAAGACCTGCTGCAACGAGTACTTTATAGCGTGGAAGAAGCCGGGATTGACCTCCGCATAAAAACGCGGATCTTCGTGCAATGCAGTTGCAATCACAAACGTCCCAAAGAATTGGCCGGACGCCTGGCGGGACATATCGGTGCCGAAGCGCTTGCCATAAGCATCCCAACCCTGGTGGAAGCCGCTGGGCGAATTATCCGCCTGGCCAACGGCCGAACCGAGCATGGACCAGGTGAACGCGTCCACGGAAACACTGTTGTCCACGAACAACTTGAATTTTTGCTCCGCCGAAAGCCGTTCCGTGCTGTAAGCAATGTCTGGGAAAACGTACGACTTGTTCTCGAGCAGATTGTACAGGGCTATGGGCTTGGGTGGAACCGCAGCCGGCGCTTGACCGGCAGGAGGCTGGGCAGCTGGTGAAGGGCTGGGATGCGTAACCAGCGGCGGCTTCGTGGTTTCCTGGGCGCATACGGGGGCTCCCAGGCTGAATGCGATCACGGCGAAAACACTCCACGCGCACAGCGTTGATTGCCACAATGTTGATTGCGGGTTGAACATGTGCTTGCAATTCGGGACGGCGCCAGTTCGAGCGCTACTGACGTTTTGCTCAGATAGCATCGCTGTAGATTACTCAATCGCGAGCCGAGCGGCAACGCTCAAAAGCCGGCTTCCAGAGTTCAGTAGAGGAGGCTGCGCTGCTAGTTAATTTTGAAACCTTGCAACTTGAACCCCAGCCTTCAGGCAACTTCGCCGGTCCGCGCCGCCAGGTACTGCAGGAGTTCGCGGACCGTCAGGCCCGCCTGCAGCAACTCGGCCATTTGATCTGCACTGACTCCTACTTGCGCGCCCAAGGCCACGATCTTGGTGACGGCGCGCTCCAGCGTTTCTTTCTGCGCACAGGTGAGCGGTTCGTCCCGGTCAGAGCTTAACGCTGCGCTGAGATACTGTTCTGCACTCATTGGAGTACTCCACGTCCCGGCACAACACTGGCTGGAATGCCTTACTGGCCCGTCGTGCCTGGCGCGGGAAGCGAGCCACGATACGCCACTTGCAGCAGCGCTGTAACGGCCGACTCTTACTTATGATGCGCCCATGCGGGCCGTCTGCGCTGTGATGCCGCTTACCTTGATTTGTGATGGAATGATTTGTGATGGGATGGCAAGTCAGAGCTCGCCCCGACCCGCGATTTCGCCGTGGGCTCGGTTTTCAAGGCCCGTCGTTAGTCGTTCGTCGTTGGTCGTTGGCAGAATCGGACAGATGCCAACCGTTTTTGCGAACGACTAACGACGAATGACTAACGACCAACCGGGCGGTCATGAGATGCTCAATTCCAGCTTCATAGGGCACACGGATTGATGGTGATTCAGGAAAATGTTCAGCTTGCGCCACTGACCACTTTGCAAGTGGGAGGAGCGGCTCGTCACTTTGCGGAACTGAAACGCGAGGACGAGGTTCGGGAGGCGGTGCAGTTCGCGAAAACGCGATCGTTGCCGTTGTTCGTGCTGGGCGGCGGAAGCAACCTGGTAGTCGCGGATGCGGGATGGCCGGGTCTGGTGCTCCGGGTCGCGATCGGCGGCATTTCGAGTCCAAAAACAAAGGACGCTACCAGCAACGCCGTACTCTTCAGTGTGGGCGCAGGCGTCAATTGGGATGATTTTGTGGCGCAGGCGGTCGTGCAGAACTGCGCCGGAGTCGAGTGCCTTAGCGGCATTCCCGGGAGCGTCGGGGGCACGCCCGTGCAAAATGTTGGCGCCTACGGGCAGGAGGTTGCCGAGACGATCGAGTCGGTGCGCGCGCTGGATTTGCAAGCGGATCGCATCGTGGTTTTACCCAAGCCGGCCTGCGGATTCCGTTATCGCGCCAGCATCTTTAACAGCACGGAGCGTGGCCGCTACATTATTTTGCGAGTGAATTACCGGTTGAAGCGAGGAGGGGCTCCGAATTTGAAGTATGCCGATCTGCAAAAGCACTTTGCCGAAAGCGCGGATAAAAAAAAGCCAACTCTTGGCGAAACCCGCGAGGCGGTGCGCGCCATACGGCGTAGCAAAGGGATGCTGATTGTCGCTGGGGACGCCGATTGCCACAGCGCTGGATCGTTCTTCAAGAATCCAGTGCTCAGCGAAGCGCAGTTCCAAGACCTGGCCGACCGCGCCGCATCGAGAGCCCTCGAGATTCCCAGCTATCCCGCTCTCGATGCTCATCACAAAGTTTCGGCGGCGTGGCTGGTGGAACACTCGGGCTTTGCCAAAGGATATGCGGCCGGAGCGGTAGGGATTTCGAACAAACACGCGCTGGCGCTGATCAACCGCGGGGGCGCGAACGCGAGCGATATTGTCGGGCTGAAAGACGAAATTCAGCACGGCGTGCAGGCAGCGTGGGGCATTCTGCTCGAGCCCGAACCGGTGTTCGTGGGCTTTTAAATCAGCCGCGAATTTCCGGTCTCTGCGAAGAATAAGGGCGGCGCATCCCGAAGCAACGGGGCCCCCATGCCGGCCCAGAGGTGTCCGTTACCGCGGAATCCGCCCCATGGCATCATCGGCTAATTCGCGTGCCCGCTTGAATATCCTTTGGAACATCTCCTTCGTCAGCTTGCCCGTTTGCGTGTTCTGATTCGAGGGATGGTAGGACGCCAAAAGGACGCGGCTATCCGGCAGGACGTATTCGGCGCCGTGGCGAAATTCATACTTCCCTTTGCCCGCAATCAATTTTTTTCGCTTCAGGTAGTTGAGATAGGCCTCGAACCCGATTCTTCCCAAGGCGACGATTACGCGTAGATCTTTCAGTCCTTCGAGTTCACGCTCCAGAAACGGAGCGCAGTTGGCCAGTTCCGCGGGCAGCGGTTTGTTGTCGGGAGGCGCACAGCGGGCGGCGGCGGTGATGTAGAGATCGTGCAAAACCAACCCGTCGTTCCGATCCGTGGCCGTGGGCTGATTCGCGAAGCCTGCTTCGTATAACACCGGGTACATAAACTTGCCCGAGGCGTCTCCGGTAAAAGGGCGCCCAGTGCGATTGGAGCCGTGCGCTCCGGGGGCGAGTCCGAGCACTAGGACGCGGGCATGGGGATCGCCGAAGCCGGGAACCGGCTTTCCCCAGTACTCATGGTCGCGGTAAGCGCGGCGCTTCTCGCGGGCGATCTGCTCGCGATACACGACGAGACGCGGACAACGCGTGCAGGCGATGACTTCGGCGTTTAGAACCTTGAGCCAGACAGGGACGGGCATTTTGTAATTTGCGGTTTGTAATTTGGTAATCTGAACATGTCAGGTTCAATTTACCAATTACAAATTACCAAATCACAAATTCTTCTGAGGCCAGCCGAACTCTTGGACCGTCGACGCTTTCTGAAACAGGCTTTCTACGGGGCGGTGGGACTAGGCGCCGTCGCCACCATGGATGGTTTCCTGGTCGAGCCGCATATTCCCGTCGCCGAGCACATCAACATTCGTCTTCGGAACCTGCCGGAAGCGTTCCATGGATTTCGCATCGCCCTTATGGGCGACATGCATTTCGGACCGTACGCAGGGAAAGCTCAAGTCGAACGCGCGGTCCGACTTGCCCTCTCTCTCAAACCGGATCTCCACATTCTTACTGGCGATTTCGTCTCGCATCCGTTCTTCAAGCCCAATGGGATTGAGGGTGCTCGCCATGCCGAGCCCTGCGCGGAAGTTCTGCAGCAATTGACCGGAACTTTGACCGGAACTCCGCCAGGACCTCGGGTCGTGTCTGTTCTCGGCAACCACGACCATTTGAACGGCCCCGATTTCATCGCCGATGCCCTCGATAGCCGTGGTCTCCGAGTTTTGCGCAATGAATCCGTGCCACTGGAACGAGACGGTCAGCGGCTCTGGATCGTTGGGGTAGACGACGTTTATCTGCACGCGAATGACCTGGATCAAGCGCTCCAGAAAGTCCCGCCGCGCGAAAGCAAGATCGTCGTTGTGCATGAACCGGATTTCGCGGATCGGACGGCAAAGCATCCCGTCGATCTGCAGCTGTCCGGGCACTCTCACGGCGGACAGGTCCGAATTCCCGGTTACGGAGCTCCCGTTCTGCCGCATCTCGGAAGGAAGTATCCCATCGGTCTGAACCGGGTCCGCGACCTGCAGGTTTATACCAATCGTGGAATTGGCGTAGTAACACCACCGGTGCGACTGAACTGTCCTCCCGAAGTCACGCTGATTACTTTGGTGGGTCAGACATCTCCTTCCCGCGTTTGACGTTGCTCTTCTAGAGTCTTTACACTCAAAGCGTGGCACTACGCGTTGCAGTGGAGCAACTCCCTCCCGACTCCGTTGCCGTGGCCACGCTGGAAAGGTTACTGTGAGCCCTGCTGAGATTAAAGAAGGCACGAACAAAGATACGACGCCCGAGAGTACGACCCCGGAGCGCGCGCAGAGCGCCAGCGCCACCAAGCGCGAGATTGTGGTAGAGATTCCGGTCGCGGATGTCAACCGGCAGACCGATACGCTGATCCAGAAATATCAGAAGGTGGCGCGGATTCCCGGCTTCCGCCGTGGCCATGTTCCGGCATCGATCATTCGGCAGCGTTTTTCCGAAGAGATCAAGACCGATATGGTCGAGGCGCTGATCCCGCGCTTCTTCCGGCAAGAGGCCGAGCGGCTGAGCCTGCATCCGGTATCGCAGCCGCGGGTGACGGACCTGCATCTGCACGATGGCGAGCCGTTGCGCTTCAAGGCCGCTTTCGAAGTGCTCCCGGAAATCAAGCTGGAAGGCTACAAAGAGTTGCGCGCCGAGAAACCGGAGATCGCGGTGTCCGAGGCAGATGTGGAGCAAGCGCTCGCCGATGTGCGGGAGCGGCACGCCACTTTCAATCCGGTAGAGGGCCGCGCCCTTGCCGATGGCGATTTCGCCCAGGTTTCGCTCGACGGCAATCCCAAGCCGGGCGAAACGAAGGCGGGCGCAGAAAAGTCCGATGAAGGCCAACCTGTCCACATGGATGAAGTGCTGGTTGAAATCGCGGGCCAGAACACCATGCCGGAATTCACCGAACACCTGCGGGGCACGAACGCAGGCGACGAGCGGACCTTTGACGTGAATTATCCTGAAGACACTCAGGACAAGCGCCTGGCGGGCAAGACATTCACTTATGCCGTGAAGGTGCAGTCCATCAAACAGAAGAGTCTGCCCGAGCTGAACGAGGCGTTCGCCAAGACCTTGGGCGAGTTCCAGACGGTGGACGACGTGCGGAAGGCAATTCGCGAGCAGATGGAAGCGGAGCGTGGGCACGAAGCCGAGCATGCCGCCAAGGAAAAGCTGGTGGGACAACTGATTCAGCGGAATGATTTTGAAGTTCCCGATTCGCTGGTCGAACAGCAGATCGACATCCGGCTGGAGCGGGGGCTGCGGGCTCTGGCAGCCCAAGGCCTGACCGCCGAGCAGATGAAGAAAATGGATTTACAGCGTCTGCGCGTTGGACAACGCGAGCAGGCGATTCATGATGTAAAAGCTGCGTTGCTGCTCGAAAGAGTGGCGGAGGAAGAGAATATCCAGGTCAGCGACGAGGAAGTGAATCAGGAACTGGAAGCGCTGGCCAAACAGTCAAAACAGACGTCCGAAGCATTGCGCGCTCGATTGACACGGGACGGGGGCCTCGATAGGATACGAACCAGAATCCGCAACGAGAAGACCCTCGATTTTCTGTA
>Ga0187847_10002043_pt1 | contig 16924 bp, 14 predicted proteins | sample June2016WEW_4_10_FD_132458 | JGI IMG/M metagenome (GOLD analysis project Ga0187847, IMG submission 132458) | Peatland microbial communities from SPRUCE experiment site at the Marcell Experimental Forest, Minnesota, USA - June2016WEW_4_10 | ecosystem: Environmental > Terrestrial > Soil >...
CGTCGTAGCACCCCGCCTCATCGGTGTAGATTCGTGCGAAGGGAGTCACGTTCTTGAGGATTTCGCTTTGCAGGGTCTCACGCTTGATATTGGGTAGAACCTTAGCGCGTACCTGGCGTAACTCCCGATCTAACATTCCGTGGACAGCGGTCTTGCCGATCAGATTGCCTTTCTTGAAACCATCCCGAGCCTGAATCTTTGCTCTGCGGTCCTTATGCATCTTTTGAGGGTTAGGGCCTATAAACGCCTCATCAGATTCGATAGGGCCGCCAAACCCAAATTTGCCGGTATGAGTGACCCGCATCGCCTCACGGACACGATGCAGCATGAACCATGCCGACTTCTGAGTGATGCCCATAGCGCGGGCGATCTCGTAGCTGCTAATGCCGTTCTTGCAGTTGGAGAGCATCCATGTGACGGGAAGCCACTTGTCCAGACCGATAGGGGAATCTTCAAAGACGGTTCCGACCTTGAGCGAGAACTTCTGGCGGGGGTGCTTGTTAGGGCAGAAATACAGCTTTGCTTTCTCAAGGTAGCTTACCTTGTCGGAATTGCAGGCAGGGCAGCGAACCACGCCGTCTTCCCAGCGCATTGCGATCATGAACTGGCGGCAGTTCTCGTAATCGGCAAAGTATTGAATCGCTTGTTGTAAAGTCTTTGGCACCTTCATATTTCCACCTTAGCAAAGAAAATCACTTCAGTCAAGTATATTATTGCCGATAGAGCGAAGGTTCTGTTGCAAGCGCTTGATTTCAGGTGAGTTCGTTACAGAGGTAATTATCCCCTCAGAACAAGTTAGCTAAATAATTGACTTCAGCCGTGGGTAGACCCACTCGGTTACTGCCATACCGCTTTTTACCTCGCCACGCGCAATGCTTTGGCAAAACTCTACAACTTCATCTTCGGTTGCCTCAATCGTGAGGCCGAAATTCAAAATAACGAAGGTCATACAGGCCCAAGCGATTCTTTTATTCCCGTCCATATAGCAATGTTTGGTAGCCAGATAAAAGAGCAAGAAGCAGGCAAAAAGCAACCCTTCAATGGCTCCTTCTTCGAGGCTTTCTGGGGAATACAGTTCTGCACTATATGCGGCTCCGAGAGCAGCATCAATACATCCCTGCTGTGGGGCGGACCCAGCCCCGCCCCAACGTTTTATACCTTCAGCATAGAGTTTTTCTATGCTCTCGCCACCAACCCATTGCGTCCACGGCTGATGATTGTTTGTCATTGGGCCAACCTCGCAAATACGCCTGCCCAGCGATTGAAAATATGCTCTTCGATTGCCGCATCGGTGACCATAAATCGAGGCTCACTAGACCTCCGGATTCGAAGGAGACGTGTCTGTTTGCCAGCGTGGACTCCGAGCGCACGAACTGCATCGCGTCTGATCGTTAACGCCGCTTCGACCTGCTCTGCACTTGCACCAAAACTCGCAGTAGTAGTATCCCCTTTCACCCGAACTTCTGGCCTCCCAGGCTCAAATCCCACTCCTACAATATGGCCGTCGATTTCCCGTAAGAAGGGAAACTCTTCTGGGACTTCCATCAATGCCACACTACCAATTTCGACACGCTTTCTGCTCGTTCCGTTTTCGAATAGGTCATAAGTCTGCCTGGTGATTCCGGCAGGAAGCATACTCAAGTAATTACGAACAGCCCAGTTCGTCGCTTGCCCTTTGCTCTCCCTATCAATAGAATCCAGCAGGGCGAACGAGGCGCGCTCGGCAATATCGGCAAACAGGGGCAATTCATCGGGTGGCTGGACAAAGGAGACCACCCCATCAAACCCCGCCGAACCGCCTTCGATACTCGTGATTTCAATATCCAATTGCCGTGCGAGATTCGCAAAGCGACCGCTAGAAGGGCGCTCCGGCTCAACGGCCTGCGTCACCATTTGCGTGGCTATTCGGCGAAGTGCCGCCAAGAGTTGAGTAAGCGGCTCTCCAAACGCAGCTAAACTCAGACGGTGCTCTGCAACGCCCGGTACATCACCGTCATATCGAATCTTGATTTGAAACGCCATACGCCGCCCATCCTCAATAGAGACAATACCCATGACACACCTCCGTGGTACACTTTCCACGAGGCGCGATATTGGCTACTCAACCGCCCAAGCCGTCCAGCAAACCATCGGGGGTGCCACCTCGACCGTTTACGAAGGACGACTTCCATTCCTTACTAAAGCGGGCAGTTACTCCGCCCGCTCAGAAACCTCAGCCAAAAGCGAAATAAACATCGGCTGTCCAGCCACACGACGGTTATAACGAAAACTATACTCGTCCAAATAGGTTTGCAGATATTTTTTACTCACAGAGTGATAAACCCCGCCAATTCCCCTCTTTACCAGACTCCAGAACCCCTCAATCGTGTTAGTGTGAACATCTCCCATCACGTAGACTTTCTCCATGTGCTGAATGCGGCGATGGACGTAACCGTTCGCATGTTCCGAGAGCTTGTCGTAGATCGGAAAATCATCGGTGTAAACAGTGGTCGCAGGCAACACGCGCTCATGGATGATCGGGAGAATCGTCTTTGCCTTGGCATCGGGCGTGACCATAGCAACTACGCGCCCACCGCGCTCAACCATGCCAAATACGGGCGTCTTAGTTTCAAGGCTGCGTCCATTCCCGCCACGTTTGCCGTAGTGCCTATTCTTGGCCTTCCCTCCGAAGTAGGACTCATCAGCTTCCACTAATGACCCCTCCAAACTGATGTCCTCCGACATCAGGGTTCTGATCTGCTTAAACATGCGCCACGCCGTCTTGTAGGTTACGCCAGTCTCGCGCTGTACCTGCTTGGCGCTGACTCCGCAGCGAGTAGAACCAATCAGAAACATGGCGTGGAACCAAACCCGCAAGGACGTGGTGCTTTTCTCGAAGATAGTACCCGCCAGCGGGTAAATGTGATTTCCACAATGGTCGCAAGCGAAAGCCGTGCGACCGGTGACCCGGTAGTGCTTGCGCTCTACGCCACACTTGCCGCACATCGTCCGGCCATCCGGCCAGCGCGCCTCAAGGATATGGTTCAGGCAGGCATCATCGCTTGGGAACTCAGCGTAGAAGTCCGCAATGGTGTATTTCTGGTAGCCGGGAATAGTGTTCTTTGATTTGCGCTTTGCCATAACAAGAATAGTTTGCCATATCTTCTACTTGTTGTCAAGGGATAATTACCGTTACAGATTCCAGACAACAAAGGAGTTACGGGCAATTGCGCGGGTTCCCGCCGGTTTATGGAAGACGTCATGAGTTGATTGTGCGCCTAGCCAGCGTAATTATCTGCAATTCCCGATCCCCTGGGCGGAGGAATCTTGCGCCGCAGGGTATGGACCGAGGTGTGCGGGACATCGGTCGATTACGGGGGCGGCCGGCGCGACGTGCCAGATTGGGCCATTGACACGGGATTGATTACGATCCGCGGTTTGCCAACCCCTGATCCGTGATCTCTGGCCCCTGAGTCTATGCTCTTACGGCAGTGCGGCTATGGCGACGGGTCCTGCGGCGGCGGACTGGGTGGTGGTGGCGCCGGTAAACACGGAGGTGAGCGTGCCTGCACTCATGGTAAAGATCTGGAGGTCAGGATTTCCTGCAAAGTCCACAGCCATCAGGTAACCACCGCTGGAGTCCTCTGCCAAGTGCATTGGGCCAGTGGCTCCGGCGGTCACCGTGGCGATATAGGTGAGCGAACCAGTTGAGACGGAGTAGCTGGCGATGTTGTCGGTGGTGCTGCCGCTGACAGATTGATTGGCCACATAGACGTAGTTGCCGTCCGCCGAAGGCAGGATGGAGGAGGGTCCCGTTCCCTGACTGGAATACGGAGAGCCGGAGATCTCACTCGTCCCCGTACCGGTGAAGGTGAAGGCGCGCAGTCCGCCGGTTTGGGTTCCGGAACCATCTCCGGTTTCTCCGACATAAAGCAGCCTGTTTTGGGGGTCTACGGCTACCGTATTGTCTGCGCGATCAGTTTGGTTATTGAGCACGCTAATGTTGCCGGAGCCCACAAATGGATTGGCGCTGGCGGGGTTGAAGAGAACGGTCTCAGTTCCAGCATTCCCCATGGCGACAAAGACATAGCAATTGGTGCAGGAACTGGAATCATTCGGGGAAATGACCAACTGTAACGGCGTGGCATTGGTCGGCAGAGGGAGAGTCACCGGCTGCTCGCCGAGTACAGTGGGTAGACCCGTGCTGGAGTTAATTGCAAGGGCATAGAGCTGGCTCAAGCCGGAGATCGTAAAGACCAGCCAGGAGTTGGTGGAGTCAACCCGCATACTATTGGCAATGTACGGGATCGGAGCGATGGGTTGACCGCTGTTCCCCACGGTGAGTGCGCCGTTCGATGCGATGGTGTAGAGGTAGATGCCGCCTTCAGTGCTTACATATAAGAAATTGCCGTTATTGCCGTTGGGGGTCCCCACGGCGATGGCAGCGGGTTCCACGGTGGGAGTTGCGGCCACAAGTAAGCCGTTGGAAATCCCACTGACCTGGCCGGAGGAGAGTTGCATGGAGACGATTTCGTTGGTTCCCTGGTTCAATACAAAGAAGTAACCGCTGGTGCCGGTGGCGGAACTGCAGGTTCCTGAAGTTACCTCGACGCAAACAGAGGTGGTCTCACTTGAAACACCACTCGAAGAGCCGGTGACCGTAAACTGGTACCCCCCCGCAGTCGTACTGGCCGTGGTGGTCGCGGTCATCGTGGCGGTTTGTGCCTCAGTGCTGCTGCTGGTGAAGTCAAGCGATGAGGACGAAAGGCTGCAGCTCGCGGGACTGGTGGCGTTCGAGGGCGATGAGGTAAGCGCGCAGGCAAGTGTAACCGTCCCCGTAAACGAACTCGATGGCGTTACGGTGATGGTCGCTGTGTTGCCGGAAGTGGCCCCGGGGGTCACGGTGATGGGGCCGTTGTTGGTAAGCGAGAAAGAGCCGGTGCCGCTGCCGCCTGTTGGGGCTTGCCAGAAATCTCCGCATCCAGCTAGAAGCGGCGCCACCGCAAGCAGAAACCTTGCCCAACTTCCAATCTTCATCGCCGCTCCTTGTTTTTTAGCCAGATAAGTCCCGATCAAAGGGTAACGCTTCAGAGTGCGTGCTGTCGTGCTGTGGAGTTAGACGCGAATCGACGGCGCATGGACTCTGCGTGAAAAGACGCGCGGCTGTGGGGGTTCGCTCGGGGCTCGGGTCCGGGGCGATGCGGCAAAACGGGGAATTTGGAATTTTGCTCCTGGCTGTGTCTTTAGGCAACCTTTCAAGGGGTTGTTGGCTCCTGCATCAACTATGTCCTTGTATGTCCTTGCGCCGTCCCTATGGGACTCCATAAAGGACATGTTAAATTTCTTTCTCCCACGCTGAAGCGCGGGGCTAACGAACACTGCGCCTATGGCGCGTTCTTTCCCAATGCTGAGCAGGCTGTAACGAATTTCGTGTCTCGACACGCAGCCGGAGTTAAGAGTTAAATTGATTGGCGTGTTGCCATGGTCTACACTGTTCGGGGTGTGAGCATCTAACAGCCAAAGGAGAGAACCATGTCATTCGAAAAAGAAACGTGCCCTATATCGGCCGGAGCTCCGAAACATACAGTGGCTGGAAGCCAGGGGAACGCAAACTGGTGGCCCGACCAACTGAACCTGAAGATCCTTCACCAGCATTCTTCCCTTTCCAATCCGATGGGCCAGGAATTCAATTACGCCAAGGAATTTAAAACGCTGGACCTCAATGCCGTGATCAAGGACCTGCATGCCCTGATGACGGACTCTCAGGCGTGGTGGCCTGCGGACTACGGCCACTATGGGCCGTTTTTTATCCGTATGGCCTGGCACAGCGCAGGAACCTATCGCATCGCCGATGGACGGGGTGGCGCGGGCTCTGGAGCGCAGCGGTTTGCACCGCTGAACAGTTGGCCCGATAACGTGAGCCTGGACAAAGCGCGCCGTTTGCTGTGGCCGATCAAGCAGAAGTACGGCCGGAAGATTTCCTGGGCTGACCTGATGATTCTGGCCGGGAACGTGGCCATCGATTCGATGGGTCTGAAGACCTATGGTTTCGGCGGCGGGCGGCCGGACATCTGGGAGCCGGAGGAGGACGTTTACTGGGGATCTGAAACGACGTGGCTGGGCGACGAGCGGTACAAGGGCAACCGCCAGCTTGACAACCCTTTGGGCGCCGTTCAAATGGGCCTGATCTATGTGAATCCGGAAGGACCCAACGGCAAGCCGGATCCAATTGCCGCGGCGGTCGATATTCGGGAGACCTTTGCCCGCATGGCGATGAATGACGAGGAGACCGTTGCCCTGATCGCGGGCGGACACACATTTGGCAAAGCTCACGGGGCTGCCGATCCGTGCAAGTATGTCGGGCGGGAACCGGAGGGTGCTGCGATTGAAGAGCAAGGGCTGGGGTGGGCAAGCAGCTTTGAGAGCGGTGTGGGCGTGCATGCCATCTCGAGCGGCCTTGAGGGTGCCTGGACCAAGAACCCGGTGAAGTGGGACAACAACTATCTTGAAAACCTGTTCAGCTATGAATGGGAGCTCACGAAGAGCCCCGGCGGCGCGCAGCAATGGACGCCAAAGAACGGCGCCGGAGCGAATAGCGTGCCGGATGCTCACGATCCCAAATTGAAGCACGCACCGATCATGTTCACGACGGACCTGTCGCTGCGCATGGACCCGATCTACGAGAAGATTTCGAGGCGTTATCTTGAGCATCCGGAGGAGTTGGCAGAAGCCTTCTCCAAGGCCTGGTTCAAGCTGACGCATCGCGATATGGGCCCGGTTTCGCGGTATCTCGGGGCCCTGGTTCCTAAAGAGCCGTTGATCTGGCAGGACCCGGTTCCCGCGGTAGATCACGAATTGATCGGGGAAAAGGAAATTGCAGTTCTCAAGGGCAAGATTCTCGCGTCTGGACTTTCCAGTTCGCAGTTGATTACGACGGCCTGGGCTTCCGCTTCAACCTTCCGCGGCACGGACAAGCGCGGCGGGGCGAACGGGGCGCGCATTCGGCTGGCTCCGCAAAAGGATTGGGAAGTGAACCAGCCGGCTGAATTGGCGAAGGTACTGGGAAAGCTGGAAGCGATTCAGAAGGAGTTCAACGGCGCGCACAAGGACGGGAAAAAGGTCTCGCTGGCCGACCTGATTGTATTGGGCGGAACGGTAGCCGTTGACGAAGCCGCGAAGAAGGCCGGATACGAAGTGAAGGTGGGCTTTGCCGCGGGGCGTACGGATGCCAGCCAGGAGCAGACCGATGTGCACTCGTTTGCCGTACTGGAGCCGATTGCGGACGGGTTCCGGAACTACATCAGGAAGGAAGACGAAGAATCAGCGGCTGAGCTGCTGGTGGAAAAGGCCAACCTGCTGAGGTTGACCGCTCCGGAGATGACGGTTTTGATTGGCGGCTTGCGCGCGCTCGATGCGAACTACGGGCATTCAAAGAACGGCGTATTCACGAAGCGGCCGGGAACACTGAGCAATGATTTTTTTGTGAACCTTCTCGACATGAACACGAAGTGGAAGAGGTCCGATGCTGATGCGGGGGTGCTGGAAGGTCGGGCTCGGGCGAGCGGCGAGCTGAAGTGGACGGGAACGGTGGTTGATCTTGTGTTTGGTTCGAACTCGCAGCTCAGGGCGCTGGCTGAAGTGTATGCGAGCAGCGATGGGGAAGAGAGATTTGTGCGTGAGTTTGTGGCGGCCTGGACCAAAGTGATGAACCTTGACCGCTACGACCTGGCGTGATCTCAGGAGAAAGGGCCTGAGAGGATTTATTGGAAAATTGTTACATGGATTCGGCCGGGGCGCTTGAGCGATCTCGGCCGAATTTTTTGTTGCAATTTAGTACGACGGGCAAAATCGGTGCGGACGATCTAGTTGGGGAGGTCACCGGATGCGGAGCGGCGGCGGAAGCGCTCATCCAGAGGCTGGCGGCCTTGAAAGCCATCTTCGAAGGTGTGCCAGTGCCCGATGGCGGTCTCGCCCATGCGCCAGCAGAGCAGCACCACCTGGTCGTCAACGCGGCAGGGAAAATCGAGGAGTCCGGCTTCAAGATCTTTCACCTGCACGCCGATCGAATCGATCTCCGCAAGGCTCTCGCGGACGCGCAGCAGGTGGTCTTCCATCTCCTTGCGCTGTTTGGCTACCTTCTCAACGTCTACCTTCATGCCGCCGGAGAGATAGATGCGCCGCGCCAGCTCAGATAGGTCGCCACCGACCGCTTCGGCGGACTCCTTGCCTTCAATCGCGCGCTTCAGGAGCGACTCCAGCACCGGGAGCAGCGACTGCGCTTCTTCGAGAGTGAAGGTCTTCATGGTGGATGCCCTCATTCATAGGATACGACAAAAGCAGGTTAGCAAGGCAGCGAGTTAGCGAGTCTGCAAGTCAGCAGGCTAGTGAGCCGTCAAAGGTTAGTCATCGGTACAGACGGCGAAGATTGAGCCTGCGGGGACTTGCTAGACGAGGGCCGTGAGGAGCCCAGTGGAACCGAGAGTGTCAGCCTTTTGGCAGACCTCCGGGTGGCACTGAGGGCGAACTTTGACCTTCAATTTGTCACAAAATATATTCGCTTTTTATTCTCTTTTCCACTAGAATGTCGCCTAGCGATGAGCCTCTTCTCTCACCTCCCCGTCGAACCCACTCACGAGGAACTCTTTCCTGGCGCAGTCCTCATGCGCAGTTTGGCGCTCCCGCACGACGCCGAATTCTTCGCCGCCATCGAGAGCATCGTGGCCGCCGCGCCGTTGCACCACGCGACGACTCCGAGCGGCCTGCCCATGGGAGTGATGGTCTCCGACTGCGGCACGCCCGAAGCCTTTCGCCGCCGCTGGGACCCGGCAAACCCCGCTGTAAAGCGCCTCTGGCCGCTGATGCCGCGCGTCCTCTCGGAGTTCGCTATCCGCTGCGCCGTCCGCTCCGGCTTCCCGCTCTTCCGCCCCGACTCCTGTCACATCAACCGCTACCAGGCGAGCACCAAACTCGGCCTACACCAGGACCGCCATGAGTGCGACATGACCCAGCCCATCGTCTCCATCTCGCTGGGCCTTGAATGCGTGTTTCTGCTGGGAGGCGTGCAGCGCACCGATGCCACGAAGCGCATCCTGCTGGAGCATGGCGATGTGATTGTCTGGGGCGGCCCATCGCGCATGCGCTTTCACGGAGTGCTCCCGCTCAAGCCCGGACATCACGCTCTCACCGGCCCGTACCGCTACAACTTAACTTTTCGAAAAGTCGCAGCGTAGCAGGAACGTCAACCGGGATTCTCCTGTCAGCTGACCTCAAGCATGCGATCCAGAGCTACCTTGGCCCAGCGCTTCACACCTGGGCGCACCTGGATGCGGTTAACTACTCGGCCTTCGACGAGGTTTTCGAGAGCCCAGGCCAGGTGCTGCGGGGTGATGCGGAACATGGTGGTGCACAGGCAGCCGGTATCGTCGAGGGTGATGACGCGCTTGCCTTCTTCGGCAAAACGGCGGGCCATGCGGTTGACCAGGTGAATCTCAGTGCCGACGGCAAACATCTGGCCTGCGAGAGCCTGCTCGACCAACGCGATGAGCCGCTCAGTGGAACCAAGAGCATCGGCTTTTTGGCAGACCTCCCAGCGGCACTCGGGGTGAACGATGACCTGGATGCCGGGGTATTTGGCGCGGACTTGATCCACGTGGCTGGGGAGAAAACGCTGATGGACGGCGCAGTGGCCCTTCCAGAGCAGAATCCGGCTTCCGGCAATGGTCTGCTTCGTTTGGCCGCCTTGCAATCCCCACGGATCCCATACCGCCATCTCCTCCAGCGGAATGCCCATGGCGTATCCGGTGTTGCGGCCCAGGTGCTGATCGGGCAGGAACAGAATTCGCTTGCCGCGTGCAAAGGCCCACTCGAAGGCTGTGCTGGCGCTGGACGAGGTGCAGACCAGTCCACCGCGCTCGCCGCAGAAAGCCTTGATGGCGGCAGCTGAGTTCATGTAGGTTAACGGGACCGTCTCGTCGGCAAGGCCCATGCGCTCAATCGCTTCCCAGCAGGCTTCGACCTGGGAGATTTCTGCCATATCGGCCATGGAGCAGCCTGCGTTGAGGTCGGGCAAAATCACCTGCTGGCCGTCGTGGCCCAGGACGTCGGCGCTTTCAGCCATGAAATGAACGCCGCAGAAAACGATGTATTTGGCGGGTGATTCGGAGGCGATTTTGGAGAGCTTGTAGCTGTCGCCTGTGGCGTCGGCAAAGCGGATCACTTCGTCGCGCTGGTAGTGGTGGCCCAGAAGGATGGTGGTTGCGCCTAGCTTGGCGCGAGCCTCGGCGATGCGCGCGTCCATGGTGTGGTCAGGAAGCGCAAGGTAGTTTTCGAGATTGCAGGTGCTGCCAGCCTCCGGCGAGGCCGCCGTTAGTTCGTCTAATACAAGGTTCACCGTGTTCCGCCTTCAGTCCGGCAGGCCCGCTGTTTAGGGAAGGCTCCGGACGGAGATGTTGAAAGCTAACGCGGCTGCAGTGGATGCGCTGACCGGCTCTGAAAAGATCGGCTTTTAGGCCGGTCGTTCCAGAAGAGCCCCACCCACGGGGGTGTTGCAGCCTTTTCTTCTTTGGATGCGGTTTGGAACCCGTAGACTCCGGATGATGCTCCGGACCGGCAAAACCGCCGCCAATATTCAATATTGTAACGCAGGTGTAAGAGTTGGCTCAAAATCGAGCGGCTGTGAACGCCCCCCGGAAGCGGATTGGAGCAAAGCCCGTTTGTGAGCGCAGAGCATGGGCAGTTATCATTGATTCTTCATGGGAACTCCTCTGCCAATTGAAATGGCCAACCTGGGCATGGCCGACTCGCTGATCCTGATGGTTCTTGCGCTTGTGGTCTTCGGGCCGCGGCGGCTGCCGCAGATTGGGCGCCAGATCGGGAAGCTGATGTATGAGTTCCGCAAGGCTTCAAACGACTTCAAGTACCAGATGGAAGAGGAGTTGCGTAACTCCGAAGAGGCCGACCGCCGCGCGAAGGAAGAGGAGCGGTTGCGCGCGCTGGCACTGAATGCGCCGGTGCATATGATCGAGGCTGTTACCCAGGTTACAGATTCCCAGGCCCCAGAAGCGGGACCTGGGGCACCCAATTCTGTGGGTGATGGAACATCTGGGGTGAACGGCGAAGCTGCGGTCACAAGTCCTTATCCCGGAGAGATCGAGTATCCGGCAGGAGCGATGGCTGCCGCGAATGAAGCTCCGGCCGAGGAACCCTATCCCCGCATTCAGCCGCCAACGACGGGCGAGCAAGTGCAGGCGGCTGCCCCGTTTGTGCCCGATTCCGCGCCTACCGCCGACCCCACCGCCGAACCCGAAGCAGAGCAAGAACAGGCGCAGGAACAGCAGCCCGCCACGGAGCCGATAGCCCATCATGGTTGATCCAGCGGAAGCAATCGGCAAAGCAAGGGCTGCCGTGACCCAGCGCGCGGAACTGCCGGGCATGAGCCTGATGGAGCACCTGGACGAGCTGCGCAAGCGCATCGTCCGCTCAGCCATTTTTCTTGCACTGGGCTTCTTTGTCTCCTGGTTCATGCGCGACCGGTTCGTCAACATTATTCAGGCTCCGCTCGAGCACATTGGCAAGACTCTGGTGTTTACCCACCCGATGGACCCGTTGAACCTTCAGCTCCAGGTTTCGCTGGTCGGTGGCGCGATTCTGGCTTCGCCCTTCATCCTCTTCCAGGTGTGGCTGTTCATTGCGCCAGGGCTCTACCAGAAGGAACGACGGTTCGTGGTTCCATTCATGGCGGCCACGGTGGGATTGTTTCTAACCGGCGCTGCCTTCGGCTACTTCTGGGTGCTGCCCGGCGCTCTCAAAATTCTAATTGTGGACTTCGGCAAGAATTTCACCTCCATGGTCACCATTGAGGAGTACTCCAGCTTCTTTTTGTCGATCATTCTGGGGCTGGGGATAAGCTTTGAGATGCCGATCCTCATTTTCTTCCTGGCCATGTTCGGCATTGTCAGCCCGAGATTTCTGTGGAAGAACATGCGCTACGCGGTTTTGGCGGTCTTTCTGGTGGCGGCCGTCATCTGCCCCAGCCCCGACCCGTGGACCATGTGCATCTACGCGGTGCCGATGCTGTTGCTTTACGTAGTGGGTATCGGAGTGGCCTGGTGGGTGCATCCGTCGCGACGCAAGGCCAAGGAAGCCAAAGAGGCGGCCAAGTGAATTTGATTTCGTTTTGGAAAAAGATGGCTGCGGGAATGTTCCTGGCGTTTCCTCTCATCGCTCCCGCGCAGGCCCACTTCAACGGCGCAAAAGCTCTTGAGTACGCGCGCGAGTTTGTGGCCATCGGCCCACGCTGGCCTACCAGTTCCGGCCATCTGAAGGCAGAGCAGTTTCTTCGCGACCATTTCAAGCACGACCAGCTTGAAGAGGATGTGTTCACCGCCAACACGCCCATCGGCCCGGTCGCGATGCGCAACTTCATCGTGCGCTTTCCCGGCAAGAAGAACGGCGTCATCGTGCTGGCCACGCACTACGAGACCAACTACTGGCTGCGCAACATCAACTTTGTGGGCGCAAACGACGGCGGCTCGACCACCGGGCTGCTGATGGCCATTGCAGACCAGTTGCGCGGAAGGACTCTCGACGGCTACTCGGTGTGGCTGGTCTTCGACGATGGAGAAGAAGCAATTCAAAGCTGGACAGATTCCGACTCGACGTACGGTACCAAACATCTGGCCGCAAAGTGGGGCAAGGACGGAACGCTGGGGCGGATCAAAGCATTTATTTTGGCCGACATGATTGGCGACAAAGACCTCGATATTCAGCGCGATGATAACTCCACGGAGTGGTTGGTCGATCTGGTGCGGCAGGCGGCCAAGAAGTTCGGCTACGAGCGCTATTTCTTCAAGCGGGATACGGATGTGCAGGACGACCAACTTCCTTTCGTCCGTCGCGGCGTTCCCTCGATCGACATCATCGATCTCGATTACGGCCCCAGCAACAGCTATCACCACACGGACAAGGACACTATGGACAAGATCAGCGCCAAGAGCCTTACTATCGACGGCGACGTGTTCATGGAGACGATCCGGCTGATTAACCAGCGGTGAGCAGTTAGAGTGAAAAGTCAGATTTTTTATAGCGAGAACTACGACGCTCTTATGCGATCCGAGCGTAGGCGCGTTCAAGCGAACGTGCGACTTCAACACAGTGTTTTGACGGCACGGGGCCCCAGTGAACCAAAAGCAGAAGATGGTTGGTCTGCTCATCGCCGGTCATGTTCATGGCCGGTTCTTCGAGCTCGCCGGGCTTCAGGCCCGGAACCGATTCCGGCTTGAGCATAATGCCCTGGAGGAGTAGTGCTGTCCATTTTTTCAGATCGTCCGAGGTGACTTTGCGGCCTTTGCACCAAGTGAGGCAATGACAAAAGATCAGCGCGCCGTCGATCATGAGCGCATCGGGGATTTCGAGATCGTCGATCTTTGCGCAACTGAAGACGGCTTTGCCTGCGGTATAGGTGGACAAGCCAAGGGTCGATTCAATGTAATTCGGGCCGAAGATGAGAACGCCGCCCGCGCGCGCCATCAGATTTTTCAATCGGTCTATTGGATACTGAACGCTGCCCAAGCGATCTCTCCTGTGCGGGATGTGCGATTACGCCTGGATTCAATATAACCGGGTTTCCTTTTGCTGTGCTCTGAATTGCTGTAGCATCCATTTATGATCGCTGGCGTTTCCTGGCTTTGGTGGATCGGGTTTCACGCGGTGGTGGCGGTGCTGCTACTAGCTGATTCCTTTCTTCCTGGCCATCGGCGACCGACGCGATATCCGCAGCTTTTTGCCTGGTTGGGTACGGTGGTTCTGGTGCTGGCCGCCGCCGGCTTCGCAGCGTGGGTTGCCGCGACTCAAGGCCGGCAGCCGGCACTTGAGTGGGTGGGCGGATACGCTATCGAGACCTCGCTCAGCGTGGACAATCTGTTCATCTTCCTGGTGATCTTTCAGGGGTTTCGCATCAGCCCGCAACGGCAGCACAAGGCGCTGATGTGGGGCGTGGTTGGAGCGGTTGTGCTGCGCGTGCTGTTTATTGCCGCGGGCATCGCACTGCTACGGCGCTTCGATTGGATCACCTGGTGCTTCGGTCTTATTTTGTTTTATGCAGCATGGAGGCTGGTGCGCGGCGGTTCGGCTAAGGCGGCGATTCCGGAGTGGATCGTGAAGCTGCAGCCGGCGCGCGGATCGCTGCTGCCGGTGATTCTGGCCGTCGAAGTGACGGATGTGCTTTTCGCAACGGATTCGATTCCCGCGGTTCTGGCCATCAGTCACAATCCCTTTGTCGTCTACACATCGAACATTGCGGCTGTGCTCGGGTTGCGCTCGCTTTACTTTGCGCTGGCTTCTCTGCTGGATCGCTTTCGTTATTTGCATTACGGGCTTGGGGCACTGCTGGCTTTTGTTGCATTGAAGATGTTGGCCGCGAGATGGATCGCGGTGCCGATTACGATTTCGCTGGTGGTGATGGGCGGGATTCTTGCGGTTTGCGCGGTGATTTCGTGGATTTCAGGGAACAGCTTGCGCCGTCCCTACGGGACTCCGTAACGAGCTTGTGAAATCCGTTTTCCCCACGCTAAAGCGCGGGGCTAACAAACTCTGCGCCTCCGGCGCGTTTGTACCTTGGACCTCCGGCGCGTTTGCGTTCTGCTTTTCTAGCTCATTCTTGCGGACATTCCTAAATCAGAGCTTTTCTAAGCGAGTGTTCCCTGTTCCCTCGAGTCCTACCACTCCTCAAACGCAACTTTTCCATTGCTACGAAAGACTGAGTGCTTCAGAAAAGCTTCGTCGTCGCGCTTGGGAAAGTCGTTGCGGAAGTGAGCGCCGCGGCTCTCAGTGCGGGCGAGAGCTGAGTGAAGAATAGCGTTGGCTACGCGGCTCAGGGCTTGCGCTTCGGACAGGCGGCGGCTTGCCTTGCCTTGACGCAGAAGTTTTTTCAGGCCATCGGCAAACTCCTGCTGAGACGCGAATCCCTCCAACAGGGGGAAGTTCCCGCGCAGCAATCCGGCATAGGTCCACATCGCTGCTTGCAACTCGGCGATGAGCTTTTCGAGTTGCAATTCTTCCTCGGCGGTGAGCGGGACTGGAACGCTCTCCGGCGCATCGGACTCAAGCAGAGGCAGATTATCGTCCAGCATCGACTGCGCCGCACGCGTGCCGAAGACTAATCCCTCAAGCAGCGAATTCGAAGCCAGGCGGTTGGCGCCGTGAACTCCGGTGCAGGCCGCTTCGCCAGCGGCGTAGAGTCCGCGCAAACTGGTGCGACCGGCGAGATCGGTGCGGATGCCGCCCATCAAATAATGCGCCGCTGGGCGAACGGGGATCAGGTCGCGTGCGAGGTCAAGACCGTACTGCGAAAGAAATGCGCTGATGCCTGGGAAGCGCTTGCGCGGATCGATGCTCGTAATGTGGCGCATATCGAGATAAACCGGGCGAGCCGCGCCGCCCGCACCCTGATTTGCCGCCGTGCCTTCGCGGGCAATTGCGCGCGCCACTACGTCGCGCGGCGCCAACTCAAGCCTGGGGTGATAACGCTCCATGAAGCGCTCGCCGTTTTCGTTGCGCAGGTACGCGCCCTCGCCGCGCAGAGCCTCAGAGATGAGGAAGCGCGGAACTCCGGGCAGCGAGAGAGCGGTAGGATGGAACTGGTAAAACTCCATATCAGCCAGTTCCGCTCCGGCCTGCGAGGCCAATGCGATTCCGTCTCCAGTGGCCACGGCGGGATTGGTGGTATCGGAGTAGACCTGGCCTGCACCGCCGGCTGCGATGAGCACTGATCGAGCGGAGACTCTTCGCGATTTATGCTCTGTTGCCTGTGGGCCTGCGCTGGCGAGATCGGCGCCGATGACGCGGCCATCAGCGACCGCAAGGCCCGTGACCATGGTCCACTCGGCAAAGCGGATGCGTTTTTGGGTGCTTGCATAGGCGGCCAGGGAGCGGCTGATCTCTGCGCCTGTAGCGTCGCCGTGGGCGTGCAGAATGCGTGCCAGGGAGTGAGCGCCCTCGCGGGTGCGCAGCAGCTCGCCGGCCTGCTTGTCCCCCTCGCGATCGAAGTTCGCGCCCCACTCGATCAGCTCTGCCACGCGCACCGGACCCTCGGCCACCAGGGCCTCAGCCGCTGGACGATAGACGATTCCATCGCCTGCAGCCACAGTATCTTCAAGGTGCAGCGCGACGTCAGCATCGCCCTCCATAGCCACGGCGATGCCACCCTGCGCATAGTGAGTGTTCGACTCTTCAACGGATTCCTTGGTGACTACCAGAACATCGCCGTGACGCGACAGCTCGACGGCCGCCCGCAAACCGGCCACGCCCGCGCCCATCACCAAAAAATCCACCTGAGAAGAAATTGCCATAACCTATGAGGCTATCACTTGAGGGGCCAGGGAATAGGGAATAGAGCCGGTAACTGAGGTGCTTCATATTGCTCAGACTGGGGGGCCGGCGGGCGGGTAGAGTGGGGAATGTAAGGATCGATAGACGAACCCCGACAATGTGTTGGGACGAGCCGTGAATGGATTCACAGTCCTTATGGTGGCTGCAGTTGGCGGATTTTATTTCTCGGCAACTGTGCATCCCACACAACAAAAGCAACCGCAGACACCTTTAAGGAGGGTCACACATGCGCGGACTCAAAGTTCTTCTCGGTAGTGCAGCATTACTCGCGGGTCTGGCCCTTGCGCCCATGGCGCAGGCTCAGGTTGAAATTGGCATCGGCGTTCAACCAGTCTGCCAGTATGGTTATTACGATTACGCGCCTTACGCTTGCTCGCCCTATGGATATTACGGTCCGGGATATTTCTATAACGGAATCTTCCTGGGCATGGGGCCATGGGCCAACTGGGGCTATGGACACGGCTGGGGCGGTCATAGATTCGCCGGCGGTGGGGGCGGAAGCTATCGCGGCGGCGGGGGCGCGCGTGGCGGCGGTGGTTATGCACGCGGTGGCGGCGGA
>Ga0187847_10002047_pt1 | contig 16913 bp, 11 predicted proteins | sample June2016WEW_4_10_FD_132458 | JGI IMG/M metagenome (GOLD analysis project Ga0187847, IMG submission 132458) | Peatland microbial communities from SPRUCE experiment site at the Marcell Experimental Forest, Minnesota, USA - June2016WEW_4_10 | ecosystem: Environmental > Terrestrial > Soil >...
CCGATGGCGACCCGCACCACCGCAGGCGATGAGAAATTGTTATTCGAGCGCCAGCGGATGAGCGGCAGCTCGTTGCGAAGCTGCTGCATGGCAGGCCAGATATAGTCGAAGAACTGAATCTCGACGACCGGCTTGAGCCCGCGCGTGGCCATGCCCACCGCACGTCCCACAATGTTGGCCTCGGCCAGCGGCGAGTTGAAGACGCGGTCGGAGCCGAACTCGTATTGCAGCCCGGCGGTCAGCTTGAAGACGCCGCCCTTGCCCTTAACCTGCTTGTCTTTCAGATACTCATCGCGGCTGCAGTCGGCAACATCTTCGCCGAACATCACGATGCGAGGGTCGCGCCTCATCTCATCTTTCAGACAGGCGTTGATGAGGTCGGCCATCGTCCGCTCCGGGCTTGAGGCGCCCTTGTCTGACGGAGTGGGATGCACGGCTTCGGTCTGGAACTCTGACGATGTGGGATCCAGGTCGGGCGAATACACAAACTGCTTGTACGAGCCAGGTGCAGGCAGGGCCGCTTCCACTGCGCGATCGCTGGCCTCCTGGACTTCTGCTTCGACATCTTTCTCCAGAGCGTCAACAGCCTTTTCGTCGAGAATGCCCTCGCGCACCAGGAACAGTTGGAAACGCGTAATGGGATCGCGCTCGACTTCAGCGTTGCGTTCGGACTCTGGACGATAGAGCTTTTCGTCATCCGAGAGGGAGTGCGAATAGGGCCGGATGACGTGTCCATGGACAAACGCGGGGCCGTTGCCGGCGCGAATGTAGTCGACGGCAGTCTTGAGCGCCGCATAGCTGGCCAGGGGATCGGTGCCATCGATCTCGGCGAAATGGAAATTGGGGAAGCCGCTAACCAGCTTGCTGATGTTGCCGCCGGCGGTGCCGACCTCGACCGGAACGGAGATGGCGTATTCGTTGTCCTCGATGAGGTATAAAACCGGCAGCCTCAGGTTAGAGGCCGAGTTCAGCGATTCCCAGAACTCGCCTTCGCTGGTAGTGCCGTCGCCGCAGGAGACGTAGACAACTTCGTCGCCGTGGAAAGCTACGTCTTTGAACTGGCGATAGTCGCCGCTGGCCTTCGCGGCTGATTCCGGGTGATGGTGAAAATAGCGGCCGGCTTCGGCACAGCCCACTGCCTGAAGGAACTGCGTCCCCGTGGGCGACGATTGAGTCACGATGTTGAGCTTCTTGTGTCCCCAGTGCGAAGGCATCTGGCGACCGCCGGAGTTAGGATCGTCAGCCGCGCCAACGGCCTCCAGCAACTGTTCGTAGGGCGTCATGCCCACTGCCAGGCACAGTGCGCGGTCGCGGTAGTAGGGATAAAACCAATCGTAACTGGGCCGCAGGACCATCCCAGCGGCTACCAGCAGCGCTTCATGGCCGGCGCCGGAAATCTGAAAGAATATCTTCTGTTGCCGCTTCAGCAGGATCTCGCGGTCGTCGAGCTTACGCGACAAATACATCAGCCGATAGATCTGGATCAACTGCTGAGTAGTTAGCCCTTCGTATTTTTCAGCCGGCATGACGGCAGCCTTAGGCTGTGCTTTGGTGGTAGCCATCCATTACCTCGGAAGTGAAATACTAAGCCCAACCCGGGGCTCCTAAACAGTTTCCCTATTGTAAACGCTCGGGCGGGATTTCTTGCGCGGCTGACCTCGCGTTTTGGTGCGGAGGGTGCGAGCCTGAATCCGGCCCAGCGGCGCGGCAAACGGTCTCGCTATACTGGAAAGCAATGATACAGATTTCCCGTCCCATTCCGCTGGAAAGGATCAGGCTCGTCCTGTTCGATTTGGATGGAACGCTGATCGATTCAGAGCGTGACCTGACGGCCTCGGTAAATGCCATGCTGATCAAATATGGACGCAAGGAGCTGCCTATCGAGGTGATTGGCAGCTACATCGGCGATGGCGCGCCCACGCTGATTCGGCGGGCGCTGGGCGACCCCGCCGATCGCGAGTTTCTACAGGAAGCGCTGAACTACTTTCTGCTGCACTATCGCGAGCATAAACTCGACAGCACCCGGCCGTATGCGGGCATACAGAGTGCGCTGGAGCAGATCGGCGGATCGGATGGACGGTCGCGCAAACTGGCCGTGCTCACCAACAAACCTGTCAGGGTGTCGCGCGACATTCTGGCGGGACTCGGCCTGGCCGGCAGCTTTTTTCAGGTATATGGCGGCAACAGTTTCGAAACCAAGAAACCTGATCCCTTAGGGGCCAACATTATGATGAAGGAAGCGGGCGTTGCTCCGGAAGAGACGGTGATGGTGGGCGATTCGCAGGTTGACATTCTTACCGCGCGCAATGCCGGACTGTGGAGTGTCGGCGTGACCTATGGATTTGCGCCGCGGTCGCTGCTCGAAGTCGTGCCTGACGTGACGGTAGACAGCCCGGCGGAATTGGCGGCCGCGCTGACGGGGAGCGTTTGATCCATGTCTCAGGCTTCCAACTCGCCTTCGCCATTTCGTGATGGCTTCGCCGCGCTTCGCCATGAGCCGGCGCTCTTTGCCGCGGAGCTGACGTGGCGCTGGTGTTTCGGGCTGTCGGCGTGGGGAGTGGGTATCATCTCGATCGCACTGTTCCTCGACAGCGTGACGGTCGCACCCGCTGACGGATTCTTGCTTCGCACGTTACAGCCCCAACTGGAGGAAAACGCGCTGCGGCACATCTTTCGCGGAAGTCTTGCGCGCTTCGTATTGGCGCAGACGATACTGCTGCTGGGCGTGATGGTGTTGTGGTCGTTAGCGGCGACCGCGGGACGCGCCGCGACGTTGCGTCGCCTGGTTGCGATGTTCAGCCCCGATGATGAGCCGCAATCCATGGAGTGGCAATTCGCTCCAATCTTCCTTTTGCAGCTGCTGCGGGTCATGTGGACGATGATTGCGATTGCCGTGGAGTTCGGCTTGTTCGTCTATGGCGTAGTGATGGCGCAAAGCGAGCATCCGATGCGTGCGGCTGTAGCGTTGTCCTTTGGATTCGGTGTGCCGTTCCTTGCCATAATTTTGAATTGGCTCTTTGGGATCGCACCGCTGTTTTGCATTCGAAATGGCGCGAACGCGATGGAAGCGATGGAGCAAGCCGTCGATTTTGTCGGTCGACACGCGGGGCGATTGTTTCTGCTGGCAATTGGATTTCTTGCGCTACGCCTGGTTTGGGTCGGGACCATGTGGCTCGCGTTCCTGTCGCCGGTGAGCTGGATCGGCCGGATCGGCGGCCGCTGGACCATGCTGCTGATGGCGCTTGTGGCGCTCGTATACTTTGCCGGAGCTGATTTGTTGTATTTGGCGCGAATGGGAGGGTACGTTTCGCTGGCGGAAGACGATTCGCGGCCTGCATTCTCGGAGCCGAAGATTTTGCCCAACGCAAATCAGCCGGAGATCCTTCCGATGGAGGGATTGGCGTAGAGTTGTGTGGGAGGATTGTGCCGCCCCTGAAGGGGCTCAATCCCAAGACCATCCGCTACCCAGGACTTACGTCCTGGGCTAACGTCTGTTTCGCCCTTCGGGCTCGGACGTTTGCCTGTCCGACAGTAATGGCACTCCGGTAGAGAATTGCACGGTATCGGTTCAGTGCGCCAGTTCCAGCCGCTCTTCTTCCTGCTTCGCCTTGGCGATGCCAAGCAGCTCGACTGCCTTCTGGGCAATGTGCTCGGCGCTGACCTCGAATTCCTTGATCAACTCCCAGGGCGCGCCTGAATCGCCGAAGCGATCTTTCACGCCGATAGCGCCGGTGATGTAGGGGATGCCGAACAGCTCAGGACTCTCGGTGAGGATGCCGCTGACGCGCCAGGCCAGCGCGCCGATCTGGTGCTCTTCGGCGGTGACAATCACGCCGGTTTCCCTGGCAGCGCGAATGATGGCTTCCTGATCGATCGGTTTCATGGTGTGCATGTTGATCACACGTGTCTCGTATCCGAATTCCTCCTTCAGTATCCATGCCGCGCGCATGGCTTCCGGCACCATTGGACCGCAGGCGATGATGCTCAGGTCTTCGTGTTCGTCTACATAATCTGCCGCAAGCACAGTCTCGAATGCATCGATCATCTCCGGTGCGTGGCCGCGCAGGCGGCTCACGTTCGCTAGGCCAAACACGAAAGGCGTGTCTTCGCGCGTGACGATGGGGGTGGCCTCGCGGGCGAAGCGAATGTACTTCGGACCAACATGATCCAACAGAAGATAGTCCGTAGCCTTGCGGGTCTCGATGGCGTCGCAGGGCACGACCACCGACATGTTCGGCAGCCCGCACATCGCGAAGAGGTCTTCCAGCGCCTGGTGGGTGGCGCCATCAGGGCCGACGGAGACTCCACCGTGAGCTCCGGCGATCAGCACATTAAAGTTGCCATAGCAGATGGAGACGCGAATCTGGTCCAGATTGCGCGCCGCTGCAAACGTTCCGTAGGTGCCGAAAACGGGTAGCCTGCCATCGCGCGCCAGTCCTACGGCGGCAGCTGTAGCCGACTGCTCGGCAATCCCCAGGCTGATCCACCGGTCCTTGCGCTCCGGATTGCTTGTATAGAAATCGCTGATGGTGATGGAGCCGGAGATGTCCAATCCGAGACAAACTACGCGCTCGTCGTCGCCGTTGTTTTTCAGCGACCAGCCGAAGCCCTTGCGCGTAGGCTCCATCTTCACTTTCATTTCGCGGCGCTTGTTCCACCAGTAATCGCGCGAGAAGCGGGGCATCTTGGCCGCGAGCGTGGCTTCCACTTCCGCCTGATATTCCTTCGCCTTTTTCAGCAGCGCATCGTACGCGATGACGTCCTTGAGCCCTAGCTCGTTGAGCGCCCTGACCATCTCGTCATAGCTGGGGGCTTTGCCGTGCCATCCGGCAACGTTCTCCATGAAGCTGACGCCTTTGCCCTTTACCGTGTTCGCGAGGATGAGGGTCGGCTTGCCGGGGACCGGAACGCTCTTCGCTTTCTGTAAGGCGCTCACGACTTGCTCCATGTCGTGGCCGTCGATCTCGATGACCTCCCAGCCAAAGCTGCGATAGCGTTCCGGCAAGGGCTCAACGTCCATCACGTCCTTGACCCAGCCGTCGATCTGCAAGCGGTTGCGGTCGATAATGCCGACCAGGTTGTCGAGCTGGTAGTGCGAGGCTTCCATCGCCGCTTCCCAGATGTTGCCTTCCTGCTGTTCTCCATCCCCCATAATGCAGAACACAGTGTGATCCTCATGATCGAGCTTGCCGGCGATCGCCATGCCAACCGAAATGCTGAGACCCTGGCCCAGCGAGCCGCTGGAAACCTCGACACCCGGCAACTTCAGCCGGTGGGGATGACCCTGGAAAGGCGAGTAGAGCTTCCGCAGCGTGACGACATCTTCGATAGGGAAGTAGCCGGAGAATGCCAGGCCGAGATAGAGTGCCGGGGCCTTGTGTCCAGCCGACCAGATGATGCGATCGCGATGGGGCCACTCGGGATTGTTAGGATCGTGCTTGGCGATTTTCAGGTAGAGAGCGGCGACAATCTCCATGATGGAGAGCGTTCCGCCGCAGTGTCCGGAGCCGGCGGCGCAAAGCGCAACCAGATTGTAGCCCCGCATCAGGCGGGCGGCTTGCTCCAGTTCTTCGATGGAGAAATTGCGCACAACCGCTTTGGAGAAGGCGTTGACTACAGGCATGGAAATTCCTCAGCTACCAGCAGCTAGCAATTAGCCAAACCAACAGCGGAGTCCGACAGTCCCAAGTGCGACGCGTTGTTTGCTGCTGCTAGCGTCCTGAATCAGAAGTTCGTTATACAAATCGCGGTCTGTGTCAGGGCTCGACTTCAGCCGTGCCGAACCGCGGCAAAGAAAACACTGGCCTTTAGGCCCCGAGGCAACAGGCGAAGGCATCATTCAATTCGCAAACGAATTTCCGATTCGCCACACTAGCAGCTAATTACTAATTGCTGATTTGGACCCTATCGGTAAGGCTAGGCGGATGAGGAACATGGGTCTGTGAGGCAGGTCACGAGAAGATGTGACGCGCAGGAGCGGCGCGGTTATGCCCCGGCAGTCACAGCGGGCGGCTCGATCGTCAGAATACAATGTGGGCGGGGTCAATGGCCGGGAATGCAGACAGCCGAAGTGGTCATCCTTGGCGGCGGAATCGTCGGTTCCAGCATTGCGTGGCACTTGACCGAAGCCGGCTGCCGCAACGTGCTGATGGTGGAGCGCGAAGCCCACCAGGGCAAAGGTTCCACCGGCAAAAGCATGGGCGGAGTGCGGGCGCAGTTCGCGACCAAGCCGAACATCCAGATGTCGCTGTACTCCATTCCGTTTTTTGCGGCGTTCGAAGAACGGCTGGGGCATCCCTCCGGATATCGTGACCAGGGTTATCTGTTTGTAGCCACCAAGCCGTCGCACCTTGAATATCTACGAACCAACCAGGCGCTACAGAGATCGCTGGGACTGACGCAAGCTCGCATGACGACGCGCGACGACATTGTGGGGATTGTCCCGCAGTTGCGCGCCGACGATGTATGGGGCGGAAGCTTCTGTCCGACCGATGGCTTTGTCGATCCCTACAGCGTGATGGTTGGCTTCACCACGCGCGCGTGCGAACAGGGCGCGACCCTGTGGCGTTCGACTGAGGTCATAGCCATTCATCACGACGGCGCGGGAATCGCAGGCGTGGAAACTACCAGAGGCACGGTGAGCACACGGGTTGTGGTGAACGCCGCTGGACCGTGGGCGGCCCAAGTGGCCTCGCTCGCCGGGATTAAGCTTCCCGTGGCGCCCATGCGGCGCATGCTGATCCCTACCGAGGCGTTCAACGGAGTGTCGCACGAAGTGCCCATGGTGGTCGACATGACCACCGGCTTTCATTTTCGGCCGGAGAGTTTGGGGTTTCTGCTGGCGTGGAACGATCCCCAGGAGACGACGGGCTTCAACACGAACTTTGAGCCATCGTTCATCGAGAAGGTGCTGACGCTGGCGGCCGACCGGGTCCCGTGCTTCGAGAACCTCGCGGTGAATCCCAAACGCGCCTGGGCGGGATTGTACGAGATGTCGCCGGACCACCACGCCATCATTGGGCCGGTACCGGAGCTGGCGGGATTTTTTTGCGCCAATGGTTTCAGCGGCCATGGGGTGATGCATTCGCCCGCGACCGGCAGGATCACGGCCGACTTGATCCTTCACGGGAAGACCGAAGTTGTCGATCATGTCGAGGCGCTGAGCGCAGCGCGTTTTGCCAGGGGCGAGTTGTTGCACGAGACGGCGATACTGTAACGTCCTCTCTTTGGGACGCAGGCAATTCCGCAAACATTGGCCGGCGTGCGCTAAGCGCTGTCGCGTTACAACTGGCACTGGCTGTTATGAGGTATCCTATTGCTCGCCATGAACCGCTTCGGCGACAGCCGTGACGTCGCTTTATAGTCGCAGGATTTCGCAACCGCGGTTGCTGCAAACGTTGGGATGAGAATCATTTTCCTCTACACCACAATCCGGCACGGGGTGCAGCTCCATCGCCAGGAGCGGCTGCCATGACCTTCCTGAGCTCCACCGAGGCCTGGGCGCGCCTGTTGCGGCGCCTGTTGAAGTTCCACATGGTGGGCGTCATCGGCATTGGGGTTCAACTGTGCTTTTTATTTGCGTTCAAGACCGTGCTGCACTTGAACTATCTGCTGGCCACCGCACTGGCGGTGGAGTGCGCCGTGCTGCACAACTTTCTATGGCACGAACACTTCACCTGGGCAGACCGCAGCGGCGGCGGTTCGGGACCCTTGCGCCGGCTACTCCGTTTTAACCTCTCCACCGGATTGATCTCGATTGTGGGAAACCTGGCCCTGATGCGTCTTCTGGTGGGCTCCCTGCATCTGCAATACATGCTGGCCAACATCCTGAGCATCGGGGCCTGCTCGCTGCTGAACTTCTGGGCCAGCGACCAGATGGTTTTCCAGGCGGGACTTGCGCCCAAGGAATAGAGAACAGGGATTCGCAGCGATGAAAGACGTTACCGGCGTGGTGCGCGAAGCATCGCACTCCGACATTCTCCAGATTGTTGCGCTCATCAACCGTGCCTTCGCGGTCGAACGCTTCTTCAAGAGCGGAGACCGCACCGATCCTGAGCAAGTGCGGCAGATGATGGAGGACGGCAAATTCCTGCTGCTGATGGAGGAGGATGAGATGGTGGCGTGCCTGTTGGTGAAGGTGACGGGCGATCGCGGATACGTGGGCACGCTATCGGTCGATCCCGCACGGCAAAAGTCCGGCATCGGCAGACGCATGATGCGCGAGGCGGAGGAGCATTGCCGCGACGCCGGATGTAAGGCGCTCGACATCTGCATTGTCAATGTGCGAACCGAGCTGCCGTCGATCTATCGCAATTTCGGCTTTGTCGAAACCGGTACGCAGTCAGCCGAGGTGATCACGAGCGCAACCCAGCCAGTCCACTTCATCACCATGTCGAAAGCGCTGTAGACAGGTTATTGCCGGCCGGCGCCAGATTCTCGTAGTGGTAGAAAGCGGCGACGGATCTTACCAGCAGGAAAGTAGCCGCCGGTCTTAGACATCAGGAAAAACTCGAGGCACTTATGAACGTTCCTGTCATCAAGCTGAAGCACACTGAACTGGAAGTCTCGCGCTGTTGTTTTGGCACCATGACCTTCGGCAAGCCGCTCGATCAGGCTGGCGCCACGCAACTGGTGAATCGCTGCATTGAGGCGGGTATCAACTTCTTCGACACCGCGAATGTTTATCAGCTAGGTGTCGCCGAGACCATGCTGGGCCATGCCATGAAGGGCAAACGGGAACAGCTGGTCATCGCCAGCAAGGTGTTCTTTAAAGTGGGCGAAGAGGCCGACCAGCAGGGGCTTTCGCGCAAGGCCATTCTGCGCAATGTCGACGAAAGCCTGAAGCGGCTGGGCACCGATTACCTCGACATTTATTACTTCCATGCGCCCGACCATGTTGTACCGGTGGAGGAGTCGATGGAAGCGATGGCCTCGCTGGTGAAGCAGGGCAAGGTGCGCTATCCGGCTTTGTCGAACTACGCCGGATGGCAGGTGGTGCAGATGCTGTGGATTGCGAAGGAGCGCGGCTGGCCGGCGTCTTACATTTCTCAGCCCATGTACAACCTGCTGGCCCGCGGCATCGAGCAGGAATATCTGCCGATGTGTAAGCAGTTTGATGTGGCGACCGTGGTGTATAACCCGCTGGCGGGCGGGCTGCTTACCGGCAAACACAAGCAGGACAAGGTCACGCCCGGCACGCGCTTCGACAACAACAAGCTCTACCAGGACCGCTATTGGCACGAGCAATACTTTCAGTCGGTGGAGCAACTTCGGAAGATCGCGCAATCGGCAGGGCGATCAATGGTGAGCCTGGCGTTGAACTGGCTGTTGCATCACACCGCCAGCGATTGCGTCATCCTGGGCGCCTCGCGGCTGGAACAGCTCAATGAAAATCTGGCAACGTTGGATGACGGGCCGTTGTCCGACGACGTGCTGAAAGCCTGCGACGAGGTGTGGCGAAACTTGCGAGGGCCGCTGCCGGTGTATAACCGGTAGGATCAACCGACGCGACGCGCGGGGTTGACCGATCCGAGAAATCTGTGGGGGGGAAATAGAAAAGGCTGTGACTTTGGTTATGCTCTAGCTGCCAACTCCTGCGAGGGAGTTACCAGCGTGGATGCATGCACCGTCACAGCCTTTGACGCGATCACCGCTTTCGCGGTCCCAAACCCCGGCCGACACCTCGCAGTGCAGTCGGTTTTTTCGGGTCTGGCGGTTCCCTCGGGTCACCCCGCGGAACCCATCGCTCAGCTTACTTCGGGTTGGCCACGATTAGTTGCCCGCCCTTTTCTGCCGTCGACGAGAGTGATCCTATCCCATGATTGAAAATTGTCAACGCCCAAGGTTGGTGCAAGTGCCGGTTATTTTCGTGTGGGAATTTTTTTCGGCAAACGACAGAAGGCAAGCAAGTTTTGTTTCTCGACAGGAGATATTCAAGGTCAATTCACATTTTTTTCACAGAAATGTTGCGCCTGTGTGGCAGCATTCAGGGGGAACCGCATCTGTTTCTTGACGAATCCCTCATTCTCAAGCATCTTGGTTAAGTCAGGAGATGAATGTCTGACCTCGTAGCGTACGTTGACGGCGGGTCCCATGGAAATCCGGGACCGTCGGGCATTGGGGTGGTCATCGAAGGTCCTGACGGCGAAACTACCCGCATTGCCCGGTGGATTGGACATCAGGACAACAACGTCGCCGAATACGTAGCCCTGCTGGAGGCCTTGCAGCACGCGGTTGAGGCCAAGGCCAGGACGCTGCATGTGTACTCGGACTCGGAAGTCATGGTCAAGCAGATGACCGGCGAGTACGCCTGCCGTAGCTCGCGCCTTCACTCCCTGAACTGGACCTGCCGCAAGCTGGCCCGCGCCGTGGAGTTCTCCATCGCCTACATCCCGCGGGAGCAGAACCGCCAAGCCAATCAGCTGGCCAACCAGGCGGCACGCTGCGCCCCCGAGCCTCGCCAGGAACTGTGATTTGCACTTGTCCTCCGGCTGATTTCGCCACGGCCTGAGGCAAGAGCTGTGACCGGTATCACTGCAAATTCGGCCTGAACACGCCAGCATGGAGCTTACGCAAGGGGAACCTCCATGCCACGTAAGACCATCATCGAGCCATTTCGCATCAAGAGTGTGGAACCGATCCGCTGGACCACGCGCGAGCAGCGCGAGGAGCTGTTACGGGCTGCCCACTACAACCTGTTTCTGCTTCCCGCTGACGATGTACTCATCGACCTGTTGACCGACTCGGGCACGGGGGCGATGTCCACGCGGCAATGGGCGGCCATCATGCAAGGTGACGAGAGCTACGCCGGCAGCCGCAGCTTCGATCGCTTCCGCGATTCCATCCAGGACATCTTCGGCTACCAGCATGTGATCCCGACACACCAGGGACGCGCCGCCGAGCGCATTCTGTTCAGCGTGGCCTGCAAGAAGGGCGATGTCATCCCCAACAACACGCACTTCGATACCACGCGCGCCAACATCGAATTCGTCGGCGCGGAGGCGGTGGACCTCCCGATCGCGGAAGCGCGCGAGCCCGCCAAATGGCATCCCTTCAAGGGCAACATGGACGTCGCCGCGCTGGAAGAATTGATCGCGCGCGTGGGACGCCAGCGCGTTCCGATGGTGATGCTCACCATCACTAACAACTCAGGAGGAGGCCAGCCGGTCTCCATGGAAAATGCGCGCGCGGTCAGCGCGGTGTGCCGGAAGCATCGTATCCCGCTGTATTTTGACGCCTGCCGTTTCGCGGAGAATGCGTACTTCATCAAGCTGCGGGAAGAAGGCTACGCAGCCAAGACGCCCAAGCAGATCGCGCAGGAGATGTTCGCCCTGGGTGACGGCTGCACCATGTCGGCAAAGAAAGACGGCATGGCGAACATCGGCGGTTTCCTTTGCACCAACGACGGCATTCTCGCGGCGCAGGAGAAGGACCTGCTGATCCTGACCGAAGGCTATCCGACCTACGGCGGCCTGGCTGGACGCGATCTGGAGGCCGTTGCCATCGGCCTGCAGGAGGCTTTGGACGAGGACTATCTGCGCTACCGCATCGCCTCGACCGCTTATCTGGGCGACCACCTCAGCGAGCAGGGAGTGCCCATCGTGCTGCCGCCGGGCGGCCACGCGATTTATCTGGATGCCCGCGCCTTTCTACCGCACATTCCGCTGGATGAGTTTCCCGGAGTGGCGCTGGCGGCGGAGTTGTATCTTGAAGGCGGCATCCGCACGGTCGAAATCGGCACGCTGATGTTTGGAGCAGCCGCCAAAATGGATCTGGTTCGGCTGGCAATTCCACGGCGGGTCTATACCCAGAGCCACGTGGATTATGTAATCGAGGTGGTGCTGGCGGTGTGGAAGCGCCGCGCGGAAATCCGCGGCATGAAGCTGACGCGTCAAGCGCCTTTTCTGCGCCACTTCACCGCATACCTGGAGCCCATCGAGGCCGAAGTCGCGCAGCCGGTGGGAAGTGTATAGGGGGCCGGTTCTGAGCGACGCTTGTGAAATCGGCTGTTAGCGTCACTTGACACTGAGTTCCAGTTGCCCTTTAGCTGGGAATGAATATCTGAACGCCCGTTATTGTGTTGATTGCGATTTCGCGGGTTTGGTGGCCGCGACGCGCGTCTCTTTTCCGCTGACGAACACCTTCATGGAGCTCTCGCTTTCGCCCGACTCGTCGGTGTATTCGTAGGAGTCGGCTGAAACAAACTTCATGATGTACCGGGTGTGATACAGTTTCCCGCCAAAAGTGCTCTCCCCAAGCCAGGTCCATACGTCGCCGCTTACCGTGCCAGTCTTGTTTTCTATTCCTCCTGAACTGTCAACTGCGTGGTATTCGTATGTCTTGGAAGTCGGGTCGTAGTAGATGAAGGAAGCCTCCGAGTATTTGCTTCCGGGTCTCTGGAGTGCCGCTTCGCAGATCACGGCGAAGCCGCTTGCTGTCCACCTGCAATCGTCAGTGCCGCTGAATCTCATCGTTGGCGAGTTCGGCCCCATTGCCCCGGCTTTCAGCTCGTCTTGAACCGTGAACTTGCCGACCATTACTCCCAGCTTCTTCACTTCCGGGCCAGGTGCTGTCTGAGACTGAGCGCCGGCCATGATTACGCTCGAAGCGCACGCCAACACAAATGACACCAACCTTTGGGGGCCACTCATTTGGATTCTCCTTTCCCAGGTGCCACGGATGCTAGCACAAAACGAACGGGAATCAGGAAATGCGAATAGTTGATGTGGATCGCTATTACACAAGCAACTGGCTGCGTTCGCCTAATACTCACTGCCCACACGCGGGTACAGTTCCGGTCAACATCGTCTCCGGCAGCGGCTGTAAATGCTGCTCCGTGAGTTGCGCGTTCACCGCCGGCAGGACCTGCTTCATCAGATCGGACCATTGCTGCGCCAGCTTCGTGAGGTCCTGGCAATAGTCGTGATAGGCGGTGTGCATCGCATCGGTTGGCGCGGCATCGGCCTGGCTTACCACCCCTGAAAGATACGCCAGCTCCGAGTTCATCAGCGTAAATGTTGGCTTCGGTTTACCGCCGCCGCCAAATCCACGCTGCATCTCACCTTGAATCTTGAGCACCTTCGCGGCGAAATCTTTCGTGGCCTGCGTAGCAGCATTGGCGTGGCCGTTCTTCTCCAACGCTGCTTGCCGATCGGCAACCTCGCTCTGGAATTTCGCTGCCTGCTCGTGGAAGCTGTAACTCAGCGACACCAGACTGCCGACCTTCTGCGCGAAGTCGAGCTGCTGCTGCAACGCGGCCTGCGTCACCTTGACGCGCGGGTCCATCTCCACCGTCAAGGGCTGCCTGTAGGTCTTGCCATCGACAGTTAAGCGCACTTCGTACTTGCCCGGCACGACGAACGGTCCTTGCGGTTCGGCGTGAGTACTTTCATACAGAGCTGAGATCGGATACATGTGCTGGATGGCGTCCGGCGATGGGTAACGCAGGTCCCAGACGTAGCGATTCATGCCTGCGTTTTTAGGAAGCGGCGTCGGATGATAGAGCCAGTAGTTAGGAACCGGCGGCGGCTCTTCCGGGCGAACAACCGCGGGCGTGCTCGAAAGTTGTCGAACCAGTTGTCCCTTCTGATCGTAGATGGCGACGGTCACCTCGCTGGACGGCGCCGACTTGAAGTAATAATCCAGCACCGCTCCCGTTGGCGGGTTGTCGCCCGCAGGCATTTCCGGCGGCAGGGGAGTATCCAAGTTCATGTCATTGCGCAGCCGAATCGCCGTCGCCGGCTGGAAGAGATGAACATTGGACTTCGCGATCTGATCGTTGATCTGCCGCAGCGGGCTCAAATCGTCGAGGATCCAGAAAGCGCGGCCATAGGTTGCCGCGACAAGATCGTCGCCATGAACCACCATGTCGCGTACGGAAACCGTCGGCATATTCTGCCGCAGCGTGCCCCACTGCTCGCCGTCATCGAACGAGACGAACGCGCCGGTCTCGGTTCCGGCGTATAGCAGGCCCTTGCGCTCGGGATCTTCGCGAACTACCTTCACGAAGCTAAAGTCAGGAATTCCGGTAACGATCTCTTGCCAGCTCTTGCCGCTGTCGCGCGTGCGGAAAATGTGAGGACGAAAGTCATTGCCCTGGTGGTTGTCCACAGACACATAAGCTGTCCTGGGATCATGGTGCGACGCTTCGACCATGGTGATCTCGGAAAACTTCTGCAGCCCGGGCGGCGAGACGTTCCGCCAAGCGTCTATGCCGTCCCAGTCGACATACACGAGCCCGTTATTCGTGCCCACCCAAATCAGGTTGGGTGCCAACGTCGACGGCGCAATCGTCGTAATGGCGCGGCGGTCGGGAGGCCGCATCGTCTCCTGTTCCTCTTGCGGCTTTGGCTTCTTGTTTTCGGCTTCCTTGGCTTTTTCGTCTTCGTTCTTCGCGGCTTCCGCCTTGTTTTCTTCCGCTGCTGCTGATGGAGGTGCGGGTTCGCCCGGACGAACGGTCAAGTCCGGGCTGATGTTCTTCCACGTCGCTCCCTCATCGTTGGTTTGCAACAGGAACTGCGTTCCTTCATACAGAACGTTCGGATCCTGCGGCGAGAACGCCAGCGGCGGATTGGTCGCGGTGCGGTAATCGCCGTCGCGACTCACGTTCGGCGAGATTACCTTCACTTGCCGGTTGGTGCGATCGATGCGCCACAACCCGCGAGCCTCGCCACCGGCGTAAACAATGTTAGGGTCAGTCGGGCTGGGCAGGATGTAGCCAAACTCGTAGCCGGGGATAGGGTCCCAATCCAGAAAGGTAATCGCGCCGTAATCGCCGCGACTCAGGGTAGCAACCGATCCGCTGTCCTGCTGTGTGCCATATACCCAATACGGAAAACGATTGTCAGTGGAGACGTGATAGATCTGGCCCGTCGGCTGGTTGTACCACGAGCTCCAGGTCTTGCCGCCGTCCATGCTGATGGTCGCACCCTGGTCACTGCCCATAATCATGTAGTCAGAGTTGGCGGGATCGATCCACAGCGCGTGGTTGTCGTCGCCGCCGGGCGCGCCTTTGTACGACTCAAACGTCACGCCGCCGTCCGTCGAGCGGTAGAGCGAAGTCTGCGCCACAAACACAACGTCAGGGTTGTGGGGGTCGAGAAAAACTTTACCGAAGTACCCGTTGCCCTGAATGCGCGGGTCTTGGGTGATGGGCTTCCAGGTCGAGCCGCCATCGTCGGAGCGATACAGTCCGCCCTCTTTTTGCGCGGAAACAATGGCAAAGACGCGCTGCCCGCCATTGGCGACAACCACGCCGATGCGCCCCAGGTGCGCCTTAGTCAGTTGCGGAATGGTGACCGGCGTCCAGGTGTCGCCGCCGTCGGTGGTCTTGTAGATTCCTGCACCGCCCATGCCCAGCAGTCCTGCGAACGGCGTGTCGGGTTTCACGTAGTGGTACCAGAGAGCCGCGAATCCGATCTTGGGATTATCCGCAGCGAAAGCCACGTCGATGGCGCCGGTGGTGTCGTCCTTGTAGAGAACTTTCTGCCAGCTCTTGCCGCCGTCGGTGGTCTTGAAGACGCCGCGCTCGGCGTTAGGCGCGAACGTATGCCCCAACGCCGCCACGACGACAATGTTCGCGTTGTGCGGATCAACCCAGATTGCGCCGATGTGGCGAGAGTCTTCCAGGCCGATATGCTGCCAGGTCTCACCGGCGTCGGTGGACTTCCACATGCCATTGCCCTGATTGACCGCGCCACCCACGTTGCTGACATCGCCAGTGCCGATATAGACGATGTTGGGATCGGACGGCGCGACCGAGATCGCTCCGACGGAAGCCACGTGCTGCTTATCGAAGATTGGCTTCCATACCATGCCGCCGTCGCTGGTCTTCCACGCGCCTCCGCCCGCCGTTCCCACGTAGTAGATCGCGGGCTGCCCGGGGACGCCGGTCACTCCCGTCACGCGGCCCGCGCGGAAGGGACCGATCTGCCGCCACTGCATTCCGGAATAGAGCGACGGATCGTATTGCTGACCGAGAATCGATGGAGCGAGGACCAGCACCGCGAGAAAAACGACGAGAGTCGAGAGGAGTAGTTCGGAAGATTTGCGGCTACGTACGATGGTACCGGAAAGCGCTTTGCCGCCTAAGGCAAGGGTCATCCCTCACACCTCCAAATCGAACAGCTTACACCAAGGGATGGCTGGCGCTGCGATCCAAAGCGGCCTCTGATCACTCATGGCTCTGAGGAGGGTTGCCGTGCAGACGATAGACCATCCCCGTCTTGGTCGCGCCCAGGGAAATCCAGTCCTGCACCTCTCGTTGCAGGGTGATGAAGAACTGCTCGGACAGCCTCCTGCACTTTTCGTGGATATCGCCGAGGCGAGCGAACTTGAGCTGGTAAGCGAACTCGCCGACCAGAGGCGTATGTTCGCCGCGGGTGCGCCACAATGCCACGTTGCAGTGTCCCTGGACGCCTTTGCCGAAGTCGAGGTCGCCCAATTCCAGCAGGACCTCTTCAACGATGGCTTCGTTCACCAGCGTCACTTCTTCGTCCTTTGACTTCTTGAGAACCGAGAGCGCGGGAAAAACGTGGGCGAGTCCCCACATGCCCAGGCGATCGCCCTCGTGCATCTGGCTCAAACCGAACTGGCAGTTATGGGAATACAGCAGGCGAAATCCGCCATACTGGTCTTTGAGTGGAAGCGCCTCGGCCTTGAACTTGATTTGATATTTTCCGGCGATATTGGGCCGCACATCCAGCTCGGCGGCCTTTTTCTCATCTGAGTGACGGAACTTGAAGACGACTTCGGGATCGCCGATGGGAAAGCCATCGATATAGGTGACTCGCCGCCGCAGGATGAAAGCGTTGTTGTAGAGGCGAAAGTCCGGCGTGTCCATGAACGCAATTTCCCGGATGTCCGGGCGCCGGCCGACTTTGGGATCGGTGACGAATCCCACGGCGAGGTTCTTC
>Ga0187847_10002048_pt1 | contig 16911 bp, 27 predicted proteins | sample June2016WEW_4_10_FD_132458 | JGI IMG/M metagenome (GOLD analysis project Ga0187847, IMG submission 132458) | Peatland microbial communities from SPRUCE experiment site at the Marcell Experimental Forest, Minnesota, USA - June2016WEW_4_10 | ecosystem: Environmental > Terrestrial > Soil >...
TCAAGAGGGTAGGTCTGCACTACATCGCTTTTTCCGACCCCGCGATTGCAAGGGCAAGGCTTGTCTCGCTTGCGTCGTCAAAAATCGCAGAATCCGCCAGTGCCGTGACGAACTTCGGTTAGAACGGTCGAATTCAGGCTGGAGAAGGCCTCGGAGATTGCGCGCCAAAACGGCTGGCGCTTGGCGAACGGACGCCTCATCCCACTCTGGGCCATCGGACAAAACTTACGCTGCTTTCCGTCGCGCCGCGAGGCGATATTTGATCGAACCCTGGCTCTTCCTGGCGCGGTCACCGGGTTCCGGCAGCGACCGTGCAGAAATTCACTCTTAAGGACCCCGTTTTTCGGCCTTCCTACAGTAAAAAATCGCTCAAAAGCTGTCGGAACCTCAGTTCCTGGAGTGCGTCAAGAAGTCGGGGGTCAGTTGGTAAACCTATGATTCCGCAGCACGGGATTCGGGTCGGCAGGGGTCACCCCAAAGCGGCCATGTACAGTGGGAAGTTTTTCCTCGCACGCCAACTTTTATGTAAATAATTGATAATAAAACACATAATAATAGTTTGAAAACTATTGTAATTGCCACTAATAATGTTGACAGGAAAGCTACTGTGCTTCATACTAGCTTTTTGGAGAATGAATTATGGCAGCCGCATCCAGAGCCGCACACGGCAAGCAGACGCGCTCCCTTTCTCTCGAGAGAGAGGTTATTCAAGAGCTTGAGGAAACCAAGGGCTCGGAGTCTACCAGCCACAGGGCAAATCAGTTGCTCAGATCAGCTCTTGAAGCTGAGAGATATGCGCGTTTAACAAATGAGGCCCAGGAGTTCTATGGGTCTATTAACGACCGTGAAGAAACTCGTGCTTTTCGGTCCGGCGCGATGAAGAGTTGGGATAGAGAATGACCGCATGGGCGAGGGCGCCTAAACCGACTGGGTGGTTCCCTCGCCGCGGTGAGGTCTGTCTCGTGCTTCTTGATAAAGAGCGCCCTGCGGTGATTATTTCGTCCGACGCGGTGACAAAGTATTCACAAGATGTTTGCGTCATCCCTCTGTCCAAGATAGAGCATAAACAATTCTCGCTGCGCCCAAAACTCGACAAAGGCGAGGCGGGTCTAGACTTCGATTCGTGGTTGAAATGTGACCAACCGACCACTGTCGAGAAAAATGACGTGGTTTACCCACCCTTAGGCCAATTGTCGACGGCGAAGCTCGCACTAGTTGAGACCTGCGTTAAGACCGCACTGCAACTCAAATGACAATTCAGTATTTCTCGAACCTAGCGCATCCCGGATTCTATCTCTCCGAAAATCGTAAGGGACGGAATGATTGGACCTGGTAACGCAAGTCCCAACCCCAATGTCGTTTATCGGTCAAAGTCTACGAAAAGCGACAGCTACGATTAGCGTTAAGGAAGCCGTGCTCGCTCCGAAGCCGATAGTCGCGATGCGACTTCTCCACCGAGGCGGACTCAGCTTCACCTCCGCACGCGATCAGCGCAGCCACGTTCTGACGATGTGTACGCAAAATGCGATCAGGAGTCCCCAAAATGACGATTCTGCCGAGGATACCGGCAATGATGTCGCGCATAAGAGATTGCAATCCGATCCCCAGCTACTCCTGAATCGCAACTAGCTTCAGACCGTTCTCAGTTGCGAAGTTGGAGATTTCCTCGTCGCAGCTCTGGAATCCGTCACAGTGAAGTTCTCACCTTGGAACTCGCTACAGCGTCGCCAGCGGCAATCTCCGCCACTTCCAGATGATCCCCGGCTTGTCGATCTGGGTGAGTTGAACGTAGCGCGCCCACAGGACGCTGGGATCTCCGGCGGTCAGGTCGGAGCGCAGCAGTAGTGTCCGTCTCGTCGTTCCGCCTCGCGGAGTTTTTTCTTGTCCAAACGAAACTGAAACGTCTCCCGCGTGACCTCCTGACCTTCCCTGGGTACTTGCAGTTGCACGAATTGGAAGGCGCGGCCGGCTGCCGATTTCGCGGCGCCCAAACGCATCAGCAACTGGACCAGGGAAGGCAAGCTCCGGCGCATGGCCCGCAACTTTCTCAGTAAGCGCGCCAGACGCTGGCGACGCATGGCCGTCTCTTTGGCTTGTCTTCCGGCACTCTTGGCCAACACATAGAGTTCGCCTTCCTGCTCAAACAATTTCACCTCCACCGACTCGCGGACCTTCTGCCAAGGTAGATCCAGCCACTTCTTTTCGTGCTGTTGGATCTTGCCTTTCGGGGTTCCCACCCGATAGAAAATCTCCCGCGCCGGATCTCGCATCTCCTGCAAGATGGCTTCGCTCGGAATGCCGCGATCCATCACCCACATGCGCTTTGCTTTTCCATAAGTCTTCTCGATCTTGTCCAGAAAACCGCGGAGCGTGGCCCGGTCACTGGTATTGCCGTCCATCACTTCGTAAGCCAACGGAAAACCATCCGTGGTGATCACCAAGGCAATCACCACCTGTAAACAGTCCGTCCGTTGATCGCGACTGTGCCCGTACTTGGCTTTGGGGTTCTGTTCCATCGCACCTTCAAAGTAGGTGCTGGTCAGGTCATAGAGCAGCACTTCGAAGTCCGCGTGAAACAGATCGGCCCACTTCTGCCGCAGCCACAGAAACAATTCCTGCTTATGTTCCAGCACGCGATCCAGACAACGATACAAGCGATCTTTCTCAGCCACAGCAAAATCCGTTCCCAAGAGTGCATCCATGGCCGCACTCAGATACCACTGGCGATGCACGCGAAACTCGCTGCCCGGATCCAGCAGGCGATTCACCACCAGCAGTTGCAATACTTTTTCCCATGCCACCTCTTCTCGCGATCCCGCCAGGCGAGTGTCCCAAAACTCCTGTAGGCCCAGTTGCCGCCACAACTCGCACCCCAACCAGCAACTCCCGAAGACGCGAGGCCGCCGCAGCACCAGGCCGGATCGGCTGCGCGCCATCGTACCGCGTGCAGGAGGATTCTCGCCGGTTCTGGCGACGGAGTTACGATTTTGAAGAGTGCATAAACTTTTATGCGCAGATAGGCCCGCAGCATCAGCGACATAGCAGCGAAAACGGAGCCACGTAGCGAGAACAGACGAAGCAGTCGGCGATTACAACAACGAAGAGCAAAAATGGCGAGGGCGGGATCCGGGGTTCCACCTCACATCAGGTGGAATTCTGCGCATAATCTAGGTGGTAACAGCTAGTACAAGGACAGTGCGCTGGAGGCCCTCCGGCTTGAGGGCGGCTGAAACTAGCACGTTGGTATGGTATCAATGACCAGACGAAGCGGAAGCATTAGTGCTTTTTCTTCTGCGCTCTGGTGGCCTTGATTATCTGGTCGATCTGGCGCGACGTAAGGGTGTTCGTCCCTTTCTTCACGGACTCTTCTCCAATAATCCTTAAAACCTCGAGTTCCGGCGCCGCCAGCTTGACGTAATCGCGGATGCTGAGAAGCGCCGCTCTGGGCGTGCCGCGCTTTTCGATGATGAGCGACCGGCGCTCATCTTCCACGCGATTTAAGAGCTTTCCGAAATTCGCGCGGGCGCGCAAAGCGGAAACCACTATACTGCCGTTCTTGCCCGTGGTTGTTGTGGTGGTGGACATAAACTCTCCGTTTCAGTTACATGAACTGTACAGTTTCTCTGAGGGTCAGTCAATGAAGTTGAGCGACCCGCATAGCCAAGTCCCGCCCCTTCTCTCTCGTATGGGCAACTTGAGGGTGAAGTTTTTCATGACAGAGGCGTTTTCATGCGGTATTGGTGATAAGGTCATAGGAGAGATTGAATGTCTGCGCGGGACCTCATCAACGAAACGTTGCTGCCGAAGCTGGAGCGCGAACTCGCAGATGAAGCCGAAGGGAACAAGCACTACCTGGCTGGCTTTGAAGATGCGCTGACAGCAATGACACAGTTTATCGAGTGTTCGGGTATGTTCGAGCGGCTCGTTCGTTTTCTTCCGGCGTATTTTGTGCTGTGGGCGCTTGCCTCTGCTGCGGCTGCTTTGCCTCAACCGGCCGCCGATGAGGCGCAGCGGGGCGATGAGCTGATGGCCATCCTCCAGTCAGGCTCGACCAATAGCCGTGGATACACGGCGATCGTTCACAACAATGGAAGCGTGACGGTGGAGCAGAGTGATATTTCGCCGGACGCGCCCCCCATGCTTCCCGCCGGCACGGTGGATACGTCGGCGCTTGGCAGCGTCCTTAGTCGGATTGGCGATGTCAGCCGCATTCCCACGAGACACTGCGCCAAGTCGGTGTCGTTCGGCACACGCACGCTTGTGGCCTATGCGGGAAAAACCAGCGGGGATTTGCAATGTGTCGCCTCAGCGTCCGGGGCTGACATGCCGCCGGAGGAAGAGATTGCGAAGCTGCGGCAGATGGTGGCAAACATCCGGGCCAAGCTTCCCGTGACTATTACCCGCCAACACCCGGTGCGGGTTCCCCTTAACCCCGGCGCTTTCATGCAGCCGTAAGGGTTCCTGGGTGCGGGCAAGTAACTGTAGCAACTTGGGGTAAGCCCAACATTTGAACCACCAGGGGCAAAGTAGCTTCTCCTTAGAGCATATTTTCACGCCAATCTGGTCGCTACCATCACCCCCTGCCCCTCTGCTTACCTCGCGCTGCATCTGCGGCGGCATTCCGAGCGGTGACGAGCGCATACCCTTCGTCCCCGCAGCGGGCGCGCTCCTGGGCCTTCTCGCCGACTTCGAGCAGCTTGTTTGCGGTCTCCTCGACGGTCCAGCGACCCTGCGCGGCCATCTTGCACCAGAAATAATCCGCGGCGCTGCGATCCAGGACGCCTCTCTTGGCGAGCTGGTCACTGAGGCAGCGCTGATAATCCGGCCAATGCCTCTCTCGGCCGGAAGAATGCGAAACACGGCGGGGGTGAAGTTCTACGACGGATGAGGATTGCTCAGGCTCCGGCGCTGCAAGCAGTCCCAGGAACTCAAGCTGCGCTGGCGTCATTACGCGGCCGGGATGCGCTTCTACAATGCTCACCATCGGAAAATCCGGGCCGTATTCGGTCTTGAAGTTCTCAGTACCGGCAAGGCGGGTCGCGTGCGAAGCGGATTTGTCATTCGCATTGACACCGACGGCCTTGCGCACGCGCCTCATGAGTGTCTTGAACGCTTCCTTGTCTTCCGGCACGCCGGAAACCGCCACCCAGGCCTGGTAATTTCCGGGGCTGGTTGCGTGAATGATGAACGCCGCGGGTCGGACACGTTCCAACTGCTCAGGTGTCTTCAGGTCGTCGAGCTGAACCAAGGCGATACCCGGACCGGTCGGCCGGATGATGACATTTTCGCCGGCCATCACCTCTTGTCCGTCCGGAAGACGATAGGGACGCCTGATGGCGGCGGTCCGGACGATGCCGGGCAGCTTTTCACGCAAGGCATCAAGCGAGTAGTGCTTGCCCCATATATTTTTCTTATGGTCCGGCCATTCAAGCTCAAGCTTGTTGACGACAAAGGACTGCGCGCCGCAGCTCGCGAAAATATCCAGCACTTTATAGTTTGGCAACGGGGAATTCTTCCAGAAGCCCTTTTCTACGGGGTGCTCGCGTTTGGTAAAGGCTCCATCTGTTAGCAAGGCTGCGATGCCCGCAACCGCACTGGTTAAGGCCCCGAGGAATCGAATCAGGCGAAGCGCTAGATCACTCCATTCCATTTGCATCTGAAACCTCCTAACGAAAACCGCTCTCGTGTAATGGGTCAGTGGGTCGAAAGCTCCTTAGAAACTAGAATTCGGCGAGCAGACAAATTTGTAGATTGTTGGTTTGTTATCGAGAACAAAGCGTCGGCATCCATCAAACGGCGCTGTGTTTGAGGTTTTCCTCATAGCCTCAGGTGAAACCAGAGACTTCGAAGACAGATGCGCTCCGCGAATTCCTCACTCCCGAGATTCTGACTTACAGGTGTAAGAAAATTGGGGTCAAAGAGTTGGGGGGTAGTATCCTTCGGGAAAAAGTCGGCGCTCGGTCACGGACATAAACAACCATCGCACTTCCGGCTCTCTGGCAATCATAGCCTGAAGCTCGGCGCTGTTGTGCTTTACGATGATTTCATTAAGCATCTTGGCAATCCCCTGCCGGACGCCAGCGACGCGGTCGGGGGTCCTCCTACGCCGCGGTTGCGGCGTAGAAGAATCTTCAGGCATATAGCCGAAGGGCAGGGGCTGGCGAAACCAGCAAGTGAATTGCATTGCGGCGGCAACGCTCAGTGATTTCCGGTTTATCCATTGTCCGCTGAGAATCGCCATGGCATGTCGTGCTTGTTGGCACTCGCTCAGCTCGTGCTTTGCCGACTAGCGAGCAGCTCCAGAGGCAAAGCGCCTGGCAAGCGGAGAGTCTGAATATCCCGCTTAGGCGGTTGGCCGAAGAGGCGATTGTATTCGCGGTTGAATTGGCTGGCGCTTTCGTATCCTACTTCGAATGCCGCGCTGGCGGCGTCCAGGCTATCCATGAGCATGCGTTCCCGCGCCGCATGCAACCGGAGTTGCTTTTGATACTGAAGAGGGCTCATGGTGGTCAGCGCCCGGAAATGGTGATGCAGCGTGGAGACTCCCATGCCAGCGATTTTCGCGAGTTCTTCCACGCGGAGCGGCTTTGCAAAGTTCGCTTTGACCCAGGCAATAGCCTTTGCTGTGCGCTGGCTCTGGTCTCCGAGCGTGGCAATCGCGCGCAGGCGCGCTCCCTCAGGTCCCCGGAGGATGCGGTAGATGATCTCGCGCTGAATCAGGCCACTCAGAACAGGGATGTCCTGCGGAGTGCTAAGCAGCTCGACAAGCCTGCAACACGCATCGAGCAATTCGGGCGTCGTCTCGCCCGTTGCCATAGCGGGAGTGGCGGACCGGACTTCGGGAGCATGTATCTCCTCATGGCTCAGAAGCTCGCGGACGATAAGAATTTCGAGTTTTAGGAAAAAGCACAGGTAAGGTCTTTTCTCACTTGCCTCAACAACCTGGCTGATGACGGGCAGATCGAGCGATGTCAGCAGATAACGCGACTCGTCGAAGATGAAAGTGGTCCGGCCGAGATCCGCCCGCTTGCGTCCCTGCGCGACTACAGCGAGGCTGGGCTCGTAGGTCGCGGTGTACGGCGCCGTCGGGGCGGTACGCCGGAACATCTGCAGGCCGGGAATATCGGTGGCTAGATTCTCTTGGTGTCCAATCAAAGAGGCAATGCTCTGTGCGAGGCGCGTGCGCAGTGCGGTGACTTGTCCCGGCTTCGGAGTGGCTTGTTCGCTGGCTTTATTCATTATTGCGGTTTCCTTGCCCGGCCCAAGAATAGCCTGACGCTTCCACCTGCGCCAATGTTTCTTTCATCTGCCAGAGGAATAGGCAAGTAATCGGAAGGATCAGGCTACCGCCTCCACGCCGTTTGATCCTAATCTGCGAATGAGCAAACGATTCGGGAGGAAATACCATGCAAAAACGCAAACTCGGAAATCTGGAAGTCTCGGCCCTTGGTTTCGGCTGCATGAGCATCAGCGCCAACTACGGACCCGCTGCCGATAAGAACCAAGGCATCAAGGTCATTCGCGCCGCGCATGAAAAGGGCGTCACGTTCTTTGATACGGCCGAGGTGTACGGGCCCTATACGAACGAGGAGCTGGTCGGCGAAGCGCTCTCGCCATTCCGCGACAGGGTCGTTATCGCATCGAAGTTCGGCTTCGACAACGAGAAGGGCGGGGCTCTTAACAGTCAGCCAAAGCACATCAGGAAAGTGGTCGAGGAATCACTGAAACGCCTCAGAACCGACCGCATTGATCTCTACTACCAGCACCGGGTCGATCCGAATGTGCCCATCGAAGATGTGGCAAATACAGTCAAAGCGCTGATTGGAGAAGGAAAGGTCCTGCACTTCGGTCTGTCCGAGGCAAGCGCCAAGACAATCCGCCGGGCGCACGCTGTCCAGCCTGTGACAGCGATCCAGACGGAATATTCGGCGATGCAACGGGACCCGGAGAAGAACGGCGTGCTCGCGACTTGTGAAGAGCTGGGAATAGGCTTCGTCCCTTGGGGACCGGTCGGGCAGGGGTATCTCACGCGAAAAATAGAGGCCGGAACGAAGTTCGACCCTAAGAAGGACATGCGCTCCGGGTTTCCCCGGTTTTCAGCTGAAAACATCGCGGCGAACGCGCCGATTGTTGATTTGCTCAAGCGGATAGCCGACAAGAAACAGGCAACGGCGGCTCAGGTCTCACTGGCCTGGTTGCTAGCGCAAAAGCCGTGGATTGTTCCGATCCCCGGCACAAGCAAAATCGACCACCTGAACGAGAACCTGGGAGCGATCAACGTCGAGCTGACGCAAGCTGATCTTCGCGAGATAGAAACTGCTCTCTCTAAAATCACAGTGCACGGCGGCCGGATGAATGAAGAACAAATGATGGTGGTTGACCAAACGGCGTAACGCGTTGGGGGGGCAGGGGCCTGGTGCGGTGGGTTCCCGAAAAACACATGAAATTGATTCGACTTGGAGGAGAAATCAATGACGCCAGAAACCAACAAGCGCACGATGCACCGTTTCACGGAGTTTATCAACACCGCCAGTGAGAAGTTAGCCACGGCGCTTATTTCTCCGAACGCGATATTTCATGTTCCGGGACGACCTGAGCCCTTGCAGGGTCCGGCTGGGTATCTCGAAATCATTGGGATGATGCGCGGTGGTTTCCCGGACATCCAATGGACGCTGGAGGAGATGATTGCTGAAGATGACAAGGTCGCTGCGCGCTTCACCATGCGCGGAACGCACCAAGGCGCCTTCTTTGGCGTCCCGCCAACAGGTAAGAAGATCGCCGTGCAGGCGATGAATTTCTATCGGTTGTCTGGTGGCCAATTCGTCGAGGAGCGTGGCCAACCTGATCTGCTCGGGCTGTTACAGCAAATCGGCGCGGTGCCGATGTAAGAACGAGACGGACGCGGCAGCTCCTGCGACAGCGGCAAAGACCAACACTGGTCTTCAGGTGTTGGGATTTCCAAGCCACAACCCAACTCACAATTCCTGTATCCTTGTGCGACTTGCGGGTATTTTGGCAGTCCCCGCGTTCTTGTAAGTTGTTGTAAAACCATTCCCGGCTATACTGTCACGGCAGAGGTCGCGAGTTCGAGTCTCGTCGTCCCCGCCATTCTTTTCAAAAGACTTCCCAAACGCGTCAAAACCGCTCCAGAAACTTATCGAACGTGAGCACCTTTGCTCGAACGTACCCTGCCTTCTGCGCCACTGGGTAAATCTTGTGGAAGAAGTCATCGTCTGAGACGATTTCGTCCACCTAGGGCGAATGCTTTACGCGTCTTGTCGTCTATGCCTTCCTTGGCAATCAAATCCCGCACATCGAACAGGTCGCGCGGATGTTGGCGATCGAGCGCGGCTACAATCTTGCCGCCGTACAGGTCCGGGAAACTAACGACCGACATTTCCGCAAACCCGAATTCTTCCTTGACGCGCGCCGATACCGATCTGACTTCGGGTTCGTAGACACAACCGCGCAGCGGGTGTCTGGAATTGCTTTTGAAGAGCCTATCAGCGTTATGAAGCACGAACTGATCCTCAAAGTGCAGCTTCGATAGCCAACCCGGTGGTTTGCCGGTACCGTAGAGGTGTATTTCGCGGTGACTCCCCGATAAGTAATGCGCGAATCCTTGGAGTTCGAGCGCCGTCCGGCCACCGACCGTGTATGGGCGTCCGAGCAGTGTCTGCAGTGAAATAACTACAGCCTGCCAGCGAAGCCTCTCCTGCAGCCTCGGGGCAGGTCGGCGGTAGACGCCCCGCACCACCTGATCCAGCCATCCACGGGTAACGTACTTCTTTCGCAAAGCCCTGGAATACCCGTGCCTTTCGAGCCACGCAGCGTCGACGATCAGCCCCTCGGGAAGCAAGCGCTGTAGCGAGTTTAGCTTGTCTTCTTTATGTATACCCATGGTTGACAAATTGGCATAAACATAAACCGAGGCGCTAGTTTAAAAATACGCGGATTTGTATACCCAGGGGCTACAAAAACTAAGAATCACTAAACCTCCAAGACCATAACGAGCTCGACCGCTGAGGTGTGACACACATACCAAAAGTCGTCAGCGCGATGTTGCAGAAATGCCGCAGTTTCATAATCTCTCACCCGATCTGACCTTCACTGCTCAGCGGCTTTTACCATAACCGCCGCTTGGTCCGCTTTCATCTTTTTCAAAATCCGTCCGTCAAACCCCCCAACAAACTGATCGATTGATGACGCGCTGCGGTTGCGCTGCGATTGTAACCCCCTCGAGACACTTTCCGCTTCGTTGTTCAGAACCGAACGGCTCGTAGGATCAGTGTCTTGAAGCGGCTCGTGGGTCATCGCTTCGGCCTGCCGCTTCCGAACAGACCCGGGCTGCTGCTGCTCTCCGTTGAGCTCGGCTATCCAATTACTTTCGCGAAACGGAAATCAGTTTCGTGACCGTGGAGTCGGCCAAGAGCTGCCGAACCGGAGATGAACCCGTAAGACCGGTGCCGCCAATGAGTGTTGCGATCATAGTTTTCAAGACTCGCCAGAGATGCCTTTCAGAGGCCTCACTCGGTTGGCAGGACTTCTTCAATCACTGACCAGGGCCCACCTTGAACGACGAGATACTTCAGGTAAAGTTCGGCTCCCGGGCGATCTATGGATGTCAGGAGGGTTCGAGCGGCATCCTGGACGCGCTCTTTCGGCAGGGACGAGAGGTCGAAGCTTTCCGCGATCATTCCATCGGTATGAGGAATCCCCAGCAAATCGAGATAGCGCACAATTGTTACACGATGATCGTGGAGCAGATAGTCCTGCAGCAGATTATTCGCTATCTGATCAGGAAGAGTCAGAGTTGTTGCCGTCCAGTTGACCAAGCGCTCAAGCGGGGCCCGGCGGACACTAATCTCACGAACGTTTTTTGCTTTCGCGAGAGCGGCAAAGAGAAACTGTTTCTGGTCTTTCGTTGGCTCCGCCCAAAATACTTTGCTGGCGGAAGTTCTGATCTCGTCCGGTAATCTTCGCCAAATACGGTTTGCAGAACGTTGCATGAGCGAGCCTCCACTTACAGTCAATCTCAAGCTCCGATTACGATCATAACGGCTGCGGGAAAGCTATGTCTTGGTCACGATATACGCAGAGACCCTGTCGTTACCGAAAACTCCGTCCGACCTGAAAACGCAGCGGTTTCGAGCATTCATGAGATCGTCGTGGTATCACGATGAGCTCAAGTGGGCGGACCTCGCGTTAAACGCAGATTCTCTGCCCAATTATGGAAAGCGGTACCGCGCGGGCCAGCGGATTTCAACCGGCTTCGCCGGGCAGCCGTCGACGAGATTGTGGCTAAACGAATGGTGAAGAAGCAACAGATGAGATGGAACCCGGACACCGTCCAGAAGTGCCTCGACGTCCGCGTTCATGTGCTGAATGGCACGTTGGAAATGCATTTCGACATTGGCACCAGGGGTTTAGGCAAATCGTGGAACCGCTTCACGTCGCGGTCGCAGCCTAATCACCCACAACGTTGCATGCTCTCGACAGGATTTAGTTTTGGCGAAGCACAGCCTGCTCCACGAGTGGGACAGGCCATCGTACGTGTGCCGAGCATGTTCGACAGCTCGAGGGTGAAAGTCCCTTTGTCAACCTGATGGAGGTGAAGTCATAGCGAAGCGCAAGGGCGAAATAACAATCGCCGCGAGGCGGGGCCTGAAAGAAGCGTGGAGCAAAGGCGCCCGTTTAAGTCCACTGGCGCATCAGGGATCTCCCCCGTCACGGACCCCAGCGTGGAGATTTCCCGCAGTCGGTTCTTCAAGAAGGACAAAGCTATCGGCAGGTCTGGCGACTTGGCATCCGTGGCAATTCTCCAAGCCCTAGCGATAACGAAATGACTTCTCCAGACACGCTGAAAGTAGTGCTCTCGATCCTTCGCACAGCCTTAACCTGCCCCCACCGTTGCGTTCGCGCGATCGGTGACCAACAGCCGAGAGTCACGCTGCTATTGCTCGAACGTTTGCACAATAACACGCGCGAAAGATGCGATCCGACATCGACGAAACGAAAAAGTTCATCTTGCAGCAAGCCGCTGGTGCCGAATAGGTTTGGCACCCACTCGATTGTTGGCAAAATCGCAATTGAACTCGTAACCCAACGATTACAAGTGCTGTTGCCTGTTATTGTCACCCAAGCTTTCCATCGGATCGATGTGCGTGGCGCGGGCAGCAGGCACGCAGCTGGGAGCACACAGAGTTGAGTTTCGTGAGGCTCGGGTAGAGAATGAACACGTGAGTCAGCACAAGCATCGGATCGCCGATTACCTGAGGCCCAAAACGCTTGCGATGTTGTTGCTCGGGTTTTCTTCAGGCCTTCCCTTTCTCCTGGTCGGCAATACGTTCGGCTACTGGCTGCGCGATGAACACACCTCCCTGACGGCGATCGGGTTTCTTTCCTGGGTGGGCATAGCCTATTCGCTGAAGTTTCTGTGGGCGCCCGTAATGGATCGCGTCGATTTGCCGTTGTTGAAGAGGCTTGGACATCGGCGCGGATGGATGATGTTCTCGCAAATTCTCGTCGGGCTGGCGCTGTGCGCGATGGGCGGGGCTGGCACGAAAGTCGGGCTCGGCCGGCTCGGCGCCCTGGCGCTCGTCGTCGCGTTTGCCTCATCGACGCAGGACATTGTGGTCGACGCCTGGCGAATTGAATCGGCAGACGATGGAGAAGAACAAGGCCTCCTCGCCTCTGCCTATCAGTTCAGCTACCGTCTCGCGCTCCTGGCTACGGATTCCCTCATCCTTATCGTGGCAGCGGCCGTAGGCTGGCGCATATCCTACGGTATTTACGGCGCGTGTATGGTCGTTGGAATGATCGCGACTTGGTTTGCAAAGGAACCTGAGCGGGCGGATGCGGTGATGGACAAGAAAGAGCGCGAAGCCCGGCTTTGGACGCTGCGCGGTTTCTTTGACGCTGTTGTGGGACCGTTCATCGCTTTTTTCCGCGCACATGGCTGGCTCGCGCTTGTGATGTTGGCGGCAATCAGTCTTTATCGGTTGCCGGACTTCATCATGGGTCCTATGGCGAATCCCTACTACCACGACATCGGTCTTTCGAAACAAACAGTCGGAGCGGTGCGTGGCTCAATCGGACTCATCGCTACGTTTGTGGGAATCGCAGCGGGCGGGTTCTGCTCGTTGAAACTTGGCTACATGCGCGCGCTCGTCATCGGGGGCATTTTGCAGGCGGCTGCGATTGCCACGTATGCGTCCCTCGCTTTCGCGGGCACGACCATGCCTCTCTTCGCGCTGGTCATGGCAGGCGATAACTTCGGCATCAGCTTTGCGGGCGTTGCGCTTGTGGCATACATGTCGAGTCTCACCAACATTGGATACACCGCCACGCAGTATGCGCTCTTGAGTTCAACCTATGCTTGGCTGGGAAAGATCTTGAAGGGGTTTTCGGGCGCTGAGGTCGAAAGGCTGAGCACCGCGCACGGGCTCATTCATGCCTACGGCATTTTCTTTATCGCTTGCGGACTGACCGGCGTGCCTGCCGTACTACTTTTTGCGGTATTGGGTTACTGCCACAGGCGGAAGCAACCAGTCGCGGCTGCTGGCTCGCAAAGTCTTTACTCGTAACGTTTTCTCCCCAGCGAGCGGCCACGGATGCCATTCGTGGCAACTATTCAGGCGATTCGAGCAAGGGAACCAAGGGCAGGGCGGCGCTAGTGCTATTCTCAATAAAACAGAGCGACGCCGGTCTGCTTAATGTTGGATACGCCGAAGCTGGCCCCGCGGATGGTCCTGCAGTACTACTGCTGCACGGGTGGCCCTACGACATTTACAGCTTTGTCGATGTCACTCCTTTGTTGGCAGCGGCGGGTTACCACGTCATCGTCCCCTATCTGCGCGGCTATGGCACCACCAGCTTTCTCTCCAGCGCGACCATGCGCAACGCCCAGCAGTCGGCCGTTGGTTTCGACATCATCGCTCTCATGGATGCACTCAAAATTCAGAAAGCCACCGTCGCCGGCTTTGACTGGGGCGCGCGCACAGCGGACGTCATGGCAGTATTATGGCCGGAACGCTGCAAGGCAATCGTTTCCGTCAGCGGCGATCTGATTAGCAGCCCTGCGGGCAACCAAACACCGTGGCCGCCCCAGGCTGCATTCGCATTTTGGTACCAGTACTATTTCGCCACTGAAGTCGGCAAGACCGGCTATGCGAAATACCTCGACGAGTTCAATAAGTTCATCTGGCACCAGGCTTCGCCGAAGTGGAATTTCGACGATGCCACGTACAACCGCACAGCAGCTTCCTTCAACAACCCGGACCATGTTGACATCGTGATGCACGATTATCGCTGGCGGCTCGGTCTAGCGGATGGTGAGCGCAAATATGACGACCTCGAAAAGCGGCTGGCAGCGCTTCCCGTCGTCAGGGTGCCCGCCATCACCATGGAAGGCGACTCCAACGGGGCAATCCACGCGCCCAGCACAGCCTATCGCAACAAGTTCTCTGGCAAGTATGACTATCGGCTCATCACCGGCGGCGTTGGCCACAACATTCCGCAGGAAGCTCCGGAAGATTTCGCCAAGGCGGTCGTCGATGTGGATGGTTATTAACCTAAGTACGAGGAGAGGGTATGCCGGGAAAAGTAACGAAACCGGTGGAGCCTCTTCCGCCTCCGCGCGGCGTACAGCTATATCACGCCGAGAGTTCGTCGAAGCGGCGGCAATCGCGGGCGCGGGGTCACGGCCAGGGCCGCAGTTTACGGTAAGTGACTGAAATACGCGGCCGGATGGCCACCAAAAGCGTTTTCGGTAACGGCTGGAAGTAGTTCGCGGATCATGAATGAAGCAAGATCTTGTTTCGATTTTCGCCGGGGGCTCACTGCCGGTGAGCAGGATCACTGCGGTGAGTCGATAGAAGAGACGTGCCTTTCAAGCTCGAATACTTCAGATTTGCCATGTTCTTTCCTCCAATGTGTTTAGACGCGGGCGCGCTCTCCCGGCAGTGCGGGGCAGCCAGCTCCGGAGCTTGGCCCTCGTGAAATTTTCAATGGGTCGGATGCGCGCGTGTTGTCTCAAACTCTCAACTCACAATCCAACCCGTTATCTACCGCGAGTCAAAGTAGTTCCCCCGTGCTGACTTTGTCACTATCGCTCGCGGCCGGGTCATGCGGCTCGTGCCTTCGCAGAGAACAGGCACGCCGCCACCTCACGGAGCACCTGCTCGTAGTCAGCGGCTATCGCCCGCTCCACATGAATACGAGCGCCCTTTACGCCCGCTTCTTGCGCCAACCTCTTGAACTCACTCTGAAGAAAGACCTCCAACTGTTTCGGTGTCAAGACGGCAATGGGAACAGTGGAGGACTGGCCGGTCTCGGTCTCTATCCTTACGCAGTATGAGGATTCGGACTGTTGCGTTTCTGGAGTCATGCGACACACCCCTTTTCTCGTGACGAAAATGGCAGGCGAGGATCTTAGCATTTTAGCGCGTCCGGCCCCCTCCGTGAGCGATTCGATGGGTCGAGGTCGTTTCTCTTGCGCTCACCGACCAGCGGTCAACACGTGAAATCATGTTCGGAGCAAACGTGTCCAGATGGGGAATTGCCGTTTACTGATCCTGCTTTTCGAAGGTATGTCGAGGCGGTCGCAAGATCTCCATTTCGTAGGGCGACCCTGCCGAGCACGATGTCACCGTAGTGAATTGCGTCCACGCCCGGCGAATCGCACAAGCGCGCACGCGGATCATGAGTGTCGCTCAAATGCTCTGCGCCCGCGGAACTCGCGCAGATTCAGGATCGGTTCTTCACATAGTTGGCTAATGTGATCTTGACCTGAATCCGCCATTAGGTGAGATAGACGCCGAGGACGAGTGAAATAGCTGCGTACACGTAGAAGAGGTGTCGGTAGTGAATCTGCCCAAGGAAAAGTCCCGCTTCCATCTAGTCCTCCAATGTCACTCGGCGACGATCGAGGGTTCAGGTTCTCGCGCGATCGGTCTAACGGGCAATCTGCCCAGACATGAGCCCCCGCGGTACGTCCTCGCGGGGGTGCGCCTATTTGTCCTCGGTCGGATTAATGGGCTCCCCGACGATGTTGTAGTAGACCTCTTCTGGAGGCTCGGGCCTCGCTGCCTTGGCTGGAGCCCCAACCGGCTCTGGCGTTGGTTTCGATTGCTGTGGTGTCGGCACCGTGAGAACGGAAACGGGTGCCTGCGAAATCTGCGATGCCGGGGGCGGAGTTATCACGGTTTGCGTCGGGACTGCAACTGACTTTGGTGGAGCGACATTGGAAAGCGTTCCGGCCATCGGTTGCGAAGCCTTCTTGGGCACCGCCATCGTTTTCATTCGTATTCGCGGAGACTTCCTCTGTGACCACCCATTCAGGAGGATAAACACAATTCCTGCAAGGCAAAGTGCCAAAAGCGAGTTGAACAACGCTGGAATGTTAACGTCACCTTTGCCGAGATAAGACGGAGACTGAGGGTCTCCATTCATCACTCTAGCCAGCAGCGGCACCAGTAAATTGCTGGTGAGAGAAGCAAGGAATCCCCAAACCCCCTCGGCCAGAATTACGGCGGCTACCAACTGCCCAACCCATTTGGCGGGATTCATGCTCGATGTGGGAGCGGAAGTCTGGTTTTCGTCCATAGTCATGTGATGCAGTTTTTTGCACATCGGAGCATGCTAAGTAAAGATGGCTAACTGACCGCAACGGGTTTCGCTCATGGACGGAACGCGCGATGCGCAAGATCATCCCACGCGCCGCCTACAAAGATCACACTTTGGAAGGACGTCGACCACGACATCCCGATTCTTAAGCAAGCCAAAGCCGAGTACGCGAAGTGCGTGCTGAGCAGCACGTTGTCCGGGAGGGTTAAAGTCCCTCTGGCGCCCAAATGAGGGGCGCTATATCCGAAAGCGGGGGTAATTCCTCGCTGGCCGAAGAAGGCAGAA
>Ga0187847_10002051_pt1 | contig 16900 bp, 16 predicted proteins | sample June2016WEW_4_10_FD_132458 | JGI IMG/M metagenome (GOLD analysis project Ga0187847, IMG submission 132458) | Peatland microbial communities from SPRUCE experiment site at the Marcell Experimental Forest, Minnesota, USA - June2016WEW_4_10 | ecosystem: Environmental > Terrestrial > Soil >...
GAGGCCTGGTCGAGCGCGCCCTGGTCGTAGAGCAATCCGGTCCAGAAGGCCGGCAGCGCGCAGAGCCGCCGCCACGGGCCGCCGTCGGCGCCGCGCATCTCGAGGAACTTCTTCAGGCGGACTTCGGGAAAAGCCGTGGTCAGGTGATCCGACCAGTCGCTCATCACCGGAATGGCGCCGGGCAGTCCCGGCAGCCGGCCCTTCATGAAGTCGCGGAAGCTTTGCCCGGCGACGTCGATGTAGTTGCCGTCGCGGTAAACGAAATACATCGGCATGTCGAGCGCGTAGTCGACGTAACGCTCGAAGCCCATGCCGGGATCGAACACGAAGGGCAAGATGCCGCAACGGTCGGGATCGGTGTCGGTCCAGATCTGGCTGCGGTAGCTCAGGAACCCGTTGGGCTTGCCCTCGGTGAAGGGCGACATGGCGAAGAGCGCGACCGCGATCGGCTGCAACGCCAGCCCGACGCGGAACTTCGCCACCATGTCGGCCTCGGACGCGAAATCGAGATTCACCTGCACGGTGCAGGTGCGCAGCATCATGTCGAGGCCGAGCTTGCCCTTCTTCGGCATGTAGTCGCGCATGATTGCGTAGCGCCGCTTCGGCATCCACGGCACGTCCTCGCGCCGCCATTGCGGGTCGAAGCCCATGCCGAGCATGCCGAGATCGAGTTCGTCGGCGACCTCGCGCACCTGGCGCAGATGCTGGTGCAGCTCGGCGCAGGTTTCGTGCAGGGTGCGGACGGGCGCGCCCGACAGCTCGAACTGGCCGCCGGGCTCGAGCGAGATGCCGGCGTCCTCATGCGCGAGGCCGACCAGCTTGTCGGCGTCGAGCACCGGCTCCCAGCCGAAACGCATCAGCCCTTGCAGCAGCGCCTGGATGCCGGCGGGCCCGTCATAAGGCGGGCGCCGCAGATCCTTGCGGCGGAAGACGAATTTCTCGTGCTCGGTGCCGATGCGCCAATCCGCGCGCGGCTTGCAGCCCGAAGCCAGGAAGTCGATCAGCTGGCGCTTGTCGGTGAGCGGCGCGCCGCCGGAATGCGAAGGTGCGGACATGAATGCGAGTCTATCCCGGTTGCGTGACAGCGGAGCGGCAAGAAAAACCTAGCGCGGACGAGCCCTGGTCCAATCCCCGACCAGCGCCTGGAACGCCGCCAGCGCCGCCAATGCCGCCGTGTCGGCGCGCAGCACCCGCGGCCCCAGGCCGGCGGGGCATACAAAGGGGAGTTTGCGCAGATCGTCAAGTTCGTAATCGGCGAAGCCGCCTTCCGGGCCGGTCAGGATTGCGCAAGACGCGGGGCTTGGCCCATTCAATCCTTGGCCCTTCAAGGCCACGGCCAAGGGCGGAGCCGTGCCGCTTTCGTCGCACAGGATGAGCTTGCGCGAAACCGGCCAGGATTTGAGCAGCTCGGCGAGCTTGACCGGCTCGGAGACCAGCGGGACGGTCAGCCTTTCGCTCTGCTCGGCGGCCTCGATGGCGTTGGCCTTGAGCCGCCCGGTATTGACGCGCGCCACCGCGGTGCGCGCGGTCATCACCGGACGGAGTTCGCTGACCCCCAGCTCGCACGATTTCTCGGCCAGGAAATCGAGCCGCGCGTGCTTGATCGGCGCGAACACCAGCCACAGATCGCCTTCGTCGCGCTGCGGCCGGCGCAAGGCCAGGATATCGAGCGAGCACCAGCCGCGGCCCAGCCCGGATATCCGCGCGCCGTATTCGCCGTCGCGGCCGTTGAAGAGCGCGATCTCGTCGCCCTTGTTCAAACGCAGCACCGATTTCAGATAATGCGCCTGCGGCGCGGCCAGGCCGAGCGAGCCGCCCTCGCCCAGGCTGGCCTCGACATAGAGGCGGGTGACCGGCTGATAGGCCATGAGCGGGATATTGCCACACTTCCCGGGCGGCAGAAGCAAGGGCAAGATGGCGCCCTTATGACCGACATCCCGAGCGGCGATTGGGTCGACCGGCTGGCGCCGGCGCCGTGGCGGCCCTATCTGCGCCTGGCGCGGCTCGACCGGCCGATCGGCACCTGGCTGCTGTTGTTCCCCGGCTGGTGGGGAATCGCGCTGGCGGCCGGAAGCTGGCCGGATTGGAAACTCATCGCGCTGTTCGCCATCGGCGCGGTGGCCATGCGCGGCGCCGGCTGCACCTTCAACGACATCGCCGACCGCGATTTCGACAAGGCGGTCGAGCGCACACGCGGCCGGCCGATCCCGAGCGGCCAGGTTTCGCTGCGCCAGGCGGCTTTGTTCATGGCTTGCGAGCTGGCGGTGGGCGCCTTGGTGCTGGTTTGCCTCAACCGGCTGGCGATCGATCTGGGCTTCGCCGTGCTGCTGCTGATCGCGACTTATCCCTTCATGAAGCGGATAACCTATTGGCCGCAATTTTTCCTGGGATTGAATTTCAATTGGGGCGCGTTGATGGGCTATGCCGCGGCGAGCGGGAATCTGGCCTGGCCCTCCTATCTGCTTTATGCCGGCGGCATCGCCTGGACGCTCGGCTACGACACCATCTACGCGCACCAGGACAAGGAGGACGACGCGCTCATTGGCGTGAAGTCTTCCGCCTTGGCGCTGGGGGAAAACACACGGCCTTTCCTGTTCGCGTTCTATGCCGCGGCGGCTTTGTTGTGGGCGGGGGCGGGCGTGGCCGCGGGCTTAGGTTTCTGGTTCTGGCTCGCGCTCGCCTTGGCCACGCTTCAGATGGCCTGGCAGGCGGGCGCGGTTTCGCTCGACGACAGCGGCGATTGTCTCGCCAAGTTCAAGTCGAACCGCGCGGTGGGCTGGCTGCTGCTGGCGGGCATAACCGCCGCGCATGTCCTTTAGCGATTACGAGTCCTTCATCCGCGCCAACACGGTGGTGGCATCGCCGCCGCTTTGTCCCGAGATCAGGCTCCATCTGGCTACGGAGGTAACTCCGTTGTGGCAGGCGACCGAAGCGGTGCTGGATAAGGCGCAATTGCCGCCGCCCTATTGGGCCTTCGCTTGGCCGGGCGGCCAGGCGCTGGCGCGTTACATCCTCGACCATCCCGCAGCGGTGGACGGCAAAACCGTGCTCGATATCGGCGCCGGGTGCGGACTGGTCGCGATCGCCGCCGCGCGCGCCGGGGCGCGCGTGACATCCGCCGAGCCCGATCCCTTCGCCTGCGCGGCGATCGAAATGAACGCGGGCTTGAACGGTGTGTCGCTGACAATAGAGACCGCCGACCTGCTGGGGCGCGAAGCCGGAGACTGGCAGGCCGTGCTGGCGGGCGACATGTGTTACGAACGGCCCTTGGCCGAGCGGCTTTTGCCCTGGCTCGGGAAGCTGGCGAGCCAGGGCGCGCTGGTGCTGCTGGGCGATCCGGGACGGGCCTATCTGCCCAAAAGCGGGCTCGAACCCGTCGCCCATTACGAGGTGCCGACCTCCCTGGAACTCGAGGACAAGACCAGCCGCGACACCTTGGTCTTGCGGCTGACGCCCGATTGACGCTGGAAGAAGGCGCATCCGACCCCATATGATGGGGGTCCCGCCGCCTTTTTCCGGATCCCATGTCCAAATCCCCCGATGCCCTCTCATTCCTGGGCGATCTCGTCAGCCGCGCCAAGCGCGCCGGCGCCGACCAGGCCGACGCCGTGCTGATCGACGGCGTCTCGCTGTCGCACAGCCAGCGTCTGGGCGTGATCGAGAAGCTCGAACGCGCCGAAGGCTTCGATCTGGGTTTGCGCGTCATCATCGGCAAGCGCCAGGCGATCGTCTCCTCCAACGACCGCGCGGCCAAGCACGAGCGCGATCTGATCCCGCGCGCGATCGAGATGGCCAAGGCGGTCCCCGAGGATCCCTATTGCGGCCTGGCCGATCCGGCCGAGCTCGCCAAGGTTTTTCCCGCGCTCGACATGGTCGACCCGGCCGAGCCCGCGCCCGAAATCCTGGTGCGCCGCGCATCCCTCGCCGAGGATGCGGCGCGCGCGGTGACCGGCGTCTCTAATTCGGAAGGCGCGCAAGCCGCCTGGACGCGCGCCGAGATGGCGATCGTCGCCTCCAACGGCTTCAGCGGGACATACGCCGGCACCGGCCACAGCATCGCCGTCGCGGTGCTGGCGGGCGAAGGCGCCGGCATGGAACGCGACGACGATTGGGATTCCGCGGTGTTCGCCGCCGATTTGAAGCGCCCGGAGGATATCGGCCGCAGGGCGGGCGAACGCGCGGTGGCGCGGCTCAAGGCGCGGAAAGTGCCGACCGCGAAGGTGCCGGTGGTCTACGATCCGCGGGTGGCGGGCTCGCTGCTGCGGCATCTGTCCGGCGCCATCAACGGCTCGGCCATCGCGCGCGGCACCAGTTTCCTCAAGGACAAGCTCGGCCAACGCATTCTGCCCCAAGGCGTCACCGTGATCGACGATCCGCATATCAAACGCGGCCACCGTTCGGTGCCGTTCGACGCCGAGGGCGTGGCCAACCGCAAGCGCGAGGTGGTCGGGGACGGCGTGCTGCAAACCTGGCTCTTGGATTCTGCCTCGGCGCGCCAGTTGAAGCTCAAGACCACCGGCCACGCGCATCGCGGCCCGTCGGGACCGCCCGGGCCGGGCCCGTCCAATCTCTATCTCGCGCCCGGCGCGGTGACCGCCCAGGAACTCATCGCCGAGATCGAAAGCGGCTTCTATGTCACCGAACTCATGGGCATGGGCGTCAACGGCATCACCGGCGATTACAGCCGCGGCGCCACCGGCTTCTGGATCGAGCGCGGCGCGTTGAGCTATCCGGTGCACGAGGTGACGGTGGCCGGCAATCTCAAGGACATGTTCCTCAACCTGCGCCCGGCGAGCGACCTCGAATTCAGGACCGGCATCGACGCGCCGACGCTGCGGATCGAGGGCATGACGGTAGCCGGAGCTTGAGGCAAAGCCCCTCGCATGTCGGGTGCTACGGGGCTTTATTTGGCTTCGCACGTCAGGTGCTACGCCCTTGAACCTTGCAAACGCCCCGATGCCTCGGCTAACACTCATGCCGTTCCTCGGACGCCGTGATATGATCGCCCGCTAAATCCCGGGCAAACCACAGGGAATCCGCTGATTTGAGCTTCGAGGCCTCGCCCCGCCCCGCCGCGCCCGTCCAAGCCTCGCTGCCGCTGCTGCGCCGGCTGGTGCGCGAATTCCTGCGCCCCTATATCGGGCGGCTAGGGCTGGCGCTCGCGTGCATGGCCGTGATGGCGGCCACGACCGCGGCCAATGCCTGGCTGATGCAGCCGATGCTCGACCGCGTCTTCGTCGCGCACGACGAAAGACTGCTGCTGATCATCCCGGTGGTGATCATCGTGTTGGCGTTTCTCAAGGGCTTCGCCAATTACGGCCAGACGGTGATGATGACGCATGTCGGCCAGCGCATCGTCGCCGACATCCAGGGCGCGTTGTTCGCGCGCATCATGCGCGCCGACCTCGCCTTCTTTCACGCCAATCCGACCGGCACGCTGATCTCGCGCTTCACCGTCGACGCCGGCATGTTGCGCGGCGCCGCGACCGACCTGCTCGCCAGCATCGGCCGCGAGGCGGTGACCGCCGTGTTCCTGATCGCGCTCATGTTCTACCAGGACTGGGTGCTGGCGATGATCGCCGTGGTGGTGTTCCCGATCTCGCTGCGGCCGATCGTCAGCATTGGGCGGCGCATGCGCCGCATCTCGGCCAACACCCAGGTCGAGGTGGGATTGCTGATGACGCTGCTGAACCAGAGCTTCCAGGGCGCGCGCCACGTCAAGGCCTACGGCATGGAGGCTTATGAAACGACGCGCGCGCGCGGTTACATGGACAGATTGTTCGACATCTCGCAGCGCGCGGCCCGCATCCGCGCCATCGCCTCGCCGCTGATGGAAACGCTGGGCGGCGTCGCCGTGGCGCTGGTGATCCTGTACGGCGGCCACCAGGTGCTCAACGGGGCGCGCACGCCGGGCGCCTTCTTTTCCTTCGTCACCGCGCTGCTGCTGGCCTACCAGCCGCTCAAAAGCCTCGCCGGCCTCAACGCCAGCATGCAGGAAGGCCTGGCCGCGGCGCAGCGCATCTTCACCGTGCTCGACATCGAACCGGAGATCCGGGACAAGCCCGGCGCATCCGCTCTCAAGGTTTCGGGCGGCGAGATCCGCTTCGACCAGGTGGATTTCGTCTATGCCAACGGCGCCCCCGCGCTCAACACCGTCAGCCTGACCGTTCCCGCCGGCAAGCGCGTGGCGCTGGTCGGACCCTCGGGCGCCGGCAAATCGACCGTGCTCAATCTGGTGCCGCGCTTCTACGACGTGGCCTCGGGCCGGATATCCGTGGACGGCCAGGATGTGCGCGACGTTTCGCTGGCGAGCCTGCGCGCGGCGATCGCGCTGGTGAGCCAGGAGGTGACGCTGTTCGACGACACCATCAAGGCCAACATCGCCTATGGGCGGTTCGACGCGAGCGATGCGGAAATCATAGCATCCGCCAAGGCCGCCGCCGCCGACGAGTTCATCCGCGCGCTTCCCCAGGGCTACGACACCGCGGTGGGCGAGCACGGCGTCAGGCTTTCGGGCGGGCAGCGCCAGCGCATCGCCATCGCCCGCGCCATGCTCAAGAACGCGCCCATCCTTTTGCTCGACGAAGCCACCTCCTCGCTCGACACCGAAAGCGAGCACCAGGTACAGGCGGCGCTCGACACCCTGATGAAGGGCCGCACCACCATGGTCATCGCCCACCGGCTTTCGACCGTGATCGGCGCCGATCTGATCTATGTGATGGGAGGCGGACGGGTGGTGGAGCAAGGCAAGCACGCCGAATTGCTGCGGCGCGAAGGCATCTATGCGCGGCTCTACAAGCTGCAATTCGCCGACCAGGCGGCGAAGCCGCAAACGGCGCGCGCGGCCCATGCCTGAGATGGGGTCCCTGAAAGGGCTGCTGCGCTCGGACCAAGTCCGGCGTTTTCTGTGCTGGCTGGTCGCGCTCTATATCCGCCTGGTGCGCTGGAGCGGACCATGGTCGACCGAGGGCGCCTCGATCCCGGCGGCGTTCCACGCGGCCAAGCGCCCTTTCATCCTGGCCTTTTGGCATGGACGCCTATTGATGATGCCCTGCGCCTGGAACAAGCGCGTGCCGATCCACATGCTGATCTCCGGCCACCGCGACGGCCGTATCATCGCCGACGCGGTGCGGCATTTCGGCATCGATTCGATCGCCGGCTCCTCGACCGAGGGCGGGCCGGCCGCGCTCAAGAGCATGGTGCGGCAGCTCAAGGCGGGCGATTGCGCCGGCATCACCCCGGACGGCCCGGATGGGCCGGCGATGCGCGCGACCCCCGGCATCGTCGCGGCGGCGCGGCTTTCGGGCGCCCCGGTGATCCCCTTGACCTACGCGACCCGGCGCCGGCGCATTCTCGATAGCTGGGACCGTTTCCACCTGCCCTTCCCGTTCTCGCGCGGCGTCTTTCTCTGGGGCGAGGCGATCGAGGTGCCGTCCGATCTCGACGCCGCCGGCGTGGAGCGTTACCGCGTCTTGATCGAGGAGCGCCTGAACGCCCTCACATCCGAGGCCGACCGGCGCATGGGCCACGGCCGGCTGTCGCCCGGCACGCTCGGCCGCAAGGCGCTGCGCCGCCGCCACCGCGAATCCCACCGTCCCCAAACCGGCGAACCCGGATGAGCCGGCTTTTGTCGCTTTACCGCGGCGCCACCACCGCGCTCGGGCCGCTGATCGCGCTTTATCTGTCCCACCGCATGGAACGCGGCAAGGAGGATCGCGAGCGCTTCGCCGAACGCCAGGGCCACGCCTCCCACCAGCGGCCGAAGGGTCCGCTGGTCTGGGTTCACGCCGCCAGCATCGGCGAGGCGGTATCCATGCTCTCGCTGATCGACCGGCTGCTGGTAGAGCGGCCGAATCTCTCGGTGCTGGTCACCACCGGCACCGTGACCTCGGCGCGGCTCTTGGCGACGCGGCTGCCGCCCGGCCGCGCCTGGCACCAATACGTGCCGGTCGACCGCGTCGCCTATGTGCGCCGCTTCCTCGAACACTGGCGGCCCGATCTGGCGCTGTGGGTCGAATCCGAGCTCTGGCCCAATCTGATCACCGAGACCTGCCGCAACGGCATTCCGCTGCTGCTGTTGAACGGGCGCATGTCGCTCAAATCCTTCCGCGGCTGGCGGCGCGTGCCGGGACTGATCACCCCGCTCTTGGCCAATTTCGATCTCTGTCTGGCGCAGGACGCGGTGCAGGCGCAACGCCTGGCGCGGCTGGGAGCTTCGGCGGCGGCGACCGTCGGCAATCTCAAGGCGGCGGCGGCGCCGCTGCCCGCCGACCAAGGCGAGCTGACGCGCCTGGCGGCTTCTTGCGCCGGAAGGCCGCTTTGGCTCGCCGCTTCGACCCATGAAGGCGAGGAGGAAGCGGTGGCGCGCGCGCATGTCGAGCTCGCCATCAGGCATCCCGGCCTCTTGACCATCATCGCGCCGCGTCATCCGGCGCGCGGCGCCGAGATCGCGACCGCCTTGCGCGAACAAGGCCTGGGCGTGGCGCGGCGCGCGCGCAACGAGCGGATCGAGTCTTCGACCGACATCTATCTCGCCGACACGCTGGGCGAGCTGGGCTTGTTCTACCGCCTGGCCGGCATCGCCTTCATCGGCGGCTCGCTGGCGCAAAAGGGCGGGCACAACCCGATGGAAGCGGCGCTGTTGGATTGCGCCATCCTGCACGGTCCCGACATGAGCAATTGCGCCGCCGTGACCGAGACGCTGGCCCGCGCCAAGGCGACGATCGTGGTCGACAACGCCGGCGATCTCGCCAAGTCCGTGGGCCGCCTGCTCGACGACCCGGTGGAACGCGCGCGGCGCGCGGCGGCGGCGGCCGGCATCGCCGCCGACAACCGCGCCGTGCTCGACGCCGTGCTGGAGCGCATCGCGCCCTGGCTCGACCGGCTATCGCCCCATGCCGTTGCGCGCGCCTGAATTCTGGCGGCGCGACGGCGCGGCATCCCGGCTGCTGTCGCCGCTGGCGGCGCTTTATGACGCGGCGGTCGCCGCGCGCTTCGCCCGAATCAAACCCGCGTGCGTGGGATTTCCGGTGATCTGCGTCGGCAATCTCACCGCGGGCGGCGCCGGCAAGACGCCCATCGTCCTGTCCTTGGCAAAAAATCTGACCGGGCGCGGCGTCAAGGTCCATATCCTGAGCCGCGGTTACGGCGGGCGGATGCGCGGCCCGCTTTTGGTCGATCCCAAGCGCCACGATGCGCGCGACGTGGGCGACGAGCCTCTGCTGCTGGCGAATGCCGCGCCGTGCTGGGTATCGGCCAGCCGTCCCGCGGGCGCGCGCGCGGCGATCGCGGCCGGCGCGCAGGCGATCCTGATGGATGACGGGCTGCAGAACCCTTCGCTGGCCAAGGACTGGTCGCTGCTGGTCATCGACGGCGGTTACGGCCTGGGCAACGGAAGGGTTTTGCCGGCCGGGCCGTTGCGCGAGGATGCCGCGCGCGGAATTGCGCGCGCCGACGCCGTGGCGGTGATGGGCGAGGACGAGGCCGGAATCGCCGGAAGCCTGGCCGGCAAGACGGTGCTGCGCGCGCGTCTGGCGCCGGCCGAGCCCGGTAAATTCGCGGGCCGCGCTTTCATAGCCTTCGCCGGCATCGGGCATCCCGAGAAATTCTTCCGCAGCGCCGAGGAAGCCGGCGCGCGCCTGCTCACCCGCCACCCATTCGCCGACCATCACCGCTACCGCGAATCCGAGCTGGCGGCGCTGATGGTGCGGGCGCGGGCGGCCGGCGCAGCGCTGCTGACCACGGAGAAGGATTGGGTCAGGCTGCCCTTGGAATGGCGCGTCAGGGTCGAGTCCTTTCCGGTCAATGTCGAATGGCGCGAGCCGAAGGAGCTCGACCGGCTGCTCGACGGCGTCCTGAAACGCGGCGCTTCCCATGGCTGACCGGCGGCGCCTCGGCAAGATGCTGGAATACCTTGTCGAGGGGGTCGCGGGCTGGCTGTGTTACGGCTTCTTCCGCCTGCTGCCGCTCGACTGGGCCTCGGCGTTCGGCGGCTGGCTCGCCCGCTCGATCGGCCCTTATACCGGCGCCAGCAAGCGCGCGCGGATCAATCTGCGCCGCGCCATGCCCGAACTCTCCCAATCCGAGATCGAACGCATCATCGCCGGCATGTGGGACAATCTCGGCCGCGCCGGCGCCGAATTTCCGCATTTGGGCGCGTTCAAGGTGTACGAGCCGGGCGGCCGCGTTTCGGTCGAGGGCGTGCGCGAAATCATCGACCATCGGGGCCCCGCGACGCGTTTCATCTTCTTCTCGGCGCATTTCGGCAATTGGGAGATCGCCCCCTTGGCCGCGACCCAGGCGGGATTGGCGGTGCTCGAAATCTACCGCGCCGCCAACAATCCGTTCATCGACGAGATCCTCGCGCATGCCCGAAGCGCGGCGGGCGGCGAACTGGCGCCCAAGGGCAGCGCCGCGGCGCGGCGCGCCGTCGCCGCGCTGGCCGAAGGCAAGCACATCTGCATGCTGGTCGACCAGAAGATGAATGACGGCATCGCGGTGCCGTTCTTCGGCCGCGACGCCATGACCGCGCCGGCGCTGGCGCGCCTCGCGCTGCACTACGATTGCGTGGTGGTGCCGTGCCGGGTCGAACGGGTGAAAGGCGCGACCTTCCACTTGGTCGCCGAGAAACCGATTCCGCTGCCCCGGAGCGGCGACCTCCAGGCCGACATCAAGACTCTCATGACCGAGGTCAATGCGACGGTGGAACGCTGGGTGCGCCGGCATCCGGAGCAGTGGTTCTGGGTGCATAAACGCTGGCCGGACTAGTCGGCGGAGCTTTTGGCCGGGACGGAATCCGGCATCGGCCCCACCACCAACGCCGGGTCGAGCCGCAGCTGATACCAGTTCAAGCCCCAATGGAGATGCGGGCCGGTGGCGCGGCCGGTGGCGCCCACCAAGCCGATGACCTGGCCTTGCGCGACCTTCTGGCCGAGCTTCACGTCAAGCCGCGACATGTGGAAATAGACCGTGGAGAGCCCGTAGCCGTGATCGATCATCACCGTGCCGCCGGTCATGAAGAAACCCTTTTCGGCCAGCGTCACGGTGCCCGCGGCCGGCGCCTGGATCGGCGTGCCGGGGGGCGCGGCGATATCGACGCCCATATGCGGCGCGCGCGGCTGGCCGTTCATGATGGTCTGGCTGCCATAGACGCCGCTGATCGGCCCGGTCACCGGCCAGATGAAGCGGGTCTCGAAGAACAGCAAATTGCTGTCGATGTTCCGCGCCGCCGCCGCCTCGCCGTTCTCGCGCTTGATGCGTTCGAGCAGCTCGGGGCCGGGCGAAACCTGTTCCTCCGGCAGGCCGGTGATGTTGCGGGTTTCGTATTGCCGCGCCGCAACCGCGAGATCGCGGTGCTCCTTGCCGCCGTCGCGATAGACGATATCGAGCGAGGCTTGGGCGGGCGCGTCGCGGCCGAAGCCGAAGATGAAATGCCCGTCGGGCGCGACCCGCAGCTTCTTGCCGTCGAGGCTGACCGAAGCGCCGGGCGTAACCGTGCCGTAGATCAGCGCACCTTGTTCAAGGGGCCCGTCGAGGCTGAGCGAACCGGCCCGGGCGGGAACGGCCAGCAGGAAAACCACGGCGAGCGATAGCAGAAACTTCCTCACAGCAGACTGCCCTGGTCCGGTTTGGAACCCGGCTTCTTGGCCGGCCGGGCTGCGCCACCTTCGGCCCGAACCGCGACCCGGCCGTCGTGGAATTCGAGCGCGAGCGACGCTCCGGGCAGGATCGCCTTGGCCGAGATCACCACCGCGCCCGCCGCGTCGCGCGCCAGCGCATAGCCGCGCTTCAGGATGTTGTCATGCGACAGGCGGTGGCTTTCGAGCCGGCTTGCCAGGGTTTCGAGCCGCAAGCGGCGTTGCTCGAGGAACCGGGCGAAGCCCTGGCTCAGACGCTCGGGCAGATGGCCGAGCCGCTCGCGGCCGAGGCGCAGCAGCTGGACCAAGCCCAAGGCCAGGCGTTCGGCGCGGTCGTCGAGGCGTTGCTGCGCGTTTTCCAACAGCGAACGCGGGTCGGGCAAGCCGCGCCCCAGCCCGGTGACGCGCACGCGCCGCTCTTCCAGGAACCGCGCGAGCGCGTTGGCCAGACGCAGCACGTGGGATTGCACCGATGCGATCAGGTCGAGCCGCACCGGCACCGCCATCTCGGCGGCGGCGCTGGGCGTGGGCGCGCGCCGGTCGGAGGCGAAATCGATCAGCGTGGTGTCGGTTTCGTGGCCGACGGCGGAGATGAGCGGGATTTTCGAGGCGGCCGCCGCGCGCACCACCACCTCCTCGTTGAAGGCCATCAGGTCCTCGAGGCTGCCGCCGCCGCGCGCCACGATCAGCAGATCGGGCCGGGGAACCGCTCCGCCGGGTTCGAGCGCGTTGAAGCCCGCGATCGCCGCCGAAATCTCGGAAGCGGCGTTTTCGCCCTGCACCGGCACCGGCCAGACCAGCACGCGGCGCGGAAAGCGGTCGGCGAGGCGATGCAGGATGTCGCGGATCACCGCGCCGGTGGGCGAGGTCACGACGCCGATCACCTCGGGCAGATAGGGCAAGGGCCTTTTGCGGCTGTCGTCGAACAACCCTTCGGATGCCAGTTTCTTGCGCCGCTCCTCCAGCAGCTTCAGCAGCGCGCCGATTCCCGCCAGCTCCACCGCCTCGATCACCAGCTGGTATTTGGAACGGCCGGCATAGGTGGTCATCCGCCCGGTGCACACCACCTCCATCCCGTCCTCGGGCTTGAGCGTCAGACGCTGGGCGAGCGGCCGCCAGATCACCGCGTCGAGCACCGCATCCGAATCCTTCAGCGACAGATAGCAATGGCCGGAGGTATGGCGTTTGAAGCCCGAGACCTCGCCGCGCACCCGCACATGGTCGAAATCCGACTCGATCTGACGCTTAACCGCTTGGGAAAGCTCGGAAACCGAGTATTCCGGCAGATTCGGACGGGTCGAGTCGGCGGGGAGGTGGCTTTCCGGCATCGCGGGCTATGATACAAGAGCGCGGATCAAGGGAAAACGCCGGGAATCGGGCCCGGCGGGAGGGGCTGGGGCTTGAGGGTACTGGTCGTCGGTTCGGGCGGGCGCGAACACGCGCTGTGCTGGGCGATCTCCTCCTCGCCCTTGTGCGACGCGCTGTTCTGCGCCCCCGGCAATCCCGGCATCGCCGACGAGGCGGCCTGCGTCGATATCGCCGCCACCGACAATGACGGCATCCTCAAGCTGTGCAAGAAGGAGAAGATCGACTTCGTCGTGATCGGCCCCGAGACGCCGCTGGTCGGCGGGCTGGTCGACAAGCTGGAAGCCGCCGGGATCGCCGCCTTCGGGCCGACCGCCAAGGCCGCGGCGCTCGAAGGCTCCAAGGGCTTCGCCAAGGATCTCTGCGCCAAGTACGGCATCCCGTCGCCGGCCTATAAGAGGTTTTCCGACGCCGACGCCGCCAAGGACTACGTCCGAAAACACAAGGCGCCCATCGTCGTCAAGGCGGACGGGCTCGCCGCCGGCAAGGGCGTGACCGTGGCCGCGACCACGCGCCAGGCCATATCCGCGATCGACGCCGCCATGGTGGCGAAGAAATTCGGCGCCGCCGGAGCCGAAGTGGTGCTGGAGGATTGCCTCGAAGGCGAGGAGATCAGCTTCTTCGCGCTGGTCGACGGCAAGCACGCCCTCGCCTTGGCCTCGGCGCAGGACCACAAGCGCGTCGGCGACGGCGACACCGGCCCCAATACCGGCGGCATGGGCGCCTATTCGCCGGCGCCGGCGATGACGCCCGAACTCGAAGTCACGGTGATGGAAAAGATCATCCTGCCCACCATCCACGCCATGCGCGACGAGGGCAGACTATACAAGGGCGTGCTTTACGCCGGGCTGTTCCTGACCAAGCAAGGGCCGCAGCTGATCGAATACAATTGCCGCTTCGGCGATCCGGAATGCCAGGTGCTGCTGACGCGGCTCAAGAGCGACCTGCTGCCGGCGCTGATCGCGGCGCGCGACGGCGAGCTCGAGGATTTCGACCTGCGCTGGCGCGACGAGGCGGCGTTGTGCGTGGTGATGGCGGCCAAGGGCTATCCCGGCGCCACGGTGAAGGGCTCGGAAATCCGCAATCTCGAGGCCGCGGCCTCGGCCGATCCGGCGGTGAAGATATTCCATGCCGGCACCAAGCGCGTGGGCGAGAAGCTGGTCGCCGACGGCGGGCGCATCCTTGACGTGGTGGCGCGCGGCAAGAGCGTGCGCGAGGCGCAGAAGCGCGCCTATGCGGTGGTCGACAAGATCGACTGGCCGCAGGGCTTTTGCCGCCGCGACATCGGCTATCGCGCCATCGGCCGCAGGCGCGCCTCAGCGCCGGCTACTGAAAAAGCGCCGCAGTAGCTCGCCCGCCCGGCTTTCTTCGATGCCGCCGTAGATTTCCGGCCGGTGGTGGCAGGTGGGCTGTTGGAAGAATTTGGGCCCGTGCTCGACCGCGCCCATCTTGGGATCATAGGCGCCGAAATAGAGCCGGCGGATGCGCGCGAAGGAGATCGCCGCCGCGCACAAGGCGCAGGGCTCGAGCGTGACATAGAGATCGCAATCCTCGAGCCGCGCCGAGCCGCGCGCCTGGGCGGCCTGGCGCAGCACCAGGATTTCGGCATGGGCGGTGGGATCGGACAAGGCTTCGACCCGGTTGCCCGCTTTGGCCAAAAGCCCGCCCTTGGCGTCGACCAGCGCCGCGCCCACCGGCACCTCGCCGGATGCCCCGGCCGCCTCGGCCTCGGCCAAGGCGAGAGACATGGGAGATTGGGGTGATTGCGGCGATGCGGGCGCGGACATAGATTGCCAGCATGGCACAACCGGTCATCGGCCTCACCCTCGATCACGAACCGCCGGGGGGATATTCCAAGACCCACCCCTGGTACGCGCTCCGGGAGAATTACTGCGCGGCGGTGGTGGCCGCCGGGGGCTTGCCCGTGCTGTTGCCGCACGAACCCGCGCGAGCCAAGGATTATCTCGCGCTCCTCGACGGCATCATCGTCACCGGCGGCGCCTTCGACGTCGACCCGAAGCTGTTCGGCGCCAAGACCCGGCACGAAAGCGTTTCGACCAAGGACCGCCGCACCGAATTCGAGCTCGCCCTGTGCAAGGACGCGCTCAAGGCGGACAAGCCGGTGCTGGGCATTTGCGGCGGCGAGCAGCTGTTGAACGTGGCGCTGGGCGGCACGCTGATCCAGCACATACCCGACGAGGTCAAAGGCGCGCTGGAACACGAGCAACCCCATCCGCGCACCCGGCCCGGCCACAGCGTCGCCATAGCCAAGGACACGCTGCTCCACCGCATCACCGGGCGGCTTTCGCTCGAGGTCAACTCCGCGCATCACCAGGCGGTGAAGGACGTGGCGCCCGGGCTGGTGGTCGACGCGGTGGCGCCGGACGGCGTGATCGAGGGCATCGAGGACGCGAAGCGGCGCTTCTGCCTCGGCGTGCAGTGGCATCCCGAATATTTGCTGAGCGAAGGCGACCAGCGCATCTTTTCCGCCTTCATCGCGGCCGCGCGCCGCTGAAGCCGGCCCGATGCGCATCATCGCCGGGCGTTATCGCGGCAAGCGTCTCGCGGCCTTGGACGGAGCATCCATTCGCCCGACCGGCGCGCGGGCGCGCGAGGCCCTGTTCAACATCCTGGCGCACGGAAAATTCTCGCCCCGCCCGGTCTGCGAGGACGCCATCGTGCTCGACGCCTTCGCCGGCACCGGCGCCTTGGGGCTGGAGGCGCTGTCGCGCGGCGCGCGTTACGCGACATTCATGGAAAAGGACCGGCTGGCGCGCGCGGCCTTGACCGCGAATATCGAAGCCATGGGCGTCAAATCCGCGGCCGCGGTGCTGGCGGCGGATGCGCTGAAGCCGCCGCGATCTACCGCGCCCGCCTCATTGGCCTTTCTCGATCCGCCCTATGGCGAGGATTTGACCGGGGCGGCGCTCTCCGCGTTGGCCTCGGCCGGATGGCTCGCGCCCGGATGCCTCGCCGTGGCCGAGATAGCGGCCAAGCGGGGTTTCGTCGTGCCCGAGGGATTCGACCTGCTCGACGAGCGCCGCTACGGCGCGGCCAAGCTCCTGTTCCTGCGCCGCGCTATTTAGCGTTCGATCATCTTCCCTCGGTCCCGGCAGCCATGATATAGACCGGGCGGAATTTGCCCCGTTTCGCTGGTGAAACATGGAACAAACCGGACTGCCCGCGCCCTTTGCGCGCCGCGCGATGATGCTGATGCCGCCGCCGGTATTGCGTCACGGGATCAGGGTTCTGATGCGCCGCATGGAAAGGCGGCATCCGCGTCTGTTCGACAATCTGGCGCGTATGGAGGCGGCGACGATCCGCATCGAGCCGCTCGACCTGCCGCACCGGTTTCTGCTGCGCGTCGGCGAGGACCACCCCGGGCTGCAATGGCTCGATGAGGCGAACGCCCAGGCCCCGGCGACGGCGATGGTGAAGGGGAAATTGCAGGCGCTGCTCGACCTGCTCGAAGGGCGCAGCGACAGCGACGCGATGTTCTTCCGGCGCGACATCGTGATCGGCGGGGATACCTCCGTGGTCGTGGCCTTGCGCAACGCGCTGGATCGCGACCCGCTCGATCTGTTCGAGGACGTAACCTCGATATTCGGTTCGTTCGCCGCGCTGGCGCGCCGGGCGATCGTCGCGATCAACCGCGCCGCCGGCGGGGAAAACGCCGGGGAATTGCAGGAATGGCAGGCGCGGACCGGGCGCATGGAGACGGAATGCGGCGCCTTGCGCGAGGAGGTCAATGCCCTCAAGGCGCGCCTGGCCAAGCTCGAAGTCCGGCGCGCGAAGCAAGGCGAGGCCGCGGCGTGAGCGCGTCGCCCTCCTATCTCGAACTGGTCTGCCCGGCGGGGACGCCGACGGCCTTGCGGGCCGCCGTGGATGCGGGAGCCGAC
>Ga0187847_10002055_pt1 | contig 16854 bp, 16 predicted proteins | sample June2016WEW_4_10_FD_132458 | JGI IMG/M metagenome (GOLD analysis project Ga0187847, IMG submission 132458) | Peatland microbial communities from SPRUCE experiment site at the Marcell Experimental Forest, Minnesota, USA - June2016WEW_4_10 | ecosystem: Environmental > Terrestrial > Soil >...
GCCGGTATATTCGAGCGCCACACCGGAAAGTCCTATGGCGGCGGCCGCCATTTGGGCGATGCGCGTGACGCTGAGCGAATCGTCGCAGCCCAGATTGAACACGTTCCAGCCGGGCGGCGCGTGCCCGACGGCGAAGAGCATGGCGGCGACGCATTCCTCGGCGAGCAGGTAGGACTTGGCCTGCAGGCCGTTGCCCAGCACCTGCAAGCGGGCGGGATCGCGCTGCAGCTTGTCGATGAAGTCGCCGATGACCGTGCGGCCGCGCTTGCGGACCTTGGGCCCCACGACGTTGGCGAAGCGGAAGATCCAGCAGTCCATGCCGAATAGGTGCTGGAAGGCGCCGATCATGGCTTCGCAGCTCAGCTTGGTGGCGCCGTAGAGCGAGATGGGGTGGGGGGACTGGTCTTCGGCGATGGGCTGCCGCTCGCAGATGCCGTATATCGCGGAGGTGGAGGCGAAGGCCAGGCGGCGCACGCCGTGGCAGCGCATGCTCTCGAGTACGTTATAGGTACAAATGGTGTTCTGCCAGAGGTCTTTATCGGTGGGGTCGCCGGGGATGAACTTGACGTCGGGATTGGCAGCCAGGTGGTAGACCATTTCGACGGGACTCCCGCCATGGAATGCGGCGTCCAGCGTGCCGGCGTTCAGCAGGTCGCCTTCGATGAATTGGAATCCCGGGTGGCGCAGCAGGTTCGCGATGTGCTCCCGCTTGCCGCTGCTGAGGTTGTCGACGACGGTGACGTAGCAACCGCGGCCAAGGAGAGCTTCAGCCAGGTCCGAGCCGATGCAGCCCGCTCCGCCGGTGATGAGGATGCGTGGGTTCATATCTTGGTGGGACGGGCTTCAGCCTGCCGGTTCCCGCGAGCCGGCCGCCACGGACCCGAGGCCTGTCTTAGGCGGTTGGCGGCGTGCAGCACCAACGTGCAGCTGAAGGTGCAGAATGCGGCGATCAGGAAGAACAGGCCCAGCACCGCGAGATGCATTTGCGGCGTGGGGATTGAGGGCAGACGCAGGTCTCCGGCCAGATACTCATGGACAAGGGGTATCCCGAGCGCGCCGCCCGCCAGGCCGGCGAGGCCGCTGGACAACATGGCCCGATCGTAGGAAAACAGGCGCAGCCAGCGTTCCGCCCGAGCCGGGGAATAGCGGTACATCACTTGCACGATGCAGCCCAGGTAGAAGCATTGCAGGCCGACGACGGAGAACGTCAGACCCAGCATCATCCAATTGAGCGACAGGGTGACGGGACCGAGCGGCAGGGGGCCGAAGCTGACAGGCACGATGAGCAGCAGGCCCAGAGCCAGCACCGCCAGACCGGGGCGCAGCAGAAAAAAATCGGCGCCGAACAGAAGCATGGCGCGCAAGTTGATCCAGCCGGCGCGCCAGGGCTCCAGCCATCCGTTCCGCTTCATGTGGCTGAGGCGGCCGGCGGGGTCCTTCAGGAAGTGCACGGGCACTTCGGCGGTCTTCAGTTTCAGGCAAACCGCCTTCAGCACCATTTCCGAGGCGTATTCCCAGGATTGCGATTCGAGCTCCAGGCGCAGCAGCGCGTCGCGCGTGATGCCGCGCATGCCGCAATGGATGTCGGAGAAGCTGGTGGAATAGAGGATGTTCAGAATGGCGGTAGTCACGGGCGTGCCGAAGTAACGATGCAGCGCGGGCATGGAATGCGGCTCGATGACGCCGCGGAAGCGCGAACCCATGATGAACTCATACCCGGCGCGGAACTGTTGCACGAATCCGGCTAACTCGCGGAAGTCGTAAGTACAATCGGCGTCTCCCATCAGGACGTACCTACCGCGGATATAGGGGATTGCATCGATATAGGCGCGGCCCAGACCGCGTTTCGGCGTGCGCAAGACCCGCGCGCCATGGGCCAGGGCGATCTCCGGTGTCTCATCGGTGGAGCTATCCACGATCAGGATTTCCCCGCGGATACCGGCGCTGGCCAAGCCTGCCTGGCACCATTGGACGAACTCGGCGATGGTGATGCGCTCGTTGAGCGCGGGTACTACGATGGAGAGCAACGGATCGGCGACGTCGTCCGCCGGGATCAGAAGCTCGATTTCGCTCTCGACCGGATGAAGAGACTCAGCCGGGTAAACCGCTGTGGCCGTCGCACGATAGCCGGACATGCTTCCTCAGTCCCTTATCGGCGGAATGGACACTATCTTTAGTAAACGATCGGCAACTCCTGCCTCTGAAACGGCGAGGCACCCGCCATAATGGAAGCGGAACGCCCTTAGGCCGCGACCCCATGCTGATTAATCTTCTGCACGAACTGGCGTCTTACCCCTGGGTTTACGATCAGATCCAAAAGCTGGCCGGGGCCCGCCAGGTCTACGCGCGCATGTCCCGCCAAATGTCCGCCGGCGGGGTCGGGAGCTATGTGCTGGACGTGGGCGGCGGCACGGGCACTATGCGCCAACTGTGGCCTGCCGATTGCCGCTATGTTTGCCTGGATATCGAGATGCCGAAACTGCAAGGCTTCCGGAGCAAAGTCGCGGACGGGCTGGCCTTGCAAACCGACGCCACGCGAATGCCGATTGCGAGCGGCTGCGCGGACTCGGTGGTGTGTACGGCGGTGGCGCACCATCTGACCGATACCATGCTTAGCGACGTGTTGCGCGAGACCGTGCGCGTCCTGAAGCCAGGCGGGCGAATGTTCTTCCTGGACCCGGTTTTTGCGCGGGACCGCATCGCGGGGCGCGTGATCTGGCGGCTGGATCGGGGATCGTATCCCCGCACCGCCGAAGTGTTGCGCGATATTTTCGGCCGGCACCTGGAGATCGCGCACTGGGAACGGTTTGCGATTCACCACGAGTATGTGTTCGGCGTGGGGATCAGGGTCTGAACGAATGATCAGCCGGAGCTCACGCTGACGTTGCGGCCGCCAAACTGTCGCCAGCCTCGCGGATAATGTCACACACCGACCATCTTGGCGAAAATCCGAGTTCCTGCGAAGACCGCTCCCAATCCATGCCAGTAACAAACGGTTCGAACGGTAGCGCCGCATGGGCCGCGGGCTCGAACCGTATCGGTACACGGTGGCCCACCACGTCCATTACAAGCTGCGCAAGCTCAAGCAAAGAGTAGGGGCGGTCACAAGACACCTGGTAGATGGCGAAGCTCGGACGCGAGCGCAGGGCCAACAGGTTTGCCGCGATAACGTCTTCCACATGGACAAAGCTGATCCGATGCAGCGGGTTTCCAATGATCCGGATCGGATCGCCCGCCAAGGCGGATTTCACCATGTAATAGACCACATCGCGCGACCGCGCACCGTGGACCCGTGAGTAACGGAAGATCTGCACGGATCGTTCCGCCTCCTCCGCGGCCCAGTGCCGCAACAGTTTCTCGGAAATCGACTTCGATGCACCGTAGAAATTCGGCGCCATGGGCTCGTCCTCCGCAACGAGGCGCTCCAAGTCGCCTGAAGTTCCCCACACCTGTTCCGTACTGTCGAAGAACACTGTCCTGCATCCCAAATCGCCACAGGCCGCCAACACCGACCTTACAAGGTCGACATTTCCGCTAATGTACTCCGCGGCCCTGTCGACCTGTGTGCTGGCTGCGCCGCCAAGCACTCCCGCGCGAATCCAAACCGAGTCCGCACCGGCTATGCAATCGCGTAGCTTCGCGGGATCGGTGGCGTCTCCAAGCTTTTGTGCGCCGCGCGGCGGCAGTGGAGTACTGGAGGATAGCGGAACTCGGTCAAAGCAGATCACCTCCCTATCGTCCAATGCCGCAATGAGTTCCCTTCCGAGAAACCCAGCGCCGCCAATTACGACGATTCGGCTCACGAGCGGCTCCCGGCTGGACTCGGGAGCATACTCCGAATTCCGTCTTTAAGCGAGACATTAGGCAGCAACCCTATTGTGCCGAGTCTGGTAGCGTACCAGTTCGAGATTCGGGAATCGTCGCCTTCACATTTCACTTTCACCCTCCGGCCCACCACATCCATTGCCGTATCCACGTATCTTTGAAGCGAGATAAACTCAGGTGAGACAACGTTGTAAATTCCCCGCCCCGAGTTCAAAAGGCCGATGCCGATGCGTGCGATGTCGGAAGTGTGGATCAAATGCAAGCCCGCCGAGTTCGGATTTCGGAGAGTCAGACTTTGTCCTTCTTCGACGCTGCGCAGGTTTGGCGACCGCTCGCGAGGGGTGGATTTCAGGGCCGTAAACGTAACCCAGCCGCATTATGGCCAATGGTATGTTCCGGGAACTGCAAAACGCGTGGACCAGTTGTTCCTGGGCGTACTTGGAGATGCCATAGAAGGTGTCGGGCCGAACCGGGTGACGCTCGTCTGTAGGGGTATATGCTTTTTGCAGACCCATAAGCCGCACAGGAGGAAACGAGGATCACGCGACGGATACGGCGCTCGGCCCATTGCAGCAGGTGTACCGTGCCAGCCACGTTCGCCGGAGCGCACTGCTCCCACGTGCTGGCCGGCTCATTTAGCGGCACGTAACTGGCGCAGTGGACCAGCACGTCGAACTGTCTATCAGGCAGACAGGACGGGCTTCCGGGATCGGAGAGGTCGGCTTTAATGTAATTCGGGATGTCTTTTCTGGAAATGCCCGTCACATCGTGGCCGCTTGCCGCCAATTGACGGAAGTACTCCCGTCCGGCGAAACTGGTGGCTCCGGTGAAGACAACTCTCATAGTAGTAGAGTATAGCGGTTCGCGAATAACCCGGTCCGAATGTTCACGAGGGCACAATCCTGAACCAAACGCCACTGGGCATGGTAAACCGTGCCCCCAACTTCGCATAGATGTTATGCACCGCGGTGTTCGCCACGCTGAAACTGGCGAACCCGATGCGGTGCCCCTTCGCGGCGTAAGCAGCCAGGCTCCTCTGGTAGAGCAGGAAACCGGAAATCCGCGCATCGCGGCGCGCCACGGCCAGCGTGAGATTCAAACCCGCGGCGGCGGGCTGCGATAGAAACCAGCCTTGCACTTCTCCGCCCGACAGGACCGCCAGACACGTGTCCGGATGCTCGCGAATCAACTGCCCGCCCCAATCGGCATACCGGGCATTGAGGCGTTCCGGCGTGTGACCCGGAAGGTGGGCGTAGCGTTCGTGCGCGAAGGGAGCGAGATCTTCCGCGTGATATGGAAAGCCCCGTTCGTGCGCGAAGGTCACGGTCAATTCCTCGCCACAGCCGCTGGCGGATTCTTTCAGCGCGATGCGGAACGCAAGCTGTACATCGACCAGAAAGAAACCGGCGCGCGCCATGGCGGAGAGCGGCGGCGCGACCGCCAGGCTCGACTTGAATTCGACCCACTGGTACGGCGCAAGCGCCTGCTCCCGCTGGTCGTCCGGCAGGGCGAAGAAGGCTGCATCGTCCACGATTCCGGCCGGCGCTCCCCACCAGCGCGTGTTCATCTCGTGCAGCCGGATCACAGTTGAACCTCGATTTCCTCGAAGCATTGGCGCCAGAATCGCTGGCCGTCCCAAAGCGGGCCGAAATGATGCATGCGGGCGATAGGCACCAGCCGCTTGATAGGAGTCGCGGCGGCCAGACGGAGCCAGCGCGGGTCGGCGGGGTCCAGGAAGGCATGGCCCAGGGTTTGAATATTATCAGGCAACTGGCGGGCGGCCTCTTCGGGAGTGGCCGGGCAGATGGGGAGAAACATGGGGGCGTCGATGGTTTCGAGGCTCAGATCGCCTACCGCGATCACCGCATGCCGATGGATGGCGGCCGCGGCATCCCAGCCCAGCGCGGCGGCCCATTGCAAGGCCATGGTATTGGCGGACGCGACGTGCACGGGCGGCTGGAAGCGCAGTACTTGCGGCCATAACTCCAGCATGCGCGACCGCAAGTCCTCCGCCTGTGGGCGTGTGCCGTTAAGCAGAACCACGCGGCGCGGCGAAGTGCAACCCGCCTGCCCATAGATGGCGAAGACGCGGATCAGGTGGCTTAGAACCTCGCCGGTATCGGCGCCGGCTTCGATCCAGGCTTGGGACTGCCGGTCGATAAACGAAAAACCGGTACCCCGCAGCGGCGCGGCCGCGCCATGCACAGCCGCGGCGGCCGAGCCCGATCCGAAGACGATGCGCACGTCCGCTTGCTCGATCATGCGCGCCTGCCGTTCGTCTCCGTGCGCGAAAACTTCCAGGTGGACGTATTGCTCCAGATGGCTGCGCAGCGGGCAGGCTGGCAAGTGCTCGCGAGCGAAAGCCAGGAACGCGCCAGTCAAATCATCGCTCCGCGATCCGGCTTTCAACAGGATGCGGTTACCCGTGAGGGTCAGGAGAATGAGCGTCAAGGGGCCCAGAAGGCTGACGTTGTTGGGCAGCCAGACGGCCACCACTCCGCGCGGGCGCACCAGCCGGGACGGCCGGCCACCCTCCACGGGCTGGCCGAAGGCTTCCACAAACGGGGCATGCAGATTCTCGGGGGCCAGGAAAGCCATCAGATACGCCCATTCGTCGCGGCTGAACCCGGTGGGAACGGTCCTGCGCATGGCGCCGCGAAGCGCGCCCCACTCAGCCACGATTTGCCGCTCCAAAAACGGCAGGGCGAGCGCGGTGCAGCCGGACGCGGATTCGAAGAAGCTCAGCGGCTCACACATTGGCGCAGCCTCGCAACGCGGCGTGCGGCATACGTCCGAGCAGCTCGAAACGTTTTCCGGAACGGCCGCACGCGCAGCCGCCGGGCACGATCCTTCCCATGTCTTCGGAAAGCACCGAATGGTAGGGAGCGCCGTGGGCCAGCACGTTCATCGATTGGATCTGCCCGGACTGGTCTTCGACGACGCGCAGGGTATAGGGATCGCGCACCAGCACGTCCGCCCAAACCGGGACGTGGCGCACGCCATGCTCGCATAGCGGATAGACGACGCCCACCTGTTCCACCAGCCCGTAGTAATCGACCACGCGGCTGGCGGGATGGAGATCCCGCGTGAGTGCGTCGTCGAACCGCGCGCGGTCGACGCGCAGCGCCTCCATCTTCTTCCAGCCGCCGCTGTGCACGAAATGAATGCGCTTGCCGCGCAGCTTGGCGCGCACGTCTTCCGGCGCGGCGGCGGCGCCCCATGCCAGCCATAGAATAGAGCTGAAGCCGTAGACCAGGAACTCTTCGCTGGAGGCCAAGACCTCGGCCAGCAGGTCCCATTTCAGGCTCGCGGGATCGTTGGCGTCGCGCAGCAGGAAATGGATGCCGGTCGCCAGCGGGCGCAAGCTCATGGCCGCCGCCACGCGCGCGGAGACTACGCCCCGCTGGCGCAGCGAGAGGGCATCGTCCAGCACCAGCAGGGGGCGCTGGCGATCGCCGACCATGTCCGTGAGAATGGCCAGTGCGCTGCGGGCCTGCAGGCGCGAACTCAGGTTGTCGAGTACAATCTGGCTGGCCGCGGATCCGCTGGTCGAAGACGAGCGCAGAGTGCGCTCGTGAACCAGGCCGGCCGCGACGGTGCGAAACTCCAGACGTTTGAAAAGGTCCACGTGCAGGAACGGCAGTTCCTCGGCCGTGCCGGCGCATTTCCACTTTGGCCAGATGCGGGCGTACGCCGGGCAGCCCTCCAGATGATGCCGCGTGAGGCGCTGCATTTCGGCCAGGAAGGCGTTATCGTCGCGGGCGGAATAGGGAGGCCGGTCGAGCAGTTCGCTCATACGGCCGCCTGTTGTGCGATCTCCGACAGATGCCTTGGCCGGATGAGCGCGCCATTGGTGCGCGTGCAGGGGTCGCGCAGGATCTGCATCCAGTTTTCATGCAGGAAGGGGAGCGCAGCGGCCAGCCCCTCGGGTGCAAAGAGCTGGTGCAGAACGTGCCACACCGCAGCTTCATCAATCGCGTATTGGCGTGCTAAATCGGCCCACTTGGGGGAGGCGGCGCGGTTGAGGCGCATCACCGGAAGCAGGAAGATCGCGCACAACCGGGCGTGTCCCCAGTCTTCGCCGGGGTAGCGCGCGCGGAGCGGGTATTCCAACACGTGGGCTATGCCGTGCACCAGACCGACGGAGGCGCCAGCCTGCAATGCGGCGGCGCGGGCGCTAGCCTGGAACCAGCGCGGGTCGGCGGCGAGCGGCAACCGCAGCATCTCGCCGATGAGCGTGGCTAGTTGGCCGCGCAGGCTGTCGGAAGCCAGCGGTGAGAGGAAGGCTTCCAGCGTATGCGCCCAGGCGTCGCCGCACGCGTGCTTCGCTCTAGCCGGCGGGACGGTGGCCAGCAACTCCGGCCAATAGACCACGGTATCGGGCAGAAACTCGTCTCCGCTGGCGATGCGCTTGCCGCCCTCGCAATTAAGCACCGTGATGGGCGAAGTCTCCGCTCCGCTGCCCCAGATGCTGGGCACCAGGATCAGGTTCAGCATCGGGTTCAGCATCGGCCGCCGGCGTGCGCGGAAGTGCTTGGCTTCGTCCATCAGGCAGCCGCCCCCGGCTACGATCAGGGTGCTGGCGCCAGCGGCGATATCGCCGAACGAGGAGATCGACGGCAATCCCAGTTCCGCGCCGACGCGCGCCTGCACGCTGGCGCTCGCCCGCAACACCGCCGCCGATTTGGGAATAGTCTTCAGCCAGGCCAGATCCCGCGTCTTAGGGCTACGCATCGAACGAGATCCCTCTCGCCTCCAGAATCCCGATAATGTCACGGATGCCCGTAATGCCGACGGCCTCATCCTGCGTGAAATGGTGGCCGAAGGTTTCCTGCACGCCGACGGCGAGCGAAACCACGCCGAGCGAATCCCAGGTTTCGATCTCTTCGCGCTTCAAATCCAGGTGAAACTCCTTGGGGTCGAGCAGGAACACATCCACCACCAGGTCTTCGAGTTTCTTTCGATTCGTCATCAGACCCGCTGGCGCCAGAGCAGACATCTGTCCTCCATGTTTTGGACCGCGAGGCTGTCCACCTTTCCATTGGGGTGCAAAGGCAGGGCGGGAGCGGATTCAATGCGCAGGGGCCAATAGGTTCGAGGGTGGCTGGAGCGGAATACCTGCATCAGCCCGCGCATGGACTCGCGCGAAGGCTGGGGAGCCAGAACCAGCACATAACCGTCCTCGCCCGCGCTGTCTTTCTCGCGATAGTAACCCACTTGTCCGGCCCACTGCCGGTTGACCGATGAGAGCACCTGCGGCAATGCGATCTTCTCGCCGTAGCGTTTGAAGACTTCGCCGGCGCGGCCCAGCAGGCGCCAGTGTCCGTCGCCGCCATCGCGGACCAGGTCGCCGTTGGGCATCCACTCTTCGGCTCCGATGGGGTGGAAGCCGTGGCTATCGAACTGGGCGACGCAGCGGTATGGGCTGCGGAACAGCAGTTCACCGGCATCGCCGCACTTAAGCTGCACGCCGGGCAGAGGCGCGCCCACGTCGGATGCCGAATCGCCGTCTTCGGCGCGGCGCAGGGTCAGGCGGGGTAGTGCTTCGGCGCATCCATAGTTATTGAAGATGGCGGCATTTGGGAACATTTCGTGCAGCGCTGGAAGCTGTTCCTGGGGAAATCGTCCGCCGGCGAAGTGCAGGCGGATCACACCGGGAAAACGCTCGCCGCCGAACATGTTGCGAAGCATGGCGGCCTGCGGACCCACCAGGCAGAGCATCGCATCGCGGCCGCGGCGCAGGGCCTGGCGGAAAAGGTCGGGTTTGGCGAGACCGGGAGTTATTACCAGTTTGCGGCGCATGACCCGCGACCACAGCCACTGGTTGACGAAGGCATAGCAATAGGTAAGCGGCAGCGAGACGATGGCTTCGCGAACGGGCTCGCTCTGCTGCACGCAGTGCAGAACCCATGCGAGTTCCTCGGAGTCCTGTTTGCGCCCAATCACCAGCTTCGGGGCGCCCGTGCTGCCGGAGGTCAATAAGCAAAAATGATCTTCCCGGTATCGCGGCGGAAGCTGTTGCGGAACTGCGCTTAGCCAGGGGGCTGCCGCCGCGCCCTTTTCATGGACGTAGGCGAATGTTTGCGCCGCCGACCAATGATGTTCCAGGTCGGCCAGCCTTTGCTCTACCCCGCGCTCGATCAACAGAACGGCATGGCTCATGGCTCGAATTCCCGGATCGCGCGAATCACGCGGCCCTGTTCGATTTCAGTCAACCCGTTGTAGAACGGAAGCCGCAGCAAACGGTTGCTCACATCTTCCGTTACCGGGCAGGCGCAGTCCCGGCCGCCTAGCCGCAGCCCCATTTCCGATTGATGCAGCGGAAGGTAGTGAAATACGCTCAGTATGTTCCTGGCTTTCAAGTGCTGAATCAGGCACGCGCGGCTGCCTTCCGAGGGCAGCAGCATATAGAACATGTGAAAAGACTGCTGGCAATGCGGCGGCACTACCGGCAACCCTACGCCATAGCTGGCGGCCCAGTCTCTCAAGCGCATGTTATAGCGCTCCCAGATATGCCGGCGTTGGGCCTGGATCGTCTCGCGCGCCTCTAACTGGGCGTATAAGATGGCCGCCAGGATGTCCGATGGCAGGTAACTGGAACCAAGACCTACCCAAGTGTACTTATCGACTTGCCCGCGCACGAAACGGCTTCGGTTGGTGCCTTTGTCTCGAATGATTTCCGCCTTTTCGCAGTGGCGGATGTCGTTGATCACCAGGGCGCCGCCTTCGCCGCAGGTGAAGTTCTTGGTTTCGTGAAAGCTCTGCGTCGCCAGGCAGCCGAACGTGCCGAGGTTGCGTCCCTTATACTTGCCCAGCAATCCGTGCGCGTTGTCTTCCACCACGGGCACTGCATGGCGGCCGGCCACTTCGAGGATGGCATCCATCTCGCAGCCGACGCCCGCATAGTGTACCGGCACGACGGCTTTGGTGCGCGGCGTGATCAGCCGCTCCAGCAGGGTCTCGTCGAGGTTCAGGGTGTCCGGCCGGATATCGATAAAAACAGGGCGGGCGCCGCGCAGCGCAAAGGCGCTGGCAGTGGACACGAAGGTGAAAGACGGCAGGATCACTTCATCGCCGGGCTGCACATCCAGCAGCAGGGCCGCCATCTCCAGGGCGTCTGTGCAAGAGGTGGTCAACAGCACCTTGGGTGCGCCCAGCAGTTCCTCGAGGAGGGCGTGGCACAACTTCGTGAAGCGGCCGTTGCCGCTGACGTGCATCTCATCGATGGCTTGCTGGATGTAAGTAAACTCCGCCCCGGTCTTGCAAAACCGGTTGAAAGGAATATAAGCCGGCTCCGATTCGGCGGCGGGAGTTGCGGGCCAAACGGGAAGGTCGCGGCTTACCGGTTTGGGTTGAATCTCAGGCATGCAACCCCGCAACCAGGCGCGGCGCGGCGCGCTCGACCGCCACCGTCTGCTGGCGAATGGCGTAGCCCGGCCGGTCCATCATGCGGAAGTGCATGCGCGCCAGATACTCGCCGATGATGCCGAGCGCGAACATCTGCACTCCGGAAAACATGGCGATCAGAGAAGCGAGGAACGGGAAGCCCGGCACGCTGCCGCCGCGGACCAGATAGCCTCCGATTACGAACACAAGCACCAGGAATCCGAATACGGTGAAGACAAATCCGATGGCGCTGGCGATCTGCAGCGGCAGAACGCTGAAGCCCGTCATCATGTTGAACGCGTGGCGGATCAGCTTGCGCAGCGTATACTGGGACGCTCCCAAGCGGCGCGCATCGTGGCGCACCTGGATGGCAGTAAAGCGCGAGGCGCCCCAAGTGAGCAGGACGTCGATGGATACGAAGGGACCCTGAAAATTCGTGAACCCGCCGCGCACTTCGCCGCGGAAGGCGCGGAAGGCGCTGGCGTGGCGGGCGGTCTCGGCACCTACGGCGCTTTGCAACGCGATCTTGGTGACTCGCGACGCCATGTCCCGCCACAGTCCGTGTTGTTCCGCCGCGGGCGCGCCATACACCACGTCGTAACCTTCGGCGAGTTTATCGAGGAGTTTGGGAATCTCTTCGGGCGGGTTCTGCAGATCGTCGTCCAGCGTGACGATGACCTCATTGCGGGCCGCGCGAATGCCGCAGAGCAGCGCATTATGCTGTCCGTAATTGCGCATCAGGCAAATACCGCGAACCCACGGATAGCGATGCGTCAACTGGCAGATCGCCTCCCAGCTACGGTCGTGACTGCCGTCGTTGACTAGGATGGCTTCGAAGTCGCGGGCGCGCGCCTGCAACACCGGCTGCAGACGGCCGATCAACAGCGCCAGGCTGGCTTCGCTGTTATACACCGGCACCACCACGGATATTGATGGCTCGAAATCCATAGCCCGGACTACAGTTAACCATACGAAACCGGATGAAAGCCATGGTGCAAAAGGTTAACCAGCGGTTAATAGGGAAGTTATCGAAGTCGAGTTAACTGAAGTTAGTGTCCGCGGCGGGCTAACTACCGTTATCATGTGCAGTTGACCGTGAGGGGAAAGGATACGTGCGTCCGCTAAACCGTTGCCGGCACTATATCGAGATCGCCGCCGACCGCATCGAAGCCGGAAAGTATTTCTATCTCTACGGCTTGCTGATACTGTTCCTGAAAATCGCGACTCAGCGGGCCGGCTCCCGAGCATTCTGGTACGACGAGCTGTTCACGTTTTACATGTCGCATTTGCCCAGCATGCGCACGATCTGGGCGGGTCTGCGGCAGGGTGCCGATTTGAATCCGCCGTTATTGTACGTGGCGACCCGCGCGGCGTTTCGCCTGTTTGGCGACGGACCCGTAGCTACGCGGCTGCCGGCCACGATCGGCTTTCTGGTCATGAGCGTCTGCCTTTTCCGGTTCGTGTCCCGACGCTCGAACGCGGTGTACGGATTCGTCGCCATGCTGTTTCCATGGATTTCGGGCGCTTGCCGTTACGGATACGAAGCCCGGTCGTACGGGCTGGTGCTGGGATTCTCCGGGTTGGCGCTGGTCTCGTGGCAGAGCGCTTGCGAGCGCAAACACCGGCGCTGGGCGCTCGCCGCGTTGACCTTAAGCGTGGCCGGCGCGCTGATGAGCCACTGTTATGCGGTGTTGCTGTTTGTCCCGTTGGGCCTGGGCGAACTGGTGCGCGCGTGGCGGGCGCGGCGCATCGACTGGCCGGTGTGGCTGTCGATCGGAATCACCGCGCCGCTGGTCCTGACCTACCTGCCCCTGATGCGGGCGAATAACAATATTTTGTTGAACAATGCAAAGTTTGAGCCGCGGTTCTCCTCGATCTGGGAGTTCAGCGTCATGATACTGGGGCCCGCGGTGTGGTTCTGGCTGGCGGGCTGCGCCGCGGTTTTGCTGCCGGCGAAGCGGGCCGCAACCGAAGAGAAGCCGCCGGCGCCCATCCCCGTCCACGAAATTGCAGCGGCGGCGGGACTGGTCTCGATTCCGATATGCGCGATGATACTGGCGCTCACGCTCACACACGTATTCGAGACCCGTTACGGGCTGCCGGCGGTCATGGGAATCGCGATATTATTCGCCCTTTTAGCATATAACCGCACGGGAAACCGGCGCGCTACGGGCGTGCTGCTGATGGGGATTTTCCTGGCCGGCTTTCTGATGAATTCCTTCTGGTCGCCACCCGACGACACCACCCAGAGTCTGGCGATTCGCGGCCTCGATCCCGACCAGGTGGAAAAGGACGTGCCCTTTGTGATTGGCAATGGGACCCTTTTTCTGCAGGTGGATCATTACGCGAAACCGGAACTGGCTTCGCGGCTGTACCTGCTGCGGGACCCGCAGGTGTCGGTGCAGTACACGGGTAGCAACGTGTTCGACAATGGCTATCCGATCCTGCGGCGCTGGTTTCCGATCAAAGGGCGCATCGAGGATTACCAGCGTTTCATTGGCCAGCATAGCCGGTTCATGGTGTTCGGCCCTATGCACGATCCGCTCGACTGGCTGATTTTCAAGCTGGTGGACGATGGCGCCCAAATGAATTTCAGGGGACAATTCGGCGACAACCTGCTGTTCGAGGTCACTCCCAAACCAACCGCCATCGCGCGCACCACCGCCTCGAACTAATGGAGAGCGGGTCCTGGAGGCTCGCCCCACAGCCTGTAGGACAATAGAAACATGGCACGCATCGAGGGAATCGGCGATAAGCAGGCTGACTTATTCACACGCACAGTCTATGGCGCCGTCCGGCGCAAGCTTGGGAGCGTGCCCGAGCCCATGCGCATCACCGCGCATCAGCCGCGGCTGCTGGCGGCGCTGGGCGGCATGGAGATGGCGCAGGAGGCGATGCGGACGGTCGATCCGCTGGTCAAGGCGCTGGCTGAGATCAAGGCGGCCACGCTGATCGGGTGTCCGTTTTGAATCGATATCGGTTCTGCCGTCGGCAGAAAGGCGGGGGTATCGGAAGCCAAGCTGATGGGGCTGGGGGATTTTGAAAACAGCCCGGAGTTCACGGAAACCGAGAAGCTGGCGCTGCGTTACGCGGTGGCCATGACGGCCACGCCCGTGCAATTGGGTGACGATTTGTTCGAGGCGATGCGGGCGCGCTTCGACGACCGGCAGTTGGTGGAGCTGACTTCGGCGATTGCGTGGGAAAACTACCGGGCGCGGTTCAATCATGCTTTCGGATGCGAGGCGGAGGGGTTTTCCGCGGGACAGTTTTGTCCGCTGCCGGGCTAAGGCGAGCTTGCCCGCCCCGGCCGGCTGAAAGCCGGCTGCGGGCATGATTGCCCGCCCTCCAAGACCCACTATTCGTGGCCCTTGTTCACGCGCCCAGTGCGCACCAGCCAGTTGCGGAACATCGCGACGAAGTCGCGCGCCACCGGCGCGGTGCGCAATTCTTCCAGCGTAAATTTCATTTTGCGGCTCCAGTTGGGATATTGCCAGGTGGTAGCCGGGAGGTTTTGCTGGGCGATCTCCTTGGTCAGATCCTCCTGATTCACGGCCAGCAGTTGTGACGGCGTGAGCGCCAGGAAACCGATGACCGCATTGTGCAGTTCGCCGGTCATTTCGGGCAGCAGGGCAGCCGAAGTGGGAACAAAAGCGGGCAGGAGTTCGAGGCTATGCAGCAGGTCCAGCACTTTCTGTTTTTCCGCGGCGCGCTCTTGCACCTGGCGGCGGTACATGGCGTCGTCGGGGAACATGCCGGCGCGGCGGCGCGCTTCGATGTCCTCGCCGATCCAAAACCCCGCCAGCGTCGGCAGATCGTGAGTGGTGGAAGAAACCAGCGCGCGTTCGGGGTACTCGCCATACGTCTTGAACTTGCCGTCCGCGCGCTTTTCGAAATAGAACAGGCGATAGCTCAGGATGCCGAAGCGGTCCAAGGTTTCGCGCACGAAAGGCTCCACGGTACCCAGATCCTCGCCGATGACGACCACTTGCCGGCGCACGCTTTCGAGCGCCAGGATGCGGATCAAGTCGTCGTAGTTCTCACGGACATAAGCGCCGGCGGTGGCGCCGGTCCCCTCCGGAATCCAGAACAAGCGGAAGAAGCGCATCACGTGATCGATGCGCAGCGCGCCGCCGTGCCGGCAGTTCTTGCGGATGGATTCGGTGAACAGGCGATACCCGTTTTCGCGATGCTGTTCGGAACACGGCGGCGGAAATCCCCAATCCTGGCCTTTCGGGGCGAAGTCGTCGGGCGGCGATCCGACGCGGCAACCGGCCACGAAGAACGGGCGCTGAGCCCAAAGGTCGGCGCCGAAGCGGTCGGTGGCCAGGGCCAGATCGTGATACAGCCCGATGGCGAGGCCCCTTTGCCGCGCGTAGGCCTGGGCGGCGGCGAGTTGCAGCGAGAGCTGCCACTGCAAGTAGCAATAAAACAGAAACAGCCGCCAATGTTTCTTGCGAAAGGCTTGCGTTTCGGGTGAATCCGGATCCTGGTAGGGCGCCGGCCAATCGGGCCAGGTCCACAGATTCGGATTGCGCGCGTGCAGGTATTCGTCGAGCGCGCAATACGTGGCAAAGCGTCTGAGCAAATCGCTCTCATCCGCCAGAAACCGGTGGAACTGCAGGGCGCGCGCGGAGCCGGACCGGCGTTCGCGCAGAAACTCCGCGAAGGCCAGTTTCAGGAAGCGCAGTTTCCAGGCGCTCACCTGCTCGTACTCGACGTATTCGGAATCGCGCAGGGCCGCCATCTGGCGTTGGGTTTCGGTTTGCGCCCAAAGTCGCTGCGCGCGGCGCGACTGTTGGAAATCGGCGATGGATTCCACGTCCAGGTACAGATAATTCGGATAGAAGATGCATTCCGGCAGGTACGGGCTGGTGTTGTAAGGGCGGCGGTTATAGATGGCGTGCAGCGGATTCAAGGCGATGAAGCTGGCGTGCGCATCGTCCGCGATCCAGTCCACGATGCCATGCAGATCGCGCAGGTCGCCGCACCCCCAATTGCGCGCGGAGCGAATGCCATAAAGAGCCAGCGCGATGCCCGCGGCCTTGCCGCCGCCGGCCAGCGCGGGATGCGCGTAAGCGCGGGCGGGCGCCACGATCAGGCGGGTGACTTGCCGCAGCGCGCCCAGCCGGATGTGCACGTCGTGATAACCGAGCGGCAGGTTGGCCGGCAGTGGGACCTGCTTGCGTACGTAGCCGCGGCCGTCCAGATCGGCGGCGCCGCACTCGCGATAGCTGCCGAGAGCGAATTCCAACGGGTGGGTGGGACCGGTTTCCTCGCGAATCTCGATTTGCGCGGACTCCTGGGCCAGATCCGCAGGCACGTGCAGGGGCAAATCCACGGCGCTCGACTGGGTGACCACCAGGCAGGGAGGAGCCAGGCGGGTCCATTCCTTGCGGCGGTGCGCTTCGATGGAGGCGCGCAGGCTTTCGGCGGTTTCGGCGCGTACGCCCAAGCCCTGCAGGATGGCCCGCTTGGTTTCATCCGATGTGATGTGTTTGCGGCCCCAGATATCCCAATATTCCGGGTCGATGCGCCACAGGCGAGCGGCGAGATCGAGCAACTGCGCATAGTTTTCGGATTGCATGAGGGATATATCTTGATTTTACAGGACCGCGCGGTGCATGCACTCAGGCGGGTGCTTAA
>Ga0187847_10002060_pt1 | contig 16831 bp, 10 predicted proteins | sample June2016WEW_4_10_FD_132458 | JGI IMG/M metagenome (GOLD analysis project Ga0187847, IMG submission 132458) | Peatland microbial communities from SPRUCE experiment site at the Marcell Experimental Forest, Minnesota, USA - June2016WEW_4_10 | ecosystem: Environmental > Terrestrial > Soil >...
CAGATTCTGGACGACATGGATCTGGAGCGGGAACGGGGCATCACCATCAAGGCGCACGCGGTGCGCATGATGTACAAGGCGCGCGACGGCAACACCTATCAATTAAATCTCATTGACACTCCGGGACACGTGGACTTCAGCTACGAAGTGTCGCGCTCACTGGCCTCGTGCGAGGGCGCACTGCTGGTGGTGGACGCCACTCAGGGCGTGGAGGCGCAGACCCTAGCTAACGCCTACCTGGCCATCAATCACGGCCTTGAAATCATCCCCGTGATCAACAAGATCGATCTGCCGTCGGCCGATATCTTGACCACGCAAGAGGCGATTGAGAAGGCTGTGGGGCTGGATGCGACCGACGCCATCCCAGTGAGCGCCAAGACTGGCCAGGGCGTGGACGAGGTGCTGGAGGCGATCGTGCATCGGCTTCCCCCACCAACCGGCAATCCGGAAGCTCCGCTCCAAGCATTGGTTTTCGATTCGTGGTTCGACGCGTACCGCGGCGTCATCGTGCTGGTGCGCGTGATGCAGGGAGCGATGCGCAAGGGGCAGCGTATCCGGTTCATGTCGAATGGAAGATCGTTCGATGTCGAGTCGATGGGCGTGCTGATGCCGAAGCCAGTGGAGATCGGCCAGCTTTCGGCGGGCGAAGTGGGATTCTTTGCGGCCACGATTAAAAATGTAGCCGACACCAAAATTGGCGACACGGTGACCGACGACGCGCAACCGGCCGCGTCGCAGCTACCCGGTTTTGAAGAACTCAAGCCCATGGTCTTCTCGGGGCTCTACACCGTGGACTCGCACGAGCATACGCTTCTGCGCGACGCGCTCGAAAAGCTGCGTCTCAACGATTCGTCGTTCTTCTTCGAGCCTGAGAGTTCGGTAGCCCTGGGCTTCGGTTTCCGCTGCGGTTTCCTGGGCCTGCTGCACATGGAGATCATTCAGGAGCGGCTGGAGCGCGAGTACGAACTGGATCTGATCACCACCGCGCCCAGCGTGCGTTACCACATCAAGCTCACCGACGGCAGCGAGATCGAAGTCGACAACCCTTCGCGCTGGCCCGAACCGCAGAGCATCGCAAGCATTCGCGAACCGGTGATCGCCGCCAAGATCCTCACCAACGAGGAGTACGTGGGCGGGATTTTCAAACTGGTCGAAGAAAAACGCGGCAAGCAAGTCAACTTCGAATATGTGACGCCGACCCGCGTCCTGCTCAGCTACGAGCTGCCGCTCAACGAGATCGTGCTCGACTTCTACGATCGGCTCAAGTCGATCTCGCGCGGCTATGCGTCGCTCGATTACCAGCTGGCTGGCGAGTGGGAGTCGCCGATGGTGAAGCTCGACATTCTGATTGCCGGCGAACCCGTCGACGCGCTCTCCATCATCGTGCACAAGGACCACGCCTATGAGCGCGGCCGCGCCCTGGTCTCGAAGATGCGCGAGCTGATCCCGCGACAGCAATTCGAAGTGGCGATCCAGGCGGCGATCGGCGCCAAGGTTGTGGCTCGCGAAACCGTGAGCCCCCTGCGCAAAAATGTGCTGGCCAAGTGCTACGGCGGCGACATTAGCCGCAAGCGCAAACTGCTCGAAAAGCAGAAGGAAGGCAAGAAGCGCATGAAGCGGATCGGCAAGGTCGACATTCCCCAGGAGGCGTTTCTGGCGGTTTTGCGGGTGGGCGAAGAGCAGCAGAAATAGAGGAAGCCCAGTCGGACTCTGTGAATAAATCTTTACACCAGATTGTGGAAAGGTGCCTCGGCGTGCAAAAGCGCCCAAAACGGGCGGCCTTTGCGACGCTCACTGCAGCTTGACAGGTTTACTGTTGAAAAACAATGAGTTAATGTGATTATCAGAAGGGGACAATCGCTGGCAAGGGGAAAAAACCAGGCTTTCCCCATGGCTTTCCGGAAGAAATCCACAATTTTTTCCACAGAAAACCGCCGCCGAGGGGAATCACGGCAAAGCAAAGGCCCCGGCAAGCGGGGCCTTTGCAACGATTCGGTTGCAACTCAGTGCGCTGCCGTCGGCCTGGGCGTGGTCGGCTTGGGCGCGGTCTGGGCTCCGGGTGCCGCAGCAGGAGCGGCTGGCGGGGCAGGGACGCCCGACTTCACGTTGTAGGCATCGATCACCGCCTTGGTAATGTCGCTGCCATTTCCGGAATACAGCACCGGCGTCTGCTGCTGCGAGATGTCGAGGACAAGCGTGAATCCCTGCTGCTCGGCGTAGGACTGCATCACGTCATACACCTTCGAGGCCAGGGAGTTGTACATATCCTGCACGTCCTGCTGGAAGTCATTGCGCGCGTCTTCCGAGTCGCGATCCAACTTCTTTTTCTTTTCGTCGAGATCCTTGGCCTTGCTGTTGCGCTCGGCATCCGAAAGGCTGGTACCCTGCTGCAGCTGCTTGGTCAGGCTGTCGATCGCGTCACTGAGCGTCTTGAGGGCGTTCCGTTTGGGATCGTACCTCTTTTCGAGATCGGCGAAATCGCGCTGGCCTTCGTTGGTCTGGCCTACGGCCAATTGAAAACGGATGACCGCGATTCTGGCGGCAACGGCAGCGGGCGCCGCAGCGGCCGGCGCAGCCTGGGTTTGGGCGGCAGCGCTCAGGGCCATCCCTGAGGCCAACATGACAACGAGTGCATAAGTGCGCTTCATTTGGATCGAAAACTCCTTCAGAATCCCTGTCTGGCTCCCGTGATTAGACGCAGGAACGAGCCTTGAGCCCCTCACGCATTCTCACGGCTCATCTTTACCCCGGCTTTTCTGCGGGAAGTCCGCGCCGGACAGGCGAGGATCTAAAAGACGTTTACGGAGACGTCAGCAGGAACTACGAGGATTATAGGTCAGGGACTAGGGGATGGGGAATAGGCGGTAGAGCAAGTTCACAGTCCGCACTTCATAGTTCACGGTTTTTTCATCGTGATGCCGCTGCTGCGGATGGGGAACTACGAACTGTGGACTTCTAGCTCAGTGCGCAGCCGGCTGCGGCTGGGGCGCGTCAGGCTGGCCTGCGGCCTGCGGAGCCGGCGCGGGGATTCCCGATTTCACGTTGTAGGCCTCGATGATTTCCTTCGTGATGTCGGTTGAGGGCATAGCATAAAGCACCGTCTGCGCCTGCTGATCTCCGGCATCGAGCACCAGCGTGTAACCGTGCTTCTCGGCGTAGTCGGTCATGAGCACGCCCACCTTCTGCGCCACATCGCTGATGGACTGCTGCATCTCGTTCTGGAAATCACCTTGCGCGTCCTGGGTTTCGCGGTCCAGCTGCTTCTTCTTTTCATCGATGGTGCGCGCGCGGCTGACCTTGTCGGCGTCGCTCAATTGGGCGTCCTGCGCCTGCAGTTGCTTGGTCAGGTTGTCGATCTCGTCGTTCAGGCTCTTGAGATGCACCCGCCGGGGATCGAATTTCTTCTGCAAGTCGGCGGCATCGCGCTGGAACTCGTTGGTCTGCATGACGGCGGCTTGAAACATGATGACTGCAACCTTAGCTGGAGAAGCGGGTGCAGCGGCAGGCGGCTTGGGGGCAGCAGCGGTTTGGCCGGCGGCCACCATGGCCGATGCAGAAACCAGGAAAAGGGCGAAGAAGGACACGTGCTTCATGCGGATCAATAACTCCTTGGAGTTCCCCTGGCGGACGCCATCAACACGGCCATCCTTTCCGAATGCCCTTTGGGGCCCTTCACGGGGCTCCATCGCGCGCGGCATATTCTCGAACCACCTGCGCCAAGGCATCGCCGGGAACTAGAGGGGATTATAGGTTCCGAGGCAGAGAGCGTCAAACCCGAGCAGCAGGAGACAAGCCACTGCAGCGGTCACGAATCGCCCGCTGGGGATCCCGGCCCGGAGCGAGGGAACAAGAGTCCAAGCCGCTCGACCCAAATTCCACAAAAAATCTAAGCTCGCATATTCCTTTGTCGATTCCTCCCTGATTTTGCAAACAGATTCTTAAAAATCTCTGATTTCTGCCGATCTGCCGATCTGTTGTATATGACGATCGCGCGAATTCTTTCATTGGCGCTCGGTGTGGCGACGTTGGTTCTGCTTGCTCGCGTGGGCAAGAGCGAAAACAGCTTGCCCGTAAAACACCTCGAACCGATTACGATCCAGATTCTTGACGGCAAACGCGGGGCGCCCCTGGCGCATGTGCATTTGCAGTTTGTAGCGGGATATGACGAGGCCGATTTGCGCCTTGGGCTATGGGGTGCGGAGGCCGTCACCGATGGGTACGGCCGGGCGAGTTTGCCGAACTCTCTCAAAAACTTTTCTTTCGTTGAAGTGTGGGTGGCAAAGCGCAAACTGTGTACACCGCACGGCCATTCCTCGGGTGTCATTTTGGATCGCGTTCGCAGCGAAGGCTTAAGTGCTCCCAACCACTGCGGAACGACCGTGGTGGAGGATACGCCGGGTGTACTCAACGTCTTTGCCAAGGCGCAATCGCGAGATCTGTTAGCACCGCCTGCCCCGCGGACGCCGAAAACCGCTTGCACACTGAGGCGGCATAAAAAGCCAGGCCCTGGTCACATTATTGGGATGGCGGCGATAGGAGCCGGTTTTTCCGAGCCCCGGGCCGTATCGAAATAGCAGTGGAGCAATGCGTGAGGTCGTGGGCGGAACTGCTAAGGATGCAACGGACCGGGAAGCGCGCCTAGACGATGGTAAAGCGCAGCTCCAACGCCTGCCAGGCTCAGCACGAGCAGCAGCGCCGCAAGTGAGAAGAACGGAACCTGCAGAACCGGCCAGGCCTTCGCAGGCCATTGATCGACGAATCTGTCCCAGAAGGTTTCGTTGAAACGCGTAGGCCTGTCCTCATCTTCCCGGACAGGTCTCCACTCCGAAGCCAGGAAGGCCGCGCGCACGTTCGACAGCAGAATGCCGGCAAAGAAGATGGAGATCACTCCCGGAAGGCGGCCAACAGCCATGGTGTAGAGGATGTCGCTGAAGAAGATGGCGAACATCATCGCGGCCGCCGGCCAGCTGGCCTCGCGAACGCCCATGCCGCCAAGCAGGAAGACCAGCGCCATGACCAGGTAAACGACAAGCAAAAGAGGATTGCCGGAAAACACGCCGACCAGCGCCCGCAGCAGACCGATCACGAGACAAATCCAGAAGCCCTGCTGGCCCAGGTAATTCACGTCCCAGGCATTCTCGACGGTGGGCCAGAAGATGCTCTTCAGCCAACCGTCGGAGCGTTTGCTCTCACCAGAAAGTCCAAGGGTTTGCATGCACGCCAGTTTGCCGCCGGCAGGTTTGGGCGTCAAGCGGTTTGCGGTCCTCTTTGCAAAGAAATGTTGCGCTGGTAATAAGAAGGGCTGCTCCCGAAAGCGCCCTGCAGGGGCTAAAGCTCCGAACGGATTTTGGGCTTCATCGGCACGCGCCCCACACATTGTGTGGGTTCCCGGTCGTGCCCTGACACTTCGTGCTAAATGACACATTCTTTCAGCGAACTCTGAGACCTTGTGCCGGGAACGAAACGGGCCGCTCACGAAGAGCAGCCCGTTGGCTGAAACCTGGTCCCTGCAATCTGATTTTTAGAACGTCGTCGAGACTGTCAGGCGGAAGGTTTTGCGCGGCTCGCGGAAGATGTATTGCTGCCCGTAAGATTCGATAGCTTCGCAGTAGGTGTAGGTTCCCGCGTTGTTGGCGGAGCCGTTGCAACTCGAACTGGCGTTGGGGAACATGTCGGGGGTAATCAGCTTGGTGTTGCAGCTGAACTGGCCGGTGGTCCCACCGGTAAGCTCGGTAGGGCAGAACGGCCGCTCGTAGAGGCGAAGCGGGTTATAGGCGTAGAAGAGCCTGAATGGCGCGTTGATGATGGGCATCACCACCGAGAGCTCCGCCCCGGTGGACATGCGGGGCACGAAGTTAGTGCCGGGCACCGGGTGAATGTCTTGCTTGAAGCCGACCTGCGAGCCTGGAATGCCGCCCTCGCAGGCGCCGTTGTTGAAGACCGGGCAGCCGTAAAGTGGCGCGGTGAGGGAAGCAAAGCCTTCGGGGCTTTGCCTCAACTGTCCATGGTTGACCGCCGCATCGATGCCGAAGTCGTCGAAGAACGCAAACGTGAAGGGCCCGACGACGGGAATGCGGTACTCGAGGTTGGTGGTCATCATGGAGTCGCCGCCGACGGAGGCGATGCCGTAGACAGGTAGCGGCACCTGAATGCACTGGTTGTCTTGCGGGTTGTTCACGTCGCGCGGCACGCAGCTGCCGTCAGGATTTGTGAGCTGGAAATTGACGCGGGTGGGCACGTAGCCGTAGGGCGTGGTGCTACGCACGTCGAAGCCCCGCAGATCCATCTCGCCGCCGTTGAAGAAGCGGTTGTTGGGCGGCGCCACGTCGCCCGAGATGCCCTGGATGTAACCCAACTGCATGCGAATGCCCAGAGTGTTGCGTCCCGAGTTCGTCGCGATCAGGTAGTGCATGGGGATGAAGCGCTTGTAAGCAACGGCCGTATTGACATAGCGCACGTCGCCCCACAGGCCCGCAAGCTGCAGGTAAGCGGTGTACTCCTTGCCGTCGTGCGGCTTCAGCGGGTTCGAAACCGTGTTGTAGGAGTAACTGAGGCCGACGGAGCTGTTGATAATGCCGGCCAGAGGGTTCGAGCCCTGCACTCCAGAGCGAAAAGCGATGGTCTGGAAGAAGGTTTGCGAAGCCGTGCTAAAAGCCGTGATGGACGATTTCGTCCACGAATACGTGACGCCCACGCGCTGGAAGGCGTGCCGCTTGAGCGGGTAACTGACGGAGAAATTGAAGCCGTCGGACCCGACGTTGTAGTTCTGCGTGAGCGACTTCTCGGCGGTGGACAGATTCAACGACGCGCCAGTGGTGGTCTGGTAGTTCTTCTGCGCGTTGTAATCCTGCTTGTTGTTGAAGACCTGGAAGCCCAAATTGATTGGGCGGTTGCGGACATACGGCTGGGTGAAGCCGAAGAGGAAGGTACGGCTGATCGAGCCCAGATTGGCCTGCAGGCTCAGGGTTTCGCCCAATCCCAAGAAGTTGTTGGTCTGGTAGTTCACGCCGAGGAATGCGCCGGAATAGCCGCTGACGCCGCCATTCATGCCGATCGAGTTCTTGCCCTTCTCCTTTACCTTGAGGAGCAGGTCGACGGTGCCGGCATCGGGATCCTGATGCGCTTCGGAGTCCTGATCGACCTTGAGCGGATCGAAGTATTCCAACTGGTTGAGGCGCAGCAGGCTGTACTCCCAGAGCTGCGAGTTGTAGACCGAACCCTCGTCGAGCATCAACTCGCGGCGGATGACGCGATCGCGGGTGATGGTGTTGCCCTGAAACTCGATGCGCGAGACAAAGAATTGCTTGCCCTCGTCGATGTCGATATTCATGGACACGGTCTTCTTTTCTTCGTCAGTGGTCAGCTTGGGCACCGCGCCAAAGTTAATGTAACCCAGGCTTCCGTAAGCCTTCTTCAGGTTGTCGAGTCCCTTGGCGACGGCCGTGGCGTTGAACCAGTCGCCGTCCTTGATGGCGAAGGTGGAGCGCAGGGCCTTGATATTCGTGATCTGCTTATTGCCGGTGAAGGTGATGGAGCCCAGCCGGTAGCGGCCGCCTTCTTCAATGGTCATCTGAATGTCGATGCGCTTGCCCTTGCTCGGCCGGAAGGTGAACCAGTTCAGGCCGCCTTCGTCGCGGATCTGCGTCTTCGGCTCCTCGACGGCAGCGTTGGCGTAACCCTTGTCGCGGTAGGCCTGGCGCACGCGCTCGGTGTCTTCCTCGAGCTTCGTGGAGTCGTAGGTCTGGGAGAAGAGATCCTCAAAGATGATGGAGTAGGGAATGCCGATGGGCTTCAGGTTCTTCATGGACCGGCGCAGTTCAAGCCCGCTGAGGTGTCGATTGCCCGCGAACTCGATCTTGCCTACCTTCACCACAGGGCCTTCCTTGATATTGAAGTTCACCTGCACCGAGGCTGGAGGAATGGTTTTGACGTCAGTCTTGATAGTGGCGAACTGGTGGCCATGCTCGGCGAGCAGCCGCTTGATGGAAGCTTCGGCCAGCTTGATCTTGGTGGGATCGTACTGGCTTTCGACCGAGAGGCCGACCTTCTCTTTTTTGAAGCGGTCGAGCACATCTGACTGCGAGACGCTGTTCAAGCCCTTGTAATTGATCTCGCGGATGCTTGGCTTCTCAGTGACAAAGACGTTAAGAATGACGCCTTTTTCGGAGTCCTCGCGTTCGATGCGCAGATTCTCGAAATAGCCCGTGTTCCAAAGCGAATGGAAGTCGCGCTCGATAGAGATGGGATCGTAGGGATCGCCGGGATGGGTGAACATCCGGGCCAGGATGGTTTCCTTGGGGATGCGCCGATTGCCGATTACCCTGACCTGGTCGATGGTGTCCGCTGTCGGGGTCTGGGCCAGGGCCGCGCCGGCGGTAGACGCCAGAATCAGAATGACGGCAAAGCGCGCAACGCGTCGCGCAAACCAGCCGACGCGAGAGATGGAAGTGTGCTTGATCTTCACCGGGTTTGAGCCCTGCGGCGAGCACAAATACTCTTTCGTACCATTGTTCTGCTTCACAGGAAGAATTTGCACACCCTCATTGCTGAAAATCTGGTCTTACCTTTAGGAAAGATCGATTCTACAAGACCGCAGCCACTCGGCCCAAACTTCGCGCCCCGCCGACAGGTCCTTCGACAGGCCCTGGTCGCGGAGGCAAAAGCACCGGGGGCCGGCAAGCAGCTTTTGAACCGTATCCTTCCCACAAAATCCCTACCGCGCCAGGCGCCGAAAGCAGGGCCGAATCCCTCGTTGGAATCCATTTCCCAGTCTACCGGACTCAGACGGGTTGCGGCTGCTGTGCATCCCTCCTGGCAATATGTCCCCTTAGACGCGCCGCAGCGGCTCATGGCACTCTGGCAACGCGAATCAGGCCTTGTGCCGGATCGATGGCTGAGCCAAGCCCAGCGGGCAGCGGCACGGCCCGGGAAAGCCGAATCTTTTAGCTTACCCGGCCATCTTTAATAGGGAAGCAAGGCGCGGTAAGCGTGCTTGTGCCCACCGTCATTGTCATTTGTTTCAGCTACCATATTCTTATTCAAGTGACACTGTGGCTGGGCTGCGCACAAGCACGGTCCGGCCGGAAGCGCGAGAAGTCGGCGCGAACCGGACAGCGGCTGCGCTTGACCCTGCATCCGGCAGGAGCGAGCGCGGTTCGGTTGCGGATCTAAAGAGAACGCCGGCCGAGGAGCAGAAACCAGCCCTATGATGTGGATTGTCCGGCTTGCGCTGAGGCGGCCTTACACCTTTGCCGTCTTTGCCCTGCTGATCTTGATCCTTGGCGTCTTCAGCATCGAATCGATGCCCACGGACATCTTTCCCAACATCGACATCCCGGTGGTGACGGTGGTGTGGAACTACACCGGATTGTCGGCCGATCAGATCGCTGACCGCATCGTAACCAATGCCGAGCGGGGCATGACTACGACGGTCAACGACATCGACCACATCGAGTCGCAATCGCTGGTGGGCGTCGGGCTCATCAAGGTCTTTTTTCATCCCGGCGTGAATATTGGCGAGGCAGTAGCTGAAATTACGGCCATCAGCCAGGTGCAACTGCGCTCACTGCCTCCGGGCACTACCCCGCCCTTCATCATTCAATACAACGCGTCAAGCGTGCCTGTGCTGCAACTGGGACTCTCCGGCCCTGGCTTGAACGAGCAGCAGTTGAACGATCTGGCTACGAATACCATCCGCGTTCAATTGGCGACCGTCGAGGGCGCGCAGTCGCCCTTTCCCTATGGCGGCAAGATGCGCCAGATTCAGGTGGACCTGGATCTGGACGCATTGCAGGCGCGCGGCCTTTCGCCCTCCGACGTGGTCACTGCCATTGCAGCGCAAAACCTCATCGCGCCGTCGGGGACGATGAAGCTCGACCGCTTCGAATACGAGGTGGAAACCAACTCCGCGCCCTCGCTGTTAGGCGCGCTGAACGACCTGCCCGTGAAAACCGTGAACGGCGCCGTGGTTTATATCCGCGACGTGGCGCACGTGCGCGACGGCAATCCCCCGCAGACCAACATCGTCCGCGTGGATGGTAAGCGGGCGATCATGATGAACATCATGAAGATCGGCTCGTCTTCCACGCTGGACATTATTAAGGGAGTGCGCCAGATCGTCAACAGCCCCAGCCTGCGGGGCCAGTTGCCGCCGCAGCTGAAGATCGTCCCCGTCTCCGATCAGTCGATCTTCGTGCGTAATTCCATTGAGGGCGTGATTCACGAGGCGCTCATCGCGGCCTGCCTCACGGCGATCATGATCCTGGTCTTCCTGGGCAGCTGGCGGTCCACGCTCATCATCGCGGTATCGATTCCGCTCTCCATTCTGTGTTCACTGTGCGTGCTCTACGCGCTGCACCAGACCATCAACATCATGACCCTGGGCGGACTGGCACTGGCCGTGGGCATTCTAGTGGACGACGCCACGGTCGAAATCGAAAACATCAATCGCAACCTGGAATCCGGCAAGGAGATCGAGCAGGCCATTCTCGACGGCGCGGCGCAGATCGCCACCCCGGCCCTGGTTTCCACGCTCGCCATCTGCATCGTGTTCGTGCCCATGTTCCTGTTGAGCGGCGTGGCGCGCTACCTTTTTGTGCCTCTGGCAGAAGCAGTGGTCTTCGCCATGCTGGCCAGCTACCTGCTTTCGCGCACCGTGGTGCCCACCATGGCGCGCTACCTGCTGAAGGAACACGACGACGCCGAAGTCCAGCGCAAACACTCCAGCCGCAATCCGCTGGTGCGGTTTCAGCTCGCCTTCGAGGAGCGCTTTGAAAGGATGCGCCACGGCTACATGAATCTGCTCGTGGTGTGCGTCGACCATCCCGGATGGCTCATCGGAGGTTTTCTGGTTTTCACGCTGGCTTCAGTCGGACTAATCGGGCCATGGCTTGGTCAGGACTTTTTCCCATCCGTCGACTCCGGCCAGTTCACGATTCACGTCCGCGCCCACACCGGTACGCGCATTGAAGAGACGGCCGCGCTTTGCGATCACGTGGAGCAGACCATACGGCAGGAGATTCCGCCCGGAGAATTGAACACGATCCTCGACAACATCGGCCTGCCTTACTCGTCGCTGAATCTTTCCTACTCCGTTTCTGCGCCCGTAGGCCCCTCCGACGCAGACATCCAGGTGCAGCTGACGCCGCACCATCATTCCACCGAGGCATACGTGGAGCGCCTGCGCGGCGAGTTGGCCCGCGATTATCCCGGCGTGACGTTCTACACTGTGCCCGTCGACATCGTGACGCAAATCCTCAACTTTGGCCTGGCCGCGCCCATCGATATTCAGATCGTGGGGCCCAATCTCTACGCCAATCGCGCACTCGCCGAGCACATGCTGAACGAGGTGCGTTACGTACCGGGCGCCGTCGACTCGCGCATCCAGCAGCCGTTCAACTATCCGAACTTCACGGTGAACGTGGACCGCACGCGCGCCGCTTCAACCGGATTGACGCAGCAAAACGTGGCGCAGAGCCTGCTTGTGGCGTTGAGCGGCAGCTTCCAGACTAGCCCGAGCTTCTATCTCGATCCGCATAACGGCGTTTCGTATAGCATCGCGATTCAGTCGCCGCAATATCGCATGGACACAATGGCGCAACTCGAGAGCCTGCCCATCACGGGGAGCGGCTCGATCCGCACAACTGGCATAGCGCCCTCTACAGTAGCTCCGGGATCGGATGCTTCGGCGGCGCCGGGAGCAGCACCCACGGCCGCGCCCGGGGCTCCCGTGCCCACGCAGGTGCTTGGCAATCTGGCCGCAGTTGTCCCCGGGGCCGAGCAAGGTCTGGTGAGCCATTACAACATTCAGCCGGTCATCGACATTTACACCAACGTGGAAGGCACAGACCTGGGCAGCGTAACCCGCGCCATGGAAAAGATCGTCGCCAACCACCAGAAGGAGCTGCCCAAAGGCTCGCGGTTCAACCTGCGCGGGCAAAGCGAAACCATGTACCGGTCCTATATCGGCCTGTTGACCGGCCTCGCGTTCTCGATCCTGCTGGTTTATCTGCTCGTCGTGGTCAACTTTCAATCCTGGCTCGATCCGTTTCTTATCATCGCGGCGCTGCCTGCGGCGCTGGCCGGAATCACATGGTTTCTGTTCCTGACGAATACGCACCTCAGTGTGCCGGCTCTCACCGGCGCCATCATGTGCATGGGCGTGGCCACAGCCAACTCCATCCTGGTGGTGAGCTTTGCGCGCGAACAACTGGAAATCCTGGTGGGCGATGCGCGCCAGGCGGCCCTGAACGCGGGTTTTGTCCGCTTGCGTCCGGTGATCATGACCGCGCTCGCCATGATCATCGGCATGGTTCCTATGTCCCTCGGTCTTGGCGAAGGCGGCGAGCAGAATGCGCCACTCGGCCGAGCGGTGATTGGCGGCCTGCTGCTGGCTACGGGCGCCACATTATTTTTTGTGCCCGTATTCTTCTCCTTCATCCACGGCCATCTTGAGCACAGGCGTAAAACGCGCGCCGCTTCCGCCGGCCGCTCTTCCATTGAATTCGATGAATTCGACGAGACCCTGGAGTAGTTGCCTATGAACCAACAATACAATCCGAATCCTCAACAGGGACCCCAACACGGTATGGACGGCTACAAGGCCGCCGCCGGACAAAAGCCCACCTCGCCGCGCAAAGTCCTCACGGGTGCAGGCGTGGTTCTGCTGATCCTGGTTGTGCTCGCGGCCATTGGCATTCTCGACCGCCTGCACGCCCACTCGGTTCTCGCCCAGCGCACTTACGAGCTGGCCGCACCGACGGTAAACGTGGCTCCGGCACAGCCCGGCGCCCCCGTGGACACTTTCGTGCTGCCGGGCAATGTGACTGCCTATACCGACTCGCCGATCTACGCGCGCACCGACGGTTACCTGGTTCACTGGTACTACGACATCGGCGCACACGTGAAGAAAGGCGCCTTGCTGGCAACCATCGACACGCCCGAGCTCGACCGGCAAGTGATGCAGGCCGAAGCCGACCTGGCCACCGCCGAAACCAACGCCGGCAACGCAAAAGTGCAGGCCGAGCGCTACTCGGGGCTGGTCAAATCCGATGCCGTATCGCAGATCGACACCGACACTTTCAACACGCAGGCTGCCGCCACTGCCTCCACAGTCAAGTCCGCTCAAGCCAACGTGCAGCGGCTGAAAGAAATGCAGGCGTTTGAGAAGGTCTATGCGCCGTTTGAGGGCGTGGTGACCGCGCGCACGGTGGACACCGGCCAGTTGATCAACCAGGGCGCCGGCACTGAGCTCTTTCACATGCAGGCGATAGACACACTGCGCGTGTATGCGAATGTGCCGCAACTTTACGCGCAGACGCTCGCGCGCGGCAGGAAGATCGACCTCACCTTTCCCGAACATCCGGGAAAGACTTACGTTGGTACGCTGGTGCGCACGGCCGACGCCATCGATCCCTCGAGCCGCACCCTGTTAACCGAAATCGACGTGAACAACCGCTCCGGCGAGCTGATGCCCGGGGCACTGGCGCAAGTTCACTTCAAAACGCCGAACGTCAACCGCACCTTTATTGTGCCCACCCCAGCCCTGATCTTTCGGCGCGACGGCATGCAGGTAGGTACGGTAGTGAATGGCGAGACGGCGCGGCTGGTGCAGGTGGTGATCGGCGAAGACGATGGAGCCACAGTGCAGATCGTCAACGGCTTGAACCAGGGTGACCAGATTATCCAGGATCCGCCTGACTCGCTGATCGATGGCGAGAAGGTGACCGTGGTGCAGCCCGGACGCACACCCACTTCCGCGGGGAGCAAGTAGCAATGGCGCGTCGGCTCACAAAATCGCCGGCAAAGTGGACGGGAGAACTGCGCAGGCTAACTCGCGCCTTCGCGCTCTTGCTCCCTGCCGAGGTCCCCCGGGAGCGGTCTTTGCTCGCTGGGGTGACTTGCTCCCTGCTTCTCTTCACCGGTTGCAAACCCGTTGGTCCCGACTATCATCGCCCCGGCTACGATGCGCCGGCGGTGTACAAGGAAGCGGGCGCATCGACGGTGACGCCTCCTGCGAATCCCTCCGGCGGTGCATGGCAACCGGCCAATCCCTCCGACGGCATGTTGAAGGGCAAGTGGTGGGAGATCTACCAGGATCCGCAACTCAACCAGCTCGAAGAGCGCATTGCGACCAACAACGTGCAGCTCAAGCAGGCGCTCGAAACCTATCTCGCCGCGCGGGACCAGGTGATCGCAGCGCGCGCCAACCTCTATCCCACGCTCTCAGTGGACGTGACATCCCAGGGCCAAAAGTATTCAGCTAATCAACCGCTATGGAATAAGGCCAATGCAACCACCTACGCAGACCTGACCATTGCGGGGCAAGCCAGTTGGGAGCCGGATTTCTGGGGCCGCGTCCGGCGCACGGTGGAGCAGGTCAGAGCCAACGCGCAGGCCAGCGCAGCCGAAGCCGCAAGCGTCGACCTGACCTTGCACGCGGAGCTCGCGGCCGACTACTTTGCCCTGCGCGGGATCGACGCCGAGATCAAGCTGCTGACGACAACGGTCGCGGACCTCGAACGCCAGCTTGACCTGACCCAGCGGCGTTTTTCGGGCGGCGTGGCGACAGCAGTCGATGTAGCGCAGGCGCAGACCCAGCTCGAGACGGTCCGCGCGCAGCTTGTCGATCTGGGCGTGGCGCGCGCACAGTTCGAACACGCCATCGGGACCATCGCCAACTACGATCTTTCCGGCTTCAGCATCCCTTCATCACCACTCGATCTCACGCTGCCGAAGGTTCCGCTCGGACTGCCGTCGCAATTGCTCGAGCGCCGGCCCGACATTGCCGCGCAGGAACGGCTGGCCGCCGCGGCCAACGCGCAGATCGGCATCCAGGTCAGCGCCTTCTATCCCACCATCACGCTCAATGCCACCGGCGGCTTTCAAAGTACGAATCCGGGCACGTGGATTCAGGGACCGAGCACGATGTGGACGCTCGGCGGGCAGGCCGCGGAGCTCCTGTTCGATGCCGGGCAGCGCCACGCTCTCACGGATGCCGCGCGCCACAACTACGAAGCCCAGGCGGACGGTTATCGCAACACGATCTTTGGGGCTTTCGAAGACGTGGAAGACCAGCTCGCCGGCCTGCGCATTCTCGAGCAGGAAACCCTGGTGGAGCAGCGCGCGGTGGATTCGGCGCGGCACTCTTTTGACTTAGCGAACGGCCGTTACAAAGGCGGCGTCACCAGCTATCTCGAGGTCCTGACCGCCGAGCAGACGCTTTTGCAGGACCAGGTGACGGCTATCAACATCGAAAGCCGTCAGTTCGCAGCCAGCGTGAGCCTGGTGCGCGCCCTTGGCGGTGGGTGGGACGTCAGCCAACTACCAAAGTAATGACTGGCGCATTGGCGACGTGTGCTATCCGGACGCGGCCTGTTCCCTGCGAAGCAAATACATGGGGTGCATGAGGCCAGTGGGGATGTAGAGTTTGTCGCCCTGGTACGCGAAACCAAGCTTGATCAGCAGGCGGCCCGACGCGACGTTTTGCGGGTGATGCCCGGCAACGATTGCCGTGGCGCCTAGCGGACCGAATGCCCTGGGGATGATGGCTTCGGCCGCTTCACGCGCGATTCCCCGCCCCCAGAACTCCGGGAGCAAGTGGACTCCCATTTCATAGCTGGCTTTACCGGCCTCGTAAGGGCGTATACCTGCGCAGCCCGCGTGACGGCCATCGGCGACGAGAAAGACCGACCAGTATTGCATTCCGTATTGATTTTGTTGTTCGATCTCCTGGGCGAGCCGTTTGAGTGCTACATCGCGCGTCCATGGGCCGCCGATCAGCGCCGTCACCTGCGGATTGCACCAGAGATCGATTGCGAGATCCTCGTCGCGGGCAGTCCAGCAGCGGAAGCCCAGGCGCTTTGTGGTGAGGAAGTAGCCCGGCGGGTCCGCGGGCTCTGAAACAGATGGGTTGGCGGAAGGTTGGCGAACACTCGCGGGCGCACCTTCGACGCCTTCCCAGTACTGGCTCATATGCCTTCGCCCATCGAAACATAGACGCGCAGGCGTTCCAGCTCCGCACTATAGGCGGCGCGCTCGGCCTCTTCATCGGCGAAGGGCTTGGCCCAGCGATCGCGGGCGCCGAGACGCTCTTCCAGTTCGTCCACGCGGACCGAGAGTGCAATAAGGGCATCAGAGAGCGGATCCTTAATCTCATGCGGATCGGTGATGAGCACGCGCTGGCCGTTGTGATAAACGATATGCGCGGGAACGCCGACCACAGTGGAATTCGGCGGCACGTCGGAGAGAACCACGGAGCCTGCGCCGACGCGCGAATTCTCGCCTACGGTCACGTTGCCGAGGATGTTGGCGTTGTTGCCTATAAAAACGTTGTCGCAAATAGTAGGGTGGCGCTTGCCATGCTGCTTGCCGGTGCCGCCGAGAGTGACGCCTTGATATATGGTCACGTCGCTGCCCACGATGGCGGTTTCGCCGATGACGACTCCCGTGGCGTGATCGATGAAGAGCCTCGCACCGATGAGCGCGCCGGGGTGAATGTCGACGCCGGTATAGAAACGCGCCACCTGCGAGAGAACGCGCGCGAGTAGACGCAAGTTGCCACGCCATAGCCAGTGCGAGAGACGGTGGATCCACACCGCCCATAGGCCGGGATAGCAGAGCAGCACTTCAAGACGCGTGCGCGCAGCCGGATCGCGCTCCATGATGGAGCGAATGTCGTCGTGCATGCGATAAAGCAGGGACATAGGGAAACAGGGAATAGGGAGTAGCCAATAGGGAGTAGCAAGCGAACCGGATTTTTACTCCGTTTTCTACTCCCTATTCCCTACTGCCTGCTCCCTGCTTTTTACGCCGGCACCGCAATCGGCTCGGG
>Ga0187847_10002061_pt1 | contig 16818 bp, 15 predicted proteins | sample June2016WEW_4_10_FD_132458 | JGI IMG/M metagenome (GOLD analysis project Ga0187847, IMG submission 132458) | Peatland microbial communities from SPRUCE experiment site at the Marcell Experimental Forest, Minnesota, USA - June2016WEW_4_10 | ecosystem: Environmental > Terrestrial > Soil >...
AATTGTCACGCAATGCGCCGCTCTTCTTCCCGAATGGGAGCATCGTTAATGCTGGCATAGCGCCTCCGCATCAGCCCATTATCCGCGAACTCCCACAACTCGTTGCCGTAGGATCGGAACCATTGGCCATCTGTGTCGTGCCACTCGTACTCAAAGCGCACCGCCATGCGATTTTCGCGGAATCCCCACAGTTCCTTCTTCAGCCGATAGTCGAGTTCCTTCTGCCATTTTCCCTTTAGGAACTCCTTGACCTCTTCGCGGCCGTGCAGAAACTCGGTGCGATTCCGCCAGTCGGTGTCTTCCGTGTACGCCAAAACTACTCGTTCCGGGTCGCGAGTATTCCAGACATCCTCGGCGAGCTGGACTTTGGCTTTGGCGCTTGATTCGTTAAACGGAGGAACAAGAATTTGGCTCATAGCTGATTTCTCCTAAATGATCTCTACCGCGTCTCCCACGTGGATGGGACCGGGGGCAATCACCGCACAATCCAGTGCCATGGTTCCGCCGAACTCCGCAATGATTCGTTTCAGGACTTTCATATCTTGCATCTGCGTATCAGGATCATAAGTCGTCATCACACAGCGTTGGCGAAGCTGTGCCGCGCCAATCAGGACGGGACCCACTTGAATCTTCTTTCCCGGCCAATCGCGCTCCTCCAAATCCGTCACGCCGCCGATCACGATGTTGGGCCGAAGACGACGACCGTCAACCCCCAGCCGGGCGATGGCGCCATCCGTTGCTACCAGCAGAGGAAGCACGTCGAATCGCTCGGGACCGTCTGCTTGAACCAGATGTACGGGGCCACCCACAGCTTGCTCGACCATGGATTGGGCTTCCGCTGTGTCCCAGCAATGACCGTTGATAGTGGGAGCACCCTGTGGATCGAGCGAGCCACGCAACCGCAGGAGCTTCGGATAGCGTCGAGCGGTTACAACATGATCGCCTCGGACGATAACGATCTCGCGATCATGAGGCACCCCAAGGCGCGATATTTCCCCGGCCGGGAGCTGTTCCCCAGCCAAGCTTTTGACGGAATAACGCCAAATCTCAGCGATATGCATAGACGGCCTTCCCTAGATTACGAATCGCCGTATGATTCGATGAAAATGCCTGACGGCGGATCGGCGCCGCCAGGCTGGGGAAGGCTGCCGCGTCCCCGCTTATTGCATGTGCGGTTCGCTTGCAGTCGCAGTAGCGACCTTTTCGGCATAGAAGCGGTGCATTTCCGCCGAAATGGTCGGCAAGTTGTCTTCGACAGCGGAAGTGGCCGGCTTCAAGACGGTGTATCTCTGCGTTGCGGCGAGTACCGGACAGCATCTCCGCGACCCGGCACTCGCCGTTAGCGACACGATCATCCTCTTAGCCGAAGACTGCCATCTCGCTCTGTATCTCAAGCAGCTTTGCGAAGGTCGATTTTTGGAAAATCGACTTCCACGGCCGTAACGTTGTTGAAGTAGTTTGTGAAGATGTTCAGAGCTGCGTTGGCCACCAGTTCTGCTATTTCGCCGTCGCTGAATCCGGCCCGGCGGACTGCCTCGACATCACCTTCGCTCAGACGGCCCTTGTTGGTTACCACCTGGCGTACGAACTGTAGCGCCGCTGCGGTCTTTGGGGAGTCGGATTTGGCATCTCGCCCTTCGTCAATCTCCAAGTCCTTCAGGCCCACCATTTTTCCAATCGCCGTATGGGCCGACAGGCAGTATTGGCAGGAATTCAACTCGGCCACTTCGAGGGCGATCTGCTCGCGCAGCTTCGCGTCCAGCGAGCCGCCGGAAAGGGCGCCGCTAAAGGAAAGATAGCCTTCCAGCACCGCAGCGGAGTTGGCCATCACTCGTGTCATGTTCGGGGTAATCTTGAGCTTGGCTTGTACTGCGTCCAATAACTGCTTGGCCTTGCCGGTTGCTTTTGCGGGGTCGATCACATCTAAACGTGCCATTTAGGTCTCCTCGGTTGAGCTTTGTGGTGTAACGATGTATTTTAATTATTACCGTTACACTTGTGAGATGCGCAATGGGAATGAAAGTTTCAACGAAAAGCCAAAAGTTCTTGTGGGTGGGGAATGATCCTGCGATTGATTTTGTAAACACCCTGATTGTCCAGGAAGGGATGGAAGTCGATCTGCTGGCACAGCCTGGAGATCTGCTGGATTGGTTGCGTGAGTCAGAGTCGCTGAGTGAACAATCCCTGAGGGATATTAAGCGCCGTTTTGGTGCTTCGCAGTTGGAGCACGCGCTCGCTTGCGCGAGAGATTACCGAGAGACATTGAGGACGGCTCTTCAGCACGTCGTTGAACGCGGAGTTGTGGGAAGACACCCGCTTGAAGAGACGAACCGATTTCTGCGGGAACCCCGAATGACCTTTGCGCTCTCTCATACGGAGCGAGGTTCACAACTACAGCAGAAATGGACGGTCGGACAGGGCGAGGATGTGTTAAGACCGATAGCACTTGCCTTCGCGCGCCTGCTCGCCGATCACGACTCAAGCCGCATTCGCAAGTGCCAGAATCCTGATTGTGTGCTCTTCTTCCTCGATACCAGCAAAAGCGGTACAAGGACTTGGTGCAGCATGGATATCTGCGGTAACAAACTGAGGGTTGCCGCATTTCGCAAGCGCCATGAAGGTCGCCATTAACAAGGCTCCAGATGAGACCAAGTGTACCGGCGCCCAGGGACCGTTCAGTTGTGTATTCGCTAGGCCCAACTTCGTCCGGGGCCACAAACGGGATCAGTGTCGACTAAACACACTCTCATTCAACCGCTTTTGCGAAACAAGATTCAAGGTCCCGTGGGTCGACGATGGCTGAAGAACAGCTAGAGCCGTTGCAGACAAACGCAGCTGCATAGTTCAAGACTGGATAGGAAACGTCGGTCCGCGGCAAGGGACCTTCCGTCCGGTCCCACCACTCGACTCTTTTGTAGGCAACGCCTCCCTTCAGAGCCGCATGGAACAGCGCCGCCGCAGCCGCGTCCTTCTTGCCACCGACGATAGTAATGTGAAGAGGGGAAGCTTTGAACTCGGCCGCTGCCAGCAGCGCAGGTGCGGAAAGCCCGGCTTTCGCGATTTCAGGCGTAGCCAGATAAAGCATGGCTTGCTTTGCCGTCTCCTTGTCAGCCTCATCGCCGGTATAGTGATGAAGCAAGTTAGCGAAACGTGCGAGCTGCGCATTCTCACCACGCTCAGCGTGCGGCTTATAAGCCCGGTCGGTGGAAGTCTTTGAGGTGACGAAGCCAGCGCCCGAGCTGGCGGCGAAATTTCTGGCTAGGAAATGTTCAGCACCTTCGGCGCGTTCCAGCCACACGCGGTTCCCCGTTACCTCGTACAAAGCCAGTAAGCCCTGTCCCATTGCCAAGGTGTCGCCAAGATATGGGCCAGCGGAGTCGTGCTCACCGTGAGAAAATCCCCCGTTCGCCAGACTACGATGAGTGATCACCCACTGGGCGGAACGTTCTGCCTCCTGCAGCGTCGGCGCAACTCCAGTAACAGCATAAAGCGCGCATAGAGCTTGGATCATCCATCCGTTTTCCCGAGCATATAGGTGCTGGTCGACGCGGGGAACACCAAGGGCGCGTCGTTTTGCATCATCCAATGCGAAATATTCAGCGCCGCTGTCCCCTTCGGCATCGGCATCTTGGCTGGCATAGACGGCGCCTTCCGGACTGGTTAGAAAGTGGCGCACGTAGCGGTGCACGTTTTCCGCAGTAGTCAGATACTCTGGAGCACGCCATTGACCGTAGGACTGGGCGTACATACGAATCATCTGAGCCTGGACTGATAGAGGCTTCTCAAAGTGTGAATCGTTCCAACTATCGCCGCTGGAATCGAGCCCTCCGGCTATTTGAATGCGTTCATACTGGGCAACCGGAGGATTATCGCCGACCACCAGAGGGACCACGAGCGATTGATAGGCTCCCCCCCAGACCGGATCCAGCAGTTTCTCTACCGCCCGTAATTCATCTCGGACGCGCTGCTCCTCCAGTTTGTTGCCGTGTTGCGCCAGTTCGCTGGCGTACTCCATGGAGTCCGCGTCAAGGTACTTAATACCGAAGTCCCATCCTTTGTCGGGCAGATCGTATTGCGATCCAAACTCCTTATTGAGCTCAGCCAGCAATTCCGTCGAAAAGGAAGGAGTGGTGGCATAGGTGATCGCGGTTTCCGGTATGACGGAGGGACCGGGCGAAGGGTCATCTATGACCGCCTGGAGCAGCGACGCCATCCGCCTCGGCAGAATAAAACCCTTTTCCCTGACGATCTCGCTGCCATCGGCTTGGAACAGGATCGTCACCGGCCAGCCGTAATCCTCATAGCGGTTAGATAGGTCGGGACGTGAGTCCTGGTCGGCCTTGACTGCAATATAGCTTTGTTTCATCAGCCCGCGCACCGCTGGATTGCTGTAGGTTTCTTGATCCATCACATGACACCAATGACACCAAAAGGCTTGCAGATCGAGCAAAACGAACTTGTGTTCGCGTGCTGCCTGGGAAAACACTTCATCCGACCAGGGATGCCAGACGATGGCTTGCGAAGGAGTTTGAGCAAAGGAACAACGCGCGGACAAGACCAGCAGCAGAAACAGCCAGCGCACGCCGGAATAGCTCAAGGGCCGGGGAATCTCGACGACAATCCCAGATGCGGCGCAAAGGTCAGCCCGGGGGCCAGTTTCGTTTTCTGAGATCGGGCTCGTCTCTCTGCTCATGATTTGCGCCTGCTTTTCGACCGCCTCACCAAGCCAACCAGCCCACCAATGTTGCGGCGTCCGACGTTGGTTCGCGTCGTAAACGACTGGTGGCAATTCGCTCGTGGCAGGGCGTCAGATGCCGCCATACCACGAATAACCGATTTCCGGCGCGGCTGAGCCGTTGCCGTCGCCGACATTCTTCAATGAGTCGACGACGGAGATACGCGCAAGGAATTTCAGGTTCTTGTAGCCAAGTTGACGTGGAATGCGCAATCGGACTGGAGCGCCATGATCGGCGGTCAGGTCTTCGCCATTCATTCCGAAGGCTAGCAAGGTTTGCGGATGCAATGCCTCGGGCATGTCAATGCTGCCCCAAAAATCATTGAATGGGTAAAGCACAACCCATTTGGCTTTCGCGCTGGCGCCGACCAGATTCAGAATGTAAGAAAGCTGAACCCCAGTCCATTCGGCAATGTAGGACCAGCCTTCTTCGCAGGCCAACTCGGTGATCTGGCTGCGGAAAGGCATGCGCTTCAGGCCGTCGAGAGAGAAGGCCGCTGGGCGGGCGACCATGCCGTCCACGTAGAGGCGCCAGTCCGCAAACTTTCCGTAGAGCAGGCGCTTGTACGGGTCATAGTCGGGATGCTCATGGTTAACAGGATGCACTTTTGAAATTTCGCTGCGGCCGAATTCGCGGGCCAGCGAATGACTGGCCATCAGCAAGCGCTGGGCCCCATAAGTTAGAGCTTCACCGACGCCGCACACACCTTGATGGTCGGGCGCGAGCAGGCCGTAACGATCGGCAATTGTTGCGGCAACACCCAGACCAGAGACCCCGGCGACGGCTGCCAGCCCAGTCGTAATGATCTTGCGGCGGGAGACTTTGTCATTCATGAGCGCGCCTTTCGGGGCGTGGCGTAACCGGTGATCATCGCGCGGCAGCGCTTGACGAAACCGGACAGGATGACCATGGCGACGTGAACCACGAGAAACAAAACGAGAAGGTCGGCGGCGAAAAAATGGAGTGTGCGGGCAGTCTGGCGGCCACCGAACATCGTTTCCACTATCGGAAAGACCGAAACGATGGCGGGGGACATGGCGAAGCCGCTGACGAACATGAAAGGGAGCAACACAAACACCACCCCCAGGTAGGAAAGCCGCTGGAGGAGATTATAGGTCTGGGCTTCTTCTTCGGTGGGACGCCTAAAACGCAGATGATTGAGAACTAACTTTCGAATCGACTGTAAGCCGAGATCGGATCTCCTGGGCAGCAAATCCTTGCGAACGTGCCGGGTGTGGAGTTCGGAGATCAAATACACCAACCCGGTAAATAAGGTCACCCATGCGGCCAGAAAATGCAGGTAGCGACCGGGGCCGCGAATGCCCAGATCGAGCACAAACGGCAGTGGCAGGTCAAAGAGCGAAGGCATTCCAACCGTCCCGGTTTTCCCCCAATGCATGCGTGGGTAAGCCAGCAGAATGGCGATGCCGCTTAATACCAGGGCGATAAAGCTGGCGGCATGGATCCAGTGCGTCGCACGAACCAGAGCAGAGTGTCGCTGCACGCGCCGATCTCCCGAGTCCTGGATTGCGGGATCGGGCGAGCTTGCGAGTTGGGCCGATTGAGTCATACAAATGAGCCCCGACAGGTCCCGTCAAGAACTTTGGGGCCTCGTGTAGGCCAGCGCGACCTTCTCTGGATCGCGCCAATTCCAACCATCTTCTGCGAGCCGAACTCTCAAGCTCGCAGTTTCACCCGTAAATGGGGCAGGGGAGAACGTGGCGCCACAGCGAGTTCTTCCAGACTCGGACGTCAGTGCGGAGCCTAAAGACTTCCCTGACGGACTGAACCGACAGCGGTGTGATACAAGACTCTCCTGAAAAGTTTCACGGCAGCCAAGAAATTCGTACAGCGCATCCGCCAAAACTTTGGCCCCCGACGACCACACTTGCCGCCGGAGCTCAAGAGGAGGTCATACGGAACACGATCCTCGAACCTTTATCAGGCTTCCCTTAACCTCTGCCTTGAACGAACAAGCCGTACTGATCAAACCTTTTGAGCTTCAGGAAGCCGGCCGTCACTTCCGAGATCTTGCCGAATGTGTTTGCATACTTCGCTGGATCCGGGAGATCGCTATTTCCAAACCCATGATAGTCCGGAGCAATTAGTTGAACCCCGTCTGCCAGAGCGGGAACTAAGTCGCGGTATTGGTGCGAGGACGCACGGAATCCATGCAGCAATACCACTTTGGGATTGGCGGGATCGCCAGCCTCTCGATAAGCGATGTTCAGTCCCTGAGGCTCGACTGTTCCATACGTAGAGGTTGTCGCCGGAACAGCAGTCGTGCAGCTGCCGGTTGAGCTAGAGTTGTCATTGTTCATCCTCCTTGAATCTCGTTCATGAGTTCTGCAAATTCCTCAATATGAGGTTTCCTGCAAAGGGACCGTGAACTGGTTGCCGGCATCTTGCCTTCACTTGCTTGTATCCCCGCTGACCGGCGGCCCAACCTCCGCCCATCCCCGGCGCCAGGACGTCGCGCATCTGCAGGCGGGCGCGCAGCAAGCGTGTTTTCACCGCGCTTTCGCCAATTCCGAGGGCGTCCGCGGTTTCCGCGATGGAGAAGTGCTGCACGTCTCTCAGGACAAGCACTAACTGATACTTCGACGGCAGCGAGGCCAGGGCACACGAAAGCGCTTGCCGCAACTCCTTCCTCTCTAGCGTCTCGGAGGGAATCTCGCGCCAGTCAGCGAAATCTCGGGGAATATAATCGCCTGCCTCGTCCGTACGCTGCTCGTCCAATGATACGTGGAGCTTCCGGCGGCGGTCCTTCCTCAACTTCAAGAGAGCTTCGTTGGTGGCGATTCGGATGAGCCAAGTGCTGAATTTCGAGTCACCGCGGAACTTGGCCAGATTTGTAAATGCCTTCAAAATGGCTTCCTGGGCCGCTTCTTGGGCATCGGCTTCATTGTGCAGGATACCTTTGGCGACCATAAGCACTGCCCGTTCGTAAGGACGCACGAGTTCGTAAAATGCATCGTTCTGCCCAGCAAGAACGCGTTGTGTCAGTTTCGCCTCCGAAGCGCACTTTTCTTGCTTGGTGAGAGCGGCGCTGGTCGTGGCCGAGGATCCAGATGTCGCTTCCATCTGTTCTCCTCCATAGGGCGAGCAGTTATTCCGCATAAGGTTCTCCTCGGTGGACCGGCGTGCACATTGTGTTCTTGTAGTTACACTCTGCACTAGGGCAAACAAGAACACATCAGGAGTTATGCAGTTTTTTTGCTACTACTGAAGACTCGTCGGCAGGTAACACTTTCGCGGTACACCGGCGCTTCCATGCAACGCGCAAACGCAAAAACCAGAGATCACCGGTACAAGTCAGGATTTGGACGAAGACGAACGCCTAGAAATGATGATCTCGCGGCGGCCGAACAGGCGCGCATCAAGCGAAAATGCTCCGGGGCCGAGGCAAACGATTGCGATTGCGATCGCGGCGGTCAGGATAGTTGCTAGCCGTGTGACCAACAGATTTGGAGCGGGCCCAGGAAACCACGGGAATAAACTGGCTACGCTAATGAGGCCTCCAACAACGCCACCGAGAGGCGTCATATACCCGATCACGGCCAAGACGCCACTCGCGACCGTTAATAGACCAACTGCCCACATCGCGAGACTTGGGGCGCGCGAGTCCGACAGGTAGAGGATCCCTTGAGCGACCAGCGTGAAGCCAATGGCTGCTCGCAAGACGAGCAAGCCAATGCCGGGCCCTCCCCCGGGAAAAGTCGAGAATATCCTTCGCAGCCTTAGCCTCCGGGGTATTCGTTCGCAATGACCAAACGACTCCGGAGCTAGAGTAGCGTTTACGATTCAAGAAGGCATCTGTGGGTTGTGGAATGTTTTCCTACTACTTTTTACGGACTGGCTTGAGGCCGACGAATTCTTAGAGTTGGATAATCCCACGGCGCACTCCGATGGCGACCGCATGGGTTCGATCGTTGGCGCCCAGCTTCTCCATGATGTGTTGGATGTGAACCTTAACGGTGCCTTCCGAGATGAAGAGTTTCTCGGCGATGTCACGATTGCCGTTGCCGCCGGCGATCTGCTGGAGGACCTCAACCTCGCGAGCAGTGAGAGCATCGTCGCTGTAATGGTTGGCGAGATGTTCCGCGATTTCGGGCAGAACCCGTCTCTTCCCGGCATGGACCTGGCGGATCACTTCCACCAATTCCGTGGCCGGCATACTTTTCAGCATATAGGCACGGGCTCCAGCTTCAAGAGCGCGGTGGATCTCCACATCGCCTTCAAAGGTTGTCAACATGATGACGCGAGCTTTGGGAAAGTCTGTCAGGATGGCAATCATGGCGTCGATGCCGCTCATATCCGGAAGTCTGAGGTCCATGAGAGTAACATCGGGCTGGTGCTCCCGAAAGCCCTGAATGGCTTCGCGTCCGCACGATGCCTCGCCCACCACCAGCATGTCCGGCTGATTGTTGATGACCATCACAATTCCCTTGCGTATCAGTTGATGATCATCCACGCTAAAGATACGGAGGCTGGTGTCTTTGCTCATGCTTCTGGCCCCTTGGGTTGCGCCTGGATGCCGGGCTCTGCATTTCGCGGATGCCGTCTGGCTATCCATCCAAACCGATTGGGATGGTAAGACCGAAAGGCCACACCGCTCGGGACGCACAGCTCAACTTCGGTTCCACCGGCGGGGCGGCTCGACACTTTGAGTCCGGCTCCGATTCTTTCCGCCCGCTCGCGCATACCTGCGAGTCCCCAGTGTCCCTCGCGTCCGGTGTGCAGCACTTGCGGGTCGATCCCGCAGCCGTCGTCGCGGACGAGAATCCGCAGTTGGTCCGTCCCATATTGCAATTCCACTTCGATGCTTCTCGCTGCGGAGTGCCGGAAGGCGTTGACCAACGCTTCGCGCCCGATCCGGTAGACCTCATCCCGCACCAATGGGTGCAATGGCCGGGATTGCCCTTCCACCGTGACGCGATAACCAACCTCTGGCGGCATGGCGAGTTCCTGCGGAATCCGGGAGAATGCCTGCGTCAGATCGCTTGCCTCCTCGTGCCACGTGCGCAGACCGCGAACTGCCTTTCGACCACCTTCAATCGCGTTTCCCATCAGGGCCAGAACGTCGCTTACGATGGGTTTCGCCTTCGCTGGCGCATCGTGGGCCAAGTGGGCCTCGGCAACCTGAAGTTGCAGGGAAGCACTGAGAACATCCTGCAACAAGGTGTCGTGCAAGTCCTGCGCAACCCGTGTCCGTTCTGAGAGGCGCTCCCGAAATTGCAGGTCCAGGCGAGCCGTCACTTGACGCACTCGCCACCGATAAGCAGCCCAGGCTAACCATCCGGCCGCAGTGACACACAACAGAAGGAACCAGTTGGTCTGGTAAAAAGCAGGAAGGATGTTGAATCCCAGCGCAGCTCCCTCTTCATTCCAAACCCCATCGTTGTTGCACGCGATGACATGGAACCGATAATGTCCCGGCCGCAGGTTAGTGTAGAAGGCCTCGCGGCGCGTTCCCACGTCTTGCCAATCTTTGTCCGTTCCCTCCAGCTTGTAGCGAAAACGGACTCGCTCCGGCACCGAGAAATTCAGGGCGGTGTATGCGATGTGCACTCTTGTGGTTCGAACTGGCAGCTTCAAGCTCGTGGTTAGCGCATACTCCGTGCCCTCCGAGTCCAGCGATCGAACGAAGACGGGAGGTGGAATCGCATTTCTGGAAAGGTGCTCGGGATCGATATAAACCGCGCCGCTCGTGGTTCTAAACCAAAGCCTCCCGTCGGAACTCGCGACTGCGGTCGGGAGGGGAGCGAACTGCGTAGCCGTTCCAGGAAGGCCGTCCCTAAAATCGAACAGTTCACCGTGCACGTGCCAGTCAGGGTTTTCCAATGCCCGCCGGATTTCCGCGGCCGGGATATGAATTATCCCTGGCGTGGCGTTTAACCACAAATCGCCGCCAGAGGTCTCAACGATGCCCGAGATTCCGTTCAATGCAATGTCACCATCGGCGGTCAGCGATTGAAAATAGTTTCCCTGGAAAAGTGCCAGTCCGTGTTCGCCACCGATCCAGATGTGCCCGGCATGTTCGTAGATCGCCTCGATGTTTACTACATCCAGTCCGTCCTGGGACGAAAATGTCTTGAGGGTGCTGCCGTCGAGGACAGCAATCGTGCTGCCCATATAGCCAAACCATACCCGGCCGGCGGAATCGGTTAGCAGGGTCACCAGCATTGACTTCGGCAAGTCCGTCCGGTTGCCAAAAGGCGTCCAGACGCCATTCGCCCACCGGAAGACCCCGTTACGAATAATGGAGACCCAAAACCCTCCCGAACGATCTTTGGTGATTGCTTGAACATCGAAATTCCCGGTCTCCTCCGGGAGTGGAATCCGCACAGCCCGCCCGCTGGTGAGCCGCCAAAGACCCCCGCCATGTCCTCCTCCCAACCAAATGTTGCCGTCCGGGTCGCGATACGCACAACGTACAAATTGATCCGCAACCCAGTGCACCGTGGTTGTCGTACCGCGAATATCCATCAAGGACAACTCGTTCTGACCGGTATGACGTACAGCCCAAGCAGCACCTGGCTCGCCCCCCACCAGAGTCGCTCCGTAGTCATTTCCGGCTCCTGTGGGAAGCGGAATGGCTGCAAGATTGCTTTCGCGGAAGCGGTCCAATCCGTTGGCTGTGCCGACCCAGGTATTTCCCTCGCGGTCCTCTAGAATTGCGTACGGATAATCAGATGTGAGACCGTCTCTCTGAGTGAAGATTTCAGGTCTCTGGCTGTACTGTGCCAGCTTCTGCCCTTTGATCCAGTCTGAAAAAGACAAACGATAAATTCCATCGCTGTTGGTGCTGACCCAGAAGCTGCCTGCGCGGTCAAAAAGGAGATGGTACGGTTTTACGCGGATCGGAGACGGTTGGCTGTTTTCTCTCCCGGGCAAAGTGATCGGCCTTACTACTGCACTGCCCTGTTCTGCCATCCACAAGGTTCCGTCCGGCGCTTGGGCGATTTGGAAAACCCTGCTACTGACGTGCTCGCCGGTTTTCTGGAAGACTCGTTGGCCTCGCAGGAGAAAAACTACAGTGTCTTCGCTGGCCACCCAAAGCGTTCCTTCGCGATCCACGAACACAGCCTTTGCGGATTTTCCTGGATATGCCCAGTCTTCCCCGATTCGTCGCCAGCGTGAGCCTTCGAGCCGGGCGAGGCCACCGTTGACCGCCGCCCAAATTGTGCCTTCCCGATCTACTGCGAACCCCAAGACCGTCCCCGGTGACAGCCCCTCGGGTTCGCCATAACTGAGGATTCGCCCATCTTTCAGGAAGCCCACGTTGCCGGGGCGGAAACCAATCCAAAGGCCTCCGTCGGAGGTAGCCATCAGCGATGAAATATTGTCGGAATTGAGCCTCTGGCCTGACCTCAGCTTAAAGCGATCGAAATGCACGCCGTCGAAGCGGAATAGCCCGCTATCCGTTCCTAACCACAGATAACCATCCATTGTTTGCGCCAGCGACCAAATCGGGCTAGGAGCGCCTTCCCTGGCGGTCCATCCGGTGTGCTGCAACTGGAAGAGGGTTCGAGGCTGAGTGTCGGCAGGCGCCCTCACGCAGGAAAGCATTCCCAGCAGGCAGACGAGAAGGGTTCGCAGAATCCGACCCAGTTTCATCGCTTCAACCCGGAACATTTTCGTGTGCAAAAGCCACCCGACGATCCAACCGCGCACGTAGCCCGTACGCAGTCATTGGTAGGACGGAAACTAGCCGTAGAAGATCCAGGAAATGTATGACAGGACAAAAATAAGCTTTGAACAGTGTAAACTCCATGTCCCACAGGGGCTTGCTCCTTTATGTGTTCGTTTGCAGCTTGCCGCGTTTGTCCTTCACTTAGAGACCGGGATCGCTCAATCCCGGATGCCGATCCGGGCGACGTCCCAGCGGCCAATGATACTTGCGCTCTGATTCCTTGATCGGCAGATCGTTGATGGACGCAAAACGTGAGCGCATCAGGCCGTGTTCGTCAAATTCCCAGTTCTCATTGCCGTGGGCGCGGAGCCAGTCTCCCGAGTCGTCATGGAATTCATAGGCAAAACGGACCGCGATCCGATTGCCCTCGCAGGCCCAGAGTCCTTTGATCAACCGGTAGTCCAGCTCTCTTGCCCACTTGCGCTTCAGGAAAGATACAATTTCCTGCCGTCCGTTGACAAATTCCGTGCGGTTTCGCCAGCGGGAATCTGCCGTGTAGGCCAGCACGACCGTTTCTGGATCGCGCGAATTCCAACCATCTTCCGCGAGCCGAACTTTCAAGGTCGCAGTTTCACGCGTAAATGGAGGAAGGGGAGGACGTGCCGCCACAGCGACTGGTTGATTCTGCGATCTCAGGCCGCGCGTAGTCTGGTCGTTCATGAAAACCTCCTCTGCCCCATGCCCTGGTGCTCGGCTTTGCCGCCACTGGCCTGTTGAAATCAACTCCGCGGCTCGAAAGTTGGCCCCGGCGCTCGAACCCATCTGCAGGGATATCAAAACGCTATATCAGGCGCAGATTCAAACAATCGTGCCCGCATATCCCAATGTTGCACGGTTCAGGTGAGCGAGGGATAGCTCGTGTAGCCGGCTGCACCTCCTCCGTAGAAAGTCGTTGGGTCCGGTTCATTCAGAGCCGCTCTGAGTTGCAGCCGCCTTGGAAGATCTGGATTGGCCAGAAACGCTCGGCCGTATGCGATAGCGTCGGCATGCCCGGTCCGTAATGCTTCCTCTCCCCCGGGCCCGTCATATCCGCCATTCACAACGTAGAGAGCTTTCCAAAGTGTTCTCAGGTGAGCCGACACGGCGAGATCCTCCTCGCTGCTTCCCTTGCTGTTCTGCGCGGTTTCAACGACATGAAGGTACCCGAGTCCATAGCTGTTGAGTCTAGCAACCGTGACGGAGAAGGTTTCGAGTGGGTTGTCGTCCGTCATATCGTTAAAACCACCCGTCGGAGAGATTCGCACACCCACATACCTGCTATCCCAGACTTCCAGGACGCGTTCAACTGTTTCCGTGAGAAAGCGTACTCGATTCGACGCAACACCTCCATATTCATCGGTTCGCCGATTCGATCCTGTTCGGAGAAATTGATCGATCAAGTATCCATTCGCCGCATGAATCTCGACCCCGTCAAATCCGGCTTCTTTCGCGTTGCCGGCTGCCCGCCGAAAATCGGCCAAAGTCTCTTGGATCCCGCTAGCCGTCAAGGCAACCGGCTCCGAAACCGGTGCCAGACCCGTGGCAATCAACGTCTGGCTATTGGCACGGATTGCGGAGGGAGCAACGGGTTGCGCGTTGTTCGGCAATAAGGATGAATGGGAAATCCGGCCGACATGCCACAGCTGAAGGAAGATTCGCCCGCCTTTTCCATGTACGGCATCGACGACGCGGCGCCACGCTTGAACCTGTTGAGGAGAGTGAATGCCGGGAGTGTTGATGTATCCCTTCCCCATCGGAGAAATCTGCGTCGCCTCCGTGATGATGAGTCCTGCCGATGCCCGCTGCGCGTAATAAGTCACAGCGAGGTCACTGTGCACACCATCTGCGTCGGCGCGGTTCCGCGTAAGCGGTGCCATAAAGACGCGATTGGTTAGAGTTAATGACCCGAATTGAACCGATTCGAAGAGATTCGCCATTTTTGTGCTCCTGTTGTTCAACGATGCAGTGAGTCGCTTGTGATGAGCCGGCGGTGAAGAACTCCTGTCAGGTTCGACACGCCTGCTCCGCGCTCTGACCGAAAATGGTTGGGCTCGAACTGCCGCAGAGCATCTCAGTCGCGCATCGGATCGATTTAGTTTCTGATCTCTTCCGCACGTTCCTTGAGGGCACGAAGCCACTCTTCGTGCGATACCAGGAGCCGCTCGCGCGTGCGCGCTCCTAAGAAGAAAAGAAGCAGACCGCTCTGCGACTCTTCCGTGATGACGCGACAGCCCCCGGGTGTCGCTTCTATATACCAAGCGTGAGAGCCACTCGTTCCTGCGGGCCCCCTGGCCGACCAAACAAGAGTATGGTGCGGTTCGAACGTTACGACTTCGGGCTCGAAGTAAAAGCCTAATGTTTTAAATCGAAACTTCGAATCGGAACTCAAGCACCAACCGCCACGAAGGATGGACACATCCGAACAATGCTTGTACCACTGCGGCCACGCAACGCAATCGATCAGTTGTGACCAGACAGCTTGAGGAGAGGCGGCAACATCAACGATATTCTGTGCAAAGACTCTCGCCGTTGCGGGTGCGTGCTCCGCGGGCCAAGGTATATGCGAATCTGGAATCCGCTTACTAGCTTTAGCCTCTCCTCGCAGATCCTTCCAAACACCAAAAGCAGTGAACAATCCGAGGAGGAGAACAACAACGGGAATCACAGGTGGCTTGATACCGAGAGGAAGAACGCTAGCAGGTACCTGAGGCTGCAGGTGGACATAGATTGCCGTGCCCATCTGAGCAACGAGGATCGAACACGCGACCAGGAGGAGTTGATCTCTGCTTCTTGGGGTCGATGATCTCCGAAGCCATGGCAGTAAGAACAGGCTCCCGGTGACCATTTCCATCAGTTTGCCCGCGAGAATCGCCTCATGGGGAAGATGACTCTGTTGAATCTGGATATCAAACCATCTACGGAATGGCTGGAAGAATTTAAGGAATCCGAACATGAACATCAGAACTCCCAGGAACAGCGATAAAGTCTTGCTTAGGCGACGAGACATTCTCTTTCTCCACTTTCACAATTCTTCGACTTCCCGGCGCCAGTACTCCCCACAATAAGGAAACAACTACTCGCCGCCTTTGACACCGTTGGCGATGTCCGAAAGACTTTTCTATTCGAGACGTCGGCGGCATAAGTCCGAACGTCGTGGCTGCCTTCAGACTTGATCGGGGAATTCAGCTTCGCTTCGTCGCGAGCAACCGCGCCGCCTGCATGTTCTCGGTCATACGGGATTTGCCAGAGCCCATCCCAGCCCTGGTCCGACCTCGAAGACGATTCGCTGTCTCGCGTGCTGCCATGCGTGTCCCTCCTACGCCTCCCGGTCGCGCAAATCCCGTAGGAGCTGGTAGGCCGCAGGGACGTTGACAGAGTTATGCGCCCACTCGAACAGGCTGTATTCGCTATAGTGGGACATACCGACCGCCTCGCGCGTGGCCTCCACCGATCGACCCTCTGCGATTGCTGCGCTAACCGCGGTATCAAGCTCACGCAGATACCGAATCGGAAAGTCGATATCAGCCGGCCGCATCGGGCGCCCGTGTCCCGGAATGATCGTCGCGTCTTTGGGGAGGAAATCGCGCACCTTCGTCAGCGTTTCAATGGTCTCCCGGTGACGTCCTTCGAGAAGCCACGGGAGCGCCGGAGAAGGAGCCTGGATCATGTTGCCAACCCACAGAACCTTCGCGTCCGGCGTCCAAATCACCAAATCACCTGGCGTCTGCGAAAATCCAAAGTCACGAATCTCGACCGTGCGACCACCGAGATCGACGCTGATCATGTCCGAGACACTGATATCGGCGCTGCGCGACTGCACACGCTCAATACCTTTGCCTTTGCCCATGAGGCCGAGCATGAAGCGGCGATCGTCCTCAAACTTCTCGTCCATGTAGCGCTTGGTCGCCGGATGGTGGATGACCACGGTGCTATCCGGAAACACATAGTTCCCGTAGGCGTGGTCACCGTGATAGCTCGTGTTGACCAGGAAGCGAATCGGCTTCGAGGTCTCCCTGCGGACAAGGCCGATGAGTTGGGAAGCAAGATCGCCGTTCAGCATTGCCTCGACGACCAAAACGGTTCGTTCGCCGATTACAAAGCCCGCGGTCGTAGCGACGTGATCCTTGGCGAATACGTCGTCAGGCATTACAGCAAACACGCCGGGCGCCATCTCTTTCGACATCAGGTTTACCGACGCAGCATCCCAAGGAGGCGTCGCCTCGTGCTCGTCTTTCTGTGTCATCGCATGATCTCCTTCGAAACCTTATTTCTTCCAAGACCTAGACTTGATCAAAATCCAAAAGATCATCAAATGTGAAACGACTACCAAGGGAGCGTAAAACGTATAGATATACCAAGTGGTACCTAGGTTGAAGCTCGGCAAATTCACCCGCAAGACGGTGCGTA
>Ga0187847_10002062_pt1 | contig 16817 bp, 10 predicted proteins | sample June2016WEW_4_10_FD_132458 | JGI IMG/M metagenome (GOLD analysis project Ga0187847, IMG submission 132458) | Peatland microbial communities from SPRUCE experiment site at the Marcell Experimental Forest, Minnesota, USA - June2016WEW_4_10 | ecosystem: Environmental > Terrestrial > Soil >...
CAACGTTTACATCGCGCAGCCGCCGCTGTTCGGCATCAAGAAGGGTAAGAGCCACCAGTACATAAAAAACGAACACGAATTCGTCAAGGTCATGGTAAAACGGGCCTCCGAAGGGCTCATCATCCGTTACGGAGAAGGCGCTGCGAAACTGGAAGGCGCAGCTCTGACCAAGTTCATCACGGTCCTGAACGAGTATCTCGGGTTCCTCGACAAGCTCAACAAGCGGATACGCGAAGAGAAGATCGCCGCACTGCTGCCCAAGCTTGATCTGTCGAAGCGCGCCGACTTCGAAGGCGACAAGAATACTCCGCCGAAGAAGATCGAGAAGCTGGAACGAGAACTCAAGCGTGTGCAAAAGGAATTGAAGCTGAAGAGCGTGGAAACGCGCTTCGACGAAGAACATAATCTGTGGGCGCTGACCTTCGTCAATGCACAGGGCGCGGAGCACATCATCAACTGGGAACTGGCCTCGACTCCGGAATGCCGCCAGCTCATCACCAAGTTCAAGCAGATCGAGCAGTATCTCGAACCGCCGTTCGTGGTAGAGAGTGTTCCCAGAGTCGCAAAAGCCAAGAGCGCCGAAGAAAAAGACGAACACGAAAATGAAGAAACATCCAACAACGAAGAGGCCGACGAAAATCTAAGCGCCACCGAAAAAGAAGACGCCGAGAAGGCCGAAAAGAAATCAGTCCGGCCCGCGCCTAAAGTAAGAGCGAAAGAGCCGGAGATCGTCGAGAAGCACACTGCCCGCGAGCTTTTTGATTACGTTCTGAACGAAGGCCGCAAAGAATACACCGTGCAGCGCTACAAAGGCCTGGGGGAAATGACCGCCGAGCAACTCTGGGAAACCACCATGGATCCCGAGCGCCGCACTCTCCTGCAAGTCAGGCTCGAAGACATCGCCGAGTGCGAGACTATCTTTACCACGCTAATGGGCGAAGACGTAGAAGCCCGCAGAAAATTCATCGAAGACAACGCACTGGACGTGAAGAATCTGGACATCTAGGTTGTGTAGGGCGGACATTCTATTCCGCTTCGCCAATCAAGACGCTCTGCGTCGGTTTGTTCTCCATTATTGTCCCGGACATGGTAAAACACTCGGTCTGCCTTGTTGCGCGAATCGGTGCCCCGATTTTTCCATTCCGATGCGTTCCGCGCTCCGCAGTGGATCGCGGCCGCGCTGCTTCTGGTGTACCTGCTGCAATGCGTATGGCTGATACGCGTGCAAACGTTACAGGCTGCGCTGCCGGACTCCGACCAGTCTCTGCGCATCTATCAAGGCCTCGAGCAGTGGAAGAGTGGCGTCATCGCGGGAACTCCCGAGTCGTTGCGTTCGGAGGCCGCAACCGGATTGCCTTCCGCGGGCCGCTCCGGACACCTTCGCGTGCGCGACGGTTACGATCAGGACCGCTCGCCCCTCTACTACCTCATTGCTGCGGCGCCGCTTCTGGTGCGCCACGGGGCGTGGCTGCCGGAATCGCTCCAACCATTCCTGACCGCGATCCCATACCTGTTTTTCGGCGTCATGCTGGGAGCTTCGCTCTGGTACGTTGCGCGCCGGCTTTCCGGCAACGCTGGTGGATATATCGCGCTTGTACTCTACTGCTTTTCGCCGGCTATGATCGTGAACGCAACTGGCATCCAGAGCGCGGGAGAGATGGGTGCGGTGTGGGGGGCGTTCGGAACCGTTTTCGCTGCGATTGCTGTCGCGCACACACTCTATGCTCCTCGCGAAGTGGTGCTCTGGAATTGGCGGCGCATTCTGCTTCTGGGGCTGTCGTTTGCGCTGGCAACGGGCAACCAGTTTTCTCTTGGAGTGCTGGCGCTATTGATTTTGCCGCTAATATTGTGGGTCGCGCCCGTCCGTCCGCTCGCGGCGCTCGGGGTTTGGATGGTTGCCGTCGCAGTCGCCGTAGTGTTGCTGTTTGCCGCCTACTGTTTCGAAGCTGCGTTGTTCTGGCAAGGGATACGGCACGCGCGGTGGTTTGACTTCGAACCTGCCGCGTTTGAAATGCCGGCCTCTTACCGGAGCATCATGCAAACAATCTCCGTCAGCAGTCCTCCGCTGATGATTGCCTTGCCGGTTGCGCTGATCGCATACCTCGGTTGGAAGCGCACACGTTATTTCGGAAACACGGTGCCGCTCTTGGTGGCGGTACTGTTACTCATTTCGGCTATGGGCACTCCCGATTTTCCGGGACAAGGGTTTCATCTGACACTGCTCGTGTTCCTTTTCGTTTTCGTCAGCGGAGTGTTCGCCGATTTGTTGGAGACGCAACAGAGCGTGCCCGTGACGGCAGGTCTGTGCGGATTGTTGGGCGCCTCCGCGATTTGGAATTTGTGGCAATTGGTCCGTCTGACGACGTCGCGGTAGGCTCAGCAATGCATCAAGGTTAAAATAACGGCTTACAATATTGGCAAAGATCCTATGAGCACCCCGAACCAGAGTACCACGCCGAAAACCATCTATGTCACCCGCACTGGACTGCCACTCAGTTTCAAACTCGAATGGCCTTTTCACCACGCCACGTCGGGCGCGGACTTTGAGGTTCTGCATACTGTGGTTACGCTGGAAAACTCCGATGACCTGCGCGCGCTGGTGGCCGTGAATCTTTCCGCCACTTTACGGGAAGCGCTGCCTTCCCTCGAACCGAAAGACACAGAAGGCCTGGTCATCAATGCTCTGCGCAAGGAAGTCGATCAGAAGCAGACGGAGTTCGTGAAATCGGGCAAACTGGTGCCGCTGCCTCTTTCCAGCAGACACTACAACTTCAAGCTCAAGAAGTGGAGTTTCGGCCAGGCTAGCGACGAAGAAATTTCGCGCATGATCGAGCGCAAGGTGTACTGGCAAACGCGTCTGGTGGGCGGAGATGTGTGGCTGGGCGACCCGATTGAAAGCCTCTACCTCGATACCACCGTCGATCACCTTGCTGAGATCGCGGCTGAAGTCGCAAAGCAAGGGCTCTTCACCATGGCGCGGCGCCATGCCACCGCGCTCCCGGCGCTAATTGAGCAAAGAGAGCGCTATGAAGGCGACATGGCTGCAGCGGTTCGGCAGTTAGAAGAAAAGCACGTGTTTGAACGTGGCTAGTCTTGCCGTGGGGACGGGGCAATCCCGTCGAGGACTTTCCCGTTGAAGACCCGGGCATGTGATCGCCTGGAAAGATAATTCACGGACCTTTCCATCCTCATTAATACTATCGGACAATGAATACCTACTTTTGTACACCTGCATAGTATCCTTTGCAGTTCCATCTTAGTTGAATTTCAACGCTGGAACCTGCGCCTCCGATGTCGGCACATTTGACTTTACTTAAAGGTTCTTACTTCCATTAAGCAGGGAAGGATTCGATGTCGCAGTATAGGATGCCGTCTGTAAGGCTGACATACGTATAGGTTACAACATCACAGTAACGTAATTATTGACTTACTAAGGATAGGTTTGTACTATAAGACAGTACTATGTTTCATAATCTACTTATAAATGCAAGAGAGGTTACCTGTCATGATAGAAACACAGTCTCACGAGAATGAAGAAAAACACTTCGGAGAGTTCCGCCGGAAAGTACGCTCGGCGGAAGTGCTCTCTGCAGCGATGCAACGGTTACTGCAGGTTATTCGCTTCAATGGGCGGCTGAGCGTCCTGGTGCAAAACGGGCAGGTGCTCAAGTCTGGCTACGAGGAAGGTTACTTCCGGCAATCTGAGTCCGGGGTTGCCGCCCGGTTACAGTAGCTACTGCATTTCTAAATAAATAGCATTACAGGTCATCGTAAGAGAAACGAGCCCTGGGGCCGAGAAGTCGGCACCAGGGCTTTTTATTGTTTGAATGGTCCCATTTCATAAGGAGAGGCAATCATGAACTTCATAGGCAGAATGGAAAGTCCGCAAATCCAAGTCGAACTGAAATATTGCGAGCGGTGCGGCGGATTGTGGCTGCGTCCGCAGGGAGCAGACGGCGTGTATTGCGCCGGTTGCCGTATCTGTTTGGCGGCGATGCCAAAGTCTGGGGAGGCGCTTCCCCGGGAAGGACGCCGACACAGAACGCGAGCGCAAGGACAAGAAACGACGGGTCGAAGAGAACACCCCCATAACTCGGGACGAATTGAGTCTTTGCAGGGCGTGGCTACGATGGGGGTGTGGGCATGACAAGCGTGCAAACCATGAACGCAGACTCACGGAGTCTGATGGGACAGGCAGGACCGCCACCATCGGTGTTGTTTGCCGAAACGGAGATGGAAATGTGGCCTTACCGCGCACGCACAACAGCGCTGCTGCGGCGGTATGCCCGAGCTTCGGTCGAGGTAGGGAGACTGCCGTCGCTGCTGGGTCGGGAGTTCTTCCGAACACGGGTGACGTCGTACACGATGAGGAACTTCGAAGACGTTGTGATCTTTGTGACCGATATGGAGAAGGCGATCGATAAGTTGAGCGCAATCGACAAAAGGTTGCTAGCGATGAATATTCTCGAAGAATACGATGCGCATGAGGTCGCACGACTGCTCGGTTGTACGCCCAGAAGCGTGCGCCGCCGCTTACAGGAGGCGCTCGACGAACTCGGGCGGATACTACTCGCGGGCGGTTTGTTGGAAGAAATGGGGTCGGCGACTTGTGGGGTTGAAAGTTGTCAAGGGGGTGAAAGCTATGATTTCGACGTAAGTGGTTCAAAGGATGGCAAAAATAAACATGAAAAAGATGTCCGTTTACCCCCTGTGATCTGATATTCTGGATATAAGAGTCAAGAATATTTAGAACTCCGAAGGGCGCGACGCAAATCGCGCCCTTTTCTATTTTGGGGAGTGACGTAGAATCAGAAGAGTGCTAGGGAACCACTGAGGATTGGGCCGGAGGGTGCGGCGGAACGCAGCATGGACATATCCTGGGTCACGGAGCGAATCGCGCTGGGGGGTGGGATCTGGAACGCGCGGAACATGGAAGAACTGGCGCAGGCGGGAGTGACGCACGTGCTCGACATGCAGATCGAGTTTGATGACGGGCCGCTGGCGGCGCCGCATGGCATCCGGGTGCTGTGGAATCCTACGGACGACGATTTTCTGCCAAAACCGTCGGAATTGCTGCAACGCGGGGTGGATTTTGCGTTGGAAGCGCTGGACGAACCGTCAGCGCGACTTTACATTCATTGCGCGGCGGGGGTGCACCGGGCGCCGATGATGACGCTGGCAGTGCTCTGTGCAATGGATTGGGAGATGGAAGCGGCGATGGTGCTGATCGAGAGATGCAGGCCGGTGGTGGATTTCGCGGATGTGTACGTGGAGAGCGTGCGGCGATATGTGTCGTCGCGAATGGAGAGCGAGCCGCGGGCTTCAGAGTGATCATCGGGTTTTCGTGCGGTTGCGGCGAAAGTCAAAAACCTTAACGCAGAGGACGCAGAGAAATACAGAGAAAGACGGGAAAAACCTTTCGGGCGCCGCTCAAATTGAGCGGCTTTCTTATTGGGCCAAGCTTCGCGCGCGCTTACGAGGAGAGAAAAAGACATGCGCAGATGGTATGGGGTGAATAACGAGTGCTTCCCGATGGCAACGGGGATGGTGAGTTTACGGGTGCTGCTGTCGGCGTTGGCGTTGGCATTGTTATCGTTGTCGACTACATTGCAAGCCCAGGGACCAGCGCTTACGACCATCAGCGATACGGTGTACCGGGCGGACGGAACGACAGCGTCGGGTACGGTGCTGATTTCGTGGCCGACGTTCGAGTCGGCGGCGGGCGATGCGGTGGCGGCGGGCAACCTGGCGGTGACGATCGGGCCGCTCGGGGCGTTTACGGCACAGCTGGTGCCGAACGTGGGAGCGACTCCGGCGGGAACGTTGTATGTTGCGGTTTTCCAACTGGATGATGGAACGGTGCGAACTGAGTATTGGTCGGTTCCGACAACATCGCCGGTGACGATTGCGGAGGTGCTGACGACTCCGGGTACGGGGCTGGGGAATCTGGCAGCTACTCAGGAGTATGTAAATGCGGCGATCGCGCCGCTGGCGGTCGATGCCACGGTGGTACACCTGGCGGGAACGGAAACGATAACGGGCACGAAGCAGTTTACAGCGTCCCCTTTACTGCCAGCGCCGGTGCAGCCGACTGACGCGGCTAATAAGAACTATGTGGATACGGCAGTACAGAATGTTGGCGCGGGAGCGTACCTTCCCCTGGCGGGCGGGACGATGACTGGACCGCTGACGTTGCCGGCGGATCCGACGTCGCCGAACCAGGCAGCAGACCGGAACTATGTGGACAACGGGCTGGCGGTGAAAGCGGGGCTGGTGAATGGGACGGTTCCTCCCGGGGAACTGGGGGAGGGAGTGGCCAGTTCAGCAACGTGTTTGAATGGAAACTCGACCTGGGGTTCCTGTGGCGGGGGCGCGCCGGCGGGGATCACGTATGCGACGACTTCGTTGAATTGGACGCAAACGATGTCCAGTACGTTAACTGGTGGAACCCAGGCAACGGTCACGCTGACGCCGTGTCCGACGGGCATTGATACGACGAGTGGAGCCGGGTATCAAGTTCTTCTGACTGGAGGAGGCAATAGCGAAGCGGTGAGTGTGATCGCGGCGGCGGGGGGATGTATGTCAGGAGCGGGGTCAGGGACGATTACGTTCACTCCGTTCTACTCTTATGCGGCGGGATATACCATTGGTTCAGCCTCCTCCGGTATACAAGAGACGCTGAATGCGGGTTGCGGAGTTAGTGCGACGCAGTACAAGAATAGTCAGTGCAATGTGACGATTCCAGCGAACGGGCCGAACAGCACGATTAACACCTATAACATCTATGGAACCATCTACCTGCATAGCAACCAATCAATTCTGAACGGCTACGGGACGTCACTGAACTGCCTTGGGCGCGGGGCGTGCTTGCAGATCGGCGATCTAAGGTACTCGAACGACTACACGGACAACACGGTTGCGGGGCTGAGCTTTCGGACGCCGGTCAATGTTTCGAGCAACGCATCGTTTGCCGGAGTGGCGATCACGCAAACGCAGTTGACATCGCAGGTGGTGACCATCACGACGGCGAGCCCGCATGGCTTTCGAGTCGGGGATATGGTGACGATTTTATTTACCGACAACAGCAGCTACTGGGGGGATGCGACGATCACGGCGGTACCGAACTCGACCACATTTCAGTATGCGCACACGGCAGCTAATATTGCGGCGCAGACAAGTCCTGGAGTGGTAGCGCTGGCGTATGTGGCGGTTTTAGACGACGCGATGGACACGCATCTGGTGGACATTTCCTATGACAAAGATTCAGAGAACGGCCACTTCAACAACTTTTTCGACCTGTGGGACGATGAGAATGCGACCATCGATCACTTCAACAATCAGGGCATTTCGCTGAACGCTAACGCGAACTGGACGGGATCGTTCGTGTTCTCGGCAGGGAACCAAAGTTTGCCGATTGCGCCGGTGATTACGCTGCGGGATTCGACGATCACGGCAAATTATTCGAATGGAGTGACCGACTATAACTCGAATGGGCTTTATATCGAGAACACGGTTTTGCAAGCGACGGGGCCGTGGGAGGTATACGCATCGAACACCACCGGGAACTATCAGGGAGCATATCTCAAGAACATCTATTCCGAGGACAGCAACGCACTAAACCCGCAATCTCCAGCGACATCTCCGTTTCCTGGGCTCGGGATCGCGGGTTTGATTGCGGGAGCCTCGAGTGGGAGTTTTGAGATTACCGGGAATGGGGGCACGACGGGAGGGTTTGCGGCGGGTGGAAGCGGGTCGATTCCGTACACATATTTCATCGTGGCTAATGACACGACGACTAATGTGCAAACCTCTCCGATGCAGATCATGAGTTGGCTATCAACGGGAACGGATTCGATTCCGGTGCGCTGGCCCAGGGTAGCGAATGGGGCGGATGGGATCACTTATGACGTACTGCGGATAGCGACTCCAGCCAGTGTGGGTTCAGTGTTTCCGTATAGCGGAGGATGCCCTGGAGGAGCGGGTGGGATATGCGGATATGTGGCAAAAGGACTGACCCAGGCGGCGGCCTGCTCGGGCGGATTTGTTTGCAGTTATACAGATAACGGATCGTCGTCCACCTCGGCGTACACCATTAAACCGGGCCATTACACCGGGACACTTAACTTCTGGCCGGGTTCGATCGTGTCGGTGAGCACTCCAGTGATCGTGGATCGGGACGAGGCGGGTGCGGTAGCGGTGGGGCTGTTCGGAAATCCATTGCAGATCGCCAGTCTATGCACGAACTACGGGGTACCGTCGCCGGGAGGTTATACGACCTGTCTGGCGAGTGTGACATCTTCGAATAACGCGGTGCCGAATCAGACAGCGACGTTGTTGAGCGATGGGGCAAATGTCGGCAATGGGATGACATTGACGAAAGGGCGGTTGAATTTCACGGGCACGCCAGGGTCACTTATTTCGGCGCACCACATTATCACGCTGCTGGATTCGCAGCCGACGCTGACGCAATCGACGTGGGGATTTCGTCCGCCGGCAAGTGCGAATGACACGTGGATTGGGACGGACACGCCGGGGAACGTGTATGCGAGTGCGGGGCAACTGGCATTTGGGGCGCCGATATCGATCACGAATTACATCGCGCAGACTGGCGACGGGATCCACTCGAACTGGCTGGAGCGGCTCACGGGAACGCTGAAGGAATTCAATGTTGCGGCGCAGTTCGACCAGAGCGTAACGCTCCCTGGGCTAACGAATGGTTGCCTGAATGTTGTGTCCGGGTTAATTACGTCAACTGGAAGCGCGTGCGGATCGGGGGGCGGCGGCGGTGGGAGTGTTAGTTCGGTGTTCGGGCGAACGGGCGCAGTGGTGGCGGCGACGGGGGATTACTCGGTGGGACAAGTTACCGGAGCTGCGGTTGACTCAACGGTGGTGCACCTGGCGAATGCCGAGACGATCACCGGGGCCAAGACATTTACTACTAATGTGGCGGTGAGCGGGAACCTGGTATTGCCGGCGGGGAGCGGCTACGTTCCAGCGGTGGGCGGAATTGGACTTGATACGGCCGCGGGGTTGCCAGTGGTCAACATTGGAGGAACAACGGAGCAGGTTGCACTTACTAGTTCGAATATCAGTGGACAGGCGGGAACGGCTCTGGCGTTGGCGGCGACTCCGACGCAGTGCAGCGGGTCGTTTGCGACAGGGATTGCGGCGAATGGAAATGCGAATTGCACGACGCCGGATTTGATTGAACTGCCGGAAACGTCGCAGCCGAGTGGGATTAATAACTGGGGCGTGTTCTGGTTTGATATTTCGAAACACGCGCCATTCTTCATTGACAATAACGGGCAAGCGGTGCAGCTGGGCCTTACTAACCTGTTCAACTCGGATCCGGGGGGCGGTAACCCTGCCTATTACTTAGAGGAGAGGAATGGAAGTAACGCGGAGAACTTCCGGGTGTATTCGACCTACACGAACAACACGCAGTGGACGCGGATGTCGATGGGGTACGACACGGCGAGCGGTTACCAGGTGTTGCGGAGCGAGGATGCGACCAGCGGCAACGCGCTGGGGTTGGGGATGTATATCGGGTCGAGTTTGAAGTGGGGGTTCGCGGCGACGGGCGCATTGAAGCCGAGCACGGACAATAGCTACGATATCGGGACCGACAGCGGGCAGGCGATGCGGAGCGTGTTCGCGAAGACGTCGTTCAATATATACAGCACGGGCCGGCAGGATTTCGAGTATCAGAACGACGGGACAAACGGCACGACACTGAATTCTTTGGCGGTTTATAACAGCGGGGCGAGCGGGGTGCAGACGGCGTCTACGTCGAGTACGGATGGAGTGGTTGGCATCGTCAGCAGCGGGGCGGGAACGTCGAACAAAGCGGTGATCACGTGGGCGGGATTAGCCGTGTGTAATTTCGATGCGGGCAGTCCGGTGGCGGGAGATTACGTGGTTGCCAGTACGACGCAAGCGGGAGAGTGTCACGATACGGGATCAACCACGCGGCCGACGGGCGTGCAGGTGATTGGGAGAATTGAAGGCGGCAATGTGCGGGTGAGTCTTGGAGCTCCGAGCGGGGGCGGCGGAGGCGGGGCGGTGAGTTCGGTATTTGGACGGACGGGCGCGGTGACGGCGGCTACTGGGGATTATTCCGTGGGGCAGGTTACGGGGGCTGCGGTTGACTCGACTGTCGTTCACTTGGCGGGGACAGAGACGATTACTGGGGCGAAGACATTTTCGAGCACGGTTACGCTGAGCGGAAATCTTAACGTGGCGGGGAATATTAATCAGACGGGGTCGGGTCCGACGCAGTGGTCGGGGGTGGAATGGACGGGAACTTCGGTTACGGTTCCTAGCGGGATGAATTTTTCAATGGGCGTGGGATCGGATAATGCGTTTCATTGCCAGCTGAGTAGTGGGGCATCGTGTATGCCTTCGGGCGGCGGGATGGTGTGGCCGGGGGCGGGGATTGCGAATTCGACGGGGAGCGCGTGGGGGACGTCGTACACGGTGGGAAGTACGGGCAGCGATATTCCTCAGCTGAGCGGGGGGTTGCTGGCGGCGTCGGAGATTCCGAACAACGCGGCGAACACTACGGGGACGGCGGTGAATCTTTCCGGCACCCCTACTCTCCCCTCCGGCACGGTATTGCCTGGGTACGTTCCGACCTCAACTACAGTGAACGGGAACGCGTTGACCGGGAACATCGTGGTATCCGCCAGTCAGGTCACGACCGGAACATTACCCCATGCGCAGTTACCGACTCTGCTCTCGAGCGACATTCCAAACAACGCGGCGAACACGACGGGGACGGCGGTGAATTTGAGCGGGACGCCGACGTTGCCGAATGGGACGACGGCAACTACACAAAGCGTGGGAGATAACTCGACGAAACTGGCGACAACGGCCTATGTAAAGAGCGAGACTTATTTCAATTGGACTTGTCCGGTGGCGGGGTCGACATCGGCCTCGCAAAACTGCAATTGGACGATTCCTGCCGGGTTGACGATTACCGGCTTCGACTTTGCGGCGAACACTGCTCCGGTGGGGTGCGCGACTTATCCGGTGGTTCAGGTTTGGGATGGAACGGCGGGGGCGGAGGTTGGCGGTTATTCGATTCCACTTACGTCGGGCAACAATTTCTACTCCCAGGTTACGGGGAGCACGAATGTTACTGCGGGACATCTGTTGCGAATCAAGGTCACGACTGCTGCATCGGGTTGCAGCACGAACGCCGCTGGAATGGTCGCAACCGTGACCTATCAGATGCAGAACTAGCATAAGTTACCAACTCAAAAAATCATGATGACAAAATTGTTGATGCTTCTATGTCTGGGAGCGCCGCTGGCGTGTGCCTCGAATTACTACGTCGATTGTAATTATGGGTCGAATGGGAATCCGGGGACGAGTCCGCAACTGGCTTGGCGCACTTTGCTGGAGGTTGGGATCAGCAGCTATCAGCCCGGTGACACGATCAACCTGTTGCGGGACTGTACCTGGAACGAGACTTTGACTCCGCCATCGAGTGGGACTAACCCGGCTACGGGGGGCGCGCTGATCAAGATCGACAGTTATGGGACTGGCCAGCCGCCGCACTTGACGGGGTATTTGCCGGTGGGGCAACAGTGGTGGACGCAGGTTCCTAATACGAATGTGTGGGCGGCTACGCTTTATTCGGCCACTAGCGGGCTGACGACGGTGATGCAGTGCGGGGTGCGGGGGTTTTATTGCCTGACGCAGCCGCCGACGCAGTTGCAGTATGTACGGTTTGGGACGGTGTGGGGTACGGCGCAAGCGAGCGAGAGCGCTCTGAGCCAGGACCGGGACTTCTGGTACGACTCGACGAATTACGTTTTGTATGTTTATAGCGCCGAGGGGAATCCGGCGACGAATGCGGGGTATTCGCGCCTGGTTGCGCCGATTGTGCTGAGCGGGGAGACAGTATTGAATCTGAATTCCGTCTCGTGGCTGGAGATTCAGCATCTGCAGATTGACTGGTTCGACTCCTATGGAGTGCAGGTGCAGGGACTGAGCGATCATCTTTGGCTGGCAAATATCGCGTCTAACAGTGAAGTTGAGAACAGCACGGTGCCGTTGGGTTTCTATGTGCAACCTAGCGGGACACCGGTCGACATCCATCTTTACAACACCGACGCGAACATGAATTACATGGGCTACAGCTTCAAAAACCCTGGGTCTGGATGCAGTGGCGGCGGGTGCTACTTCGAAATTAAGAACTGCCGGGCGTATGGCAACCGGACGTACGGGATTTTTGATGCGGTGGACGGAGCGGTGAATTACGACTACTGCCATTTGTATGGCAACTATCTGGCCACGGCATTGGCTGTGGATGTTGCGGGCACGCCTGGACCGACGGGGGGAACACATAATATACCGGCTGAAACGCCGCCTTGGGTGCATGCGTGGCAGCGGTGGCCGGCTTATACGACGGTGACTTTTGACGATCCCGGGCTGGTTGAGTACAGCGATACGTATGTGAACGGGTTGCTGCCGATGATGGCGGCGAAGAAGGTGCCGCTTTCGATTGCGGTGGTCACCAACGGGCTGGAATCGCAGTCGATTATCGGGGAGGTGCAGGGATGGATCGATGCGGGGTGGGATATCAATACGCATTCCGTCTCGCATCAATACTGGAATCCGCCTTCGACTACGTCATGCAACGATGCGGCGGGTCCGATCCCTTGCGACGCTTTTCTGCTGGCGTACGTGGGGCCGGGAAGTTACACGCTGAGCATCACGCACAGCGGCGGAGGGGGGAACCTGACGCTTACGACTTCGCCTTACGATCCGACTTGCTATCACTCGTGGGATCTGACTCCGGTGCCGCCGGGGGGAACGGCGGGGACGGGACAGATCGACACGCTGGCGAATATCGTGGCGACGCTACAGGCAGAGCCGAATTGCTATGCGGTGGATGCTACCGCATACAACAGTCAATTTGCGAAGGGGCGGGCACACGCCTTTTCGCTGGCCGACACATTTTCCAGTCCGGGAGTGGCGGGGCCGATGACGTTACCGAGCAGTTTGCCGGTGGCTTCCAGTTGTACCGCAGTTCCTTCGACTCCGGGATGCGTGCTGTTCGATGAAACGCATCTTGAAAGCGACGAGATGACTTGGGCGTTAAGCTGGTTTAACCAGTACCTTTCGGGGCTTCCCGGATTGAATCTCAACAATCTGGTGTACGTGATGCCCGGTACTTACGGAGACGCATTGACGGAAAACATCGCCAGCGGGCTGGGATTCAAGGGAGTGCGCGGGACGGGGTCTCTTACTTCGACGTGGGTTCTGGGTGGGGCGGATGCGACGCTGGCTAAGGGATATGACGTGTTCAACATTTTGAGCCAGGGGGCAGTGCCTAACTACCAACATCTGAGTTATCAGCAGATGCGAAACCTGGTTAGTCAGGATGTGTTCAAGAACGCGCTTTGGGGAAGACCGATCGGATATTTCTGGCACGTGAATGAGTTGCGGCCGGATGAGGTTGAAAACTTTATGGATGCGCTGGTGCAAGGGGGCGCGACGCTGGAGTCGAACACGCAGATGGTGAACCTGCTGCAATCATGCGCGGCGAACGATGCGGTGCCGCCGGGCTATGTGGCGGGCAGCTTTTACGTATGCGGTGGGAATGGAGTGGCGGCGGATTTTCGGCCTACGGTGAATTCTCCGGTGCGGGATGCGGGGTTGAATCTGGGAGCGGAGTATCAATACGACCTGCTGGGAATTAATCAGGATTCGTATGGATTGGGGTGGGAGATTGGAGCTTACGTGTACGTGCCGGAGAGTCTGAGCGTGACGCATTGAGGGCGGCTTCTGTGCAGGACACATCAAAAGCTTTACCACAGGGGACACAGAGGGGCACAGGGGAAAACCTGCTGGATCGGTGCGATGCGTGGGAATATGCGGGGCGGAATGAATCCGCCGCTACATGGGTCGGGGCTCTTATGGGCTGGTGGTGGTGAATTTTGATTGGACGAAAGATTATTTGTCGAAGTTCGGAAAGCACTTAGATGAACCTTGGGAGTTTCACCGAGCGCTTGGGGAGGGAATAGAGCCGGGGAATTCACGAGAACCAACGAATCGGGATGGCTTCATTGAAGAATTTTTGAAGATCCGAACGAAGAGGGAAGGCCGGATCTCGCTGCATTTAAACCGGGCGCAACTGGAATATTCGCGGGTGTGCTCGCGGGAGAAGGCTAAGAAAAATGTGGTGCTGAAGGCGCGACAGGTGGGAGTCACAACGTACATTGCGGCTCGATTCTTTGTGCAGACGATCACGCAGCCGGGCACTTTGAGCATGCAGGTAACGCAGGACAGGGAAGCGGCGGAGGACATTTTTCGGATCGTGCGGCGGTTCTGGGAGAATTTGCCGGAGGAGGCACGGAAAGGCTGCCTGCGAACTTCGTACCGCAGCGCGCGGCATTTGGTGTTTCCGAGTTTGGACAGCGAATACTGCCTGGCTTCGGCGGTGGAGAATGCGGGACGAGGGCGGACGATCCAGAATCTGCATTGCTCGGAGGTGTCGCGCTGGGGGCGAGAAGGAGATGAGGCGCTGGCCTCGTTGCGGGCGGCGGTGGTGCCGGACGGAGACATTGTGCTGGAGTCGACTCCGAATGGAGCGGGCGGACTTTTCTATGAGGAGTGGCAGCGGGCGGAGGATACGGGGTACAGGAGGCACTTTTTCCCGTGGTGGTATGACGAGGCGTACGTTCTTGAGGATTGCGGGAATTGTGCGCCGCTGACGGAAGAAGAGATACAGCTGAAGAACCTTCACGGGCTGAAGGATGAACAGATCGCATGGCGGCGGAAACAATGGGCGTCATTGCGAGGACGGGCAGTACAGGAATATGCCGAGGATGCGGTGTCGTGTTTCCTGGTATCGGGGGAATGCGTGTTTGACCTAGCGTCGCTGGATCGAGCTTTCGAGATTTCGGGCGAACCGTTCGAGACGCGGGATAACGATCGACTGCTGATTTGGCTGCCTACGCAGCCGGGGCGGGAGTACGTGATTGGAGCCGATCCGGCGGGAGGCGGGATCGACGGGGATTATTCGTGCGCGGAAGTGATCGATCGGGACCTGGGAACGCAGTGTGCGGAGCTGCACGGACATTGGCCTTTGCGGGAGTTTGCGCAGAAACTGGTGAAACTGGGGAAGGAATACAATACGGCGCTGCTGGCAGTGGAGGGCAATAATCACGGGAATGGGGTGCTGGCGCATCTGGAGAATTTTGGCTATCCGAAGGTTTTTGCGCAAGCGAAGGGTGGGTGGGCGACTACGGCGGTGAGTCGTCCGAAAATGATCGAGAATCTGGGGGATGCGTTGATCGACGAGCCGGGGCTGTTCCGGAGTTCGCGGCTGCTGCAGGAATTGCGGACGTTTGTGCGGGATAGGGATGGGGGAACGGGAGCTTCTGGGGGCGCGCACGACGATTGCGTGATGGCTATCGCGATTGCCTGGGCGGTGCGGAAGGAGGAAGCGGGGCGGAAATGGAAGCGTGCGGCGGTGGGACTGGCGGGAAAGTGAACATTCTCTGTGTGCGGTTGTCACAGGCAGGACTTTTTGGCGCTTGTATCTTGATGGTGGCGGTTTCTGGCGTCGCCTCTGCCGGTGTCGGCTAGAGGCAAGAGCTTCACCACAGGGAACACAGGGGACCACAGGGGAAACCTTTTCCGGACTTATGCCTACTACTGCGGTCCAACATGTTAAGCGGATGCGGGGTGGGGCGCAGGGACATTTGATGCGGTGCGACGATGGGCATTACTACGTGGTGAAGTTTCGGAATAATCCTCAGCATGAGCGGGTACTGGCTAACGAGTTTCTGGCTACGCGACTGGCGGAGCGGGTGGGACTGCCGGTGCCGGCGGCGGAGGTGGTGGAGGTAAAGCCGTGGCTGGTGGAACACACGGCGGAATTGACGATTGTGCTGGGGAGCCATGAGGTTCAAGTGGAGGCGGGGTTGCAGTTTGGGTCACGGTATGTGGTGAGCCCGGTGGAAGGGCAGGTGCTCGATTACTTGCCTCCGGAGATGTTGGACCGGGTGCGGAACCTCAGTACGTTTGCGGGGATACTGGCGCTGGATAAATGGACATGCAATGCGGATGGAAGGCAGGCGGCATTCTGGCGGAAGATGCGGGAGAAGAAATACTCGGCGGCGTTCATCGATCAGGGGTATTGCTTTAATGCAGGGGAGTGGACGTTTCCGGATTTTCCATTGCGTGGAGTGTATCCGCGGAATGAGGTATATGCGCGGGTTAGTGGATGGGAGTCGTTCGAGCCCTGGTTATCGCGAATTGAGAAGCTGGATGAAGATGCGATCTGGCGAGTTGCGGGAGAGATACCTCCGGGGTGGTATGGCGGGTCGTGGGATGAGTTGGAGGCGCTGGTCGAACGGCTGATCGCGCGGAAGACGCTGGTGCGGGAGCTGATTCTGGCGTTTCGGGGGTCGCCGCGGCGGCCGTTTCCGGAGTGGGGGGAGAACTAGGTTTCAGTCGTCAGCCGTCAGCCATCAGGTACGGCTCCTGGTGTGCGCTTCAGAGGAGGGCTTATGCGGGATTTTCGGGAGCTTAAGGTTTGGCATAAGGCACATCAGCTTACGCTGGATGTTTATCGCGCTACTAAGTTGTTTCCTCGAGAGGAGTTATATAGCCTAACTAATCAGACTCGGCGGGCGGCGGTTTCGATTGGGGCTAATATTGCGGAGGGGGCGGGCAAAAACTCACGGCCTGAGTTTTCGCGGTTCTTACAAATAGCGCTGGGCTCGGCTAGTGAATTGGAGTATCACCTTTTATTGTCGCGGGACCTGGATTATCTGGCTCCTGAGATCTATCAGCAC
>Ga0187847_10002067_pt1 | contig 16778 bp, 11 predicted proteins | sample June2016WEW_4_10_FD_132458 | JGI IMG/M metagenome (GOLD analysis project Ga0187847, IMG submission 132458) | Peatland microbial communities from SPRUCE experiment site at the Marcell Experimental Forest, Minnesota, USA - June2016WEW_4_10 | ecosystem: Environmental > Terrestrial > Soil >...
ATAGTTGGTTCTCCAGCGGACCACGGCCTCTGCGCCGATGATGCGCCGCGAAGTCAATTCGACAACCGGCTGATAGAGGACATAAAAACTTCCATCCTTGACGGCGCGGCGCAGCATGGAGGGAAAGGAGGAGTGCATGCGCGAAAGAATACGGACCATCAAAGCGAGGATGACGCCGCAGAGTGCGCCGATGGGGAGGAAGAAAACGACAAAATGAGTGATCCGCTGATAAATGTAGCTCTGTGGCGTGGCGGCGACAACAGCGAGATCCAAATGCGGCGAGCTTACACGAGAGACCAGGTATCCATCGTCCAGCATGGTGGACTGGGCTCCGTTACCCGCAGGCTCGAACCAGTCCGTAGGGAAGTCCGGGCCGAGAGCTGCGACACGATCGAGTTTGGGAGACGATGGAACGTAAACTGCGAGTTCGACGTCCGGCCCCTCGGTGGAAACGTCCAATAGCAGGCTTGGGTCGACAATCATGGCAAATCCGCCCAGCACGAAGACGTTCAGCGGATGCGACGGTTGAGCCCCGAGGTTTTGATTGCTGTATTCCGAGACGCCTTGTTCGGTGACCAGGTTCGGCATGCCCAATGCAATGGGAACGGTGACGCCCTGCGAGGTGCAGAGCAGGGTGTCGTGCGCAACGCGGGCAGCCGCCTTCATGTAACTGGAACCGAGGTCAACTTGCCGCATGAGCTTGATGTCCTGCGACGAGCAGGGCGGAAGGCCGCCTTGCTCCATCTTGTGCGCGCCCGCCTTCAATTGGCTTGAGAGCTCTTCCATGCGGCGCTCGACATCCTGAGCATAGGCGAGACTGAGGGTTCTTTCCGTGGCGTAGCTTTCCCACCAAGCAACGTAAACGGAGGCCAGGACAGGCGCAAGGAAGGCTACAAGCGTCGTAGTCAGTGCGATGGCTGCCCGAGGTCTATCCGACATGCGTTAGCCCTTCTTCGGGATTCGGAGGAAATTGCCCAGGTATCTCATTGTAAACGAACCGAGAGCGTGATGGCCATCACTCTTTCGAGGCAAAGGTGTTCTGCGAGCCACTACTGCCAGCGCGAGCTAGATCTTGTTGATCTCTTTGAAAGCACGTAAGTTAGGTGTTGTGCCTGCGCCTGGCGCATGGGGAGCGAGATAGTAACCGTTTTCAATCCGGGCGGGAAGCTCCATCCAATCGCGCAGCCAAGGGATGTATTCGAGCAGGTTCGAGGCCGGATGCGCGAAGCAGAGGTGCTGATGGACCTGGGCCATATCGCCCACGTGCGGTGCGACAGGAAGCTTATGGTTATGAGCTATGTTCGCGACCTGAAGAAACTCCGTGATGCCAGCCAGACGAACCACGTCCGGCTGCACATAGTGTACCGCGCCTGCTGCGATGAACTCGCGGAAATGCGTCGTCGTGTAGATCTGCTCGCCGAGCGCGATAGGGGTGCTTATGGCCTCGGCCAAGCGACGGTGTCCTTGCACGTCGTCGAAATCGATGGGCTCTTCGATCCACGCCACATCGAAATCCGCCAGCCTCCCAGCGGTGGCGATGGCTTCGGGCAGGGTCCAGCGGCCGTTGGCGTCGGTCATGATGCGAACCTCCGGGCCCAGAGCTTTACGCACCGCCTCCACGCGGCGCAGATCCTCACTCGGGTTCGGGCTTCCCACCTTGAGCTTAACGGCTCGATAGCCTTCCTCCTCGATGAGCCGCTTGCAATCGGCGACCATCGTATCGAGGGACCAATTCAGCCAGCCGCCGTCGGTGTTATAGGCCTCAACCTTTTTCGTTGCCGAGCCGCCCAGCAGTTTCCACAGCGGCAATCCGGCGTCTTTGGCTTTCAGGTCCCAGAGAGCTATATCGACCGCTCCGAGAGCAAGATGCGTGATGCCGGCCCGGCCCACCCAGTAGATGGGCGGGTGCTTGTAGAGCTTTTGCCAGAGGGCGCCGACCTCGCGCGGGTCCTCACCCACGAGCAACGGACCGTAAGTGTGCACGATGCAATCGACGATCAGGCGATCTGTGGCGAGGTGCGCATGCGTGCCGGAGAATCCATAGCCGGTAAGACCAGTGTCGGTGTGGATGGCGACGCCGGGCGCGCCCCAGTGCGTGAGCGAGTGCGTGCTGTCGGCAATGCCGCCGCGTGTGACGGGGGCGTGAAGGATGAAGGGTTCGAGTTTCGTAATCTTCATAGCGAGTGCTGCGCTGGATTGGGGCTTAACTCATGGTAGCGGTTGCGGCGGCTCTTCTGCGCATCGCCGGCGGAACGTCGGTGACGCGAACTCGCTTTGGATGACAATTCTCGGGATTGGGTTCGTGCGATCCCGGGGGGCAAAATCGGGACCCCCACCCCACGGACTAAGACCTAACCTCACCCCAACGAGCAAAGATCGCTCGCTGGGGGCCCCAGTGTCCGTGGGGGCCCCGGATCCGGGCCACCATGTCGTGCTGAGTTCACGGCGCAAAATGCAAATGCAGGTCCTGCGACTCGTCCCGGCACGCCGAGACTCGCTCAGCATGACAGCTCGATTTATCTTGCGAACTTCAGAGACATGACACTAGACCTGAATCTTCACCGGCCAGGTTTTCCAGATCTCGGAGCAGTAGTCGCGGATGGCGCGGTCTGAGGAGAACTTGCCGATGCGCGCCACGTTGAGGATGGACATGTGCGTCCAGTGGTCCGTGTCCTTGAAGACTTGAGCGATGCGATCCTGGCTGTCGATGTAGGACTGGTAGTCGGCGAAGAGCATGTAGGGATCGCTGGTGAGGAGGGACTGGACCAGAGGCGCGAAGAGACTGCGGTCGCCTTGCGAGAACTCGCCGCCGGCGAGGGAGTCGATGATTTCGCGCAGCTCGGGGTTGGACTCGTACACGGCGCGCGGGTTGTAGCCCGCGGCTTTTTTCTGTTCGACCTCCTGCGAGGTGAGGCCGAAGAGGAAGAAATTATCAGCGCCCACCTCTTCGCGAATCTCGATGTTGGCGCCGTCGAGGGTGCCGAGGGTGAGTGCGCCATTCATGGCGAACTTCATGTTGCCGGTGCCGGAGGCCTCAAGGCCGGCGAGGGAGATCTGCTCCGAGAGGTCGGCGGCGGGATAGACACGCTGGCCGAGCGTGACATTGAAGTTGGGCAGGAAGACGACCTTGAGGCGGTCGCGGACGAGCGGGTCGTTGTGAATGACGTCGGCGACGGAGTGGATGAGTTTGATGATGAGCTTGGCCATGTGATAGCCGGGAGCGGCCTTGCCGCCGAAGATGAAGGTGCGCGGCTGCATGGCGATATCAGGATTTTGCTGGATGCGTTTGTAAAGAGTGAGGATGTGAAGTACCTGGAGGTGCTGGCGCTTGTACTCGTGAATGCGCTTGACGAGAACATCGAACATTGAGTCGGGATCGACGGCGATGCCGAGGGACTGGAGGATGTAGGCGGCGAGCCGCTCCTTGTTGTAGTGCTTGATGGCGCGCCACTCTGCCGTGAAATCCGCATCTCCGACAAGAGGTTCGAGCTTGCGCAATTTTTCGAGATCGTGTATCCAGCTGGAGCCGAGACGCGCGGTGAGCAGACGAGCTAGACGCGGATTGCTGAGGACCATCCAGCGGCGCGGCGTTACGCCATTGGTTTTGTTGGAGAACTTCTCGGGAGTGAGTTCGTAGAAATCGCGCAGGACGCTCGATTTGAGCAGTTCGGTGTGGAGCGCGGCGACACCATTGACCGCGCGGCTGCCCAGCGTGGCCAGATGCGCCATGCGTACGTAGCGCGCGCCGGAGTCGTCGATGATGGAGAGGCGGCGCACGCGGTCCGGGTCACCGGGATAGCGGGAGCGGATTTCGATGAGGTGACGGCGATTGATTTCCTCGATTATTTCGAGATGACGCGGAAGCAGGGCGCCTAAGAGGCTGACCGGCCACTTTTCAAGCGCCTCGGGCATTAGTGTGTGGTTGGTGTAGGAGCACGTCTGCGTGGTGACCTGCCACGCCGTGTCCCAATCCATCTCGTTCTCGTCGATGAGAAGACGCATCAACTCGGCAACGGCAATGGCCGGATGCGTGTCATTCATCTGGATGGCAAAATTGCGATGCAGGTCAGCGAGCGGGCGCTGCGCCGTTTGTTGAATCTTGACGATGTGCTGCAGGGAGCAGGAGACGAAAAAGAACTGCTGTTCCAGCCGCAGTTGCTTGCCCTGGATCTGCTCGTCGTTAGGGTAAAGAATTTTGGAGATGTTTTCGGAGTTGACTTTGTCCCTGACTGCGGCGAAGAAGTCGCCGGTGTTGAAGGTTTCGACATTGAAGGACTCGACGGCCTGGGCTGACCAGAGGCGCATGGTATTTGCGGTGTTGGTGCGGTAGCCAAGGATAGGCGTGTCGTTAGGAATGCCGCGGACGAGCGTCTCCGGGATCCAGCGCACGCGGAAAGAGCCGTTTCCGTCGTCGTATCTTTCGGTATGGCCGCCGAATTTGACTTCGAAGGCGTCTTCAGGCCGTTCCAGCGCCCAGGGATTGCCGAGGCGCAGCCATTTGTCCGTCGTCTCCACCTGCCATCCATCGCGAATCTCCTGGTCGAAGATGCCGTACTCGTAGCGGATGCCGTAGCCGATGGCGGGAATATCGAGCGTGGCGAGGGAATCCATAAAGCACGCGGCAAGACGCCCGAGGCCGCCATTGCCAAGACCCGGCTCGGCTTCCTGCGCGATGAGCGTTTCGAGATCGAGACCCAGCCTACGCATGGCCTGCTCAGCTTCGTCGTAGATGCCGAGATTGATGAGATTATTGGCGAGGTGCGGACCGGTGAGAAATTCGGCAGAGAGGTAGCAGACTACGCGGACGTCCTGCTCGCGGAAATTGAGAACGGTTTGAATCCAGCGCTCGACCAGGCGGTCGCGGACAGTGACTGCGAGAGCCATGTAGAGATCGTTGAATGTCGCTCGGTTGCGCGACCGGCCCTGCACGAAAAAGAGGTTGTCGAGGAAGGAGTGTGCCAAGGCCTCGGACCCGGCGGCGGTTCTCTTGGTTTTTAGCGATCCTTCAGGGCCGAGATCGGGTAGAGCAGGTGCAGTCATGAGTTACCTCGCGTGAGGGAGTAAGCCGCATCGGGTGCGAAGAAATTCGGAGCTGCGCGGCGAATCCGTGAATGAATGGCACCACCATAGTGCCGGCGGCGCGGCTGGATAGTGAAAAATACGTCAATATTCGCTCACGATCTGAGCGTTCGACAGATTGATTCGGGAGCTTGTATCGGCAATAACGTCCGAACAGTTAGTCTGAGGAAGATGAGAGCCGTGAGAAATCGCATGGGTGGGAATGCTTCCGGGACAGGGACCGATGTGGGCGTGGCGTCGTTGAGGATCCGCGGCCTGCATAAGGCTTTTGGCGACGTGCGCGCCGTGGACGGCATCGACTTGGAAGTAAGGCCGGGCGAGTGTTTTGGGCTGCTGGGTCCGAACGGTGCAGGGAAGACGACGACCATCGAGATTTGCGAGGGATTGACGACGCCGGATGCAGGCACGGTCGAACTGCTGGGGCGGAACTGGAAAGAACATGACCGCGAACTACGGCAACTGATCGGGATTCAACTGCAGGAGACGCAATTCCCAGACAAGCTGACGGTGGAAGAAGTGTTGCGGCTGTTCCGAAGCTTTTATCACCGCGGCATCACTCTGGATGAGGCAATCGGCCTTGCGCAGCTCGAGGAGAAGCGGCGGGCGCGCGTGGGCGGGTTGAGCGGCGGGCAGAGGCAGCGCCTGGTGATGGCTACGGCGCTGGTGGGCGATCCGGAGTTGCTCTTCCTCGACGAGCCGACTACGGGGCTCGACCCGCAGGCGCGGCGGCACCTGTGGGACTTGGTCGAAGACATGAAGCAGGCGGGGCGCACGATTATTCTGACCACGCACTACATGGAAGAGGCGGAGCAGCTCTGCGATCGTGTGGCGATCATCGATCATGGGCGCGTGATTGCGCTGGATACGCCGAAGGAGTTGATTGCGACGGTGGGCGGCGAGGATATTGTGGAGTTCGCCGTGAGTCGAAAAGCAAATGCGGGTCCTTCGACTCAGGCCGGACCCGCGGCCTTCGCTCAGGATGGCAGTTTAGAGGGAGCGCCTGGTGTGGTGGATGTGGAGGCGATGAAGGCAATTCCTGGAGTGCGATCGCATCGCGTGGATGATGCGTTGCACCAGCTTTCAGTGAGCGAGTTGCACACGACGGTGCCACGAATTTTTGCGGTGCTCGAAAAACAGGGGCTGCATTTAAGTGAGTTTCGCACGCACTCGGCAACACTCGAAGACGTGTTTGTTCGGCTGACGGGAAGGAACCTGCGCGATGAATAGCCTTATGCTGAACAGTCTGTATCAACTCACCGTGACGCGGCTCAAGCTGACGCTACGCGAGCCGGAAGCGATCTTCTGGATCTTCGTGTTTCCCATTCTGCTTACGGTTGGGTTGGGGATCGCGTTTCGCAACCGCCCAGCGGACGTGCTGCCGGTGGGCGCAACCACGCCGCAACTGGTCGAGGCGCTTGCCGCCGACAAGGGCTTGCGCGCGACGGAGATGGATGAGGCCGCGGGTACGCGGGCGCTGGCCACGGGAAACATTTTGCTGCTGGCCATGGCCAACGGAAATGGCGTCGAGTACCGCTACGACGACACGAATCCCGATGCGCGCACTGCGCGGATGATTGCCGACCGCGCGATTCAGATTGCGGCGGGGCGGCGCGATCCGGTCGAGGCCCGGAATGAGCTGGTCCACGAGACCGGCTCGCGCTACATCGCATTTGTGGTGCCCGGCCTGCTGGGCATGAACCTGATGGGCTCGGCGATGTGGGGATTGGGTTTCTCGATTGTCGATGCACGCGCGAAGAAACTGCTGAAGCGCATGGTGGCTTCGCCCATGCCGCGCTGGCAGTACCTGATGGGCTATCTGCTTTCACGCCTCGTTATGCTCGCCGTCGAGGTTATCGTGCTGTTGGGTTTTGCGTGGATCGTGTTCGGCGTGCCGTTTCGCGGCTCACTCGTGGAGCTGGCGCTTATCTGCGTGCTCGCCTCGCTTACCTTCTCTGCGCTGGGCCTTCTGGTTGCCACGCGCGCTCGAACTATGGAAGCTGTCAGCGGCCTGATGAACCTGGTCATGATGCCCATGTGGATCATGTCGGGCGTGTTTTTCTCACCGTCGCGCTTCCCGGCGATCCTGCAGCCGTTCATCCAGGCGTTGCCGCTCACAGCGGCCATCAGCGCCATGCGCGGAAACATGCTGCAAGGGATCGCACTGGTGCATATGATGACGCCCTTGGCAATTCTGCTGGCATGGTTCCTCGTGCCCTTCGCGGTGTCGCTCAGGATCTTTCGCTGGCGGTAGAGAATGCGGGAAATCGCGATTCCGCAGAAAGTGCGGCCGGCGTTTAGTGTCCTGTTCCAGAAATTCTTGTCATAAGTCGAAGCACTGAAATGCAGGTCCTTCGACTCCGCTTGGCCCGGATTCAGGCCAAACGTCGCTCAGGATGACAACTGCATTTATATTGCTAACTTTGGAGACAGGACACTAGCGCTGCGGGACAAAGGTTGGGTTGGAGTAGTATCCGTCGCGGGTGCGCACGGTCAGGGTACGGTCTTCGACCTTCACTTCGATGTGGTGGTACTCGTTGGGCTTGTCGGCGGGAGGAGGCGTGAACCCGATCTCGTACCAAGATTTCGCATCGACGAGGCATCTTTGGATCATGCCGGCAACATCGCTGTTTCCCTCGAGCGCGAGCCCGCCACTTTGGACGGCGAGAACCTGAAGGCCAAGATTGCCGAATTGGGCCTGGTTCGGCTTGGCAATGCCCTTGAGGAAAGACTGGTAGTAATCGGTTCGTCCGAGCGATTCCGTCACTCCGATGGGATTGATGTTGTAGACGGTTAGATCGATCTGTCTGAGGCGTGTCGAGAGATCGACGATTTGATTGAAGATCTGCTGCTGCTGGTTATAGGTCAGGTCGATGCGAGGACCGGAGAAGATGGGCCAGCCCGGCGAAACCCAGATTAGAATTTTGCGGCCTGGGAGAGAAGAGGCCGACTCCAGAAGCTGCTGAAATGCCTTGATGCAGATCTCGAGGCGCTCCGGGTCGCTCCACTCGGAGTCGCGCGTAATTTGCCGCAGACCGATCGCGTGGTGCTCGAGGTTGTCGCTCAAGGTGTTGCCATCGGTAGAGAAACTATTGTCGAGCTGCACTCCCTGGTCGGTGAGCACGGCGATTGAAGTGGGATAAGGCAATTGACCCTCGTTCGCCTTCAAGAACTTCTCGATGCCTTGGCGTGACCAGGCGACCAACTGGAAAGGAATATTGACGGCGTCAACGAGGACGATGACGCTCACGGGCTCGTCCGCGGCGCTCTTGATCTTAAAGTAGGTGATGGGGAGTGGGGTCTTGTTATCGAGGACCGTGAAGTTCTGCTGAGCGAGGTTCGAGACGGGCTGGCCGGATTTGGTATCGACGACGACATTGAGGCGAAGATCATGCGAGGCCGGTGGGATGGCAGGCAGCGTAAAGGATGGGAGGGTCTGCTGGGCGGATGCCGCGGTCAAGCCGCAGAGCGACGAGGTGAAGAGCGCGCAGAAGAACCGAGCGACTGTCATCGAGCACCCGCGAAGCCTGACTCGCTGCTAGCGAGGTGTCCCAGAAGTTCGTGTCATAGGTCGAAGCCCAGAAATGCAGGTCCTTCGACTCCTCTTGGCCCAAGTTCGGGCCAAACGTCGCTCAGGATGACAGCTCGATTTATGTTGCGAACTTTAGAGACAAGACACTAGCGAGATTAGGGACGGAAGAGTTTCCCAGGTACACGAACCCGCTAAGTTTGATGATGATGTGCAAGAACAGGTTGCTTGATTTTCGGGGTGCCGGCCCAGGTTTTCAAATGGCGCTGGGAAGATGGATGAAGGCAGGGGGTAAGCGCAGCCGTCGATTTGGGCGAATGCCCGTTAGAATAAGAACTTATATGGATACGAGCAATCAGGCCATTGGTGCAGCCGAAACCATTCTCGACGGCAGCCGCTTTGTTCGCGCGTGCCTGCGCAAGCCGGTGGACCGCACGCCGGTTTGGTTTTTGCGCCAGGCCGGCCGATACATGCAGGAATACCGCGACGTGCGCAAACACCACACGCTGGTGGAGATTTGCAAACAGCCCGGACTGGCCGCTGAAGTGACCATCACTGCCGCGGAGAAACTGGGCGTGGATGCGGCAATCATCTTTGCCGATCTGCTGCTGCCTCTGGAGCCCATGGGGTTGGATTTCGAGTTTCAGGCAGGCGAGGGTCCCGTGGTGCATCGCCCTGTGCGGACGGCAGAGGACGTGCACGCGTTGCGCACCGATCGCGCCGGCGATCTGAGTTACGTGGCGCGGGCGATTGAGAAAGTTGCAGCGCATTTTCGCGATCGGTTGGGCGTGATCGGATTCTGTGGCGCGCCCTATACGCTGGCCAGCTACATGATTGAGGGCGGCGGGTCGCGGAATTACATCGAGACCAAGAAGCTGATGTACTCGAACCCCACTGCGTGGAGCAGCCTTTTGGATAAGCTGGTTGCCGTGCTGACGGAGTATTGCCAGCAGCAGGTGGAGGCCGGCGCGGACGTGATTCAGATTTTCGATAGCTGGGTCGGCTCACTTTCGCTCAGCGATTATCGTGCCTACGCCTTTGAGGCTTCGAAGCGGCTGGTGCGCGCGGTGCAGGCGATGGGTGTGCCGGTGATTTACTTTGGCGTGGAAACCGCGGGGTTGCTGGAGCAGATGGCGCAGACTGGGGCCGACGTGATCGGCCTGGACTGGCGGCAGCCGCTCAACGAGGGCTGGCGGGCCGTGGGATACGAGCGCGCGGTGCAGGGCAATCTCGATCCCATCACGCTTTTTGCGCCGCCAGATGTGTTGGAACAGCGGGTGAAAGAGATTCTCCGCGCGGCCAACGGACGGCCGGGGCATATCTTCAACCTGGGGCATGGCATTGTTCCGGCGACGCCCGTCGAGAACGTGCAGGCCGTGGTGCGCATGGTGCGCGAGTTTCGATTGGAGGGCCCCCGTGGCTAAACAGGCGGTTTTGCTGCTGGCGCATGGAACGCCGGAGACGGTCGAGCAGATTCCCGAGTATCTGCGTAACGTGGTGAGCGGGCGGCCATTGCCGCAGGGGGTTGTGGAGGAGATTCAGCATCGCTACGCGCAGATTGGGCACAGCCCGCTGACGGAGATCACGTTTGCCCAGGCAAAGCTGGTCGAGAGTGAGCTGGCTGCGACGGGACAAGCGGTTCCCGTGTATGTGGGGATGAGAAACTGGCGGCCCTACATTCCGGAGGTGGTGCGGCAGATGCGCAGCGACGGCATTGAAGAGGCCGCTGTGATCTGCATGGCGCCGCAAAACTCGCGTACCAGCGTCGGGTTATATCGGCGCGCGGTAGAAGCGGAGGCGGGAGCGCTGCGGATCGACTTTACCTCGGGCTGGGCGCAACATCCGCTGCTGGCCGATGCTTTTGCCGAACGATTAAGGCCTGCATTAGCGAAACTGAATGCGGAAGTTGGCGAGCCGGTGCCGGTTTTGTTTACGGCGCACAGCGTGCCCACGCGAACGGTGGAGGCGCCAGCGGCCCACAAGCCAGATTCTGCTCCCCACCCTAGCGACAAAGACAAGAACGTCGCGAGGGTAGGGCACCCTGTCTGGCCGGGGCAAGGCGCCGACCCTTACGCCGAAGAGGCGCGCCACACGGCGGAGCTGGTGGCTGCGCGTGTGCCGGAGATTCCTCGTTGGTGGTTTGCCTTCCAGAGCCAGGGCGCGAGCGGGGGACCGTGGCTAGGGCCGAGCGTGGAGGAGACGCTTGACCGGATTGCTGCCGAGGGCGTAAAGGCCCTTGTGCTGCAGCCAATCGGATTTCTCTGCGATCACGTGGAGATTTTGTTCGATGTCGACATTCTCTTCCGCGGGTATGCCGGCAGATTAAACATCGAGTTCCGGCGGCCGGAATCGCTCAACGCATCGGTCACATTGGCCACGGCTGTTGCCGATCTGGCTCGCAAAGGCTTGGCGCGGATGCACACGACAGAATGAACGGATTCCCGTGCCCTTTCGGGTCGTTCTGTGTGTCATTACTGCTGGTGATTGTTGTCTAATTACTGAAGTGCAATATTTCCACAATTCCCATTTCATCCGGTTGTTCTGCAAGAATAAGATCAAGTTAAAGCCTAGGGGGGACCCTCGTCCCTGACGGTTTCCTTTCATCGGTAGACAGAAGGCCTTCGCTGGAAAGTTGGCAAGCGGCTGGGTTTTGGCTTGATTTGTCAAGAATCACAGGGCCCTCCAGGAGAAGAATAGATATGTCAGAGGCGTCCCAGGAAGTGCTCACAGAGAGCGTTGTTGATAGCAGCTCGGCCAAGGAGCAGATTCCATGCCAGAGGTGTGGAGGCGAGAAGGTGCATCGCGTCTTCCGCGAGGGCTTTCTGCAGCGGGTAGTCTATCCCTGGTTTGGATACTATCCATGGCGCTGCACTACGTGCGGTTACCTTGTGATGCTTCGCAAGCGCCACAGGAGAAGAAGCAGGATGGCCGGGCTGAATCGCGATGAAGCAAAGTTATCGGGCAGAAACTTAGGATCGAAAGAAATTTCGGGCCAGGAAGAACACGTTAGCCGGGCGTTCCGCTAGTCGGCGCATAAAGTAGGGGTACCACTCGGTCCCAAAGGGAACATAAACGCGCACCTTGTAACCCTCGCGCACCAGGCTGCGCTGCAAATCGCGGCGGACTCCATACAGCATCTGAAACTCGAAATGCTCGCGGTCGATCCCGTTTGATGCGGCATACATCTTCATTGCCTCAACGATGGCCTCGTCGTGCGTTGCCAGCCCGTGGAATACCGGGCTCAGCAGAAGCATCTGGCTCAGCTTGAGAAAGTTCGCATCGACGTCTGCTTTGCGCGGGTACGCCACCTCGGGCGGCTCTTTGTACGCACCTTTGCAAAGCCGGATGCGGATGCCATCGGCGAGCAGTTGCTCGACGTCGGCCTGCGAGCGGTAGAGGTATGCCTGAATCACAACGCCCACGGCGCCGTGCGTGGCTGGGCGGGCATGGATGCGGCGCACGATGTCGATTGTGATCTGAGTGAGATGCGAGTCCTCCATGTCGATGCGCACGAAGTTTCCCGCGGAGCCGGCATGTTCGGCGAGATTACCGGCAATGGACTCGGCGAGCGCGCCCGATTGGTCAATGTCCATCTGAAGGCCCATCTGCGTAAGCTTGAGGCTGATGTTGGCATTGAGGCCGCGGGCGGCGATGGAATCGAGCAACTTGTGATAGACATCGGCGGCGCGGTGAGCTTCGGTCTCTGATGTGACGCTTTCACCCAGCGAGTCGAGAGTGACCGCGATGCCTTGGGCGTTGACCTCTTCGGCTACCCGCAAGGCGTCGTCGGGCGTCATGCCGGCGATGAAGCGCGAGTTGAGGCGGGCTCCCAACCGGGACTGCTCGCAGAAATGACGTAATGGGCGGTTATGAGAGAGTGCGATGAAAGCAGAACGAAGAAGCGGCATGACTTGCCCCTGCAGGAAAGCGAAGCGGCGAAGGCTCAGCCTGCAAACACATTAGTTTCGCACATTGGGGCGGGCATTGGGGGCGGCGCGCAACGGGCAAGCTGACTAGAGTAGTTTCGGGAATTGTGTAGACCGGAATTTGCAGGTATCCCACCCATTCCGCAGAAAAGAGCGGAATGGATGGGGCACGGAAGTCTACAGTAAATCCGAAACTTCTCTAATGCACTTGGAACAAGGCGCTGCCGTGCGGCGGCAATGTGACGCTGATGTCCTTGGAGTCCTTGGTGGTCGAATCGTCCCAGGCATTCTGGACAGAGTGCTTGGCACCGTCGAGGCCGAGATCCTTCCAGGTAGTGCGCACCGCAGCCTGGCTCGATCCAAGGTTGAAGAAGGCAAAGAACTCGGCGTAGCTCCGCGCACCGGGAGCAGCGATTGTGGCTCGCCAGATACGAATGTTCTCAAAGCCCGGGCCCAGCGCGGAGATATCCACCGGACGGCTGTAGTCGGCGTTCTGGTTGACGAAAAGAACTGTTTGGTTGGTGATGAGCGACCGCGTGAAGTCGTCGAGCCGCGTGAGATTGCCGCCGAGGATCAGCGGCGACCGAACAACGGCCCAAAGAGTAAATTCGGTGCGCTGCTCGTCCTGAGTTTGGCGCGACTGCCGCGGCTCACCCCAGCCGGGATGGGGCCCGAGCCATCCTTCGGGGAGCATGTCGGCGTCGGGCCAGTTGCCCGGGCTCGTGTAAGGGAACCATTCGGCTAAGCGATCGAAGGCGTCCTCTATCCCGAACGGGAACTCATCGCCAGAATTGTTCGGGAAGGTCCAACCATCCCAGTGATCGTTGGAGATGCGCCACATCTGCGCATATTGGGAGACTTCTGCCGCGTGGCCGCGATCCATGGGGCCGGGCGAAAGGCTGAGCACAATGGGCCGCTTTGCTTTGCGGATGGCTTCGGCGATCTGGCGAATCTCCGTGGGCCGGTACGGGTTGTTCGCGATGCAATCAACCTTGAGGAAATCAACGCCCCAGCGGGCATAGAGCTTGAGCATGGAGTCGTAATAGGCTTGGCCGGCGGCGTTGTCTTTCACGCCCCAGTTGCCGTCATCCCAGGGGCAGGGAGACGTGATGTCGGCGGCGTCGGCGGCATGAAATTGCGTGCCTGCGATGGGCAGATTAGCCGCAACCACTTGGCGGGGTATGCCGCGCACGATATGAATGCCGAATTTGAGTCCCTGCTTATGCAACCAGTCGGCGAGGGGCTTGAATCCGGCGCCGGCGGCGGCCGAGGGGAAGCGGGACGGAACGGGAATCAAGAGCCCATCGCCGTTCCAGAGGTATTTTTTTTGCTCCAGGCCCTTGCCATCGGGGTTAGCCATGTACCAGCCCTCGTCGATGACGGCGTATTTCCAGCCGAACTGCTGCAGCGAGGCGAGAACTGTAGCATTCTCCCGGAATTTCTCCTCATCGATGGTGAGCCCGTAAGAATCCCAACTGTTCCAGCCGAGGGGCGGAGTGAGCGCGAGCGTTTGCCCATGGCTGAGGCACGTGACAAGGCATGCAGCCACTAGAAATGCGGCAGGAAAGAAGCCAGGCTTGATCATGAGCAAACGTTATAGCACAGTTCGGGTATAAGGTGTCGGATTCATTTGAAAGACACACCGCAGGCCGGTGGGCCGGGTTATCCTACGGAAACCCGTAGGATTGTGTGGTGATCATGGAAAAGGTTGGCATGATGAAAAGATGGTGCGCGTATGGGCTGGGCTGCGCTTTGGCTTTGACAATTCTCGTTGCGCGAGTTCCTGCGCAGGCCGCGGGGCAAGGCGGCGCAAAGACGATTCAGGCGCTCTTCGTGAGCGACATTCATTTTGAGCCGTTTTCGGACCCCGGCAAGGCCGTTGAGCTGGCCGAGGCGCCGGTTGCGAAGTGGAACGCCATTCTGGCCACTCCGGCATCCGCCGATGCAGCGGCGCAGTTTACAAAGCTGCAAGAGGGCTGCAGCACGAAGGGCGCAGACACTTCCTATGAGCTCTACAGGTCGAGTTTACATGCCATCCACGCGCAGGCGAGCAGTGCGAGATTTGTTATTGTGAGCGGCGACTTGATAGCGCACAAATTCGACTGCAAGTTCTCCGCGGTGTTTCCCAAAGCAACGCCGGGAGACTACCGGGCTTTTGTGGAGAAGACGATTGACTACGTTCTATCTGAGCTGCGCACGACGCTTCCCGGCGTTCCCGTCTATGCGGCGCTGGGAAATAACGACTCCGACTGCGGTGATTATCAACTCGACGCCAATAGTCCCTTTCTGAAGGAGAGCGGGGAAGTCTTTGCAGCCGATTTTCGTGGAGCAGAACAGGCACATGCGCGCGAAACCTTTGCGGCCGGTGGCTATTACAGCGTGAGTCTTCCCGCGCCGCTCGAAAACGCGCGGCTGCTGGTACTGGACGATCTTTTTATGTCCGACAAGTATCAGACGTGCAGCGGCAAAGAGGATAGGACGCCCGCGGCTGCGCAGATTGCCTGGTTGAAGCAGCAGTTGGATGAGGCGCGCGAGAAAAAAGAAAAGGTCTGGGTGATGACGCACATTCCGCCCGGCGTGGACTCCTATTCGACGGCGAGGAAATGGATGGCTCTTTGCGCAGGAGGTAAGCCAAAGATGTTTCTTGCGTCGGAGAAGCTGCCCGAAGCGCTGGCCGGTTACGGGGACGTAATTCAGTTGGCGATCTTTGCACACACGCACATGGACGAAGTGCGGCTGCTGACTCCGGCGAAGACTGACGCGGTCGAGAAGCCAGTCGCCGTGAAGATGGTGGCGTCCATCTCACCTGTCGATGGGAACAATCCTTCGTTTACCGTGGCGAGCGTCGATCCGGCGCGCGCAATACTCACGGACTACCGCGTGATTGCGGCTTCAAATCAGACGGGGATCGATACGGTGTGGAGCGAGGAATACGATTTTGCGAAGACGTATCACGAGCCTGAATTTACGGCGGCCACGGTGGGCGGCCTGATCGCCGGTTTCAAAGCAGATCAGGGGGCGCAGTCGGCGGCGAGCCAGAGTTATTTGCGCTATTACATGACGGGCGTGGATATGCGGATGATGGCGCTGATCTGGCCGCCTTATGTTTGCTCGTTGAAGAACGAGTCGACCGATGCGTACAGGGAATGTGTGTGCAGCAGTGTGAAGTGAGGCGCGGTATCCCCGAAGTTCGTACGATTGGCCGAAACCCCGAATGCAGGTCCTTCGACTCCGTTTGGCCCGAATTCGGGCCAAACGTCGCTCAGGATGACAGGGTATTTTTGATGAGGTCTTTGGAGACAGGACTCTAACGCGAGCCGACCGCTGTGGAGTAGGGAACGCGCGATAACGGTTCGTTTTTCGCGGCCAGGTATTCGCCAACGGCGGCGGCGGCTTTGCGGCCTTCGGCGATGGCCCAGACTACGAGCGACTGGCCGCGGCGCATGTCTCCGGCGGCGAAGATGCCGTCGACGGAGCTCATGTAATTTGTGGTCGCAATGTTGCCGCGATTGTCTAGCTCGAGGCCGAGTTGCTCGATCATACCGTTGCGGACGGGACCGAGGAAGCCCATGGCGAGTAGAACCAGATCGGCGTCGAGCGTGAACTCGCTGCCGGCGATGGGTTCGAACTTGGGCGGGGGCCCGACGCGAACGGCGTGTAGCTGTTTGACGTTTCCGTTAGCGTCGCCGGTGAACTTCACGGTGCCAATGCTCCAGTCGCGAATGCCGCCCTCTTCATGCGAGCTCTCGGTGCGTAGTTGCAGCGGCCAAAGCGGCCACGGTGTGATGGCGGCGCGCTCGCCAGGCGGCTTGGGCATGATTTCAAACTGGTGCACGCTCTTCGCGCCCTGCCTGTGGCTGGTGCCAAGGCAGTCTGCGCCGGTGTCGCCGCCGCCGATGATGAGGACGTGCTTGCCGGTGGCGAGGATGGGGGACACGCCTCCCATTGACGCTAAGAGCGCTTCTTCTGCATCGCCTTCATTACGGCGATTCTGCTGGGGCAGAAACTCCATTGCGAAGTGAATACCTTTTAGCTCGCGGCCGGGGACGGGTAGGTCGCGGGGCTGCTCGGAGCCGCCCGAAAGCAGGATGGCGTCGAAGCCTTCGGTGAGCGATTCTACCGGAACGTTGACGCCCACGTGCGCGTTGGTCTGAAAGACCACACCTTCGGCCTTCATTTGCGCAATGCGGCGATCGACGATATGTTTTTCGAGCTTGAAGTTGGGAATGCCGTAGCGGAGCAGGCCG
>Ga0187847_10002068_pt1 | contig 16772 bp, 19 predicted proteins | sample June2016WEW_4_10_FD_132458 | JGI IMG/M metagenome (GOLD analysis project Ga0187847, IMG submission 132458) | Peatland microbial communities from SPRUCE experiment site at the Marcell Experimental Forest, Minnesota, USA - June2016WEW_4_10 | ecosystem: Environmental > Terrestrial > Soil >...
AGAAATCAAGCTGAACAACTTCTGGAGGGGTCAGACGGAGAGAGCCTGCGCTGCATGCGTGACCTTGCCATGATAGCGATCCTGTTAGGCTGCGGACTTCGGCGAGCTGAGCTGGCGTCACTTCGCAAAGACGATATCCAGATTCGACAGGGCCACTGGGCGATTGTGGATCTCGTCGGCCAAGGCAATCATATCCGCACCGTTCCTATACCGATCTGGGTCAAGGCCGCGGTTGACCGGTGGCTAACCGCAGCACGGGTCGAAAACGGTAGGATTTTCCGGGCAGTGAGCCGACACGGAACTCCATGGGGAGAAGGAATTTCTGAGAACGTCGTCTGGTATGTCGTTCGCAACTGTGCTAACCGAGTTCACCTGGAGCATCTTGCCCCTCACGACCTTCGCCGGACATGTGCCAAGCTGTGCCACGTTAACGGCGGTGAACTGGAGCAAATCCAGTTTCTCCTCGGGCACGCTTCGGTGTTGACCACTGAGCGCTACCTTGGTTGCAAGCAGAATTTGGAGGAGCCGGTGAATGACCGTTTTGGATGCCTATTTTCCGCGGGCATCGATTCACGATAGGCCGAAAGCATCAATCGCGAAAGTCGCAGCTTCACCAGGGGCTATTCTCAGTTTGCGGTAAATCGCCAAAGCACTTTTCCAAACTGACTATCCTGCAAACGTGGTTTGGGCGGGCAGCAGTTGAGATCCGATGGAGACAGACCGCTGGACGGTCGCCAATTCCAGGGCATCCGTTCACGCATAAGAAGGCGGCCCAGCTTCAGATTCCGTCGGGTCAGGTCCGCGAGACGCGGTCTATTGGACTGGGCGTGAGCCTGTGACGAGGATGTCCACCAACCTGCGGGCGCTTTGCTGCCAGCCGGGACCGGATGCTACATGGGCGACACCGATCAGGGCTCGAAGCAGGTCGAAAGGGTCGAGATCCCTTCGTATGTCGCCGCTCTTGATGGCGCGTTTCACCAGGGCACCGATGGCCCCGCCGATCATGACGTGAGATCCCTCGTATAGCTTTGCAGGGCCGCCGCCGACACTATTGAGCGCGGGGGCAATGATCTGCTTTGCCGCGATGTGATCGACAAAAAGCAGCATCCACGCTCGCAACGCCTCAACCGGCGATAGGGTTTTGGCAAATTTACCCTCTGCAGCGGCCAGCTTTTCCACCTCACTCCGGTAGACCGCTTCAATCAATGCATCGCGCGTGGGAAAGTGACGATACAGAGTCCCAGGGCCCACTTTCGCCTGCTTGGCAATATCGTCCAGGCTGGCGTCCGCCCCAAAACGGGTAAACGCCTCCTTGGCCACCTCCAGAATGCGCTCGCGGTTCCGCTGCGCGTCTGTACGCGGTTTTCGAGGGACGGGTTGTGAACGCTTCTTCGCCATGCGCAAAAATAATTTCAACCGGAGATAGTCTCCGTTAATCTATTCATTCGGAGGCTGTCTCCGTTTTAATTGGAATGTGCCGTCTTGTCAATAACGGTCTCCGGTTCTTGCCGCCTGAGGGGCGAGGAATATGAATTCATTCATTTGTTATCGATCATCGAAACAGTCCAATCTTCGCGCCATCGGCCTGGTGAGGTCGGCGGAGCAAGAGTTGGCATCCTTCTTCAATGCCGTCAAACAGTTGTTCGGCAGAGAGCCGGCGGAGCTTTCAGCAAAGGACTGGCTCGACGAGCTGGCCCGGATCGATGCCCTGTCCTCCTCAGCTCGCGACTGGCGATCGCTCACCGTCAAGGCTTCGGCTCGGCTCGCTACCCGAGTGAACGCCTCTTCTTTATCAACTGAATTCACAAATGCTTAGGAGAAAATCCATGCGTGTGTTTGTTACGGGCGCGACAGGCTTCATCGGTTCGGCTCTCATTCCGGAGCTCGTCAACGCAGGCCACCAGGTGCTTGGTCTTACGCGCAGCGATGAGGGCGCCCAATTGCTCGCAGCCGCCGGCGCGCAGGTGCATCGCGGCGATCTGGAAGACCTGGAAAGCCTGCGCAGTGGGGCAGCCGCCTGCGATGCCGTCATCCACACCGCCTTCCGGCACGACTGGTCGAGGTTTGCGGAGAGCTGCGAACTGGACAAGCACGCCAGCCGAAACGTTTCCAGCGGAGAACGCGGAAGCGCATTCCGTGGATCAGCAGTTCCGAGTTCGAGCGCAGTTCGATTCGGGCCCCGACGGGCGTCAGGCGCAACGCCTCAACGGCGGCGCGGAGTTCGACTTCGGAGGCGGTGGACCATGGAACCGATCCAGTTATCTCTCGTCGCTTTGCACCTTGAATCACGATCGCGGCCCACCCGGCAGGGCCTGGGTTGCCGATGGCCGATCCATCGGTAAAGATGAAAAACTGTTTGCCCATGAGGATGCTCCATAACACGCCAGTTCCAAAAACCCGGGCGTCGCGTACGCCATCTGCAGAGGGGTCCCTTCGGATATGCCGGCAAAGTTGGGTTGGGGTTTGTAATCGCGGCGACTTAGTACTTCATGACGTGTATGTAATTGAATATTCTGAAAACGCTTTGCCCCTCAACCACGGTGGGCTGGATGATTTGAGTGAACCCCGTTTATGGTTACTGATAACCGATTTGGGCCCGTTCGGCGCTTTCAGAGCTTATGGTCGAGGATCTGCATATTTTGCTGCGCGAGTACGCTGGACGCAAAGGGCTGCCGACAGCGGTGGAGATGGACAGCCGCACGCTGCAATCGACCCCGGAGTCGGGTGCACGGTCCGGTCAGGATGAAGCCAATCGGCGCAAGGGATCGAAGGTACACGCCGTGGTCGATACACTTGGCCACTTGCTGGCATTGCGTGTCCCAGCGGCAGACGAGCAAGATCGCGCACAAGTTGAGGCGCTGGCTAAGGCGGTACAAGAAATCACCGGCCAACACGTGGAGTTGGCGTATGTCGATCAAGGCTACACGGGCGAGAATGCAGCCGAAGCTGCGGCGAAATACGGCATTCAGCTGGAAGTGGTTAAGCATACAGAGGTCAAGCGAGGTTTTGTGCTGCTACCGCAAAGATGAGTCGTGAAACGTAGTTTCGCTGGGGCGGCACGCTTCCGCCGGCTGGCCAGAGACTACGAGCGGCTGGCCGCTACACTGGCGACCTTGCACTATCTGGCTTTTGCCATCCCCTTGCTCGCAGACCTCGTCAAGACCTTCGCGCAAAGTTAATAACGGGTTTTAGAGCCGGTCTCATGAACCATCTGATCCAACATGGGCAGCGCATGAGGCCCGTGTTGTTCGCTGTCTCGCAGTTGACGGAACGAGATCTGCGGCATTGATGAGACTGAGTGCAGCTGTGATCGCAACATGGCCCAATGATATTAGGTGAATTAGCATCGTTAATGGGTTGAAAACAAAGCATCGCCACATTTTTCTTGACAAGTGTATATCTTTGGGATAAGAATAGCTCAGGTAGTTATCGGGACCATAAAGATACTCAATGCGTCGTATACTCGCGATCAGCTTTATGTTTCCCACGTTGTTACTTCCCCCAGGGCGTTAGTTTGCGGTTCGCAATTGCCGAGCCTGAGTAAGTAGATAACATCATTCAGGCCTAGATAGTTCGTGGTTCAGACAGCTTGTCGACTAGACGCTGCAGTTTGAGAACGGTTTGAGCCAGCTTAACGGCTTGCCTGCAGTTTGACGATCCCCATAAACGCCCTCATCGGTCGACCCCAACAAATCGGCTTTTAAACAGTCTGTTTCGACCTGGACGACTTTCGCGCGCCCTCGAGGCACGCAGTTCCCCGCATATGTCGTTGGTGTGATTGCTCTCAGCAGAAACTGACGAGTGATATCACCGTAGGATGAAGCAGCGTCTGCGAGTGCGCCTTATTCAGGAGCTCTCAAAAGCAGCCCCAACTTTCCGTAGGGTTGGCCAACTAAGTCCGACCTCGACAGGAAATATTCGTCACTTATGAAGGAGCGCAATACCTTTTCTTGATTGCAAGAAGAGCGGCCAGACGTGTCGAACTGGCCAGCCTCTATATCCGCCTACCGTGCGAAGCATGCGCTTGAAGTCAATTACGCACTCTAACCACAAAAGGGGAGATTAAAATGACACAACAAATTGTAGTGATAGCTCCGGAGCCTTCCAAGTCTTCCACCGAATCGTTCGAATATCATGACATACCGTGGCATGAACATTGGTATCATGCTCTATGCTCCGAATTGAGGAAGTGGGGCGTCATACCCCTGCGGGTGACGCTTGGGGCTGTATTCTTATGGTTTGGAGTCCTCAAGATTGCTGGAGTGAGCCCTGTCGTCAGCATGATACAAACTGCTTTCCCGTTTATGCCCGAGCCTTACTTCATACAAGGTTTGGGAGCTGTTGAAGTGCTGATTGGTCTGGGCCTGACCAGTGGCATTGCCCTTCGTTTAGCTCTTCCGCTGTTCCTCTTCCAGATGGGCGGGACATTTATCGCGCCACTTATGGCGCCATCGTTGTTCTTCGCTAAGGGAAACTTACTTATGCTTACGAGCGATGGCGAATTCGTGGTCAAGAATCTTGTTCTTGTCACTGCGGGGCTCGTAGTGGCAGCGTATGAGCTGAAACCGCTACGCGGCGTTCCTGCACGGGAGCAATCCGCTTGACGCGCTCTCGATTCAACTCGCGGAGACGCGTTCTGCGCCGATGAGGCCGCGTTTTGATGACGTCTTTCCGTCTACAGGTAGGATGACAGTGATTTGGGTGGGGGGGCGCAGTATCCCACCCTTTCGCGAACGGTACCTAACCTAAGCTCAAAGGGCGCGCTTATCCCACTATTTTCGGAAAAGAGAAGCATTGTTGCTCTAGCCTCTCTATTGCTCGATTTTCGATGGGGAGATTCTCCGCTTCATCACGCCGCGTGCATGGGGATAACATCGCCGAAGAGCGCCCGATGGCCTCCGATCGAGGCCCAGAGCACGGGATAGTCGGGGGCGGAGTCGGGAAAGGTTCCGTAGAGATCGGTCAGAAAAGCCAATGTTTGCGGGCGGATTCCGCGCTCGTTGAGCCAATCGAAGCATGGGCCGAAGTCGGTGCCGCCTCCGCCCACCGGATCGAGATGAAGGGTCTCGCCAGCCGAATAGGTGTCTACCCTCTGAACCTCGGCGTCAAAATAGAGAACGTGTGCCCGCTCACGGCCCACCGGCGCCAGTCGCTCAAGTCGGCTTCAAGTTCGAGATGGACAAAACGGTTGCGAAGCGGCCGCGGCATGGCAAAGTGCACGCCGCGCTCCGAGGCCGGGTTACCGGCGGCGATGACGACCCACCCATCGGGGAGTACGTATTCGCCAAGTTTGCGGTCGAGAACCAGTTGGTAGCAGCCAGCCTGCGTCATCTGCGGCACCGAGGTCAACTCGTCGAGAAAGAGAATGCTCTTGCCCTCGTTGGGCAGGAACTTGGGCGGAACCCACTCGGTCTGGTCCGACGTCATGCGCGGCGGGCCGCGCAGATCGACCGGATCGAGTTGCACGGCGCGCACGTCGAGAAAGGCGACGCCAAGATCGCGGGCCACCTGGGCGACGATCTGCGACTTGCCCACGCCGCACGCGCCCCAGATGTGTAGAGGCACACGTTCACCGATCAGCGCATGAAGCGCCTCGTAGAGCTTGGATGGTTTTATGGAGATTTACCTCAGGCGAAGACAAAGTTCAGAGCGGATTCTTGTCGATTCAGAACTGAAAGGCGGGAAGGAACAACAGCCTGCTACAGAGAATCTGCGTTTGCTTTACATCGGGCTTTTGGCAGGAGCGAGGATCTCGACTTTGGGAAAGTAGGTCCGGTAGCGGCCGTTGTCGCGTGTGAGCAGCGCGAGCCGATCGATAGCGGCGTGTGCACCAATATAGAAATCCGGCAAAGGCGTGGTTCGCACCCCGCCTCGCTTGCGGTAATCAAGGAAGCACTTGCCAGCCAGAAAACCGGCCTCCCAGGGCAGTTGCGCTCTCTCATAGATGCGGATGGGAAGCGCGGCATTCAATGTTTCAATGGTCTGAAATCCGATCGACACTTCTGCGTAGATGATGGGATTGATCATGAGCGTGGCGTGTTCGGCGCACTCGGCTAATGCTTGGCCGGACCATGCCGCCCATTTCGCATCACTGGTGGCGATGTCGAGAAGGATATTGCTGTCCACGAGAACGCCACGGCAATCCCCGAGTCGCTCAGCAAGGTTGGCCAAAATCGGCTTCACTTTGCCTTCCTTCCGCTTCGGCTGCCTCCGCGCGTCAACGCCATGATCTCGTCGGTGGACATCCGGGCATCGGCAGCGCCGCTCAAGGCGCTGAGAGCGCTTTGGCCTCTGACCCCCAACCCCTTGCTGCGATTAACCTTGCGGATGCGAGCATGATCGTCGGCCAGTTCGAATTCGACTTCGGTATACGGAAGGAGGCCCAAACGAATGCGAACATGCTGCGGAATCGTGACCTGCCCTTTGCTGGTAATCTGCATTGGTATTACTCCTACCAGTAAGTGTAATGCCAATTTTGATTGTGAGCAACAAAATCGCCGACCAACCATACGAAACGCCGCAGCAGGTCGAACGATGGAGTCACGCGGCCTCACCGAGTTCTTCATTCTCCTCGAGCTCGACGGTGTAGTCTTCGTCGCCAACTGGTCCGTCTTCATCCTCAACTGGCGCCGACGCATGTGAAGCGGGAGGATCGAAAAGCGCGGCAGGCTTTACCGAAGCGGGTTTTGCAGGTTCGGTGGGTTGCGCAACAGCAGCGGCTGGTGCGCGCTCAGCTCTTGCAGGCACCCTGCTTGGTCTGTGTCTTCGCTTTGGCGCGCGCCTCAGCCTGTGCGGTCTTGGTGGCTGCGTCCATATCGGCCTTCGCCTTCTCCAGTCCATTCTTCATCTGAAGATGCGACGCCACAAATCCAACCAGGGTGGCCGCGAGTTGCGTGTCCAGTTCTTCGGCCGTACCGGTAACGCTCAGCGGCGTGGTGAGGGCGTCGTGGTCGTCATCCTTCACTTTCTTGGGGACGACATTGACGCGAATCTGATCGTCTTCGAGCGCAGCCGCCGTCATGAGCACAGCGCGACTGCGCAGAATGGAAACAAGCTCCTTAAAACATGAGAACTCCTCCTTGTGTGTTGAGTAGAAGTCTTCGATTTCCGGATGCGCGTCAGGGAGTCGGCAGCGATGCTTGCATCTTCCGGCTGCGCCGGCGGGTCTTCCGCCAGAGTTCGGGATCGACGGCGAGCGCGGTCATCTTGCCTGTCGCAGCATTGAAAAAGCCGCCGTGGTGCGCGATCTTCCCATAGCGCAATAGCCGCGCGAGCATTGCGAGCGCACTCATGGCCAGCGTCTGATTGATGAACGGTTCCTGGCGTTCGAGAGCCTCAATGGCCGAGCAACTGGGCAACGGATCTTCGCCGGCATCGGCGTCGATAATCTCTGGATACAGCTCACTCAGTCGCAGTTCGTTGGCCCATCTCTCGCGGTGATGGACAATCTCGTTTTCCTCGTCGTGCTCGACGAAGGTGGTGAACCGCGCCTCGCCGACTGTCTCGGTCAAGTGGCGCAGGCGCTCAAAACCGCGCGCCGCAGCCTGCATCCACTCAATGGTCTGCCTCTGCCGCTCCGCGTTGGGGATGGTCCGCGCGTCGGCGCTGTGCCCGCCCCGGCGCAGAATCTCTTTATATATTTGCTTGCCCAGCGTCTCGCGAAAGCCCTCGATCTCGGCCGTCAGCCGTTGATCGACCGGACCGCGCATGTCGCCGGCCAGGCTGTTCGTCTGAGCCATGGTCATGCCCGGTGGCAGCGCCCACTCGGGCAGGGTGGGAATCGCCACCGGCTCCCCACGGGAGTTCAACCGCACGCGGGTCTCCCGGAAGCGGTAGAGGTAGCGTCCCAGCCCGAAACAGCTACAGGCTCGCTTAAAGGCCTGAGCGTCCACCGCCGTGACTGCGTTTTCCCTGTCGGCCCACTCCTCGCCAGTGCCAGTGTGGCTGCCCAACCGCGTGATCGTCACGGCCGTCGCCACCAGCACCTTGCTGGTCACGATCGCCTTTCCCCGCTCCATGCGGCAGAGCGACGGTACGGTCGTGATTGTGTATTCGCGCGTCCAGCCCGACGGCGTGAAGAGTTTCGCGCGCTCGTCTTCCGTGAACTTCGTCGCGGCCATACCTTACCTCCTTTGGCTGAGGGCGTGCGTTTCCAGCCACAGAAAAACTGAAAGCGCCCCAAAGAACGCTCTCGACAACGGCAAATTGAATTGGATCTGAAGAGCTTGCCCTCACTTGGCAACTCTTAACCATCTAACTTGCTGATATAATTATGGTTATGTTGACTCAGGGAAGTTGATTTGTGATTCCCGGATACTGGCCGACATTCGAGTACTAATCTTGGAGAAGGTCTCTAAAAAGCAAAAGATACAGCCGTTCTTCAGTGCGTGTCTCTTCGGGAGGCACCTCCAATCCGGGGTCGTGCTATGATCCGTCGCGGAGGCTAGAAAACATGGGAACTGTACCAGCGCCACCTGGGGGGCTCGCCAGCAGTTCGAACTACGTTCTCTACAGCCGTTGTAATCCTCTAACCAACTTGCAGATCGTCCTTGATGTGCATACCGACATCATCGCGAACATCGGCTTCGGCCTGCAACTGAACTGCTACTCCCAGAACAACAAAAATATCGCATGGCAGCAATACTTCTTCTCGCTCCAGACCGCGAATGGAGGACCCGCCGACCCTTCGGCAGGCATCCTCTATTGCTACGTGAACAATTGGAACGTCGCCATTAGCTCTGCAGTCGTGTACTACGCCCCGGAGTTGATCCTGATCGCGGACTCGAAAATTGCCGCGGGATCCAAACTGTCGATCACCCTGGGCCAGAACAGCGAGACGAACGACATTAACAGCGTTACCTTCGTCTACACTGACGCAGCCGGCAATTCCCACTCCAGTATCCTTGACCTTCCGAGCCCCGGCGACCCGTCGGGCGATGTAGCCCCCATTGTGGCCTTCCAAGTTAATCTCGTAGGCCCCATCAATGCGAAGCAGGCCTATTTATGGTCTGGCGCGGGAACCATCACCTACCAAGCCGCAGAGAATCTTACGGCGTCCAGCGGCAGTCCCAACTGCGGTCAGGAATACATTCCGACCGGGGAGACTGCGAACACCATTTACGGCACTTTGCCCACCGGCTCGCACAGTTCGCTCACTCAAACCTTCGGCACGGTCCTCCCTCCGGCGTACGCTCCCGGCGGCCCTATCGCCGTTTCCCAACAATTCAACGACAATGTTACGGACGTCTTTGCCATCGACCGGGCCGGCCAGTTGGTCGTGTTCTTCGCCTCCGGTGGCGGGCACTGGAGTTCCACAACTGGCTTTGGCCCCACAGGCCTCGCCCACCAGGGCGCGGCGCTGGCCGCGTCACAGCATTTTGGCATCCCCAACCAGACCGACGTCTTCCTGATCGATCAGAACTCCCAGCTGGAATATTTCTGGGTCGACGGCCTCACAGGCACGATCAACGGGCCGCAAGTTATCCAACAGCAAAAGAATGGGCTCGCCCCCTCCGGCGGCTTCCTGGCCGTGTCGCAGCAATTCGGAATCGCTAACCAGACCGATGTCTTCCTGGTCGGCAACAACGGCCAACTGGTAGTCTTGTTCGCCCAGGGCGCTGGCGGCTGGGGTGGACCGCATAACATCAGCAACCCCAATTTCGCCCCAAATGGCGCTCCGCTCGCCGTCTCCCAGCAATTCGGCATTGCGAATCAGACCGATGTCTTCCTGGTCGGCAACAACGGCCAACTGGTGGTCTTCTATGTTGAGGGCAACGGCAACTGGCAAGGTCCGCACGCCATCAGCGCCACAAACTTCACAATCCCAGGAGCAACAATCGCGGTCTCCCAACAGTTCGGCATTGCCAACCAGACGGATGTTTTCCTGGTCGACATCACCGGCCAACTGGTGGTCTTTTACGTCGAGGGCAACGGCAACTGGCAAGGTCCGCACGCTATCAGCGCCGCAAATTTCGCTCTTCCAGGCGCGCCGGTCGCGGCCTGCCAACAGCAAGGCGTCTCGAATCAGACGGACGTATTTGTGGTGGATATTACCGGCCAACTGTACGTCTTCTGGGTGGTCGGAAACGGGCCATGGAACGGCCCAGAGAAGATAGGTCCGGTGGGCATGGCGAGTCCGTTTGCTATCCTCGCAGCCTCCCCTCAGTTCGGCGCCAGCGGGCAGACGGACCTCTTCGTCGTCAATCAGACCGGAACCAACGCACCCGGCTGGCCCGTCGTCTGCTGGGTCGACAATGGAGGCCAATGGAACGGCCCGAAGGCGCTGGTAACCGAGTCCTAAGCGGGCTCAGCCTCTTGATCATCTACAGGCACCCAACTAACCCAATGGCGAGCAAGGAAGCGAACGCACCTTTCAAGGGCGAACAGAAGAGGTCTAGTTCTCAAGAGGTCTTGCGGGATCGGTCCCGGTCAACGCCCATTGCGCAGCCTATATCCACGCTACGACTCGATAATCTCAGCGGCGCGACGCCAGCGACGTAGCGCGACGCCGGTACAGAGCGGGAGAGAAAGCGAGAGCAGAAGAAAGAGCTTGAAGTTGTCGCCGTGACGAGCGTGCGCGGCCTCGTGAGCAAGCGCAAGCCGGCACGCATCCGAGCTAGCAATTGTAGAATCGAAGAGGTGGCGCGAGGCAACGATTCGGGACGCGAGCAGTCCCTCGATGGTAAGCAGAGGATACTCACTTTCCACCAGTCGAACAGGCACTCCCGCGATAAAAACATCAATTCCAGGCTGGCGCTTCAGCATGCCGCGCACCAGACAAAGAGCGCGCATCAGCGCGTAAGCATAACGCAATGCGACCAGAGATGCCCCGCAGACGCAAAGGATTCCGACGTCCTCTTCAAGCAGGTTGGCCTCATTGCGGATGTACTGCGGCGCGACGACGAGCGCAGCCAGAGCGCGAGGGCCGCGATGTGAGAAGCGACCGCAGCGGCGAAAGAAGCGCGTTCCTGCCACCGCGCACTGAGACGCGGCAACAGGAGATCGAGCGCTGGGGCCTGGATGCGCCGTAATAATGAGAGCGCAATCCGCAGCGATCCGACACAGAAGAAAACCAGACAAACTAGTCGAAGCCAATATGAGACCAGCATTCAGCTCGCGTCTCCTTCCTGAGTCGGCACGTTCGCTTTATTTTGCAGCTTTGCGAGCCGCACCTTTTCTTCCAACCGCTGCAGCAGATCGCGGTCATAGCTTTGAACCGCGTCGACAAAACAGGAAAGCAGTACATCGCGGTTCAGCGCTGAGCCGGAAAGAAATCCGTGCAACATAGCGCTGGCGCGGTTACGCTCCAAATCGCTGCGCGAAATCGCAGGACGGTAAACAAAGGCGCGCTTCTGTTTTTCGCGCACCAGGAGCCGCTTTTTGTAGAGGCGGTCGAGGGTCGTCATCACTGTGGTGTAGGCCAGCATTGTCTTCAGGCACTCGGCGACCCGCTGCACGGTCGCGCTTCCCTCTGACCACAAGACATCGAGCACCTCGCACTCCCGCTCACCCAGCCGCATAGCGGCCTGCCGGGGAAGAAGCGGCTTAAGGAGACGGGGACGCCGATTGTCGCTCGAAGCAGGCAACTTCATGCCGGTAGGTTCACTATAAGTCGTTCAGGGCATCGAAACTTCCGTTTTGCGATGGAATGCCGATCGCGACCCGATTGCGTCGAGTGACCTCCACGCAGGTGTTGAATGCGGCGGCCGCAACCAGCGAGAGAACGGTGAGCGAGCCAATGCAATCCATTCCTTGTATGCGCTGCTACTATCGCTGGTAGTAGCAAGCCTATTGCGGAATGCTGGTGGTGCACAGCATTTTTTCCCTTACGTCAATCAAATTTCCGTCATGGCCGGAGGATTATGTCTCGGTTTTATCCGTTCGTGTTGACTGTTGCATTGCTGTTGGCCTTTCCTCTTTTGGCGCAAACGCCGGATATCCGGACGCCATGCTCAATGCGTACTCCGAGCAATACAGTGCAAGCCTCGAGCAGCGCCTCGCGCCCGGATGGGTGATGACACTCGACTACGTGGGCACTCACACTTTGCGGATCATCCGCCCTTTGGATGTGGATGGCCCATCGCCATTCGTCCGCACTGCGCCCGGCCAGAGCCGGTCGGCCGGTCAAGCCAACTGCACGCGTCCCTACTGGATTTGGTGGTATCAACAGAAAGGCATTCCGTGCGAGACCAGTCCCACGGCGGGGTATCCGCAACCTCCTTACAGTGTTATTCAAACCGATGTTCATGACGGATACCTGCACTACAACGCGCTCGACCTCGACATTTCACATAGTTTCAGCCACAGCTTCACCATGTTGGCCAGTTATACCTGGTCGAAGACGTTGGATAATGTCGATCCAGACGCCACCAGCCAGAATCCAAATGACATCAACTTTACGCAGCACCAGGAGTACGGCCCCGCCATCTACGACTAGCGCCAACGCGCCGTTTTGAGCGGCGCCTGGATCGCCCCGTTCAAGATCGACGCCGGAGGCGTGGCCACGCTGGGCAGCGGATTTCCCTTTGACTACGTCACCGGTGTAACGAATAGCGGAGACACAGGCGGCACCACTGATCGGCCGGTCATCAAGGGCGCCGTGATCGGGCGCGATGCAGGGCTCGGCAAGCCCATTTACTCGGTCGATCCATTCCTCGGTCGCTCGTTTCCGCTTCATCATGAAAGCATCGAGCTCGATTTGCGCGCCGCGGCATTCAACGCTTTGAATCACCGCAACTATGTCGGCCACAACGGGACTTATGGAAACGGAGCGACTGCCGCGGCAGGTTTTGGCGCACCACTGCCGGGCGTCACTTCTCAGCTTCCTGCCCGCGAGATACAATTCTCGGCACAGGGGAGCTTCTATGCATGGTGTCTCCTGGGTTGGAGGCCCGCGCGCGCCGCTCGGTTCACGGTGCGGCTTGTCGGATTCTAGACGTTTCTCTGCAACGCGGCGGTGCCCGCAATCCCCCTGATTCTATTGCTGCCCCGCCGCAGGAGATGCACACCCCCGCGATCTCGTGGACATTCCCCGCGTCTTCCCCATTGCGTAAGTGTCTTGTGAAATGTACTTGAATTGTCGATTGCGATGTGTGAATAATGGAATTCAAGCATCGTCATGCTTGCCAGATAGAAAGTCGCATTGCCTTCCCATGTCTGTAAAGTGAACTACTTGCGACCAGCGCCTCCACGTCGAAGGCTCTAAACCCACGGAAGCAGAACCGTCGATTGCCCACTCATGGGCACGAGCGTTGTTGTGTCTTCACAACGCGCCGCTAACCCCGCTTGGAGGTCGCAATGAAGTTGTGCCTGTGCCGTTCTGTCTCTCGTCTTTTTACCCTGGTCTTCCTTCTCCCTCTCTGCTCCATCGTGCCAGCTCAAACCTTTCGCGGCGGAATTTCCGGAACAGTCACTGATGCGACCGGAGCCGTCATCGCCAACGCCAAAGTCGTTCTGGTTGGCACAGCTACCGGTTTTACGCGAGATTCCGTGACCACCAGCGCCGGCGAGTTCGCATTCCAGGACTTGCAACTGGGAAATTACAGCATCCAAGTGGATGCAGACGGCTTTGAGCAAAAGAAGGTCAATGCAATTGCGGTTCGGCCGGGCCAGGTTTATTCCCTGGTAGTAAGCCTCTCTGTGATCTCGGCGGCGCAGACGGTCGAGGTCAACGCGGCGTCGATTGTGCTGGACACGCAATCATCGACCGGCAACGCCGTCATTAATGACCAAGCTGTGGCGAACATTCCGCTGAACGGCCGTGATTTCACGCAGCTCGTAAAGATTGCGCCAGGCTACAACGGTGCTGGGTCGATCAACGGTACGCGCACCAACCAGAACAACTGGCAGATTGATGGCGCGGACGACAATGATATCTGGCAGAACAACACGGCGGCCAACCAGGGCGGCGTCGCGGGCATTGCCGGCGTGACGATCCCGGTGGATTCGATTGACCAGTTTACGGTCCAGACGGAAGGCAATGCTGAAGCGGGGCGCAATCCCGGCGCACTTATTTCGCTGGGCATCAAGACCGGCACCAACGCGTTCCATGGGGCTGCCTACTACTTCAATCGGAATGAGTTTTTCTCTGCAAAGAATCCATTTACTGCGGAAGCTGCGCGCAAGCCGCTGCTACGCAATCAACAGTTCGGCGCCGATGTGGGAGGGCCGGTCGTCAAGGACCATGTCTTCTTCTTCGTTAACTATGAGCGGCAGCAGTACACAATCCAGGTCGGCTCAGGTGACACGGAGCCGGTTGCGGCTTATGTAACGGAAGCCCAGAATCTACTCGCGGCACATAAAGTTTCGGTAAGTCCTCTCTCGATGAACCTATTGAAACTGTGGCCGGCGGGCAACGCCACCGGCTATACGGCGGGCCAGGGGAACTATACGGAGACGAATCCGAGTCACGGATACAGCAACAACGCTATCGGCAACATTAACTGGAATATCTCGGACCGGCAATCTTTGCGGCTTCAGAGCTTTGTGGGCACAGGCCGCCAGTTCGCTCCGGTCGTCTCTCCTTCGACTTACTGGTACTACCAGGTGGCTCCAGACATCACGCAAAACTTTGCGGCGACGCACAACTGGGCCATCACCAGCCACTTCACCAACCAGTTGCTGGCTGCCGTGGGCATTTTCAACCAGACCTTCAACGATGAAAACCATTCCTGGAACATGCCATCGCTGGGTCTTGCGGACGGCGTGACCGACCCATCATTGTTTGGCGCTCCTACGATCACAATGAGCGACAGCGTGACCTTTGATGAGGTCGGTGCCACTCAGCCTATCGGCCGCAAAGACTACACCGGCCACGTTACCGACGCAGCCACCTGGATTCACGGCCGGCACCAGATCCGTTTTGGCGGCGAGTTCCGGCGCAACTACATCGATCTTCAATACCAGAGCGGTGTGCGCGGCAACTTCAGTTTCAGTGGAGCCGCTTCGCCAAACGTGGCTGCCGCACTTGCAACCTCAGGTGGGACGCCCTGGGCAACCTCCAGTGGCGCGTTCCTGAATAACAGCGACGCAACCACTGCCGGCAACCACACCGAGGTGTTGGCGCTGGCTGACTATCTAAGTGGTTACTTCACCAAGGCCTCGTTCATCCAGGGCTATCTGCGCCGCAGCCTCTACCAGAAGACTGTGTCTTTCTTCACGCAAGACCAGTTTCAGGCCTCCACCAAACTGACGCTCAACTTAGGCATTCGCTACGAGTACCTCGGAACCATCACGACGGACGGCGTACTTTCGGATTTCCGTCCCGGAGCCCCCGGAGCAGACGCGAACGGGCTGGTGCTGGTCGGCGCATCAGGAGAGCCTCCGGTCTTTACGCCAGGTAGGCTGCATTTTGCGCCGCGCTTCGGCTTCGCCTACCAAGCTGCTCATACACTTGTGTTCCGCGGTAACTTCGGCATCTACTATGATTCACCTGGGTTCAACGGATTTGGAAACAGCAACGGCGCCGACAGCGATTCGGCAACGGGCTTTCAGGCAAACCCGGTGGGCACTCCTCCGGTGCTCAATGTGAGCCGGACCTACGCGCAATGGCTGAGCAACGTGAACCCGTTCGCCGGGGCCGCAGCTTCTTCCGCGACCACCGGACTGTTCTCCGTCGATCCCCACCTACACTCCGCCTATTCAGAGAACTACACTCTGAATACGGAGTATCAATTCACCCGCAATACGTTGCTCACACTCGGCTATATCGGGGCGCAGGGTCGGCACCTTTACAGCTTGCTTGACATCAATGAGCCCACACTGGGACCGGTAGCCGGAGAGCAAAGCCGCCGTCCCTACTACAGCAGCGCGCTGATTCCCAACGCTGCAAAGGTGGGCATCATCAACCAGGTCTCGAGTGCGGGCGGCTCGAATTACAACGCGCTTGTCGCAAGTCTGAAGACCAGCAACTATCACCACGTGAGCGGGCAGATCTCTTACACGCTCGGCCACTCGCTCGACACCATCTCGAACTTCCGCAACACGGCGCCGGAAAACTCCGCCAACCTGGCGCAGGACTACGGTTCCTCTGACTTCGATGTGCGGAACACGTTGAACGCATATCTCGTGTACGAGGCTCCGCAGATCGGACACAGCCTGCCGGAGCTGACCCGCGGGTGGCAATTTGACGTCTTCACCACAACCTTCACCGGCACTCCTTTCTCTGTAAAAGCGGGTTCCGACCTGAGTGGAACGGCGGAAAACAGCGATCGCGTCAACGTGCTTCCGGGAGTCAGTTACAAGACCTCGACAGGAGAAAACCTGGTTCCGGCAACATCTCCAACAGCCGCGCGGTATGCGGTTTACTTGAACTCTGCAGCCTTCAGCAATCCCGCTCAAGGAACGTGGGGCGACTCCAGTCGCAATGCATTCCGCGGGCCCGGTTTCTTTACGCTGGACAGCTCCCTGGTCAAGAACACCAAGATTGGGGAAGGTGTAAACTTTCAGTTCCGCGCGGAGATTTTCAACTTGTTTAACCGGACGAACCTTGCCAACCCCTCGGCGTCGAATCCCGTGGGCAGCACCAGCTTCGGACGAATCACGGCCACCCGCAACAATGGGAGTGCTCCGGGCATCGGGCCGGGCGAACCGTTCAATGTACAGTTCGCCGGCAAGATCATCTTCTGAGCCAACAAGGAATGATTTTCCTGAGATGAATATCAATCTTGCTCAGGCAAATAAATAGCGATAGGGTATTTGCATGAAGAAGCGATCCAGTACGAAGCGAGTGCGGATGATGACGGTGCGCGAGTTCCGGGCATGGTTTGGCGACG
>Ga0187847_10002069_pt1 | contig 16770 bp, 18 predicted proteins | sample June2016WEW_4_10_FD_132458 | JGI IMG/M metagenome (GOLD analysis project Ga0187847, IMG submission 132458) | Peatland microbial communities from SPRUCE experiment site at the Marcell Experimental Forest, Minnesota, USA - June2016WEW_4_10 | ecosystem: Environmental > Terrestrial > Soil >...
GTTTAAAATAAAAATCTGTCATTTCCAAGTTGGCATCGGAATTGAGGGGCATCCGGAACGTGACATAAAGCGCATCATCGCCGGTCGTGCCGATGGTTTTCCCCGTTAAACTCGGTAAAGTCACTGTGCCGGTATATTGGCTCGCCACAATGGTCGGAGTGACTGTCGCCAGTGTAGTGATGACACTTGCGCTCGGTCCGCCGCCTGAGCCAAAGAACTGAGTGGCGAAAATCTCCACGGGATATGATCCCAGCAACGCACTGCGTAATGAAAGACTGACCGTCACTAATTCATTGGCTAAGGTGCGTACGTCCTGAAACCGAAAGGTCAGATCCTTCATTGTTTCGCCCGTGCCTGCGCCGAGAGAAACATAATTCAAATAATACGTGGGCGATGCGTCCACGTCCGTATTATCCGGGGTAAATCGCACAAATTCGAGGGAATCGTTTAGATTAACGCCGTCTTTAATAAAATCCCATCCGCCGTCAGCAATTAATGTAGTGCCGTTTGGAATGGGGGCATATTTCCCTACGGGAAAAAATCGCATCTGGCCGTTAACAAATAAATTCACCAGTTCAATATTATTCGTGACAACCCCGCCGCCGGTGCCCCCGGGGAAAAACGGTTCTGGCGTACTCCAGATGCGGTGGCCGAGGTTATCCAGCAGTTCTAAATAATAGGCACTGTCATTTTCCCAATAAACTTCCATGGCACGACCGACAGAGTCTAAGCTGAACGGATTATCGCGCGGTTTCAGGCCGCCCGGATCGTAATAAGTGGCTTTTGGCTGCCGGGTATCCCAGTCAAGCGTGCGCACTTTGCCGTTTGGCAGCCAGTTCCCGTTATTGTCCGTGAACTGAGTCTGCGGACTCGGGGCTAAAACATAGGCGATTGTCATGAGTTGTTGCCTCCGGTGATGGCATTAGTAAGGGCTAAAACGCCGCCTTTTTTAATGGCTTTTGAACGCCCCGTGAGTGCTTTCCATGGCTCTAAAGGAACTCCCCCTTTAACATAGGCCTGCCGCGCTTCGGGTGAATATAAATATTTAAGGGCTTTTCCGCTTGTGGCCGCCGTGGCGAGACCTAAAGGAACGCCCAGCATGGCGGCTTTAACTGCGCCTAATTTTTTAGCTGCCGCATAACCGGCGAGCCCTTCTTCACCGTGTTTAATCGGGGCGACATTCTGCACGCCCGTATCAGGAGGGCGCACAATATTGCGTGCGCTCTGGCTAACGCGGTTCAAGGTTTCCAGTTCTTTCATTTTTTTATCAATAGCGGGCGTAGTCACGCGGGAGAGTTCTTCTGGATCAATGTCGTTATATGCGTTTACTAAACGGGGAGCAGTGATACGTCTTTCTTGTCCGCCCGCTGTTTTAAAAAACTTTTTCGCTTTATTAAAAATAATTTTATTTTTAATTGTCTGTGGCAAATCCGCTAATACTTTGGCATGTTTTGAATTTAATAAAGTTGTACCGATAGATTTTAAATTTGATTCGTCTTTACGGATATTTTGAATGGCTTTAGCTCGGTAAGGCACTACATTCTGCAAGAAATGCCCTTGCGCGAGTTTGTGCGCTTCGCTCAATTCCGGCGTTTGTTTAGCCGCCATGTCCATATCTTGACTCAGCCCGGTATATAAGGTTCGCATCAGGGATTTGCCGTGTTCATTTCCGGCTTTATCATATTGCCGATAAGCTTTTTTAATTGCGCTGTTGGCAAAATGCGCCTGTTTAAATGGCACTTCATCAGGAACTTCTTTTTTAATTTCGGGGGGAGCTTCTTGGGGCGTTTTTTCGGAAGCTGATATATTTTCCGCACCGGTTTTTTTTCCCGATCTATTAGCCAGCTCTTGCGCTTCTTCTTCTTCATCACCAAAATAATTCAATGGCACAAATGAGCCGATAGATTCGCCTTTTTCATTTTTCATTCCCCCGATCAGGCCTTTATAATCATTAATATCGGGTTTAGGTAATTTAGATTGGGTATTTTCAGTCACATGGGCAGCGATCGCCTTTAATAAATCGAGGCCTTTTAAATTTTTAGTTTTATTTAAGGTTTCATTTATTTGATTGTTAACTGAAGGCGCGATCACTGGACGGGAAACGCTTTTTACTAAGCTGTTTGCGCGGGCGGTCTCAGGTGTCTGGAGCCAGCTGTCTTCCGCCTCTTGTTTAATGTTCTGCGCGGCTTTTTTAAAGTTGGTCAAAGGCACTTGGGTTTTGGCCGCATCTGCAATAGCATCACGGTGGGCATATAAGGCCTTGGAAATGGTATTTTGATGGTTATAATTTTCTTTTACCGCGTTCGCAATATGTTTAGTGACCTGCGCAGGGTGCGAACCGCCCCCAAGTGCCGTCATCATTTCGGTGGCGGCATTATCTGTTTGCCCTACTAAAAATCCGGGGGCTTTTTTAAATGTTTTTCGGCCACTCACTGGCACATATTTAGGGGCATTATAGATGGCTTTTGCATAAGGAGCTGCGCCGATGACTTCCCCAAGATTTACTTCTTTTTTGCCTAATTGCGGTAACATTTTTTTTACTTGGGCCGGTGTCTGTACCCCCGTCATATGGTTTTCGGCATCGCTTGCCAGTTCTTTTAAATGAGCATTTAAAAACCGCTTCGCCAAGTTCTTTACAATAACAGGGGCGTTCTGGATCGCATTAATTCCATGGTGCAGCAATTCGCCCCCGATTCCGCCCGTGACTGCTCCGGCCAGACGGTGATTGGCATGGGCATAAACTGCGCCCGTGGCCGTATTGGTCGCCAGCCGGTTAATCGCCGTTTTAAAGACATCGCCCGCGCCGGCCACGAGCGATTCGGCAAGGTTCGCTTCTGGCACGGGCGTTATTAATTGTGCGCCGCCACTGGCGAGCTGCCCCACGGCAGAATTAGGATGAGAAAAAGGGGCGTTTAAAGGACGAACTGCTTGCAGGGCATGGCCTGCGCCTTGTAAGAACGGGATATAACTTAATGCATCTCCGGCCATATTTTCTATTCCGGCCACTGGTTTAGTTAACCCCCGCGCTGTGCCGCCCCCGATGGTATTAATATCATGCACCAGCGGGCTGCGGGCGACACTGTGAAGAAACGACGGTGTACTTGATGTACTTGGTGAACTTGCGGGCGGCAAATCACTCAAGCTGAATTTAGGCGCGGGCACGGCAGCAGGTAAATCGGCCAGTGAAAATTTAGGCATTGTTATTTGCTCCCTTTATAGGCAGGAGAGGCCATGTAAGTGCGGATGGCCTGTTGCTGCTCAGGTGAAGCAGACGCGTATTTTTGCCGTAATTCAGCTCGGGTCTGAATGGAATTTACAAATGTGGCCGGATTAAATGCCGCCGCATTCGTTGCAGGTATTTCATTTGTACCCGTCTTGGCATTGTAATAATTGACCGGTTCAACTGTGGTGGGCACACCATTAGTTACGGCCAGTGTCTTTTGATGCGCATACCCGGCCAGCCAGTTTTTATAATAGTTCCAGCGGCCAATCACTTCTTGGGGATTTTCGTAAATGCTATTTTGTGGATCGGCCAAGGGCTTGATCATCTGCATCACATAGGTAGGATGCACGGATGTTTTCAAAGCCTGCCGAATCTGATCAGACATTATAGGAACAACGTTTTTCTTAAATGTATTGTAATCTACTGCTTCTTGGGAAAGAGGAAGCCCAAACCCACTTTTAAGTTTATTGCCTGCAATTTCTGCGCTCCCTAAAAAGCCGCTGTAATCCAATAAAGGCTTAATATTAATTTTATTGGCCTCTTCAATTAATTGTTGCGCCCCTAACGCCTGTTGGCGCGTCTGCTCATCGCTCGTTTCCTTTTGTAAGGCCGCCCCGGTAGCAGTTTGGGCGGCGTGAATTTGCTGAGGAGTAAATGTTGTGCCATTTACAGAAGGAAGGCCGCCTCCCGGATTAAGTGAACCTGCTAAATTTCCTAATGTAGACGCATATGCTTTGGCGAGGTTAGGATTAGCCGCTAATAATGCTTTGCCCGCCGGAGATTCGGCTAAGCGAGAAAATGCATAAGCATTACCAAATCGTTGAGTATTAAACTTCTGTGCATTGGCCTTGGTATTAGCATTCTGTTGATTTATAGAGACCGTTTTAGGCATTAAAATATTTTTAATCCCTTGGCCTGCCGCCTGCTGGCCAATTAAAGATGTCCGCGCCTGATCAAGCCCGGGCTCATACTGGTTGGTAATGAGCTGCCCTTGGGTTCGCGCATTAGTGTCGTTTCCCATCGCCTGCTCCAGAGCGGTTCGTGCCGATAAATAACCCGGCATCGCTGTGTTCTGGATATTTTGGCCGCTCAGTTTGGCAAGTGCCATTTGATGCGCCGTCGCCAAATTCTTGGGCAAATAACGCGCCTGATCAGCCGTCATCTGGTTTTTATAGTAATTGCTCTGTAACCGCTGACCCGCTCTTGCACCGTTAATAATGCTCGTGAGCGGTGACGGAGTCGCCGGGAGCGGAAGAATGCGTAAAGTCATAGCCACTTGCTCCATGGTAAGACACTGCCAATTGCGCCAGCCGCCCCCCATTCCCCTGCACTGTTATTGGCTTTTTGTTGCGCCCGTTGCTGCTCTTCGGCCTCTGTCAGCCCCGCCTCATTTGTTCCGCCCTGTTCATATAAGCGGCCTTCATTGCCATAGACATTCGCCGCGCCACGGACGGCATTTGCCCCTTGTCCATAAAGCTCATTTCCGGCGGCAAGACCGAGCCGTCCGCCCTGCAGCACATTGTTCCACTGATGGTTCATGTCTTCGTTAATAACGCCCTGAGAATAGTTAGTCAGTGCCTCGGCCTCATGCCCCGAGCCGCTCAGCCCCTCTTGCGCCATCTGGTTCTGCACCGCGTCAAGTCCGTTCTTTAGCTTGAACTGTGCGCCCGGCGACATCGAATAGTTCTTCGACCAGTTGTTGAAAGCGTCAACAGGATCAGAGAACTGACCCTCCATCTGCTGAAGGCCGCCCGCCGCCTGATTACCATTGGCGATATAAGGATTAAATAAAGCCGCGCCTTTTTGCGTCGCGTTCACTGCTTGGTTCGTCGCGTTCTGAACAGCGTTTTTTGCGCCGCCATATGCGCCGCCATATGCGCCGCCGTTGCTGTCGCCCGCTAACCCCCGACCGATGCCATTGCCTGCGGCCTGAATTGCTCTGCCCACATTTGGATTCATCATACAGTTGCTATCTCCTTCCAAACTCCGGCCTGCCGGATTTTGAACACATTTAAAGTACTGTCATAGACCGCCGCGCCGTCAGCCGGTGTCATTGAGTCAATTTCGGTAGTGGCATAGTCCGGAAACATTAAGACCGGCCCGGTCGCGACTACGCCAGTTATAGAACTGGTAAAGTTAGTCGGTGATAAAGTGGCCGAAATGGCCGCGTTAATATTGGTAAAATATTTTTGATATGGAACGCTCACCTTTTCATCAGAGGTTATCTGGTTGTTCAACGGCGGCGGCGCGAGAAGCTGATAACTCATCTTAATACCCCATGTTCTGAATTTGGGCGAAAGCGTTCATAAAAACTGTCTTCGTCGCATTAAATGTCTCCAGCCGGAAAACGTGCCTCGGTGACACAGGAAACCCCTGCCAGAACACTTTCCATTGCGGCTGTCCGACCGCGCCAGTGGACAAAGGTCGCTGCTGGCTGAAATGGTAACCGCCGTCTTCGCTGTGGCTCAGATAAATCTGTGGATCGATATTAAAATCGCTGTATTCAGCCGAATTTATCGGCGTGGTGGTTTTATTGCCGGTTCCCGCACGCATTTCTACCTCGAAGCGCGGAATAGAGAGCCTTTCATAGCTCGGCAGATTAAAAATAGAGGTCGTGCGCACACAGTGGATCGCCTCCCCGTTGTTTGAAGAATATTCATCGCGCATTTCGGACAAAGTCGCTGTTTTCAGGCTGCCCACGTAATGCTTATTATTAAACATGGCGTGACAGCTCACAAAGTAATATGATTTATCCAGCATCTGCAGCTCTGTCCATTCTTTCATATCAAAATCATATAAAAGAGACAGGTTCTCGGTCGGAAACGTCAAAATATAAAATGTATGGCCGTTAATGGTTATTAATGTGCCTACCGCATCATTCACCACGGCCATTTTTTGGATTTTATATTCAGTCGCGAAATCGCTGATAGTGTTGCTCGTTCCCATTGAGGCCATCATTACTTTCGGCGATCCCTGCGGCCACTGGCCGAGCCAGATAACTGCGTTCTCGATATCGGGAAAAATACGGTATAAAGATTTGACCTGAATCGCCCCGACGGCAATAGAACGGTTTGACGCGCACCCCATAGAAATCGTGGCGTTTGAATCGCGTTTAAACGGAAACGTGCTTGCCACTTCAGTTGGATACCAGACCTCGGAAATCGACGTGCCGAAAAAATAGACACGGCTGCTCGAGACGCGAACCCCAGTTAAAAACTGGTTGGGCGCGGCAGTGATGTGCGCCTCATTAAGTGGCTGATAGGTGGCGGCATCTTCAAAATTCGACAATAACCACGTGTTGCCGCTCCCGAACACCACAAAAATATGCCCGTCTAAATACGCGACATCCAGCGGATTATTAAAAGATGTGAATGTGCTGTCACTAATTTGTGTAAATGTCGGCACACCAGAAAAATCATAGACCCAGCCGTCCACACCGTCGACCAGAATGACCTGCTGTGAATTTGTACCGGAAAAATTCGCAACCCCAACTACAGTATTAATTGTAAAGGAAGTGCTGCTCAATAAATCCGTGTTATACACTACGAGCTGATCGCTGAAAACTGCAAATAAAAGATTGCCTGTTTGAAAAGTATTACGTGCCTGGTCGCCCGTTGGGTTCGTGAACTCTAAAGAACTCCCGGGAAACGCAATAAGCGCAGGTGTCTGTTGGCCGTTAATCGTGGAGTTATACATGTTAATAGTACGCGCCGGATCGACCTGCTGGCCGATATAACCGCCAGTAGAACCGGCGAGCGGTAAACTGACCCGTGTTTCTTTTACGTTCTGCATCAGCGGGCGACTCCTATATTTCCGGTATAGAACCAGAGTCCTGACGGATAAGGGGGCGCAGAACGGATGCGATAATCTGTTTCAACCGCGCTTTTTAAAGTGGTATCCATTTTTACAAACTCAGCTTCTAACTGAGGCGTCCATGTGCCATAGCCGCCTTGCGCATTCGCTCGTTTTGCGAGCCAATAATATAAAAAGGCTCTGTATTGAGGCGGCATCGCAATTTGCGTTTGATAAGTCACTGGCTGAACGCTATTTTTGTAAAGTACATTACATTGATAAGCTTGATCCGGAATAGGATAAAAATTTAACTGAATACTATTTTGGGAATAATTCGGCCATACCTGTATTGGTCGGCCAGAGGTGGATGTTAAGCGTGTCGTTCCGTACCATCCAAAATTATCTAATATATCAACCGCATAACTATAACTACTTTGATAAATATTGATATAATCAATGGTATCAATCGGCTGAGCCAATACCACTGAAGAAGCCGGATCAGTTCCGAGAGTATACGTTTGTTGGGCGGCGATTAAATTAAACGTGAGTGCCTGATAAAAAGGCACATATTCCCCGGCTGTATTGATTAAATATAAAATATCATTCAACCATTCGAGAATAAATTCCCGCGCGTCCATATTTTCGGACTGATAAACGCTTTCCGCTCGAATGGTGCTTAATGCCATTCTAATAATCAAATTTACATCCATAACCGTATAAGTTAAAAGTGCCATTTTTTACTTCTTTTTGACTAACTTTATAGTTTTTGGTTTTGAAAATGGTTCTGCATCTTGGATGGCAAGTACTTGGGGTACTTCAGTAAGTACTTGGGGTTTATTTACATCCGATGGAGATAAAAACCATTCGCCGGTTTGAAGCCGCGCGGCGGTTTCATGCTCATCAATCAAAATGCGGGCATTATCTGCCCCGTATAAATAACGCATACAAATCCCCTTAAAGGGCGCATTTCTGCGCCCGTTTACTTTACGCGCCTGTATTAGTCAATACGCGAACACACTGGTTCTGAAGCCATGTGACCCCCATCTGTCCGCTGATACGCAACGTATTCACGTTTGCATAAATATCGGCTTGTTGAGAAACGGTCAACGAAATGCCTGTGGCCGGATCTGTGGAAACAAATGAAGTCGCTGTGTGCAAAGGCAGCATAGGAGGCAGTGCCAATTGAAGGCCGCGATCAGTGAACGCCAGCTGGTTCAGATAACCAGAAGTAAAGTTGGTTTCAAAAAGCACGACTGCACCGGCAGGAATCTGATTAGGGCTAGTGCCGGGCGTAAACACATTAGTTTTTGGACCAGTAGTGATGATAGCGGGGAAGACTGACAACGTCACTGCGCCTGTGATATCTGCTACTGCCGGGGCAGTGACAACCAACTGCTTTTGTTGAGTGATTTGACGCTGGCTGACAGCTGCCCATTCATACGAGCCAAGCACAGTAAATAAATCCCCTGCAACGAAAGTCGCGCCCGGATTAAAGCCGCCCAGAGTAATTAAACTGCCAGAGGTCACTAAAGTAGTGACGGTCACTGCACCAGCAGCGTCATGAGTGCCGGTGACCATCGGTGCAATGGAGGTATCTTGGAATATTTCAAAACCGGCCAATCGACCTAATGTTGCATCAATAGTGATTTTTTCATTCAGGCTCGGTAAGAAGCTGTTACGCAGATCGCTGCTCCCAACTAACTGATTAAAATTATAAGGGTCGATTGCTAGATTACGACCGTATTTATTCATATCCAATGTGGTCATTACTGGATTAATGCCTGACACGCTCTGAAACGTGTTCAGAGGAGCGGTAATATCACCTGTGTAATGCGCCAACTGAGTAAGTGCCGCATTATAAATCGAATCATTTATCATTGTAGATAAACGTCTTACGGCAGGTTCGATAATTTCTGAGGTGAAAGACACGATATCACGTTGTAAATCAGACGATTTATAATTAACGGTCACGTTAAACAACGGTTGAATAGTCAAAGGCACTGTTGATTCAACAATGTCCTCTGCGGTCACTGTGTCACCACGTGAACCGACAAAAAAGTTATCTTCACGCAGATTGATAGTGTCGCCCGGCGCATAATCTTTCGCCACGAACATTTGTGAATTTCCACGGTTGCCTAATCGAACCAAAGAATTCATTGATGCCAAGATCGCGACTGCTCGCGGTGCGACAAGAGAACTTAGGTCAAATGTATTAATACTCATAAAATTTACCTCGGGTTATACTTCTTCTCATAGAAGTCTTTAAGTTGAGCCATAGTCATTTCATCATTGGACACTTTCGCGCCCGCTCCACTTTTAGTTTTAGTCATCGGTGCTGGCGCAGTGGAAACCATTTTTTTGCGCGGTGACAATGTGTCTTCGATCCGATAAATCTCACGCGCTTGTTCGCCGCGTGACAATCGGCCAATTCGTTGTATTTCGCCTTTTTTATCGGCCAAATACGCAATCACTGCATCGGGATGCTTTGCTACAAAAAGCGCATCACATGTTTCAGGGGTCGCGTGCGCGGAAAATATTTCTAATGACTCACGATAATTGTCAAATTTGTCGTACCCGTCTTTTAACTTTTCAGTCAGCTCCGCTTCTTCCGCTTTATGACGCGCCGCAAGTGATCCCTGCGCATCTCTGGCTTTTTTAGCTTCTGCCAACCGTCGGTACTCGGCCTGTTGACCCGCATAACTGTCAATCGGCACGACCTGATCAATTTCAGAATCGTAAATCATGCCGCTTTCCACTTGCGGAGCAGCCACCGGTTCAATTTTCGGCAACACTTCTGCTTTTAAGCGTTTACGTTGTTCGGACAATAATTTACCCACATATTTTTGTTGCTCAGGGGTGAACGGTGAGTTTTCATTTTCACTGCTTTCATCTTCTGTATCGGCTTTAACTGCTTCAAGAGCCGCTTCACTTTCCAGATTGGTATCTGGCGCAACGTCAGGCGCAATGTCAGCCACAGGTGCATTATTTTCAATGTGTTCGTTAGTCATTATTAATTCTCCAAAAATTTACGTTACGTGTAATTACGAAAACATACGTGCCGCGTATGACGGTCGCCCTTTAACGTTGTGCCAACGTGACAGCGTTTAACGTGCGCTGTGCCACGAAATTCTTTACCGCGCATTAACGGGCGGTTCGTTTTTTTGCATTAGAGCCGGAATCACTTTCGCATCGTGATCGAGCTGTGCTTTGTGCAGTTCTGTCTCATTGTCTAAAATCGCTTTCTGGCTTTTTTGCGCCAGTTCGTTGTTCGCAAAAATTAATTTCTTTTCTTCCAGTTGATAATTCGCCGCGTCCTGCGCGTTCTTTTGTTGGAGCTGCTGATTTTGCTGTGTCGCTTTACTCTGTGCCGCCTGAGCTTTCGCCTGATCGAGTTCGCTCGCCGTGTGGAGTTTATTAATTTGCGCTTGAATTAATTGAATCTGTGGCGGCGGAGGAGCGGGAGGCACAGGCTCGCCTTTTTCCATCAAGGTAACATTCGGCGGTATCAGCGTTTTTAATCGTGCCACTAATAAAGGGGCGATCGGCGTGTCTAACGTTGACGCTATTAAATCCGACATTAACGCTGGATTTGCAGGGTTCAGCGTCGCAATCTGCATCAGATTTTGACGGAGTTCCTGCTGTTGAATCGCAAACGCCGCGATAGGTTTAACTTGTAAATGGAATAATAAATTTTCCAGCATATTTTTAGGCTGCCCGTTCTGCTGAGTATTAATTGTTTCTGGCCGTCCTGCGCCCGTGGCATCGACCACATTAATAATTCGCTCAACATCATAAATTTTTGGCACTAAATCTAAAAACACTTCGCCGACCTGTTGCATCCCGTCAAATAAATTATTTAATAATTTGGCAAACGTTAAATTGCCTTGAGTGATAATGCGCCCCACAGTCGCAGACGCAATATTGTTCGGTAATTCACTGCCTGCAACGGGCATCATTCCTAAAGCGTCATAAACGCCCTGTTTAGCGTTCTGCGCGGCCATGAATAACGTCTGCGGCAATTCTTCTGGCGGTCGGAAAATCGGACCTTGTGGAACTTGCGGGTCGAAATTAAATTCACAGTGGCTTTGTTGTCTGTCTGGATTTCTTAAAAATTCTTCATGGCCTTTTGCCATTGTGCGCGTCAGCCATACCTGTTCACGGCGACACCGCGCTAATCCGTTATAGATTTCTGACATGGTATAGTTATAACTTGTCTGTGCGTCGCGTGCGGCACGAATAAACGATTCCGTTAATTGTCTGCCGTCCTGTGTGGTGCTGTTCGCGTCAACAAAAACAAACGGAAAATATTTTGCCGGCCAGATTTTATGCTCTAACACCGCGTCCCACACGCATTTATAGCAGTGTATTGTGCCTATTTTAGTGCGCCGTTTATTAGCGATGACTAACGGCGGAATTTGATCGGCCATCATGCCCTGCTGCGTCATCAACTGCATATAATGCTCTTGCGCAACTGGCACATCTTTTTCTAAAACAGGAACAGAATAATTTTCATTATTAGTTAACTGCACTAACATTTTTGTTTTATATTCCATGCGGTAGTAATCAGTGATAATCACTTGATCAGAATCAAACAACGGAATAAATTCCCATTGGCCGCCGAGCATCTGCGCATTTGCAGGTGGATCACGGTGATAAGTCGCCTTAAAGTCCTCTTTGTCCATGAAATAATCTTTATACTGGAAAGTCCCATCGGCCTTTGTTTTTAATTTAGCTGAGGGATCAAAGCCCACTAATAAGGGATCAGGGCTGCTGGTAACATTAACTTCTTGATCAAACGAAAATTCATCCACATAATCCGTGCTGAGTTCTAAAACGCCCCATCCGCCCACACACTGATTAATAAAACATTCGTTATACGCATCTGCCGCTTTTGCGTGATACATTTCACCGCGCAAGAAGTCCGTCATCAATACAACCATTGAAGGATCGGTTTTTTCGAAATTCTGTGATGATAAAGTGATCGACGGTTGCATCGAAGAAATTTCCCCTTGCAACTGGCGCACAATGGGCTTCAATAAATTAAATGTATAGGGGATTTTTCCGAGATTTCGGTATTTTGTGCCTTGATCCGGCCACATACTTTGACCCGTATAAAACAGTTTGTCCTGACGGAAAGTCGCGATATTTAAGTTGAAGGCGTTCCACCAGCGAGATTTGTTTTTTTTCACTTCATCCAGAATTTCGGCCTGTTTTTCCCCAGAAACTTTTTTGCCTGTATAGGCGTATAAATCATTTTTTTGTTGATATTTAGTGATATCGACGACGGTATTATCTTGCATAATAATCTCCGTAGCCGTGGGTCGCCATTTGCGGAATCGGTGCTAAATATGTGCCGGGTTTTTCTTTTTCATAATCGATCAGTCCGACAATCTGCATCGCTTCGTACTGCATCGCGTCCTGACAATGAGAATATTTATTCTTTTTTGGCTCACGTATTAATTCACGGGTCGTTTTTGTTTCCCGCCACGTATAGTGCTTTAAAAATCCCTGCCGTAATAAATCAGCGTGTGCTTTGTCCATCACAATTGCGGGCTGAGCGCGGGTGATAGTTTTTAATAAATGCTCGACAGCATTAATGCGCGGTTTAATTGCGTTACTTAATGCGGGCGCAATTAAAGACGGTGAAAACGGTTTGAACGCGTTTAAAATAATCTGATAATCCGAAGTAGCGCCGGGGATTTCATGGCCGGCCATTCCCGCAGGATCAAACACGACTGAATAAATGGGCAAACCTTGGAAATTTTTTACAATAAACGGCAGCGTAATATCGTTAACGAACGTCTGTACTGAACAGTCAGGCTCGTACAGTGCGGCGAGAACGCGCACTTGTTCGGTGACATATTGGCTGATAATACACGCCGGTTGAAACCACGTATCAAACGCAATTCGCAACGGCACATTAGGCACAATCTCTAGATTTTCGACGGCGTGAATATTATCGTTGTAATTTTCGTAAACCAGTTTGCCAGCTTTAATTGAGCCGTAATTCCCGCAACAAAAAACATTAACGAACTCTTCGGTCGCGCCCGCGCTTTGCTTGGAGTAATAATCCATCCCTAACCGTTTTAGATTCTCGGCATCAGGGTTAACCGCCCAGCCGAGTTTTGTTTTTAACAGTCCGGCGGGCTGCTTAAAGAGCTTATATCCGCGCGGTTTCTGCACTTCGAAAATCTTATAGAGTTCTGAATCAACTTCTGGCGGGTTAGTGTCACAAATAACGCCCGACCAATAAGGAACCCGTGTCGTCTGCCAGTGGTCATCTAACAGAATCGGACGCTCGAACCATTTTGTCACTTTGTCTACGTCCAATAAATCCATGCTGGGATAACGGCCAGTTCGGGCAAGAACTTGAAATATAATACCTTCGGGCGATTCGGACGCTTCATTTATATACGCAAAGGTAAAGTTACTTGAACGCAACTTTTTGTACTGCATAATTTTATCAAGAGCCAAGAAAACGATTTTAATCTCGATTTTTCCGTGCTTATCGTAAAATGTTGACGTATATTCCAGCGGTTTTAATGTTGATTTGACATTTGATAACCCGCCGAACCACGACATCCATAAATCGTAGGTGGTCTGCTTCAACTCATCGTAAGTACCGCGTATAAATGCGACCTTTGATCTTCGAACGCCGTCTTTACACGGCGGCATCATCTGAGTAGCGCAAAACAGTGCCTGCCAGTTAATCGCAGTTGATTTACCGGACCCGTAGGGACCCATAGCATTGACTACGCTATAATCTTTTAGCGTTTTGTGCAGTTCTAATAACGTAGGCTCAGGTTTATACTCACGCCACTGGCCGTTTATTTTAACCCGCGCGTTAAACTCCGAATCACACTCAAACGTGATATCGACCGGAGTGTAAAGTTGCGCTCTTAACGAACGGACGGCGTGTTTTAAACCGAGCATTTTTACTCTTTGATTTTCTCAACTACATTTTTTGGTGGTAACTGACCAGCGTAAGCACCTTTATGGTAAACTTGGGTGTTTGCGGTGATCGACCCTTTCACTGACTGAGCCAGAGCAGCCGGAGAAGTAAGCCCAGTTTTAGGACTGTTCATACGGATGCCGTCCATTTTAGATGATTTAGCCATTTTATTACCTTTTGGTTGATTTAGACGTGGATTTGCCCAACGACGGGTATTTGCGCGTAACAGCCGCTTTAATCCCTGCAGGGTGCGGTGCGTTATGAGCCAGCTTTAACGCTGATTCGCCGCGTTTTTTAGTATTAATCGGAAAACTGCCAGCGGGCGCACCACCGCTAGGACCGGCAAACGTAATTGTCCGTGGATATTTCCCAACGTTCGAGCCGGGTTTTTTACGAGCCGCTTTTATCGCTGGAGTAAGCTTCATGATTTCCGCCTGATTTAATTAATAGTTTTAATTCGTCGATTTCTTTTTGCAACTTCTCAATCTGCTCCAACTTTTCCAGATCACTTACTGTTTTTGTCAGATAATTTAATTCGTGAGCGGTAATTTGCGTGCCTTTGACCAATTTACCCAGTTCAGTTTTTTGCTCAATAAACGTTCTGGCATTAGCTAATTTGACGAGATTTAATTTACGGTGTTCGGTCCAATCGCCGTTATTTCGCATAAACATCGAGTAAAGAACGGCGTTGAAATATTCGGTCGGTTTGCTCAGTTCGCTGATGCCGATTTTTTCGTATTTGGCAATAAACGGCGCGTCAGCAATGCGCCACGCAATAGCAAAATCAGCGTTAAAATATTTAGACACCGGCGATTTCCAGCGTTTTACCGCTGATACCGACACGCCTAATTCCGCAGAGATCATTGCTATAGTCGCACCGTCTGCACGCAATTTGGCCGCTCGGTCGATAAATTCAACACAAAATTTTGGCATAAATCTTTTATAACGGGTGCGTTCGGCGGCGAGAAAAGCGGTTTTGGCGGGACTCACGATAGCATCTCTTATAGTTGATAAGTTATCAGCATTAAAAGATTTATTTTACCAATAGTCAATTGGCGCACGGGTGGCTCATGGCTAAAAAGGTAAAATAGTTGTTTATAGACGCGCGTAAGAGAAAAAACGCGCTCTATACCACAATTTTTTGCTTACTGTCGTCTGCGTTAAATAGGTTCAGCGCCCGTACAAAATAGGTCATAACGCACCTATCTCAATTTTATATCGTTAAAAACAGCCTGAAATGAAAATAAACCAATCTATATATCCAAAAACTTTAATACGGCCAAAAATAATTAAAATAACGCTTGACGAGGCAACGCTGCCTCGTCTATACTGTCTGTATCAGCTCAGAGAGGGCCGAGAAAAACAAAAAACAACGGAGATAACAAAATGAGCAAATTACGAACAGAACAATTAAAATTAGAATTAGCCTCTGCGGAACAACAAATTTTAGAATTACCACGATTTACAGACAACTCGTTTACTGCGGCCTGCTATAACGATAACTCAATTTCGGAACTGGCAGAACTGAGCGTAACGAGCGCCGATAAAACCGACTGCAAAACGTGGAAAATTTCGGCTGCTGAGTGGACTCAATCTGTCCTGTTGGCGCTGGAAACAAAATTACTGGAAAAATATATCAAAAATCTGGAAGATGAAATCTTAAACGTGAAATGGGGGAAACTGATCAACATGGTGCGCTGTTACTTGGCGCAACCGTAACATTTTAACATCGCGACACGTGCATAACCGTACCCTACTGAATTATTAAAACAGAGAGAGAACCAAAAATGAGAACAATAACAGTACAAGTCAAAAATGTTTACGGCGAACAAAAAGTTTATCCGGCCTGCCCAGAATCAGAATTTTTTGCAAAACTGGCCGGCACAAAAACTCTGACTCAAGACAAAATCAATTTGATAAAAGAGGCGGGGTACGCGATTAACGTACAACAAAACGTAACAACACTGTAAAATTAAAAACAACAAAACGAGATAACAAAATGAAAACTTTTAACAATCAATTAGAATACGGCATTTATCTAGATAACGTCCGCACAGTCGGAACAAAAATAGGTGATTTTTCAAATTACCAAAATAAATTGATAAATTTACAGGTTATTGACTGTATAGACCAACAAGATTATTTAGGCCAAAAAAGATGGATTTTACTAAATCTTATCCACACGCTAGAGCAAATCGACCTGTTAATTGAAAAAACCGAAGATTTTGAAATTAATAAAGACGGCGATTCCGCACACAGTTATTACCGAGCAGAGTTTCATTCGCGCACCCAAGAATTAGAAAAAGTAAATGAAGAATTAAAACCTTATTCGATTGCGGACGAAATAAAAACTTTATGGAATTAAAATTAAAAACACGGAGATAACAAAATGAACCCATTAAGAGCAGAAAAATTAAAACAATTAAAATTAGAACTGGCAGATGCAGAAGAAAAAATTTTATTATTAGAACATTTCAACGACAATAGTTTTACAGCCGCGTGCTATAACGATAACACAATCGCTGACCTAGAGGAGTCAACGTTAATGAGGTCCGACGAAACAGACTGTAAAACCTGGAACATTTCTCCACACGAGTGGCTGCGTTCGATCCGGCTAGCTCTCGAACTAAAATCACAAGCGCAATATATAGCCAATTTAGAAAACGAAATAGCAATTTTAGACGATTAAATTAAACGCTCAATTAAAAACAAAAAAACGGAGAAAATAAAATGAGAGAATATGTATTCAAAAAAAACACAAACGTGGCATTAATTGTACAGTATGAATTTGATAATTATCAAA
>Ga0187847_10002072_pt1 | contig 16761 bp, 11 predicted proteins | sample June2016WEW_4_10_FD_132458 | JGI IMG/M metagenome (GOLD analysis project Ga0187847, IMG submission 132458) | Peatland microbial communities from SPRUCE experiment site at the Marcell Experimental Forest, Minnesota, USA - June2016WEW_4_10 | ecosystem: Environmental > Terrestrial > Soil >...
CACACCCTCGGCATAGAAATCGACGCCGAAGCGCGTGAAGATGGCGTCCTTCAAGCCTTTCAGATCCCAGTCATCGGCATGCGCCTTGACGGGACAGAACCGTTCCAGGATCTCGCCGAGTATGCTCGAAACGTAATCTTCGATGATCAGATCTTTCTGATCGAGCCCTTCGAGGAGGCGGCGGCGCAGCCCGTAGACTGCCTCGCGCTGCTTATTCATCACGTCGTCATATTCGAGCAGATGCTTACGGGCCTCGAAGTTCTGGCCTTCGACCGCTTTTTGCGCGGCCTCGATGCGGCGCGAAATCATGCGCGACTCGATCGGAACGCCTTCCTCCATGCCCAGGCGTTGCAGCAGGTTGGAAACCCACTCCTTGGCGAAGATGCGCATCAGGTCGTCTTCGAGCGAGAGATAGAAACGCGAAGAACCGGGGTCGCCCTGGCGGCCGGCGCGCCCACGAAGCTGGTTATCGATTCGGCGCGCTTCGTGGCGCTCGGTACCAAAAATATGGAGACCACCGGCCGCGATCACTTCACGGTGTTCCTGATCGGTGTCCGCCTTGTAGCGCGTGAGGATTTCGTCCCACTGATCGGTCGGGACCGCGAACTCGTTCCCCGCGTAATACCAGGTGGTGCGGTTGGGATCGTCGGCTACGTTTTCGACCTTGCCCTGCGCGGCGCGCACCGGCTGTGCGATTCCCTTCTTCACGCATTCCTGCTTGGCCATGAATTCGGCATTGCCGCCCAGCAGAATGTCGGTGCCGCGGCCGGCCATGTTGGTGGCGATCGTGACCATGCCCTTGCGTCCGGCCTGCGCCACAATTTCCGCCTCGCGCTCGTGGTATTTTGCGTTCAGCACCACGTGCTTGATTCCTTTTTTCTTCAACAACTCGGAGAGGCGTTCCGATTTTTCAATCGAGGTGGTGCCGACCAGTACGGGTTGCTCACTTTCGTGCAGTCTCTGGATCTCATCCGCGGCCGCGAAGTATTTTTCTTTTTCCGTGCGATATACGATGTCGGGATTCTCTACGCGCAGCATCGCACGGTTGGTCGGGATCACGAGGACTTCCAGGCGGTAGATCTTTTCGAACTCGGGGGCCTCAGTTTCCGCCGTACCCGTCATGCCCGCAAGTTTCTTGTACATGCGGAAATAATTCTGGAAGGTGATGGTAGCGAGCGTCTGGTTTTCGCGCTCGATCTTCACATTTTCCTTGGCTTCGATTGCCTGGTGAAGGCCGTCCGACCAGCGGCGCCCCGGCATCAATCGGCCGGTGAACTCGTCAACGATGATGACTTCGCCATCCTTCACGACGTACTCGACATCCCGCTTGTAGAGAGCGTGCGCCTTGACGGCGGTCTCCACGTGATGCTTTAACGCCCAGTTTTCCGGGTCCGCAACGTTGCCGATGCCGAGCAGCTTCTCAACTTTTTCCCAGCCTTCATCGGTGACCGTGATATTGCGGTGCTTCTCGTCAACCACGAAGTCCTTGGTGTAAATCTTCGGTTCGCCGGGCTGCGTGTCGATCTCTTCGCCCTTTTCGAGCTTGGGAATGATGCGATTCACCTTGTAGTACTTGTCGGTGGATTCCTCGCTCGGCCCTGAAATAATGAGCGGGGTACGCGCTTCGTCGATCAGGATCGAGTCGACCTCGTCGACAATGGCGAAGTTGTGTACGCGCTGCACGCAATCGCGCAGGTCGAATTTCATGTTGTCGCGGAGATAATCAAACCCGAATTCGTTGTTCGTGCCGTAGGTTACGTCGGCGGCGTAAGCGGCGCGGCGCTCCTCGTCGTCCAGGTCGTGAACAATCACGCCTACGGACAGGCCGAGGAAGCTGTAGAGCTTGCCCATCCACTCGGAGTCGCGCTTGGCCAGATAGTCATTCACCGTTACCACATGAACGCCGCGTCCGCTGAGCGCGTTGAGGTACACGGGAAGCGTTGCGACCAGGGTCTTCCCTTCGCCGGTTTTCATTTCGGCAATCTTGCCCTCGTGCAGAACCATGCCGCCGATCAGTTGCACGTCGAAGTGCCGCATGTTGAGCACGCGGCGTCCGGCTTCGCGGACGATGGCAAAAGCATCCTCCAATAATTCGTCCAGGACCTCGGCCAGCACGCGCCCGCGCTCGGTCTCGATCTCTTTCTGGCGATCGACATCGGCGTTTGGATCGTCGGCGATTGCGCTCAGCCGCTCCTGGATGTGGGCACGGAATTCCGCGGTGCGGGCCCGGAGTTCGTCGTCGGTTAGCTTCTCAATCTCGGGTTCAAGAGCATTGATCGCCGCGACGCGAGGCTGCAAGCGCTTGACCTCACGCTCGTTCCTGGTGCCGAAAACCTTGCCTAGCAGAGTGTTAATCAAAAGTAAAATCCTTAAGGAGACACACGTCTCAGACGGTAAATCAAGCCTAGCACATTAGATGCAACAGGGCTCGATTCGCACCGCAGACTCATCTGTCTACGTCAGTTATCTCTTCCCAAATGCTGGGGCACCAAAACTGAACTCATGACTGGACGCTAAAGGTCGGGGTTTTTAGACCGTACCCGCCGCGCGCTCCGAGGCCCAGGGATGGTGATAACGAAGGGCAATATTCATGAAAACGATGCCGCATTCCGTTCGAAAGCACATGACCAGAGCCTCTGTGTCTGCGCTGCCTTTGCTGCCATCCGAAATTGGTACCGTTGGGGGATGAACCCTGAACTGGAAGCCCTGGTCGTTGAGCACCGTGACCGCGTTGCCGATGATCTGGTTGGCGAGTTCACCCACCGCTTCCCGGACCAGACCGTCCGTACCCGCGACTTGCATGCCCGACAACCGGCTCGCAAAGCTGGTCGCGACTTCCTGGGCGACATCGAACAGGATGCGGCCTTCGATGTCCCCGGTGATCCTGACCTCGACCGCCACGCCCTGGCGCCGGTACCCCTCATCTTCCATCGATAGATTCTCGACAGAGACCGGAGATTCGAGCCCCTGCGCCAGCACCGCATCGGCAGAGTTGATGAAGGGCTGAATCAGTTCCATGCGCATGATCAGGCCCCCGCTCCAGCACTCTGGGTTTCGTTTTGATCGTCCTGCATCACATACTTGATGACTTCATAGAGAACTTCGGGCTTCACCGGCTTCTGGACGAAGTGGCGCGCACCCCTCTGCAAGGCAGCGACGATGTTCTCCTGGTAGCCGACCGAGGAGACCATCACGACGCGCGCACCCGGATAGGCGCGCACAATTTTCTCGGTCGCATCGATGCCTTCCATATGCGGCATGGTGATATCCATAAGGACGATGTCGGGTCTCAGCTTGCCGTATTCGCTGATTGCGGCCAACCCGTCTGGAGCCTCGCCCGCTACCTGCCCGCCAAAGCTTTCCACCATTTTGGACAGGTTCTTGCGCGCAAACACGGAGTCATCGACGATCAGGTAGCGCACCGGCTCTCCGTCTCCGCTCCGTTTTATAGCCGCGAAATTCTCCATGACGTCCTCCCGAGTGTTGAACTTAACCACGACCGGCACATATTCCGACAGGCGGCGCTAGTGACTGCCAACTCCTGTGGCCTTCCTTGCGTCTGTCTCATCTTCGCGGGCGGGCTCACCTCCGCATTGGGCCTGCATCAAGGCCGGCAGATCCTGCAGGTCCACCGTGCGCATGGCAAAGCCCCGCTCGATGGCCGCCTTGGGCATGCCGAACACCACGCACGTTGCCTGACTCTGCGCCACCGTCAACCCACCAGCCGCCTGAATCGCACCCATCCCTGAAGCGCCGTCTTCGCCCATACCGGTCATGAGAATGCCCATCGCCTCCGGGCCGAACTCGCGCGCCACGCTTCGAAACAGCACGTCTGCCGAGGGGCGATGCCCGTTCTCCAGTTCATCGTCCGCCAGTACGGTTACGTTACCGAGCGGCAACCGCTTCACTTTCATATGCCGGTTGCCGGGACAGATCAGCGCCCGTCCAGCCACCAGCAAATCACCCGACTGCGCTTCCTTCACCCGGATCGGGCAGGTTTCATCCAGACGCTTAGCGAATAACTCGGTGAAACCGTCCGGCATGTGCTGCACCACGAGAATGCTGCCGGAAAAGTCCGTGGGCAGATGCGAGAACAGATATTGCAGCGCATTTGGACCGCCGGTCGAAATGCCGATGGCAATGAGTCGCGTGGGAGCCGCCAACCTCTGCTTCCGCGCCGGCCGGGAAGGTTCTTCCGGCAGAAACACTGGTTGCTGCGCCCCATTTTGCGCGGCCGCGCGGATCTTCCGGATCAGATCGTCCGCGATCTCCGGCATCCGGGTGGAAACGTCTCCGGGCTTGGCCACAAAGTCGAACGCGCCCAACGAAAGCGCCCGCAGGGTGATGTCGGCTCCCGCCGTACTGTGGGAACTGACTACAATCACGGGCAAACGCCAGCGGCGCATGATTTGTTTCAGCGTGTCAATTCCGTTCAGGCCGGGCATCTGGAGGTCAAGGGTTACGACGTGGGGCGCCAGATCCTCAATTTTTTTCAGCCCAAAATTCCCGTCAATGGCGGTGCCGACCACTTCAATCTTCGGATCCCGCTCAAGAATGCGTGGGATCAGCTTTCGCATTAAAGCTGAATCGTCGATCACCAGAACTCGTACCGTCCGGTTCATGACTGGCCTCCGCCCACTCCGCGTGCTTGCAGCGAGCGTCTCTCCAGTTCGCTGTCGGGATGACCTGAAAGGTTCGACAGCAAGCCCGCTTTTCGCGTGCGCGCAACGTCGCTGCCTCGGCCGCGCACGAAGCGTTCCACCAGCGCGGCCAGGTTCAGAATGAGGACCACGCGTCCATCGCCCAGAATTGAAGCGCCACTTACCAGGTCAGACTTGATCGAACGATCATCCAGGCCCTTAATGACCAGTTCGTCTTCCCCCGCTAGTTCGTTCACGATCAATCCGAACTTGCGCTCCCCATGGTGGATGACCAGCACGAACAACTTGCGGCACGACGATTCCGCTGCCGCCGCCGGCCCCAGTCGCAACAAAGGCAGCACGTCATTCCGCAACTGCAGCACTTCGTAATGCTCCACCTGGCGAATGTGATCTTCCGTGGTGCGAGCGATCTCGGCCACCGCGTTTAAAGGGAGGGCGTAGAGGCGCTGCTCCACGCGGAATAAAAGGGCGCGAATAATTGCCAGCGTCAACGGCAGTTGCAAACGGAAGGTGGTGCCCCGCCCCGCCGCGGTTTCGATCCGCACCGCTCCTTTAAGACGGGTGAGCACGCTTTGCACGACGTCCAGACCGATTCCACGCCCGGACAATTCCGTGATCTCGTCGACCGTCGAAAACCCGGGCCGCATGATCAGTTCGAGGGTTTCGGCTTCGTCCAGGCGAGCCGCGTCTTCCGGGGTCACCAGAGCCTGGGCGAGAGCGCGCTGCCGTACCTTTTCCGGATCGATCCCGCTTCCGTCGTCGGAAACTTCGATCATTACCTGATTGCCCTGGTGATATGCGTTCAACCGCAAGATTCCCTGGGGCCGCTTCCCCGCGCTGATGCGCTGCGCGGCGGTCTCGATGCCGTGCCCGACTGCATTTCGCAGCAAATGCATCAGCGGCTCGGCGATTGCGTCCAGAATGCCTTTATCGAGATCGGTGTCCCCACCACGAATCACCAGCTCCACTTCCTTGCCGCACTGCCGCGACACATCCCGCACCATCCGCGGAAACCGCCGGAATAACTGGTCTACGGGCACCATTCGGATCTTCATCACCGAGCGCTGCAGATCGTTCAGAACCCGCGCCTGGAAGGCCAAGGCATCGCTGAATTTTCCGCGCAACACATCTTTTGGAAACCGTTGGCCAAATTCCAGCAGGGTTTGCTGTAACGTCGACTTGGCGAGAATCATTTCCCCTACGAGGTTGAGTACGGCATCAATTCGCTCTGCATCAACCCGCAGGATATTCTCGGCGCCAATCGTCAACGCGGGCACAGCCGGTTCCATCACAGCCCCATCGGCGCTCGACACCGTATCGGCAAATCCATCCTGCGCGGCCTCAGGCTTCCTCTCGGCGCCCACGGAGTCGAGGGCGCCGGCATCGCTCGCGAATTCACTCAAGTCGAGCGAGTTTACTTTTACGTTGTGGGCGATGGTTGGAATCCTGCACTTGGCCTGGATCTGCTCCGCCGATTTTTCGGAGGCCAACGCGGCTTCAATCTGCGTGATCGGCCCGGTCGAGGCGTCGCCGGGATATAACGCCAACAGCTCTCCCAGGCCGGCGAGAACCCCTTGAATCATCTGGCGTGCCGCAATCGGCATACCGCAATGCGGGTCGAGTTGCACCACAATGCGCTGAACGTCCTTGCCGCTCTCGAGGGCTTGGCTGATGGCCAGAACTTCATATTCCGACCACGGGCCCTTCTGTTCGACTGGAGTCTCTTGTCTAATTGCGGCCGTCTGCTTTGCGCTTGATTGAGCAAGACCGGCAATCTCTTCGCGTAAAGCCTGGAAGTTGGGAAGGTTTTTCTTTCCCTGGTAAGCCTCGAGCAGGACTGCGAATACGTCAGCCACCCGCAATGCAATCTCGGGAACGGCTTTCGCGGCGGCCGGCTTTCCGAGCGTAAGCACGTCCTCGAACTCGTGCGCCAATTCGCTCAGTTCGCGGAAGCCGCAAGCCGCCGAATCCCCCTTGAGCGTGTGCACGATGCGCCGCAGGCTGCGCGCGGTCTCCGCATTGGCGGGAGTTTTCTCCAGCCGCAGGGCTTCGTCATTCATCTGCTGAACGAGTTCCGCCGCGCTCTGGAAAAACAAGGCGCGGAGCTCATTCGTCAGCTCGTCCGGAAGTCCCTTCAAGCTCGCACCTCGACCCGCTGGTAGGCGGTGCCCGCATTACGGTGCACCATCTGAAACTTCTCCGTCACGCCCAGCAGGCTTTCCGCATGGCCGATAAAGAGATATCCGCCCGGGTTCAGGCAGCGATGAAACTTTTCGACCAGCCGCTTCTGCTCCGCCTCGTCGAAGTACATCATCACGTTGCGGCAGAAAATGATGTCGTTACGCTGCGGAAGGTATTCGGTCTTGAGATTGTGAAAGTCGAAGTGCACCAGGTCCTTCACGGCCTTCTTGATTGCGTAGCGGGAACCCACCTTGTCGAAATAGCGCAACCGGAAGCTGTAATCGACCCCTGCCATCTGGTGCTCGGGGTAAGAGCCTTCCTGCGCTGTCCGCAAGACCGAATAGCTGATGTCGCTCGCCAGAATTTCGAGCTGCCAGGGGGCGGGCACGACTGGCTTGGGCGAGGAAAAATCACGCGCCTGGGGATTTCGCATCTGGTGATAGGTAACCGTGTCCGCGACCAGCATCGCCAGCGTGTACGGTTCCTGCCCGGTCGAGCAGCCTGCGCTCCAGATTCTCAAGGTGTGGTCGCGCTGCTGTTGCTTGCATTGCAGCAGGTGTTCGAGGACGTCTTGCTGGAAGAAGTCGAGCTGTGCCTTGTTCCGGAAAAAGCTGGTTTCATTCACGGTCAGGTTTTCGAGCAGCAGCGCCAGCTCCTGCTTGCCCGGTTTGCTGGTAAGCAGGCGATAGTAGCTGTAGAACGAATCCAGGCCACACTCTTTCAAGCGGCGCTGCAGCCGGTCCTGAAGGAACGACGCGCGCCGTTCATCAAAGTGCATGCCGCACTCTTGATACACGAGTTCCTGCAGCAGCCTTAGTTCCGCTTCGTTGAGCGACGGTGCCTGTCCCTGGCTTGTGCTCATATGGGTTCGCGCACTCGCTACTTTCCCGCCCGCGCGCTCTGGGCAAGTGATTTACCGCTCTCCGCACCGGCGGCTCCCGGCGCGCTGGAGTGGTCTCGCATATTCAGCACTTTGTCGACGTCGAGCAGGATGATCAGGCGTCCCTGGTACTTGCCCAGCCCGGTCACGCAATCGAGTCCGCCCTCCTGCATGAGCGCGGTCGCGGTTTCGATCTCGCTTGCGGGAATCCTGATGACCTCCGAGGCTGCGTCCACGACCAGCCCCGCCAGCCTGCCCTGATGTCCCACCACCAGAATGCGGCTGTGCCGGTCGATGCGGCTCGCGCATGTTCCAAAGCGCTTGCGCAGATCCACGACCGCGACGATCTTTCCGCGCAGGTTAATCACTCCCTCGATGTGCGCCGCCGCGTCGGGGATCGCCGTGATCTCGGGTACGCGCACGATTTCATGCAGCGCGGCGATCGGAATTCCGTACGTTTCGTGCCCCACTCTGAAACCGACAACGTGCGCTTCCTGGTGCATGAATGGATTTCCTTTAGCGGCTTCCCGCCGTTGCCTGCCGCGCTGCCAGTCCGCTCCCCGCCTCCGATTGCAGCGAGAAACGGTCCATCGAATCCAGCAGCCCGCGCGACATTTTCGACATCTGATCCGAGGAAGCGGCGAGTTCCGTCGAGCTCGAGGTGGAGGAGCGCACCAGTTCGCGCATGCGTTCCATCGCCTGCACCACCGCTTGCGCTCCGGAAGCCTGCTCTTCCACCGCCGAGTTGATCTCGTGGGTAATTTCATTCAAGCGCGTGGTGGCGCGCGCGATTTGCGTTGAACCGTGCGACTGTTCATTGGTGGCCGCGCCGATTTCCTGCGCAAACTTGTAAACCTCGGTGACGACGTTCGAAATCTTGCGCAGCGCGGCGTTCAGGTCCTGCCCCAGATTCAGCCCCTCATCGACGATGTTCGTGCTCTTCTCCATGTTCTCGACGGCTCTGCGGGCTTCCTTCTGAATGCTCTGGATCAGATCGGAAATTTCCTTGGTCGATTGCGCCGATTTCTCCGCCAGCTTGCGCACTTCATCGGCGACCACGGCAAATCCCAGCCCGTGCTCTCCCGCGCGCGCCGCTTCAATCGCGGCGTTCAAGGCCAGCAGGTTGGTCTGTTCCGCCAGATCGTCGATCACTTCAATAATTTTGCCGATATCGTCGGCGCGCGTGCCCAGCGAGTCGATAATCTCGCCCGCCGAGCGGATGGTGGTGTTGATGCGGTTCAGGCCGTCGGTCGCCTTCTCCATGGTGCCGATCCCGCTATGCACTTCTTCGCGCGAGCGATTGGAAATGTCGAGCAGCACTTTGGCCGTGTCCGCTACCCGCTGAATCGAAGTCACCATCTGGTCGATCGATGCCGACGTCTCGTTTACGCTGGAAGCCTGCGTCTGCGTGCTCTTCACCATGTTCTGCACGTTCACGCTCATCTCGTGCATCGTGCTCGTCACTTCGTCGATTGCCGACGAAGTCTGCATACTGTTCTGGGCCGATTCCTCGGAAGAACTCGCGACCTGGGTCGCTGCGCTCGCTACCTGGGACGCCGCATCGCGCACGTTGCGCACCAGCCCGCGCAGCCCTCCCACCATGCGCGTAAATGCGTTGGCCAGCGTGTCGTTGGCGGAACGCGGCCGCACTTCTACTCCCAGGTTGCCTCCCGCGATGGCCTCCGACACCGCCGCCATTTCCTTGAGGTACTTCACCATCGAGTCGAAGGTCCTCGCCAGTTGCCCGATCTCGTCTTTGCCGTGCACGTCGATATTGTGTTCGAGATCCCCGGTTTGCCCGATCTGCTCGGCCACATGGATCAGGCGGTTCAGCGGCTCGGTGATTCCCGTCGCTGTGCGGTACGCGACAATTGTGCCCAGCGCGAGCGCGGCCAGCGAACTGAAAACCGCGATCAGAATAGTCGCGGTCGCCGCCCACTGGTCTTCGGAGTGCCTCTTTTCCAGCAGTTCGCGGTTCTCCCGGTCCACGTCGTCCAGAATGTTGCTGGAACGCGTGACCCATGAGCTCGGATCCTTCTGTAGATAGAAAATCTGCAGTTCGGCCACCGTCTCATTCCCGCTGTCTACCCCGCGGCGCCTCGCGACCAGCGGATTGGCAAATTCCGTCATCCAGTTCTGCTCGAGTCCCTGCACCCGTTCCAGACTCGCGCGCTGCTGGTTGTCGGTCGCCAGATCCTGGGCGCGGCGCAGCGCCGCGTCCAGCAAGTGCGCGCCCTCGTTCATCTTTTCGACGTCGCGCGTATCGCCGCTCAGCAGGTAGTTCTGCAGGTGCAAGCGGTTCTGCATCATCTGGAAGCGGACGTTGGACGTGGCTTCCGCCATGTCGATGGAACTTTGCGCGGCCGCCTTGGCCTCGTGCTCACGCCACACTGCCACCAGATTGACCGCCAGCAGCACCAGCACGGTCGCCAGGATGATTCCGAAACTCACATAGAGTTGTTTCCTGATGCTCATACTCCTGCCTTCCTAGTCAGACGCGCCTTAGTCATTTGGGGCAAAGTGGAATTCCAGATTCTCTGTCGTTTCCTGCGGTTCGGCCGCGAAGCGCCATTTTTTAACGGCGTCGAGGACGGAATTCGCCAGCAGCGGGTGCCCGCCGATGATGGTTGCGTTCTTCACCGAGCCAACCGGCGCAACCGTGACCTGCACTTTCACGATCCCTGCGATTCTCATTCGCCGCGCCAGTTCGGGATACGTCGGATTTACTTTGTTCTTGATGGGACGCGCCACCGGTTCCTGGGACAATGCCGGCTTGGCCGCTGCCCAGCAAAGGCTCGCCGCCAGCAAACACACCATCCCGCGATGCCGGCATTGAAGAGACAAACGAATTCCTCCGCTCTGCTGACTATCTTCATCTACACACCCGTTAGCAGAAACCAAAAGTCCGTATCTCGAGTTACTTTGGTGATTTCGGTCCCCCCTCGAGCGGGAATTACGAAGCGGAACCTTCCCGATTTGGGAATTGGGCATCGCACGGTCCCTTCGATTCGGGTGGGTGTCACAAAGAGACGGACGCGAACCCCAGTTTCCCAAGTTGGCACCTGCGCTCGCTATTCCCTTGACTCAATTTGAGAATTCAGCGTAGGTTCAAGATGTAATTCAATTGTTTTCAGCTGCTTAGCCAGAGTGGACGGTGCGCACTGACGATGGGCCAAGGAAATCCCGGATCGCTCGCCGAGTCTCATTCTGAAGAGGCCTTCCAGAGCCTTCTCCTTGAGCTCGCAAAGGCTGCTCTTGAGAGCGATGATCCCCGCCAGGTTCTCGTCCTGTTCTGCCGCCTGACCCGGGCTTTCTTCCGCGCCGACGGAGCTTACTTCTGGAGTTACACCGCGGATGGAGAGCTCGTCGGGGTCGAAGCCGCCGGATACCAAGCCTCCCGTTTCGCAGGCATGCGCTTGCGCCCGGGAGACCCTTCCGTCGTAATGAAAGCCGTTTTACAACAGAGCGCAGCGGTTGAAAATCAGGTCGCCCTCTCGTCGTACCCTATGTTGTCGGATTCCCGGGCATCGGCCGCCATGGCAGCGCCCCTGCTTGTGGGCGGCGAAGTAGTGGGCGCGATCGCTTACGTACATACGGTGACGGGCGCCACTTTCGACGATTCCGCCGTCGCACAAGTCACTATTCTTGCGGCGGAACTCTGTACCGCGATCGAGGCGATCCGGCTTGCGCAGTCTTCCCGCGAAGAGCGCCGCCGCTCTGCCCTGTTGATGGAGATTGCCACGGAACTGCAGGGATTGCCCGACACCTCCGGGCTGGTGCAGAGCATCGCGGATCGTTTGCGCGACTTTCTTCGTTCGCCAGCCGTCCTGATTTTCGTGCAGCACGAGAATCTGTTTCAGCTGCATGCAGTGTCCGCGGATCCTGCGGGCCTGGCTCAGACTATCCGCGATCGCGCCCAGAAAAACGATCTGCGTTCGGCTCTCGAGATTGCCACCCGAGCGGTGACTACCGCCGAAAGGATTACCGTCAATATCGATGGTGCCGCGCACTTCGGCGATGATTCCCCATCCGGAACCCTGGTCGCCGCGCCCTTCCGCACCCCGCGTTCGCACGGCGCGGTCCTGGTTTATCCGCGCGCGGCCAGTCCTTTTTCTCCGGAAGACAAAGCGTTTGTGTCCGCTCTCGCCGGCTTTGTTGCCATCGCCATTACCAACGCGGAACTCCGGGACAAGGCGCGTGCCCGGGAGCAGGAACTGCACGACATTCTGGACATTTCCTGCGAACTCAGCTCCGCCGGCAAGCTGGACGAGTTCATGCAGACCTCGGTGGTGCGCGCCGCCAATTTTCTCGGCTACCAGCGCTGCTTTATTGGTCTGCTCGAAGACAACAATTTCCGGATCCGCTGGGGATTTGAAAATGGCCGGGCCCGGCCGGTAGACATCCCGTTGCACGACGGCGTCGCCACTCGCAAACTCAAACAAAAAGACGTGTTCCTTACGGAGGACGCGGCGAAAACCCCGGGGGCCAATCTTGACTTTGTAGCCTCATTCGGCATCAAGCAACTGCTGGCCGTGCCTCTGCTCGGCTCCAGTGGCGACTTGCTGGGCATGTTTGGCGTCCTTGACCGCATTGAGATCGGCTCGATCGCCGACGAGGATGTTCGCCGCGCTCGCGCCCTGGCCGCGCAGATTGCCATCGCCCTGGAACTCACGCGGAATCTCCACGAGGCGGTGGAGCACCGGCGGCGCTCCGAAGGACTGGTCACGCTGGCGCTGGAACTGAATACAGTTCTCCACCTGCCCGATTTCATGCGTCAGTTTGTGCTCCGCACTGCTTCCCTTCTGCGCGGACGCTGCGCGGCGTTGAGTCTCTTCCAGTCCCCCGAACTGGAAACCATCCTCATGTGTGGCGGCACCGAGGTCACCGACAAACCTCTGGTTCGTAGCTTCGCTTATGCTGTGCGCGCCGCCCTGCCGAAATATACCAGCGACGTCGCTTTCGTTTCCGCCGGCGATTTGCTCGGGTCTTCTCTCGCTTCCACTCTCGGATGGGTGGATTGCACGCTCGTGCGCCTCAATGGGTCCGCCGGGGAATTGATCGGGGTTCTTTGCCTGGCCGACCGGGGCGCCGCGCCCAACGCCGACGAGCAACAACTGTTGCGCGCGGTCGCCGGACATGCCAGCATTGCGCTGGAGAATGCGTGCCTGTTCACGCGCGCCCAGCAGGCCAACCGTCACTGGCTGGAAATCTTCGACGCCATCAGCGACTTCATCGTGGTGCATGACGAGCAGCACAATATCCTGCGCGTGAACAGGTCGCTCGCCGACCTGGTCGGGATTGCTCCCGATCAGTTGATTGGCGTCAATATGCGCGCTCTCGATGCCCTTTCTACAGCTGGTTCTCCCCATTCCTGTCCCTTTTGCCGCTCCGGTGAAGGGCTCGACGAGTATGTACATCCGGGGCTGGAGCGCACCTATCTCATCTCGACTTCGCGTATTCACGCCGACAGCAGCGGCGAGCTACAAACCGTGCACGTGCTCAAGGACATCAGCGACCGACGCGAGGCGGAACGCCGATACCGCGAGCTTTTCGACAACATTCAGGAAGGCATTTACGTTTCCACGCCGCAGGGCCGTTTCGTCGAAGTCAACGATGCTCTGGTGCGCATCCTTGGGTATGACAACCGGGACGAAGTTCTACGCCTGGACATCCCCACCGAGATTTATTTCTCTCCGCAGCGGCGGGAAGAATTGATTGAGAAGCTCAAGCATGCCGGCGAGATGCACAACCACGAAGAAATGCTGCGCCGCAAGGATGGTTCGCCCGTCCACGTGTTCATGAACTGTTATGCGGTGCGCGATATTGGGGGCACTGTGGTGCAACATCGCGGGCTCATGCTCGATATCTCCAGCCTTCGCCAGTCGCAGACCGAGTTACAAAAAGAGCGCGACTTTTCGGGCAAGATTCTCAGCCACACCCAGAGTCTGATTCTGGTCACCGACACCGAGGGCGAGATCAGCTACGCCAATCGCCGCTGGGGCGGCCTCGGTTTTCAGCAGAGCCAGATTGTCGGACATTCGCTCGCCGACCTGTGTGCGCAACCACGGCGCGAAGCTCTCCGGCAAGCAATCGCCTCCGTCTCGCGCGGCCAGCAGGTCGATAATTTTGATCTTCCCCTTATCCGGGGCGATGGCGCGAGTGGACAGTTCTCCGTCAATCTGAGCCCTATCAGCAGCGAAGATGGCAAGGTGACCAGCATTGTCGTCGTCATGACCGATGTGACCGACTCCGCCCTGCTCCGCTCCAAACTGGTGCATGCCGAGAAAATGGCGGCGGTTGGACAGTTGGTGTCTGGAGTCGCGCATGAAGTCAACAATCCGCTGACAGCAATTCTTGGATTTACCGACCTGCTCATGGAAAATCCCGAACTGCCGGAAAGCGCACGGCGCGATTTGCGGGTCATTTTGCAGGAGGCCCAGCGCACCAAGCAGATCGTGCAGAACCTGCTGAGCTTTGCGCGTCAGATGCCGCCGCGCCGCCAGGCCGTGCAGTTGAACTCTATCCTCCACCGCACGGTGCAGCTGCGCTCGTATGACTTCATCAGCCACGGCATTCAGGTACTCGAGCGGCTCGACGAATCTCTGCCGGAAATCGTCGGCGATTCCCATCAACTCCAGCAGGTCTTCCTTAACATCATCAACAACGCCTACGATGCCGTCCGCGAATGCGGCCATCCTGCCCGCATCGAGATCATGAGTGCGCGCAGCAGCGGCTATGTGGAAGTCTCATTCCGGGATAACGGCACCGGCATCTCCGATCCTGACCGCATCTTCGATCCCTTTTTTACGACCAAAGACATCGGCAAGGGAACCGGCCTCGGCCTGAGCATCTGCTACGGCATCGTGCGCGAACATGGGGGCGAAATTATCTGTCACAACAATCTTGATTCCGAGGGAGCTACCTTCATCGTCCGCCTGCCTCTGGCGACCGATGGGGCCTCCTTCGGCGCGGCAGCAGGAGTGTACCCACAATGACGCAAACTGGAACCCAACCCGCATGTGCGCCCGTGCTTCTGATTGAAGACGAACCGGCAGTCATGGAATTTGTCCGTTCCGCACTCGAACGTAACGGCTATTCGGTCGTGTGCACCGAGTCGGGCGCTCAGGCTCTTCAAATACTGGCCACCGGCGATTTCCATGGCGTGGTGTCCGATATGCGGACGCCAGGCGGCGTCGATGGCGCCCAGGTCTATGCCTGGATCGCCAGCAACCGTCCTGGTCTTGCCCCCAAGGTGGTGTTTATTACCGGCGACATTGCGAACGAGGAGACGGCGGCGACCTTGCGCCGCACCGGCGCGCCCTGCGTCGAAAAACCTTTTCGCGTCCATGACTTCATTTCCGTTGTCGAGCAAACCATGGGTAAGGCGGCATCATGACTCAAGACCTCAATATCCGTTTGTTGATCGTGGACGATGAGCAGCCCATTCGACGGCTCTGCATGACGGTGGGCGAATCACTCGGCTTTTCCTGTCTCGAAGCCGAGAACGGTGACGCTGCTCTCTCCCTGCTGGAGGAGCAGCCGGTTCACATGATCCTCACCGATCTGGTTATGCCTCGCATGTCAGGACTCGAATTCCTCGAACAGGTCAAGCGCATCTACCCGCGCATCGAAGTGGCCGTTATGACCGGTCACGGATCGGTCGAAACGGCCGTGCAGGCGATGAAACTCGGCGCCTACGATTACATCTCCAAGCCGTTTTCTCCGCTCGATGAACTGCGTCTCTTCCTGCGCCGGATGGCCGAAAAGGTCCGCCTGGAAGAAGAAAATATTTTCTTGCGCGAGCGTTCCGAGACCGAAACCGCCATCCACGGCATCATTGGCAACTCCGCCAGCATTCAGCACGTGCTGCGCCTCATCTCCCGTCTCAAGGACACGCGCACTCCTGTGTTGATCTCGGGAGAGAGTGGCACCGGCAAGGAATTGGTTGCGCGCGCCCTGCACTTCCGCGGCAACCTCGCCAGCCGTCCGTTCGTCGCGGTCGACTGCGGATCGCTCGTGCCCACGCTCATCGAAAGCGAACTGTTCGGATATGAGCGCGGAGCCTTCACCGGCGCTCTCCGCTCCAAGCAGGGACTGCTGCAATCGGCGGATACGGGAACCATCTTTCTCGATGAAGTCGGCGAACTCCCGCTCGAGATGCAAGCCAAGATCCTGCGCTTTCTTCAGGAAAAAGAAGTTCGCCCCGTGGGCAGCAATCAGAAAGTAAAGGTTGACGTCCGTATCATGGCTGCTACCAACCGCGATCTTGAGACGGATTACAAAAAGGGAACGTTCCGCAAGGATCTTTTCTTCCGGCTGAACGTCGTGACCATTACCTTGCCTCCTCTGCGCGACCGCCGGTCTGACATTCCGATCCTTGCCAACTGGTTCCTCGAGCGGCTAGCCCCCGGCCGCGGAGTTCAGATTTCCGGCAATGCCATGAAAACCCTTCTCGCCTATGACTGGCCGGGTAATGTTCGCGAGCTTGAGAACTGTCTGGAACGCGCCGTCGCGCTCACCGACCGGCGCGTGCTCGATGTGGACGATCTGCCGCCATCGATCGCCCAGGCCGATCTCCATGAAGCTTCCCAAACCTTCGATGCCCAGCAGTTTGGAGCAGCCACGGCGACTGACCTGGAAGATATCGAGCGCGCTACCATCGCCCGCGTCTTTTCCCAGGTCAAGGGCGACAAAGTCCGCGCCGGCAAGATGCTCGGCATCAGCCGCGCCACTCTTTATCGCAAGCTCAAGCGTTACAACATCGGCATGCGCGAACACAACACGGGTCCGACGACGCTCCAGTAGGAATTCCCGTAACGAGGCACCATTTCTTGGAGCTCACCTCGGCTTGCGAGATTGAGACGATTTCCTGCTGCCGTATCAGTCTGAGACGCCGTCCTCCACGCTTCTTGTCAGGATTACGCCTGGACGTCCTCCTGAAGCGCCGAACTCCCATTGCTTTGTTCGACTTGTTCATGAGTTCATGTCCTTCAAGAGTTCGGAGGCGGTCGTGCATCGGTAAACCTAGACAACGCACAG
>Ga0187847_10002077_pt1 | contig 16737 bp, 18 predicted proteins | sample June2016WEW_4_10_FD_132458 | JGI IMG/M metagenome (GOLD analysis project Ga0187847, IMG submission 132458) | Peatland microbial communities from SPRUCE experiment site at the Marcell Experimental Forest, Minnesota, USA - June2016WEW_4_10 | ecosystem: Environmental > Terrestrial > Soil >...
GGCCTGTTCTGGAGACATGTAGGCAACGGTGCCGAGCGCGATGCCGGGACTTGTAAGACGAGAATCCGCGATCGTAACCTTGTCGGGTGAGGCGTCCACGTCGAAAGCTTGCTTCATGAGTCCGAAATCCATCAATTTAGCGCCAGCCTGTGGCGTGAGGAAAATATTCGAGGGTTTGATATCGCGGTGAATAATGCCTTTCGAATGGGCGTAATCGAGAGCACTCGCAATTTCAATTGCAATGCCGAGTACCTGGGAGAACGGCACGGCTCCGCGCAGCAAACGGTGGTCGAGCGTTTCCCCCTCCAGCAGTTCCATGACCAGGAATGTTTCATCCTGATAGACTCCGATGTCGTAAAGGGAACAGATGTTGGGATGCTGGAGCTGCGATATCGCTCGCGCTTCCAGCCGAATGCGCTGCTGCGCAGCCGCGCCGGAGGAGTGAGTTGCGACTAATTTGATCGCGACGAAGCGATCAAGGCGAGGATCGCGCGCCCGGTAGACTTCGCCCATCCCGCCCGCGCCCAACGTCGAGACAATCTCATAAGGCGCCAGCAACGTTCCCGGAGACAGAGACATGATTGCGACGAATTATAGCCCCAAGTTCTACGCCAGCGTCTGTACTTCCACGCTCAGCACCGCGGGCAAATCTCGCACGATGGGGCTCCAGCTGTCGCCCGCATCTGGGGAAACATATACTTGGCCTCCGGTAGTGCCGAAGTACACGCCGCATTGGTCCAGCTTATCCACCGCCATGGCATCGCGTAAGACGTTCACGTAGCAATCTTTCTGCGGCAGACCTTTGGTGAGCGGTTCCCAATCGTTGCCACCAGCGCGACTGCGGAACACGCGCAGTTGGCCGTCAAGAGGGAAGTGTTCACTGTCACTCTTAATCGGGACGACATAAATCGTTTCTGGTTCGTGGGTGTGCACATCGATGGCGAAACCGAAATCGGTGGGCAGATTGCCGCTGACTTTGGTCCACTGGTCACCGGCATTGTCACTGCGCATTACGTCCCAGTGTTTCTGCATGAAGAGCACATTCGGGCGAGCAGGATTCATGGCGATGTGATGCACGCAGTGTCCCACTTCAGCAGTTGGGTTGGGAATGTATTTGGAATAGAGCCCCTGATTGATGGGCTTCCAGGTTTCGCCGCCATCGTCCGTGCGGAATGCGCCCGCGGCAGAAATAGCGATATAAATTCTCTTCGGATTGCTGGGATCAAGAATCACGGTATGCAGGCACATGCCTCCCGCGCCCGGTTGCCACTTGGGTCCTGTGCCATGACCGCGCAGTCCGGGGAGTTCCTTCCAATTCTTCCCGCCATCGGTGGATCGGAAAAGCGCAGCGTCTTCGACTCCTGCAAACACCGTGTCGGCATCTGTGAGCGATGGCTCGATGTGCCATACACGTTTGAACTCCCACGGATGCTGCGTGCCATCGTACCACTGGTGTGTTGTGAGCGGAGCGGCAGAATCGTCATACACAAACTTGTTACTCTCGGAGGTCGGCGGCCCAGCAAGAGGCTCTTGTCCCGCGGGTGTTCCCGGTTGGTGCCAGGTCTTGCCGCCATCGTCGGATCGCTGAATGATTTGCCCAAACCATCCGCTGGTTTGGGAGACGTAGATGCGGTTGGGATCAACCGGCGAACCCTTCATATGGTAGATTTCCCAGCCGGCAAAGTGGGGGCCGGAGACCATCCATTTATCGCGCTTGCCGTCAGAAGTCAGAATGAACGCGCCTTTGCGCGTGCCAACAAGAACTCGAACGCCGCTCATGATGCCTCCTTATAATGCTGGTCCGTTTTTTCAGCCCATCTTAGAGCTTCTTTTCTATCCACAAATGCGTGCATGGCAACAATCTTGTTATCCTGCACGGTATAGACATCGGCAAGTCTTATTACCTGCCATGTGTCCGTATTCTTCAAGCGGAATCCGGCGTGCACAAAGACCACGACTTTGTCATTTGAGATGACAAATCCTTCTGGTTCGCTGCTTCCTTCCGCCCAGCCGGCGCGCGACTGCGTCAGATATTGCTTTACGGCTTCGCGTCCTTGCCGGGCTCCGCCACCTGGGAACTCAACTGGTTCCACCCATTCAATGTTTGGATCCAGGGACGCGACAGCGGCATCCATGTCGCCTCGATTGAAGGCGGCGTAGGCGCTACGAAGCGTTTCGATGGTCTGGTTCATATCTTTCGAGTTAGAAAATGCTTTTGGTTGACGTGTGTGCTGACACGCGCTACTCAAAATTGAAATCGATATTAAAAGAGTCACTATTGAGTTGGACGACGCAAACCCGGAATAGTTTGTCTCACGATTTGCTGTCGTATGCGCGCTTCAGTGTCTCGATGTCCATCTTTACCATCTTCATCATGGCTTTGAAGACGCGCTGCGATTTTGCAGGGTCTTTGTCTTTCATGAGCTCGAAGAAGACTTTAGGCACAATCTGCCACGAGACTCCAAACCTGTCCTGAAGCCAACCGCACTGCACTTCTTTTCCGCCATCAGTCAGCCGGCTCCATAGGCGGTCAACTTCCGCCTGATCCTCACAGTTCACCAGAAAGGAAATCGCGGGCGTGAACTTGAACTCCGGCCCCCCATTCAGTGCAATGAACGGCTGCCCATCAAGTTCGAAGTTGACAATCATTACTGACCCCTTCGGCCCTGGCCCCGCATCGCCATAGCGCTCGATATTAGAGATCTTTGAATTCTTGAAAATCGAAACATAATAATTTGCTGCTTCTTCGGCGTTGCCATCGAACCACAAAAACGGGTTGATCTTATGCATTTCTCTGCCTTTCTGAGAATTGGGAAACGATGCCCGACCGTTTTCCCCGCTGGCCGGGCTCGCCTTCTATGGGTTTGTCGAGCGGTTGCGTCGAAAATCGACAATCGCGGACGATATTTTTCTTGCCTTATGCTGCCTTTTCCGCCGTCTTTTCGCAGTTCACCATCCAGGGGATGCCAAAGCGATCGGTGAACATTCCAAATCGCACAGCCCAGAATGTCTCCGCAATTGGCATATGAACGGTGCCGCCTTCTGAAAGCGCGCTGAAAATGCGGTCGGCTTCTTTCGGGTCGGTGACGGAAATATTCACTGAGAAGCCCCCGGGCTTGGAGTAACGTCCCGGCGGCGCGTCTGAAGCCATAATCAACTGGCCATTAAGCGTGATAGAAGCGTGCAAAATCTTGGAACGCCACTCGGCTGGAACTTGATTCTCGGCAGGACTGCCCGCGTGAGGGATCATGTTTTCGATCTTGGCGCCGAGGACCTTCTCATAAAACTTGAAAGCGGCTTCACAGTCGCCATTGAAAAGCAGGTAAGGATTGAGTTGCATGTCTGACTCCGCAATTGATTTTTTATCGTGCACTGTGAGACTATATTAAAATTAACTTGCAATATGCAAGTGAAAAATTGTAAAAAATGCGCCAGCCGTCCGATCCTTCGATGAAACGCCGCTCTGGTTGTCCTTTGAATGCATCCGTCGAGATGCTGGGCGATCGCTGGTCGCTTCTGATTATTCGCGACATGATGTTGCGCGGGTCGAAGACGTTCAATGAGTTTCTTAATTGCTATGAGGGCATTGCGACCAATATTCTTTCCGACCGCTTAAAGCGATTGGTTGGGTATGGAATTTTGGAAAGCGAACCGGACGCGGAGGATGGCCGTAAGCTGATTTACCGGTTGACAGAAAAGGGTATTGACCTCGCGCCAGTGATGACCGAAATGGTGCTTTGGGCATCTGCTCACGAAAAGACCGAAAACAAAGCACTCGTCGATGAAATGAAAAAGAACAAGGCCGAATTCCAGGCGCGAATTCGGGCGAATTGGCTGCATGGCAGAAAAACTATTCGGGGTCGTCAGGAATTTCCACGGGATAAGTAGGCGCTTGCTTTTTCGCAGTGGCAGGATGGGTTGCGTGAGGCAGGCTGAAGGTGCCCGCGCTGTAATGGCCTTTCTTTTCGACATCGTATTCTTTGGGCAATGGAGGCAATCGTGCTCCATCGCCGCCAAGTTGACGCGCATGATCGATGATGATTTCCGCGCGGCCTTGGTATTCGGTCACTTTCCCATGTACTTCTATACTTCGGCCTTGCAGTTGCCGCACATCCCCGACGTTCTTTAAATTTCGTGCGAAAACGACTGCTGAGAATGGGCAGACGGGCGAATCAGCGCAAAAACTTAAAACCGTAACCCCATGTTCCAGTTGATTGATGTGATAGATTTTTCCGCTTACACAGCGAACCTCGCCAATATGCTGTCCCGCGTCGGTGTGATTCAGGCATTGGGCTGCGCAAATCGTCGTCGTCGCAATGATGACGAAGAAGGAAAAGAGTAAACGCACATGCTCATGCTAGGCTCGCCAGCCTAGTTTGGAGTGTTCATTTCAGAAAATATTTTGAGATTCGTCCCGAAACGGGAAAGAAGAAAATATGATGAGCCGGCTTCATCCCCGTTGCAATGACACTCAGCACGAAGTCGGGCAGGGTTGAGCCTGCCCAACGAGTGCGCGTCACTCTGTAGATTTAGCTGAACGCTTTGACAGCGGCGGCTTCGTCGTCCTTGACATCGAAAACTGTATAGAGCTTGGTGATTTGCAAGAGGTCGTGGACTTTCTTGGTCAGGTTCAGGAGTTTGAGTTCGCCGCCCTGATTGCGCACGGTGGTAAACGCGCTCACCATTTCGCCGATGCCGGAGCTATCAATATAAGTTACGTCGCCAAGGTTCAGCAGAATTTTCTTGTTGCCTTTGGCCAGAAGATCGCGCACAGCATCGCGCAAAATAACGCTGCCTTCGCCCAGCGTGATGCGCCCACTGCAATCCAGAATGGTTACGCCGTTCACTTGGCGCACGTTCGTTTTCATGGTCACTTGAGAAGCCTCCTAAGTGCCCGCGGTTGGTCCGTGGACATGTTTAACTAATTTAATTTGTGTGCCTGTGGGCGAAGGCTGTATATCAACCTCGTCCATAAACGACCGAATCAAGAAAATCCCCCTGCCGGACGTTTTCATTAAGTTTTCGGGAGCCAGCGGGTCGGGGATGGCAGCCGGGTCCAGTCCCTTTCCCTCATCGCAAATCGTAATCACCAGATCCTGGCCAGTTCGTTCAAAATCCAATTTTACCTTTTTCCCCGGATCGTAGGCGTTTCCGTGAAGCACGGCGTTGACTGCGGCTTCGCGCACCGCCATCGAAATGCGCATAACTTCTTCTTCATCGAAGCCATTTTCGGCGGCAATGCGGCTAGCGGCCTGCTCGGCGCTATCCACCGTTTCCAACGTCGAATCCAGCGTGTAGGAGACCCGTTGTTCGGTCATGGCTCAGTCGCAGTAATTCGTGTTCCCCTGTTAGTGCGAATTCAGGCCGCTAGAGCGCAAGAAAATGCCGCGAATTGCGGAATCGGTAGTTTGCCTTGTCTGCTGTGGAAATGTCAACGCACTCCTTGCAGAATGGCGCAAAACGCTCATTCTGGTTTAAGATGCGCGCGGTTGCGCCTTGAAACTCAATGTAAAGAGCATAAATCGCTCGCTCTCAGAATGGCCTCTCCATTTTAGTCGAGGTGGATAAGAGCGTATCGAACGCTTCACATCTGCCACATTAGCCTTCGGAGCCAAGTTCCTTAACTGCAGGCTGCGCCTTTATACCCTGCAATTGCGCAGGTAAACTCTGCAACTTCGCTTGTAGAATGAACATCTGTTGACTGAACATGAGCACCATCGTCCAATACGCGCAGGAGATCTGCCGGTGAAAGCGCAGTGTTTGCCCTTCAGTCAGATTCCACATACTACGGCGTTGTTCTCCGATTTTCTTGCAGGATCCACCCAGGCAAGCCAATTCTATCCCCGTTCAGGTCAGTTTTCGACGTGGTTTCGTGATGCTGCGGAGGAGTTGAAGTACGATTCCGTTCGCCGCGGGCAGGTCGCGGCAATTCTGGAAAAGCAAAACCGGTCTTGGGGTGCTTCACCGCAAACTTTGGCGAACCTCGCCCGGCTTCGAGGTGGGGCCTGCGCATTCGTGACCGGCCAGCAAGTAGGACTGTTTGGGGGCCCACTGTTCACGATTCTCAAAGCATTGACGGCCATCAAGTTCGCTGACGAAGCATGCCGGGGCGGAATTGATTGCGTTCCGATTTTCTGGCTCGCCAACGAAGACCATGATTTGGCCGAGGTTAATCACGTTTCCATACTATCTTCTGATTCTGCCTTGCAGACCCTTACCACGCCCACGCATGCAGGCGGTGATGCACAGGTAGGATCGATTGTATTCGGGCAAGAGATCGTTCCTGAGTTCGAGCAAGCGGCACAATTGCTTGGCGAGTCTGAAATCACCCAGATAATTCGCGAAGCATATCGTCCGGGAGAGAGCTTTGGTAGCGCCTTTGCGCGGTTGTTCGCGAGGCTCTTTGCAAATTGGGGATTGATTTTGCTGGATGGCTCCGATGCTGAGCTTCGCAAAATTGCGCAGCCAATGTTCCGCACTGCAATCGAACGAGCAGGAGAATTGGGTGAGGCGCTTCTTGGCCGCGGCCGTGCACTTGAAGCGGCGGGCTACCACCAGCAGGTCAAAGTCTCAACTTCTTCGACGCTCTTGTTTGCAATCCAGAATGGTGCGCGGCTTCCCATCCATCGCCGTTCGAACGGTCGATCCACGACTGAATTCGCCATCGGCGAGGATCAACTCGATTTGAGTGAATTGCTTTCGCGGATTGATAAGGCTCCAGAAAATTTCAGCCCGAATGTGTTGCTGCGGCCGGTTGTACAGGATTATTTGCTGCCGACATTAGCTTATGCGGGAGGGCCAGCTGAGGTTGCGTATTTTGCGCAATGCGGAGTGGTTTATCAAGCCTTGGTCGGCAAAGTAACTCCAGTGGTATCTCGTCTTTCCGCCACATTGATAGCCGACAAAGCTCAGGCTTTACTTGAATGTTACGGCTTGACCTTTTCGGATCTCTTTGAGGGGGCTAACGCCGTACAGGAACGGTCCGCGGCACGCACGATACCGCCTGATTTGCGGGCTGCCTTTGAATCCGCGTCGCAGGATTTGGATCGTTCACTTGAAAGGATTCGAACAGCCATCGCCAAGCTCGACCTCACCCTGGTGGCCGCAAGCACGACCGCAGCTTCGAAAATGCATCACCAGATCAATCGCTTGCGTGGCAAAGCAGCGCGGGCTGAGTTGGCGCGTAACGAACTAGTAGGCCGCCACGCGGAGTTTCTTGCTAACACTCTGTATCCCCGCAAAACGCTACAGGAGCGGGAGATCGCGGGCGCCTATTTTCTGGCCAGATACGGCCTCGGCTTGCTGACTTATCTCCATGACAGCTTACGCACGGATTGCCTGGATCACCAGTTGATTAGGGTGTCATTCTGAGAACGCTTCCATTGTCAGCCTAAGTTGTGCACTTCCAAGATGCGCGATCTCGGTATCCTGTGATTCAATTATCAGTAGAACGATGACGCTGCTTGTCAAAACTCCGCTACCCCGCCTGCTCTGGTGGAGGACCGCTCGCATGGCTCCTGGCTTTGCCTTTCTACTGTTACGGGCCCATCAGCAAGACATCTTCAACATCGTATGGGCATTGGTTTTCGGGTTTGCCACGTTGAACATTCTGAGCATGGCGGCCCGGCAGCATGAAAACACGCGCAGAAGACTTAATTTTGGTGAATTGCTGGCAATTATCATCCTTTTTGTCGCAATCGGACTTCTGGCTTGGGAAACGCTCAATCTCTTCCATGTTTTTCCTCTCAAATTGCAGCTATAGAACATTGGAATGCTGAGATTCCATGAACGATAGCTTGCTCGCCGACACTGCGGTATCATGAGCAAGCATGACAAAGTCTGTGAGGAACACGGCGTTCGACGTGACCTGCCCCTGCTGCAACGCAGTGTTGAAGGTTGACTCGGAAACGCGAGCGGTGATTGCCCACACTGCAGCTGTCAAACCCAAGACTTTTAATGACATCGAAGAGGCGGCGCGCGCCATGAAAGAGCAGGACAGCCGCCGCGATTCGATTTTTCGCCAGTCTGTTGAAAACCAGAAAAATGCTTCAGACCTGCTCGAAAAGAAGTTTCAGGAAGCAATCAAGAAGGCCAAAGAGACACCTGACACTGGCCGCCCCATTCGCGACTTCGATTTGGATTAACCTCTAATCGCGAGCGCCATGCTATATTCGCTTTTCCGTGTCTGAAGCGAAACTTTATCCCCGCACTGCACTCGCTCTGCTCACGACACTGAACCTGCTCAATTATGTTGACCGTTCGGTGCTTTTCGCGGTTCAGCCGCTGGTGCAGCGCGAATTTCATCTCACCAACACAGAGGTTGGCTACCTAACCAGCGCGTTTCTCGGTTTCTACATGATCGCGGCGCCATTTACGGGCCCGCTCGCGGATCGGTTTTCTCGCAAACGCCTCATCGTTTTTGGCGCGATTTTCTGGAGCGCGCTCACACTTCTTACCGCAGTCACACATACTTATTGGGAACTACTCATCCGCCACACGCTCGTGGGTATTGGGGAAGCTACGTTTGTGACCATTGCGCCGACGTTTGTCGCGGATTCTTTTCCGGAGCGTCTGCGCGGCCGAATTTTTGGCATTTTCTATCTCGCGATCCCTGTGGGTACGGCCGCAGGCTATCTGTTGGGCGGGAGCCTCGGCCCCACGCATGGCTGGCGTTTCCCTTTTTATATTGCTGGGGTTCCCGGATTCCTTCTGGCATTAGCCATTTGGTTTTTGCCGGAGCCACCGCGTGGGCAGTTTGATTCAGTTAAGGAAACTCCCGAACGAGCAAGCGTGCGCGGTCTCTGGCGGAACCCGGCGTTTTTGACTGTTACACTCGGCATGGCCGCAAGTACATTTTCGCTCGGCGGAATTCAAGTGTGGATGCCGACATTTCTTTCTCAAGCTCGCGGTTATTCTCTCCAAGCCGCCAATAGAATGTTTGGCCTGATTATCGTCGTTGACGGTATTTTGGCTTCGCTGATTGGTGGGTGGTTAGGCGATAAATTGCTGCCACGCATGAAGGGCTCGTATTACTTCGTTTCCGCTGTCAGCATGGGCTTGGGCGTTCCGATCATGATCGTTGCATTGTTTAATCCGGGACCTATCATGATCCCGGCAATCGCCGTGGCGGCGTTTATGCTTCTCCTCAACACTTCGCCACTAAACACAGCCTTGGTGAATTCGGTTGGATCGCACGTGAGGGCAACAGCCATCGCGATGAATATATTCATATTCCATCTGCTTGGCGATGTACCGTCTCCTACTTTGATGGGTATCGTCGCTGATCGTCATTCGCTGCAAGCCGCGTTCGTTCTACCCGTCATCGCCATGGTGGTTTCTTCTGTCATACTGTTTTACGGGATGCGGTTTGCGACGCCTATTCGACTCGACGATTCACCCGCTGGAGTTCCGGCGGGATGAATGTTTTTTATTGGATTGCCGGCTGTTTGCTTGGGCTGGCATGGTTGAGTCGAATCCTAGACGCTGCTCGCGGCATGCCTACGATCGCCGACATCTCTCTTCCACAATGGGATCTTTATCCAAAGAATTTGCCTCGCGTCAGCATCATTGTTCCTGCTCGTAACGAAGAAGCGACCATTGCGCCAGTCCTCCAGCAACTTCTTAGTCTTGATTACAAGAACTATGAAGTCATCGCCGTTGATGACCGGTCCACCGACCGAACTGGCGAGGCGATGGACCAAGTCGCCGCCTCCGGTGTGACACTCGCGCGTTTGAAGATCGTGCATGTAGAAAAACTTCCGCCTCGCTGGATGGGTAAGTCCCATGCCATGTGGACCGCAGCCAATGCAGCCGATGGCGATTGGCTTCTGTTTACCGATGCAGACGTATTCTTCAAGCCAGACGTGCTTCGTCGCGCCCTCGCCTACGGCGAAGCCGAATCCGCCGACCACGTCGTCTTGTTTCCTCGCATGATCATGAAAAGCGTTGGCGAGCGAATGATGATTTCATTTTTTCAGACGATGTTTGTCTTTGGGCATCGTCCGTGGAAAGTTGCCGACCCCAAGACGAAAGACCATATGGGCGTGGGCGCATTTAATTTGATTCGCAAATCGGTTTACGAAGCGGTAGGCACATATGAAGCCCTGCGTTTTGAAGTGCTCGATGACATGAAGCTTGGCAAGGTAGTGAAGACCGCCGGGTTCGCCCAACGCAATGTCTTCGGCCATGATCTCATCTCGATTCGCTGGGGTCACGGTGCCATCGGCATTGTGAACAATGTCACCAAGAATTTCTTCGCGGTCATGTCGTTTCAGACGTGGCGGATGTTGGCGTCTAGTTTTGCCGTCGGTTTTCTGAATCTAATGCCTTTCGTCGGAATATTCGCTGCGCATGGATGGGCGCGTCTGCCCTTTGCCCTGGCGTTGTTCTGCATGTTTGCCATTTACGTCGGCATGTCTGGGCTTTCTGATGTTCGGCCCTATTATTTTCTTCTTCATCCCTTCAGTTCGATTCTCTTCGTTTACGCGATGCTGCGCTCCATGTTCTTGACGCTTGGGCAGGGAGGCGTGGTCTGGCGAGGGACGAAGTATCCGCTGGAAGAGTTGCGCCGGGGATTGGTCTAGGTGCGGTTACGGCACTCAATCTGGTCGTGAGAATCCCATAGTGCGTTTCATCCATTCCCTGACGTCTCCGAAAGAACCCATCGAAATCTTCCCCCGGACCTCCGTAGATTCAGGTAATTGACACGCCAAGGGCAACCGCACCCCGAAGATTCGCCTCAAACATGCGATTGACTGTAGATGGCTCAATTCGCGCGTGGAGAAACCATATGAACTATTCCGTTGTTCTTCTACTGTGTGTTTAGCTGCATCTCTTGGTTGCAACCAAAACCGCGTTAGTTATAAAGATGCCGTCCAAAGCGCATTGAGGCCGATCTGACCGACGTTTCCGTTTCCGAGAACACTTCGAAGAGCACCATTACTCTAACCGGAGCTCTCCATTCAGACGCAGACAAATCAAAAGCCGGTGAAATCGCACAGACGAATGCCCCAGGTGATAAGGTCGCGAACGAAATCAGTGTCCAAATTGTTGGTAGCGAATCGGAATCCAAAATATTGCGTCGAGCTTGGATGACGGCATCGAAAATAATTTCAAAGCTGCATTGATTTCAACCAGACTGGATAAGCAGGACATAAATTACAAAGCCAAGAATGGCGTTTTAACTTTGACGGGAAGTGTGAAGCACTCAGATCAAAAGGCCCAAGCCCAAATGATTTGCTTCTAAAACCCCCAATGTTCAGCAAGTCGCGAACCAAATTGAAGTTAAGAGGTGAGTATCAACGAAAAATAGCTTCTGCATGGTTCGCAAAAATAAGGTGCGCTTCCAGCCCTAACGGAGCGAGTCTGATTTTTTATTGCAGGTTCTTACTTAATTTCTGATGGAATGTCTTGGGCTAATCACGGACTCCCACGCTGCATCTGCCTGGATAAATTCACTTAAGATAATGTGGTTGTGTCGCAGTGACCCCGTAGTTCAGTTGGATAGAGCAGCGGCTTCCTAAAATGTCGGAGTTGATTGAAATTGACTCTCAAGAAATGTTCAGGCTTCCCGTTTTTCAGGGAAAGCAATCACATCTGATTCGATTACGCCTCGTTTCGGAGTTACTCGAACATTTCAGCGCCACTGGAGATGCACGACTGAAAGAGTCGATTGAAAAGCGCGTGTCAAAAATTGCCTTCGGGTCGAGCTTCCGCATCAACGGCTCATCGGGACGGAATCGCCCTTCGCACTTCTGGCAGTAGATATAACCAACAACGTCGTTGCCCCGCACGAAAACGCAGTTTTGCGCTCCCGTTCTTAATCAGAAATTAAAGCGATAACCTAGAATCATCTTGGCGATTAGGTGGTCGGTCGCACCTGTAAGACCCACGCCGAGGCCGAAATCGATCTCCCACTGCGGCGCGATATTCAAATCGATCGCCGGGAAAATCTGGTGCTGTTGCTGCGACACGGCGTCGAATCCCGTCACCGGGCCGACTGAACCGTAATATTCCAGACCTCCCGCGATTTTCGGAGTGACATCGTAGCTGAATTTAAAGTTTGGCGAAAAGACAACACCCTGGTTCACGCTCTCGCCGTGGAAAGACCGGTCTAGCGTGGGATTCAGGGACCAATACCACCGGCCGACTTTTTGGTCCACGATGGGACGAATTTCCCACGTCCAAGTGTCCACGGAATATTGCCGCCGCTGGTAGCCAATTTCGTTTGAGATGCTCACGCCTACAGGCCAGTGCCACTTCTTCGGGACGGCAACGCGTGGGCGGATGTGATCACCCACCCATTGCCAGCTCTGGCCCTCGTTTATGGAAGTGAAGATGTAAAAGCCGCACTCGAACCAGTCACTGAAGCCGTGGGTGATCTCCACGGTCTCGTGCTCGGCGTGATTGGTGGGGTAAACACCCTCGACGATCGTCTTCGATCCATCAATCGTGAAGTTGCTATGGAGTTCCACCATAGTGTGTCCGGGATCGACCAGGTCGGAACCGTACACCTGGATTTCGTAATTGTCTTGAGCGCGGCTGAGAGATGCAGCAAAGGTGAGGATTAGAAATACGATCGCGAGTTGTCGGTAACGCACCCTGCGATCACATTCACGAGATCCCATGAGGAAGATTATCAGCTGCGGGATGAATTCATCGTGGCGAACAAATGACAAGTTGTTCATGTTGCTTCGCGAGGCGCTCTAACGTGCATCAACCTTAGTAGCATGAGGAGGTTGCCGTCATCTTCGTTTGTTCCTATGGTCTGCCGTGTACTGGTCTCCGCTAACTTGTTGGTGGGAGGAGTTGTGGCGATTGGACAGGAACCGTCAGGGCTGCCAGATGCGCCAAGTGCAAGTCAGTCTCAGTCGGCTCCATCCAGCGTTGCACAGCGCGTACCGCAGCACGAACCGAGCAAGAATCACATCTTCTGGATAATTCCCAACTATCGCTCCGACGAAAATGCTGCGGAGATCAAACCGTTGACGTCTGCCGAGAAGATGAAAGTTGCATTGGATGACTCTTTCGATCCCTCAGCGTTTCTCGTGGCTGGCATCTTCGCCGGCCTATCCATGGCGCAGAAGCAATACAGTTCCTTCGGAACGGGAGCGCAGGGTCTTTCCAGTCGTTCTGCACCAGGATCCTCGTTATTTTGTAAAAGCCACAGGGGGATTTTGGAAACGAACTGGATATGCGATGAGCCGGGAAGTTATCACTCGCGGCGATGATGGCCGCAACCACTTCAACACATCCGAGCTGGCTGGCAATGCTGTCGCCGCAGGCATCTCCAACCTCTACTATCCGGCCGAGAATCGATCACTTGGAAATACCGCAAACAAATGGGGACAACAAATAGCTCTGGATACCCTCTTCAATGTGGCAAAAGAGTTCTGGCCCGACGTCCGCAACAAAATGTTTAGGCATTGAGCGCGTGACTCTGACACCTGATTAACGCTGTGGGGCAATGGAGAGCAGAAGGGACAAAGCTGACCATACCACGAAGATCTCCGACATCGAGTTTTGCAGAATGTTGGCGGAAAACATGAAAGCATGAAAGCATGAAGGCATGAAGGCATGGATAGTATGAATTCGATCTAAGAGACCTTCTGAAGCAGGCTCTAAGAAAGACAAGATCAAGAGATCGGCATCGCTCGTGACGGTTCCGTGCGGTGAATCGTAGACGATTGAAGTAAGGAACTGTCATGAGAATTTTGCTCTACAACCCCGACAACGGCGTGACGCGCAACTTCATGCCCCACCTCTGGATGTTTTTGCTCAAATCACTGACTCCTCCCGGCCATGAAGTGCTGCTGATCGACGGCAACGCTCAGCCGATGGACGAACTTCAGATCGCGAAGTACGTTCGAGACGAAAACATCGGACTGGTGGGCATTGGCGCCATGACCCGAATGATCGCCAAGGCGTATCGCATAGCCGATGCCATTCGCGCCACCGGAGTTCCGGTCGTCATGGGGGGGCCTCACGTTACTGAACTGGCCGACGAGGCCCTCGGTCGCGATGGCGGACCATGCCACGCCGATGCTGTGGCCCTGGGCGAAGCCGATGAAACCTGGCCGCAGATTGTGAACGACGCCGCCCGCGGCGAACTCAAAACCATCTACGCACCCGTAGATGCGGCTGGGAAGGACAAAAAGCCGTCGCTAAAGGAATACCCAGTCATTCCTTGGCAATCGATCGATCTTGCTCAATTCAATCTCGTGCCAAGGGCCGTCTCGCCGTTACTCAACCGTGTCGGCACGGGCTGGGGCTCTTTCCGTATTATTCCAGTTGAGTCGGGAAGGGGCTGTCCCTACGGCTGCGAGTTCTGCACCGTGACCGGATTCTTTGGTGACTCTATCCGCTTCCGCACGAATGAGAGCGTGGTCAATGAATTGCTACTGTTGAAGGCGCGCGCCCGTAGCGAAAAAGGCCAGATTGCCGTCTTCTTCATCGACGACAATTTCGCTATTAATTTAAGGCGCACCAAATCGTTGCTCCGCGACATCATCGCTGCCAAAGCCCAGGTCCACTGGGTCGCCCAAATCAGCGCTAACCTCTTGCGCGACGAAGAACTCGTCGACCTAATTGCCGCTTCCGGGGGCAAGTGGATCTTCATCGGCATGGAATCCATTGACCCGACTAATCTCAAAGACGTGAACAAGGGATTCAATAAGCCAGGTGAGTATGCGGCTGTGCTCGAACGGCTCGCGCGACGCAACGTCTATGCGATCACATCATTTATCTTCGGTATGGACAACGACACTACAGGCGTGGCCGAGCGCACCCTGGCCCAAGTCCGAACTTGGCCTCCGGGGCTGCCCATCTTCGGCCTGCTGACTCCTTTGCCTGCAACCCCGCTCTATAAGCGCCTGGAGACCTCGGGCCGGCTCACGCGCCCCAAGCACTGGCAGGAGTTCATCCCGTTTGCGATGGCTCACACGCCGCTAAGAATGACCATTGAAGAAGCTCATGCTGAAGTGAAATATGGTTGGGAACGAGCGTACAGCCCGGAGGCACTGGCTCAAGCGGTCGATGCGCTCAGCGACCAGCCTCTTGGTTACCGCATCAACGTCTTCCTCGCGCGACTCTGCTTCCGCGGGATATATTTCCCCATGATGGGGAAAATGGCATGGCTCAAGGTTGTCGCCCAAAACCGCCGAACCATTTTAAAACTGGTAAGAGAAGCCTTCTTCGGCCCCCGTACGCGACCAACGAATCCGAACGCGAAAGATGTGTACGAACCTGTCGCGGTACCGGACGTCACCAGCGAAGTGAACGCATAAGCCCGTGGCGAAGGGCGCCATTGTCCGCGAGCTGCGTTCAGCATGATCGACTGTCGGCACTGCTCACGAGATTGTTCCGAATAACGCCCCGACTCCTTCCGTCAGCGCCATAGCGAGAGCACCCTAGAACGTTACCCGTATCGCTCCCACTGTCACGCCTGCGCCGCCCGCGCGTGCAGCCACTCCGCCTAGAAGTGCGAGGAACACGAGTGAAGTTCCAGAGGCAAGGCGAATCAGCTCAGCCGCCGGCGTTACGGCACTGACCAAGAGAGGCAGGGCTGCGCCAACGGCGAAACTGCCGGCCGACGCCATAGCGGCCTGAATCGGACGCACCCGCAGAGTCTCGGAGAGTTTAGTCTCAGGTTGTCGACTTTAACGAACCAAGAGTAGCCGTTGGTAGACGCACTCGGAAGAGAGAGCGTGTAAACAAACTTTCCTGTTTTTGCTATGCCTCTTGGAGCATGTGGACGGGTAGCGACAAAATTATGACGGCGCCACCTCCTGGACGGTCCGAGATCTTGGCCACGCCGCCATGCGCCTGGACAACTGCTTCCACAAAGGCAAGTCCGAGACCATGACCGGGCGAATTCTTTCCCTTCACGAAACGTTTGAAAACTTGGCTGCCGATCTCGGGTGAGAATCCCGGACCATTATCTTCAATCACTAGTTCTGCCGACCCTTGCTGCGAACGGAGTCGGATGTTCACTCGGCATCCCGCAGGCAAATGGGTCAATTCGTTTTCGAGCAAATTACTTACGACACGATTCAGCAGGGTTACGTCCGCATCTACGACCACGTGTTCTTCGAGGTCAGTCGTCACTTCGTGGTGATGCTCGGCCATCGCCGGCTGATAAATGTCGACCAGTTGTCGCACGACATCGGAGAAATCAACTGGATCGCGATCGATGTGAAGCGCACCCGCCTCCGCTTCGGCAAGATCGAGCGTGGTATTCAGCAACTGCAATAGTCTGTCCAGTTCTTCGATCGCCTCACCAACCGAGTCACGCCACTTGTCATTTCCTTCATTACATAATGCGGATTCCAGTGTTCCACGAATCAAAGTCACAGGACTTTTGAGGTCGTGCGCGATGCCCCCAGTAACGGTGCGAAGTTGATCGACTGAAGCCTGGAGCCGGTCCAGCATGTTATTGAAAGTCTTGGCCAATCGTGAAATCTCATCCGAATTTACAGGCTCAGGCAATCGTTCCTTTAAGTCTTCGGTTCCAATTCGTGCGACCGTTTCCGTAATTCGTTCCACACGGTGCAGGGTGCGGCGTGCGCTCCAGTAGGAGATTACGAAGCCGAGCAGAAACATGCCGCACCAAAGTGCGAGAAAGCGCCGGGCCAATGTGTGCAGCACATGTTGGGCACCATGATCTGATAGTCCGAGATAAACAGTTCTTCCGTTTTGCGCCTTCTCAACCACGCGAAACGTTTGTCGATATCCTTCCAC